>JAAUYH010043048.1_pt1 | contig 15423 bp, 9 predicted proteins | sample 7278061 | NCBI WGS metagenome assembly JAAUYH01 (sample SAMN14350203, study PRJNA611818) | marine sediment metagenome | isolation source: surface marine sediment (0.6m) | place: French Polynesia: Moorea | collected 2018-08
CAACCAACATCATTAGACTACATTTAAAAGTGAATTTCATTACTATATGCTGTAAGTTCTGAAGAACATATTTCATGCCACGTTGAAACACAACTCTTCCTCACAGTTCAGAGGATGGAAACACATGAAATGTGAATTTTGTTGGCATCATATCTTATTACTGTTAAAAACACTGGTTTTACAATACAATAAATAAAATCTTTAATCATTCGGGTCTACAAAGTCTCATCGCAAATTGAAAAGTATAAGTCCTGCAGACTTATACGTTGAGCATAGCACCAAAAGAAATATTTACAATGGAATGTCGCAATCTAATTCTCTATTCAAGTAGTTCCGGGTAGATGTCTCTGCTAAGAATAGACTTCTACTTGAGTGAGGAATAGAATTGATTGATAGAGAGTACAAGTTCTATTTTGCGGAACAATTCTACGCAGCGATACTAAGCACGCAAAATTGGAAAAAGAAGATGGATAAAAATTGAACTTACAGTAGTAAATTTGGAACGATTTAGTTGGCGACCCATTCCTACACAATCCTGGCTCGTACCATTTGATGCTCGCACATCTTTCCTCAAAGCCCATTGAACTTGCTCGTTCCAAGTAACGGCGGTCGACCGCACTGCACAGTATTACGCCTCACTACGTCACCGACGCTCTCTATTCCCTACATTCGACAGCCATGCCCGACCAACGCTCCCCATTGTCGTATTCGGACAGTGACCTCGACGATGTACCCCTTTCTGCCGTAGCCAACACAGCACGACGACGCGGGTCTAGAAAGCGGCCCCATCCCAGTTCATCTCGTGCCGGCACATCCGTAGGAAGTGAACTATCGCCCTCCGAGGGTAATAGTGCATCAGTCGCAGCGTCACCCTCGAAAAAACCGAGGCGCGGACAAACGCCGAATGGTCGACAAAGAGGTAACTCGGTTCGTGGCGATACGAAACGACGAAAGGCCTCTCGTGCACCGAAAAAGGAGGAAGACATAATCGAGCCAAATGGTTTGAATGGGACTACTGATGGTGGCAATTTTGATGAGGGCGAGGACCAGGGTGATCAGGCGAAATGGTGGGAGTCTCGAGGGGATGACAAGTCGTCTACAAAGTGGACGACCCTTGTGCACCACGGCCTTCTGTTTCCGCCCGCCTATGAACCGCATGGAGTTCCATTGGTATACAGAGGCGAACCTCTGCAGTTGGAACCCCGAGGCGAGGAGGTAGCAACGTTCTATGCGGCGAAGCTCGGGACAGATTATGTACAGAAAGGAACGTTCAATGCTAATTTCTTCCGCGACTTCCGTGCCTCACTCAAAGGTACACCTGCATACCGCGTGGTGAAAAAGTTGGAGCATTGCGACTTTTCCCGAATCCATCAAATGCTAGAAGAAAAGAAGGCAGAAAAGAAAGCACTTCCGGCAGCAGAGAAGAAACGATTGAAGGAGGAAGAAAAGAAAAAACTTGCCAAATATGAGTTCGCCTTGGTCGATGGTCGCGAAGAGAAAATTGGGAATTACCGAGTCGAGCCTCCAGGGCTATTCCTCGGTCGTGGCGAACATCCGAAAATGGGTCAAGTGAAGAAGAGGGTCTATCCCGAAGATATCATTATTAATATTGGGAAAGATGCGCCGATCCCTGAACCATTGCCTGGCCACAACTGGAAGGAGGTTGTGCACAAGCAGGACGTAACTTGGCTTGCTGGTTACAAATGTTCAATCACAGGTGGCCACAAGTATGTATGGCTGTCGGCAGGAAGTCATTTCAAGGGAATGTCAGACCACGCGAAATTCGAAAAAGCACGCAAGTTGGAGGAGCACATCAAGGAAGTTCGACGTGATTACATGGAAGGATGGGATTCCAAAGAAGAGGTTGTGCGACAGCGCGCGGTCGTGATGTACCTGATCGATAAGCTGGCCCTTCGAGTTGGTAATGAAAAAGGAGAAGATGAAGCAGATACCGTTGGATGTTGCTCACTGCGTGTGGAGCACATTCGCTTATTGGAAAATAATGTCATCGAGTTCGACTTCCTTGGTAAGGACAGCATTCGTTACTTGAATGAGGTAACCGTGGAACGTAAGGTGCATAGGAATTTGAAACAATTTTGCCAGAAAAAGAACCCGAAAGACCTTATTTTCGACAAGTTGAGTACCATCAAGTTGAACGACTATCTCAAGAGTATCATGTCGGGACTTAGCGCGAAAGTGTTCCGTACATACAACGCGTCAAAGACATTGTCCGGGTTGTTGGGCGAGACACCGTCGGATATCCCGATCCACGAGAAAATTGTATTCTACAACAAGTCGAACAAGGAGGTGGCAATTTTGTGTAACCATCAGCGTGCGCTGCCGAAAGCGCACGGAGCGCAGATGGAAAAACTGGAACAGAAGAAGCAAGACTTGGAGGAATGGATTGCCGAGTTGAATCGTGCGAAGAAGAAGTTCGCGAAGAAGAAAGCCCCCGACACGGTGGAAGTGGTCCAAAAAGTTCCCATGAAACCTGAGTACACTCCGGAAATGACAGACGAGCAACGTGCCGTGGAACGTAAACGGGTGGCGGAATTGCCCATGCAAGAGAAGACCCTAACGCGATCAAAAGATCAGATAAGCAACTTGTTAAAAGCTGCTGACGAACGATTGGCGAAGCTGAGCGCGAATATGACTGTGAAAGAAGAATTGAAGACAGTCGCGTTGGGTACCTCGAAAATCAACTACTTGGACCCAAGAATCACGGTCGCATGGTGCAAGAAGTTTGATGTACCTATTGAAAAGGTTTTCCCGAAGACGCTGCTGGTCAAGTTCGCGTGGGCAATGGAAACTTCTCAGAACTTCAAGTTTTAATCAGGCATGACGACCTTGCTGTAGACGTCACAAAAGTTCAACTACAATTCGAGCATTCATGATTGCTTTTTCGGAAGCGAAGACGCCAGCCATTTGCGCGCCTCGCGATTTTTGTTACTACGTTAGTGATGAGCGTGAAGTTGGCCGTAGAAAAGGATAGCTGACACGCTCTTCGCACTTTCTTAACTTATCTTAAACCTTTCACTAGAACAGATTCAAAACTATCAAACAAGATAACCGGCATTGTTTGTTTGCTTGCTTGCCTATCGACGGTCCGTCTTTCCAATTCCTCGTTTGCCAGAGAAGAGATGTTTCGGCTTGAGCGACGGAATGCTTCGGTCTGCCTCTCCCTTCTTCGCCATTTTGCCGACACCCGCTCGCAGCTTCTTTCTTGCCTTCTCCTGCGCTTGTTTCTTCTGAGCCACATCCTTGAAACCTTCACCAAGTACCACGCTAACGCTTCGTGCCCTGCTGCTAGCTCGTGGTCTCTTCGCCAACTCATTCCTTGCCACGCTGACACTTCTATTTTCAGAACGAGATCGTTTTCTTCCTGCTCTAGCCACAACTCGGTCCACAACCTCTGCCGCATCCTCGTGATCTACACCAAACTGTTTCAAGTCGTCCTCAAGGCGAGTTCTCGATAAAGATCTCTGAGTTCTTCCCATAACACTGCGGTTTCCACGAACGTCGCTTTCACGAGTACTGGCCATCTTCAGCAGTGCCTTCCTTTCCTTAATTTCCTTCACCATCTTATTCTCGTCAGCGCTTAGTTTGCGATATCCTCCTACTTCCAGATCGTCTTCCACATCTCTAACTGCTTCACGAGCATCCTCCTCTCGCTCTAACGCAGCTAGTCTCTCTTCAATTGCAGGGTCAACAAAGTCTGCAATATTCTTTCCGTCTACGATTTCAGGAATAAGATCGTATGCCCATTCTGGTTTCTTCAGGTCATATAGCTTTCGCCAATCCATCGAGTACACACCTGCACCACCGTTTTCTTCCTGCAAGTCACGTTCGGTCTTGCGTTTCTCAACAGTTTCCATCTGTACGTCCTCATCATCAGCCATTTCGGTTTCCACGGCTGTAGTTGCGGCGACTTGCTTGGCTCGCTTCGCAAGAACGCTGGCTGGGATGTTCGGCTTTCGGTCAGCATTCACAGTTTTCGGTGTAGCAAGATGCAGTCGATTCAGTGCATTCTGCACTTTTCGGCCCTTCATTTTCGACTCTACTCGAGCCGCTAACAACAACTCACAGGCTTTGTTCTTCACATCCGACACACCGACCTTGTCCAAGGCCGACATTTTCATGAAAGTAGCGACACCATCTTTCGTAAACTCGGCCAACGTTTTCTCACCTTCCTCGCCAAGTGATTTTTCCCAGCCCAAATCAGTTTTGTTCGCGACAACCAAAATAGGCTTGTTCGCAAAGAGGGGCATGATGCTCTGGAACAGGGATAGCTGCTTCGTCAGCGTGTAGCCACATTCTTCACTCGGGTCAACGAAGAACAAAATCGCCGCTCGCAAGTGAGCCAACGCTGTAATACTCTGCATCTCAATCGTGTTTCGCTGTTGCAATTCATGGTCGAGAATTCCTGGGGTGTCAATGACCTGCCACCTCGAGTACTTGTAATCGAGGTGACCAACAAATAGACTTTTCGTAGTGAACGCATACGGTTCGACCGCGACATCCGCTCGAGTTACAGTGTTGATAAAAGAACTCTTGCCGACATTGGGAAATCCGGCGATAAGCAAAGTCCGGGTGGTCGGGTCAATAGATGGAAGACGGCTCAAATGCTGACGGACCTCTTCAAGATAAGCGAGGTTCTTTTTCTGTCGCGCAAGCAAAGTGCACATTCGACCAAGCGCAGCGCGCTTCAAGCATTTGCAACGGTACAGAGAGTCACCGAACTTGAGCAAGCGCACGTAATCACGCGCAATTCCATCAACCAACGTTCGTGCAGTGGCCAATTGGCCGAGCGCAACTTTGTAATGCGCACGGTCATATAACACATTGAGGAGGTCGGCATAGAACGGATGAAGGTCGTCAAAGCGAGGAAAGTCTTCCAGAATCTGAGTCAACTTGTCGTGAATAAGCTGCTGCGTGAACTTGACTTTGCGCATGTAGAAGTCACGAATACGGCCAATCGCGTAGCCCTTGTGCACCACAGTGGGCGTGCGTCGCTGAGTTTTCGACAATACATGGTCGACGAGCGAGTCGGCCGTCGGCACGGCCACAATCTTCTTGAAGTTGTACAACACCATGGCAAAGCGCTTTCCGATGGTTTGCGAGACGACGACGGCGATTAGGAGGGATCAACGTAGGGAGTGGGATCATACCGAACACTAATTTGGCACACCATTTCCATACCCACATAAACCGGCTGTTTCCATTCAGGCTACCGTTTGGATCAACTTGCAATGCGCAACCGCGAGCTTGGGTGACACCCATTCAGGAATTTAAGTGGATCACGTTGCATGCCAACCCAAGATGCCCTGGGGTACAACACTCGACTCCCCTCGCGCTTGGTACTCGTACTCGCTAGACTGAGCTAATTCTCCGTTCAACACGATGGATAAGACCGCTGTTGCCACGAAATCTGCCCCTGCTTCTGCACCTGCGCCGTCTGCCACGACCACCGAGTCCGCAAGCAATCCTCCCGTGGCCAAGCTAATAGTGCTAGGAGTCGGGAAATGGGGGACGAACATCGCGCGAGAGGCCCACGCACTGGGCATCCTAGCTGCCATTGTCGATACAAGCATCGAAAAGCTGACTATTGCTTTCGAAAAGCTTGGCTCTCCCGACAATGTCACGAAACACGAAACTCTCAATTCTGCATTGGAAGCGTATCCCTCTCTTCCTGTGGCAGTTTGCACGCCTCCGTTTACGCATTTCGAGTGTGCGAACGCTGTGTTGGCCGCTGGACGCGACGTTTGGGTGGAAAAACCACTCTGTTCCAAACTCGACGATGCCGTTGCACTTGTGAAGAACGCGAGAACCAATAATCGCGTAGTGTTTGTCGACCATCTGCTTCAGTATTACCCCACATACCGCCAGCTTCGCAGGTTATTGAAGAGCGGGTTTGTTGGCAAGGTGACCCGCGTTCGTGCCATTCGGCTCAACTTTGGCACTGTTCGAACCGCGGAGAATGCGCTGTGGAGCTTGTCACCGCACGATGTGTCATTGATTCTTGCGGTGTGTGGAGACCAACTGCCTGAGAGTGTGAGAGCGGAAGGGCAATGTGTGGTGTCGAGCGATATCGAAGACTACGTCGACGTTCATCTTTCGTTCCCGACTGGTGTTCGCGCACACCTCAGTTCTTCTTGGCTACACTACGAAAAGGAGAGACGGCTGGTGGTGTATGGGTCGGACGGGTGTTTGGTTGTGAACGAGTCGGATGTTCCGGGGAAACCGAAGCTGCAAGGGTTCAAGTGGAGCGCGAAACGTCATGCCGACGGTTCTTGCGTCGCAATTGAGAAGAAAGAAGAAGACATGAAGGATGCTCTATCAAAGATAGAACATGTCGAAGTCACAGAAACGGAGTCGCCGGTGTGTGTGGCTCTAAAAGAATTCATGAGATGCTGTTCCTTGCGAAGCACGCCTATCACCGATGGGGAAGAAGGTGTACGCATACTGCGTGTCTTATCTGCGGCATCGGAAGCGCTGAAAACCGGACGTAAAGTGGATGTATCAAAGGACGACAGTGGAATTGAAGAAGTAACTGGTGATGAGGAGATGAATGGGTTGAAAACCAATGATAGTGAGGTGACTAGCGGTGAGGAAGTGAATGAACCGAAGAGCAAGAGCGGGAATGGCGTGGTAAAGCCTAGTGCCGACGTGGTATTGCGACAGGACGATGAACCCAAGTACTTTGTGCATCCCACTGCGCTCGTGGGTACCAATGCCAAAATTGGAGACGGAAGTAAGATTTGGCACTTCTCGCATATCATGAGTGGTGCTGTATTGGGAAACAACTGCAACATCGGGCACAGTGTATACATAGGCGGGAAGGTGGTGCTGGGAGCTGGCGTCAAAGTGCAGAACCATGTATCGGTCTACGACGGTGTGACTATTGAGGATGAAGTGTTCCTCGGCCCGCATTGTGTTTTCACGAATGTGAAGACACCTCGTAGTGCCATCAATCGACGCGGCGAATATGTGTCGACGAGAGTGCGAAGGAGCGCTACCATTGGAGCGAACGCTACGATTGTCTGTGGTGTTACGCTTGGTGCTCATTGCTTCGTAGGCGCAGGCTCGGTTGTGACGCGAGATGTGCCGCCACACGCGCTCGTTTATGGAAATCCAGCTCGTGTACAAGGCTGGGTGAGCCATAACGGGACGCGATTGGTTGTAGTCGCCAAGTTAGGCGACGGAAAGATGATTATGCAGTGCACTGAGTCCCACCGGATGTACAACTTCGATGGTGTTGAAACAGTGGAGGAAGTCGTGGTGGGAACAACGAACGAAGATGAGGGTAAATAGACGAGCATGATGGAGGAAGCCGTGGCGAAGACGGCATGTGGTTGTGGTGAGAAATAAACATTGCTTTACTTGTTACGCTGTTTGCGTTGACGCAATATTTGGCCTTTGTGCGGCGATTTCGTTCTCGTGGGCGAGAATTCGCCTAGACGATGACCTATCATGTCTTCAACGATGTCGACGGAAACCCATTTGCGGCCATTGTGCACTTCGATTGTTTTGCCCACCCAGTCGGGAAGAATCGTGGATCGACGAGTCCCCCGGTACACATGCGGCAGCACTTTAAGAGCGTCTGCAAACGGACCTTTCCACAATGAACGAGGCATTGCTAATGAAAATTGATGGCGGAACGGCAGGAGCTGAGGAGACGAGCAGTATCAAAAGTAGGAATCTGAATGGAAATATTCCTTTTTATTTCAATTGCTGTAGTTGAGCCATATTGTTCGGTTCCTGTTTTTAAAATGGTTTATATCATGCAAATCTCACCGACTGAACCTGCACACCTGAACAAATCTGTGAGACCGATTCAATATAAATTGTCTACCTTAGTTTCAAGACATCCCAAAACAAACAAAATAGCAAAACGTATAATGTTTTCCAAATAATTGATGATGGCGGTTAGTTTCAAGCAGGGTTGGAGAGTTACGGTAGCATCGAAAGCCTGGCAAGAAACTGCAGGACACAGAATATCCAGATATCTATACAACGCTCACCAATATTTGGAAAAATATTTCTGTTGAATGTTCCACAAATGTGTTACGAAACTGAGTTTTGCAAGAACCAACGAAAAATAAGTCCAAAATCTCTCGATTTCGATATTTTTGAATTAACATTGCGGTAAAAGTAAGGCCCATTATTGATCTGTTTGTTTTCGACATTGCGGTATCGGTTATACCATAATTGTATACAGTTGGGAATGCAGTCTGCAATAATCAACGTCTAGCAGGCGTTGCATTCATCTCATATGGGGAACCAAGCTTCTGTTTGCAATGCGTATGAGGAGGATGTGGAACTTGGCGGATTTCGTACGTTTCGTGGAGCACCTGTAAATGCTAATCGAGAAACGATAAACTTGTTACATTCCTTTCAATTCGAGGCAACTCGTGGGGGTGATATAAAGCTTCCAAAGGACCATTTATGTCTGTATCAGAATCCCATTGACCAGGGAACTCCAGATGAATGGGTTCCTAGAGATCCTAAGCTTATTCGTTTAACCGGAAGTCATCCGTTAAACTGTGAACCTCCGCTTCACACACTATACGACCAAGGATTCATTACACCAGTATCCTTGCATTATGTTCGAAGTCACGGGAGAGTACCAAAACTTTCGTGGGACACTCACAAAATCAAAGTATGCGGCCTAGTAAAAGAAGTTCGTGAGTTTTCTATGAATGAAATCGAAGCTATGCCAACTGTAACGATGCCGGTTACATTAACCTGCGCCGGAAACAGAAGGAAAGAGTATAACATGGTCCGTAAAACTCGAGGATTCAATTGGGGAGCAGCAGCTACTTCCACTGGAATTTGGACGGGTGTTCGATTGACTCACTTGCTAGAACTATGTGGAGTAGATCTTACTAGGGCACTACATGTGAAATTTGAGGGATCGACAAAAGAGGAGCTCCCTCCTTCAACATTTGGAGCTTCTGTAGATATCGCTACGGCTATGTCGGCTTTCTCTGACATCATCATAGCGTACCTGCATAACGGTAAACGGTTGCATCCCGATCATGGATATCCTGTCCGAGTTATTATCCCAGGATGGGTTGGAGCGAGAATGGTGAAATGGTTAGAAAAAATTGAAGTTTCTCTTACTGTTTCCGATAGCCATTACCACTTTTTCGATAATAGAATCTTTCCTTCGTTTGTTAACAATGAAATAGCCGAGAGAGAAGGTTGGTGGTATAAGGAACGATATGTGTTCAATGAATTCAATGTGAATTCTGTTATCGTCCATCCCCAAGATTCTACCCAAATCATTGCCAAGCCCGGTGAAACGTACACCGTAAGTGGATATGCCTATTCTGGAGGAGGAAGAAAGATTACTCGGGTTGAAATTTCATTAGATGGAGGAGAAACGTGGAGATTAACCGAGCTCGATTTCCCAGAAGAAAAGTACAGTCATGCGCCAAAGTATGGCTTCTATTATTGCTGGATGTTTTGGAATCTAGATGTACCTGTGGACGATTTGCTAGAGTCAGCCCAAGGTCCTGCTGAAATCAGAGTCAGAGCTTGGGATACCTCTAACAACACTCAGCCTGCAGAAATCATATGGAATTTAATGGGATACGGAAACAACTGTCAGTATAAATTGAAAATCGAGACTCAACTGTCTATGGGAAGTGTCAATCTTCTAAAATTTTCCCACCCAACAGTAGCAGGCGCAAGCACGGACGGTTGGATGAAGAAACCTGAAGATGACAGTGCAATTGCTCCGAAACCTAAAGACTGGAACGCAGATGAAGGATCAGGAAGTGACACCATTTATACGAAAGAAGAAGTGGCAAAGCATAACAGTCGTAATTCAGCGTGGATCATTGTTGACGGCAAAGTGTACGACTGCACTGAGTATTTAGATGAACATCCAGGTGGTGCTGCTTCAATACTGCTTCTTGCAGGTCAAGATGCGACCGAAGACTTTAATGACATTCATTCCGAGCATGCCAAAGAGTTGTTAAAGGACTATCAGATTGGAATTCTAGAAGGCAGTGAAAATGATAAAGCTGTCGAGACAGCTTTGAAAAGTGATCAGTGGATAGATTTCGAACTAGTCTCCAAGGATCAAATATCGAGTGATACTAAATTGTTTACCTTTAAACTTGAACACGAAGACCAAACTCTTGGCCTTCCAGTAGGTGGGCATGTAATGGCTAGGGCAGAAATCGATGGCAAGCAAGTCATGCGAGCTTACACGCCAATTACAACCGAAGATGATAAGGGGAAATTTGTCCTTTGCATTAAGGTTTATTACCCGAACAAGAAATATCCATTGGGCGGAAAACTTTCACAATATATGGATAAAATGAAAGTAGGGGATACACTTAAGTTCAATGGGCCTTTAGGAAAGGTCAACTACCTAGGACACGGCAAGTTCCTCATTAATGGTGTAGAGAGAACATTCAAGAAAGTTGCATTAGTTTGTGGTGGTACAGGCATCACACCCGGCTACCAGATCATGAGAAAGGTGACAAGTGATAGGACTGACAAGACTGAAGTACACTTGCTTTACGGGAACAGAACTGAACGTGATATTTTACTCCGCGAAGAACTGGATAAAATGACCAAAAATAATCCTGAAAAGATTAACGTTAGGTATACAATTGATACCGCAAGTCAAGGATGGCGTTACAGCGTTGGATATGTCACAGAGCAAATGGTGACACGTCATTTGCCCAAGCCTGCCGATGATACTCTATTCCTAGTTTGTGGTCCTCCGGCAATGGTGGATTCTGTAGTGATTCCGATAGCCAAGAAGATTGGGTTCAAGTCAGAAAATGTTCACGAACTCTAGATTTCATTCACTCAATCAGAGTGTATTTAGATTTAGAATTTCAGTGGGTCAAATTATTCCAATTTATATTTTGCTTGTAATAAATGTAAGCTAGACATGAAGTTGAAGCGAAACAGATAGTTCTTTGGTAAAGTGCATGAATAGCTCTCATGCGCCCTTCCAAATGAAAGTAATTTAAAATTTTCATGTAGGGGACTACAAATTTCATTTACGAACGATTTAAATTGGCGCTGAGTTACAATTCATTTGCTTTTTAAACTTTTCTTAATCAGAGCTGACTATTTTCATGTTTTGTTTAATTTAGAAAGCATCTTACAAAAAAATATTGAAATGAAGCTTGAAGTGTCGTTGAACTCCAATAAATGGCCATCGAAAAAAATTCGCGTAATTGTGAATCATAGAGACCATATTTCGTCCAATAAATTAGATGCGACATGGTGTATTTTTCAAATTCATAATAATGTGTTTCATCAAATGAAGTAAAATCTTTTTTGAATAAATTTTTCTAGGATGACGATCAAACTCAAGTCGCGAATCAAATTTCAATGACAATATTCTCGCAATCTGTAAATAAATTGAGGCCTCTTTAATTTCTATTCACGGCCCGACTTGCTTTTTGCGCAGCTGGTTTTCTAGATTTAATTCTTTATAAAAAGTTTATCACTTCAATTCGTATCTTCATAACCTACTCGAATACTAATTATCAACATGACTCCCGAATTAACTCCTGAAATCAAAGAAACTGTGAAAGCGACAGTTCCAGTTCTTAAGCAGCATGGAAGGGCTATAATTACTCGATTTTATGCAATCCTATTTGAGCGTTATCCTCAAGTCCAACGATACTTCAACATGTACGTCATTCAGCCAAGATGAATCTGACAGTGATCTAACCGTAAAAATCTATACAGGGATCGGCAGTCGAAGGGAAAATCTAAAACTGATGGTACTCCAGCTCAAATTGAGGCTCTCTCCAGAGCAGTCTTAGCTTATGCCTCGAATATCGACAACCTAGGTGTTTTGCTACCTACTGTGAAATCCATCGCCCACAAACATGTTAGCCGAGGTGTTCAGCCCCCTCAATGTAAGTCAATTTAATTTCTCATTGCTTAAAAATAACTAACATTTTTCTAGATGATGCTGTGGGAGAATGCTTGATAGCCGCAATCGGAGATGTTCTCGGAGCCGCTGCTACTCCTTCTATCGTTCACGCATGGACGCAAGCTTATGGATTTCTCGCAAATCTATTTATTCAAGTTGAAAAAGATATTCGGGCTGAGGCCGCTTCAATTTCAGGGTACGACGGATTTGTGCCTATGACCGTGAAAGGAGTAGAGTCAGCCAACAGCGCTGGTTCCACTCTCTACTTAGTTCCCAAGAGTGGACTGATTCCAAAAGCCAAGAAAGGTCAATATGCCGCAATAGTTGTTCCCGATATTCCAAATGTAGGCGAATCAATGTTGACTGCAAATGTATCTGAAGAAAGTTCAAGCGAATTACGCCTAGTCGTCCCGCAGAATGGTGATATGGCTAATAACCACTTGATGAAAACAGTTAAATCTGGTTCCATCATTACCGTAGGAATGATTTGCGGAGAAGCATGAAGAGAATTCGAAGGACTATATGAATAATAACTACCGTATGTGCCTACGATAGAAATAGAAGTCAAGAATCTTCGCATCGAATATTTGACGGAGCCAAACATTTATGCAATTATGGAATTCTGAGCACTATTCAAATATTTTTCGAAATACAAGTTCAGTTAATAAGCTCGAGAAATAAGTGTCAATAGGGCAAAAAGAATTTTTAAAATTTTAATACGTCTCGTATTTCTCTTAACCTCTTCCTTAAAGTATTAGAAAGGTTTTCGGCAATGCCAAATACTATGATTTCGCTAAAGTAAAAATTTTACATTCGAACTATAGGATATATTTTACCAGAATCACTGTAGACTAGAGATTGAGCATGCCTTACAATTCCTCTTACGTTTTTAGCTGAGATTTTCAGAGTTCAGAATGGAATTGACAAAAATGATTTGGATCTGTACAAGTCAGTCAGTCCTGTGAATTATTCAAAATAAGTACTTACCTCTTCCTTTTCCATTTCAACTATGATAAAATGTGAATGCAGTATTTAATACTTCCTATAGCACTGATTTTGAAAGCAGATGCGATAATCCATCATCTTGTTGTATAACTGGTACTTTGTATGTAGAAATTTTAAAATATTTAGATAGACAGCCGAAAATTCAGTTAAAATTACGTAAGGTCTGTGCTCAGGAGACAAGTTTCTAGTCCTGCATTTTCTTTCTCTGCACATTATGAAACCAATAATTTTTCTTATTTTGCTCTTCCTGAGTCACTTTGCACACTCTCAACGGACGAAAAAAGTTTTTGCCCATTATCTCCCATGGTATGATTCAAGTGGAATTCGGGAACCATTGCGTACAGGATGGTGTTACAATTACAATGGACAAATAGATTGCGCCAATGAAGCGATTACTCACTACGCCAACAAGCCGCTAATAGGAGAGTATAGTATATTTGACAAGGATGTTATAGAATACCATCTACTTTTAATGGTAGCAGCAGGAATAGACGGACTTATCGTTAACATAAATCCAAAAAATACTATGCAAACTGCAGGGTCGTTATTTATTTTGCAGCAAGTAAACGACATGCAAGATCGCCATCCATCAATTAATATGAAAATAATAGTATCATACGATGATGGCGGCGGGCTCACAGACGCAAGCGAGATAGATGAACAGATCACGTGGGTCTATGATAACATTTACAATAATGGAGAATATTCGAAGCTTATTTTCATAGATGAAGTATCTAATGCACCTGTTTTAGTGTTTTGGTCAGAGTCGAATAACCAAAGATATTGGGAAACGGCGCGCACATTGTTTAACAATGAAGTACTGATTTTGATTCGAAATGCAAGAGAATACGAATATTCTGATGGGAATTTTGAATGGTAAGTGTAATCCACCTCTATTTTCACAAATTGAAATCTAACATTTGATGAACAGGATCAACCGTTTGAATAGCGGATTACCTAAGACTGTAACCGACAATTGGGGTCAACAATATTTCGAAGACTTTCGGTGGGGAATGGACAGGCAGTCAATATCGTCGGTGCCAATTTCCACTGTGAACACTGTGCGGATGGGAAACGTGTATCCCGGATTTGACGACGAGAATGTGGCTGAATTCTGGCATTCGTTCGATAACCGCTACATATTGCGAGATGTGGATGACGGCGAAACCATGCGGCTAACATGGGAAAAACAGATTGGTTATACCCCCAATAAGTACGGCCCGGATGCCGTTGAAAACCCGTGGGTTCAACTCACCACGTGGAACGACTGGCCAGAAGGCACCTCTATAGAGCCGTCAACGCTGGATGGTTATGGTTACAGAGCGTTGGAAACATGCCGGACAAGTATTGCTGAATTCAAGGGCGTCAGCGCACCCAGTGCGGCATGCCTTGAAATTCCTTTCGGGGTTTATACGGCTCGCAAATCAGGCGACTCCTCGTTTGCAGAGTTAATGGTAACAAACTTGTTGCAAGGAGTTTGTACTACGCCATCTCCTACTCCATCAACTACTGGTTCACCTACATCAACTCCTGTTCCATCTGAATCAAGTACGATTTCGCCTTCCCCATCAACTAGTGCCTCACCCAATTCAACTCCTGTTCCATCTGAATCAAATACTATCTCGCCTTCTCCTACTTATAGCTCTAGCGCGGCTCCGTCAAGTACAACCAGTATTTCAGCGACTGCAATCCCGTCTAGACTGCCATCAAATTCGGTGTCAACAACACCTGCTGCTACAAGTAGCGCAACTCCATCAAGTACTGAAATCGCCACTCCCGGTGCGGCATCTGTATCACCCTCAAATTCACCGAAAGTTCAAAGTTCTTCAATTCCATCCACCTCACCCACGTCTTCGAACACCAGTCAATCCTTGACCGCTTCCAAGACACCTCAAATTTCTCCTTCACCAAGTATGTCAGTGTCTCCAACCGTCACTCCTTCGTCAAGCATATCTATGTCACCAAGTGTTTCACTCTCGCCAAGTATTAGTCCGTCGCCGAGTGAAGTAATCACTATAGTATCTGTGCTCGATTGCATTCGGTTTGACGAAGATTCTCAAAACAATGATTTCGTGTCATTCCGAAAACTTTCAGATGTGCTTAAGTGCGTGCGATCTCGAAGGAACAGGCTGTCTTAGATGGAACTCGTATTTTTAGTGAACCGCTTGAGAATCGATCGCATCAAGATGAGAAGCATGTTTTCCAGGTTTTTTCTATTCTGCTATGATCACTTCATATTAATGATCTTATTGGACCTCGCAGCTGATGAGAAGAGAAGATAGGGAAAAGGGGCTCATTCGGTTGTTCCAAACCGTCGAGAAAAGCTTTTCTTTTCTAGTGTTGAAACTTAGTAGCGCAATACCAACTTTGGATGAATACCACGATTTGATTAAACTTACCGATTAACAATGTCTAAGCGTCCCATCAACTTGAAATTAGAATCGAAATCGGTACCGTAGAACCTTTATATCTGGCCGTTAACTTTTTTTGCCAGATGCATG
>JAAUYH010256711.1_pt1 | contig 15419 bp, 12 predicted proteins | sample 7278061 | NCBI WGS metagenome assembly JAAUYH01 (sample SAMN14350203, study PRJNA611818) | marine sediment metagenome | isolation source: surface marine sediment (0.6m) | place: French Polynesia: Moorea | collected 2018-08
CTCAGGGTATTTGCCGTCGACGATACCAGCGCCCTGGCCGCAGCCTCGGGTCGCTTGGCCGCCGATATCACGGTCCAGGGCCCCATCGACCAGCCGGTACCCTGGGGATGGTTGCAAATCCGCGGCGCTCGCCTGCTGGCCGAAGGCGGCGTCCGCCTACTCGAAGATGGCGCGCTGTCGGTGCATATCCAGGGCCAAGATATTTCGATACCGCATATGTCAGTGCGCTCGGGTCGAGGCCGCATCCAGGGCCGCGGACAGGTCCGCCTCGATGGCCTGCTGCCGGCCCAAGCAAGTGCCGAGGTCGAGGTCAAAGACCTCTCGGTGTTGGCTGGCACCTATATGGCGTCGGTCAATACCGCTGCAGCGCTGCAGATCGAGCGGCAAGGCGACGACTTCCACGGACAGGTCACCATCGACGGCGGTCGGGTAAAGTTGACCGCCGAAGAACACACGCTGCAGGCCATCGGTGAGCTAGAGGACGTGGTCTTTACCAGCGACAGTGCCGCGACCGCCAACGCCGCACCGGGAACGTTGCCGGTAGCCGCGCCGGGAACCGCGCCAGAAGCCTCACCAGGAGATTCTAGCGACACCGAAGCCGTACTAGCCGGCATCAACCTGGCCATTATCACTGGCAAACCCATTGTCGTCACCGGCGAAGAGCTCGATATCGCGCTGAATACTGACCTGCAACTGGCACTCAAAGATGGCGTGCTCACCTCGCTGAGCGGCGACATCAAGGCAGCCCCCAATGCCAGCGTCGTCATCCTCGACCAGCGCTATCAGGTCGATCGGGCGCTGGTGGCCTTTGACGGCAGCGCAACGGCGGATCCCTTGCTGAACATCCGCGTCTACCGGCCGTTTCGCCCGGCCTTGGTCTCCATTGATGTCACTGGCCGAGCCAGCGACCCCAAGGTCCTCCTATCGTCAGACGATCCCGCACACACCGAGCTCGATATCATCTCCATCATGCAGGGCAACGATCCCAACGACGAATCATCGACTGGCCGCTCGGTACAGCAGCGCATCACCTCTGGCGTCACCGATGGCGTGATTGGTGCGGTTGCCAATCAGATCAACGACCTCTTGGTGGGGGTGCCCGTCGATGTTTTCCGCCCCCATAGCGGCGGCTTCGAAGTGGGGAAATGGGTGACCGACGATCTACTCCTCGGCTATCAGTACCGGGCCGCGCCCACTAGCGAGCAGAATAGCAACGAGGGCATTGTGGAATATCGCCTGTGGCGCAATCTCCTGCTCGAAGGACGCTATGGCGATGATGGCAACGGCGATGCCGAGGTATTGTGGATTTTCCGCTGGTAGCGGCAAAGGCAGACATTGGAATCGCGGCAATTGGACATGTGCCCCCGCGACCGCACAATCGATGCGCAGAGGGCGATCAATCGTTTGACATCGAGCGATTGCTCGTGTTAGACATGCTTTCCGGTGTAACAACCTGCACGGGAAAAGGCACGCGCGACAAGCCGAATATATGCGCCGGCCTGCGACCGGAGGGACCAGACAGTGAAATCATCGAGCTCGGTGAAGACCGTGGAACAAGAGCAAGCGCGAACTGGGCTGGCAGGCCCCATCACCTCATCGCCGGCAGTCGTGTCCCAGGGCGCCGACAGGGAAACCGACGGAGACGCCGCAGAAAATAGCTCACTGGCGCAAAAAGAGCTTCTGCCGCCGCGTATGCGTGGCAATACGTACATTGATGACGAAGTGGTCTCCGTGATCTCCCGCATCGCGGCCGAGCAGGTACCCGGAGTCCATAAAATTGGCGAATCCAGCCTGCGCAACATGTTTTCACGCCTCAGTCGCCATCACGGGGTGGAGGCCGAGGCCGGACTGCACGAGGCTGCTGCAGATATTGAGATGACGGTGGAGTTTGGCTATTCCATGCGCGACGTGGCCCAAGATGTCCGCGAGCGGGTCATCAACGCCATCGAATCCATGACCGGACGGCGGGTGGTCGAGGTCAATATTTACATTCTCGATGTCTACATTCCCAAAAGCGCCGGACCGAGGAGGCGGCGCGAGCTGGAGTAACACGGGGTTAAACGAGGTTTTGGGCGGCGCCCGCCATCATGCCGCGAGGGGGATATGGCTTACAAACTGATTCTCACACTGCTCGTCGTCGGACTGGCCGCCGCGGGCGCCTTATTATTTTTGGCCGGACTGGGCGCCATTGCCCCCCAGGGCGTGCTCGGAGATGGTTCCTGGGGCCAGCGCGGTGCCGAGATCTTGGCGGATATGTCGTTGCAAACCCGGGTTGCGACCACGGCAGTGGCCGGCGTGGCCAGCATCTTGACCCTCACGCTCCTGGCGCGCTCGTGGCGGCCAAGCCAACCGGCCACGGCGCTGCACATGCTCGACGTCGACGATCGAGGCGTGGTCGTCGTCGACTCGCGCGGCATCGCGGTGATTGCACGGCAGGCGGCGCTATCGGCCCACGGCGTGGTCGACGCCGAGGTGAGCGTGCGCGGTAGCGGCACAGATCCTATCTCCGTACAGGTGGAGATCGACGTCTATCCCGGCTCCAACATCAAGCGCGCGGGCACCGAAGTCCGCGCCATGGTAGCCAAATCCATCGACGAACTCGTTGGCCTGACAGTTCAGGATGTCATGGTCCGCGCTCAGGTCATCGAATCGAACGCGCTATCGCGTGTGCTTGCATGAGGCGCAGCAATCGGCCGATATCCCTGCCGCTGCGTCCGCGACAAGGCCGCATTCTCTCCGGCGTGTGCGCCGGTATTGGCGAAGCAGGTGCATTTGACCCCACGCTCTTGCGATTGGCTTTCTTGGTGATGGCGCTCGCCTGGGGTCTGGGCATTGTGCTGTACATCTTTCTGTGGATGGCCATGCCTTCGTCGGGTGACGGCGCATCTGCTGGACGCCATCACAATCGCCACCCCAATCGCCACCCTAGTCGCCACTATGACCGCGACAGCAACAGATGGGCCGCCAGCTGGCACCGCTTGCAGACCACCCTGCGGCGCGGCTCGCATCATCTGCGCGACGACATGGCCCATTCGCTTAACTACATGCGCGATGGCTGGCAGCGCACCCGCCAAGATCCCTGGCCGCGCCCGCTGGGACGGCGTTGGATGGCGGTAGGTCTCATCTTTTTCGGCGCCATTGCCCTGCTCACATCGTTTGGTGCATTTTCATGGATCACTCCACTCAGGGCCGCCAGCTTGGGGCTCATCATCCTCGGCATGGCCGCACTGATTTCGCTGCGCGGCTGGGGGCGTGAATCATGAGCATGGCCCATCGCAGACGACCAGCGAGGCAGCCGCGGCGGGGTACCGCCATGGCCGCAAGGCGCCCAACGGCCACCTCGGAGCAGCGCCCCAGCAGCGGTTTGCCCGCCGCCATCGCCATGTTTGCCATCCTCTGCGGCGTCATTCTATTCATCTCCAGCTATGGCGAGGGCTGGCTCGGCGCATTGTCATGGACCGAAGAGTCCCAAGCATCGCAACGATCTGATAGCGACAGCCAAGACACACAAGCCCCCCCAAACATCCAAAACATCCCAAATACGCCAAACATCCAAGACGACACTCCAAACGATATCCAAGTCGACACCCCAAACGATATCCAAGTCGACACCCAAGACGACATCCAGGACACCTACCGGGCTGCGCCCACGCCTTCATCTGAGGCTGCTCGTGCGCAGGTAGAGCGAGCCCTTGACCAACTCGGGCAAGCCACGCGCTCCTTTGACGAGGGCGACCACGCCGGTGGCTTTTTGCTCTTACAACAGCTACACACAGCACTGGACCAGTTGAAGGACACCCTGGCGCAGAGCGACAATCTCAGTCGCGCACCTGCGGCGACTCCATCAGATACCCCCGACAATCAGGACTTGTACTAGAACAGCAACCAGCACTTAACCCAGGACGTGAACGATGAGCGAAGAAGACAAAAATAGACTCACAGTCGAAGAACATCCCAGCGGGATTCGCGGCGTCATCACGATTGACGAAAACGTAGTCAGCACCATCGCCGGCCTGGCTGCGCGCGATGTGGCCGGCATCTACGAAGTCGGCAAGACGCGCCTCATCAGTTTTGGCGGCAGCAGCCCCACGCGGGGCGTGCACGCCGAGGTTGGCAGCAAGCAGGCGGCCTTTGACCTCGACATCGTCATCGAATACGGCGCCGACATCCAACAAGTGGCCCATCAGCTGCGCACCAAGACCGCGGCCGAGGTCGGTCGCATGGCGGGCCGCGAAGTCGTGGAAATCAACATCAATGTGGTCGACGTACACTTGCCGACCACCAACGACACCAAGGCCAAGCATTCGCGCGTCGTATGACGGCATGCCGCAGCGCGGGCAGCGCGGGCAGCGACAATCACCCAACGTGTGACACGAGGACAGAAAAGCAATGAGCACGAAAGACAACACCAGCATGACCACCACGGGCGGCGGCGCCATTCATGGGTCAATCAATCTCGACCCCAGCGTTGTGGCGACCATTGCGGCCATGGCGGCGCAGAGCATCCACGGCATCCACTCCGTGGGCAAGACCCCCCTCATCTCCTTGGGCAGCGGGCGCGGACGCGGCGTGGCCACCGAAATCGGCGAAAAGCAGGTGGCCATCGACCTCGACGTGGTCCTCGAATACGGCCACGATTTACGCCAAGTTGTGGGCGCCCTGCGCGAGCAGATGGTCGGCGATATCTCGAAGATGACGGGGCGCGAAGTCGTGGAACTCAACGTCCACGTCATCGACATCAAGCTCCCCGAGGATGAGCCCAAGCCCAAAAAATCCCGCGTAGTGTAGCCGCCTACGGTCCGCCCAACAGGGTTACACTGAGTCACCGAGGGAACAGCAGCAGCTGCAGCTGCTCCGCTCTCCGCCCACGGCGAAAATCCCAGCCAACAACTTGCCAGTTCCAGTCTCACGTGCTCATATTACTGGACCAAAGCGCCCGCCTCCGCTAAGGTGACAATAAAATGAGTCGTCGAGCAAAGTCTGAGCTGACCTATTTGGCCCCTGGAGCCAGCCACGCCGCAGGAACCGGGACAGCCAAGGTATGGCTACCAGGAGCATCGGAAGGCGCAATAGAAGCGCCCAGCCCTGACAGTATAGACAGTCCGAATGGAGGAGCGTGGCCCGCCCCCGACGAGCATCTGGTGGAGCCTGAGAGCGGCCGCGAGATGCTCGATGGGCGCGTCATGGAAGTAACCCCCGCCGACGCGCCCCATGCCGATAAGCAATGTGACTTAGTCTATGTGTTGAGAGCCCACGTGGCGCCCGGATACGTGGCTTCGACCGAGCTGCTCACGCGGGTGGCGGAAAAGAGTAATTTCTCGACCGATGCTTGTATCCGCCGAGAGGGTTCTGATGCCAAGGGGCATCGGTACTTAGAAGAGCTATCGTTTGAGGTGCAACACACCCAGAGCGAGGCCAGTTTGAATAAACGGGCGCGTTATCTGCAAGAGCGTGGGGTGCGGCGAGTGATTGCCATTGAGGTAAAAATGGCGGATCAGGGCCGGCTCCGAACCGGCCAGGTCCAAGCCGGGCCAGTCAAAGAGTGGGTGCCAGCGTCACAGGGGCCGCAAGGGCCACAGGGGATCGCCGGCCGTTGGCACCGCTTAGCGGCGGACGAGCTAATCGAGGACCGGTGCCTGCAGCGTCCCGTAAAGGTGGCGGCACTAATGGACGCCGTCGAGGCGGATAATGCGGTGGCTCGTGCATTGATGGCGCGGCAAAATCCCGCTATTTTGGCCATGCGACAGCAGAGCTTCGACAAGGGCCACGACAAAGGCCACGAGCAAGGCTTCGACAAAGGCCACGAGCAAGGCTTCGACAAAGGCCGCGAGCAAGGCTTCGACGAAGGCCACGAGCAAGGCTTCGACAAAGGCCGCGAGCAAGGCTTCAACGAAGGCCACGAGCAAGGCTTCGACGAAGGCATCGAGCAGGGTCAGATACGAGGCGCAGCGGAGGGGAATCGTCTTGCCATTGCGGCGGTTTGCGAGGTGTTAGGCATTGCACTGACCCCGGCTCGTCGCGCCAAGCTGGGCGCACTCAACAGTGACGAAAGTCTGCGGCTATTGACGTATCTGCGGACAAATAAGAACTGGGACGACAGTCTCGATTAAGAGCTAAATTGTTGCTAGCGCGGCCCCAGCTTGCCCTGGCCCAATGTCGTCGGGTCGGCCTGATAGATGCGCGTCGGCGACACATGCCGATAGCGCTCACAGCGCACCCGCAAGCTGGCCATGGTGTCCAAAATCTCGTACCGCCCGACATTGGCGTCACGGAGATCTTTAATGCGCGCGATGATGGCCTTGCGCGCATCCACTGGATGAAAACAAAATGTCCGCGCAAACAACACCTCTTCCTCAAAGCCGATGACGCGCATCTCCCCCACATCGCCCGCCGACACCCCCACCATCGTCCGCTCCTCCAGCACCGAGAACTCCGCCCCGCCATACAGATCGAGCAACTCCACCCGGCCGGCCTTGAGCGCGCGCACCTCAAAAATGCTCCGATGCGACCGATGCCACGCCCACGCCGCCGCCGCCCGACGACGCTGGCCCATCGACTCGGCCTCGCGCGCCACATGGGCAGCGGCCGGCAGCTTCGCCCCGTCGCCGTCACCGTCTCGGGACAGCGGCCATTCGGTCACATACCACTCCAAAAACGCCTGGGTCCATGGCTCCCACAACTCTTCGTCTTCAAACACCCGGCCGCGGCGCTCGTCGAACTGCCGCCGGGCCTCGGCGATTTCGTCGGCATAGTCGTCGCCGCCAAAGTGCGCGAGAATATCGTCGAAGACCTCGGCCAACACACTGTGCCGCGTCCCCGTCATGCGTAAATCGTCGTCGGCTACATCCATGCTCACCCCCAACTCGTCGTCCCGATCCCCATCGCCGTTGGCATTGCCGATGGCCGTCATCGCTGCGCTTCCATGGCGTGGATAAATGCGTCGAATAGGCCGTCGGCATCGTGGGGCCCCGGACTGGCCTCGGGATGGTACTGAATGCCGAAGATCGGCCGCCCCTCTACCGCAATGCCCTCAACCGTTTGGTCATATAGATTGAGGTGGGTGCAGCGCACGCCGCTGGGGAACGAATCCGCGTCCACGGCAAAACCGTGATTCTGCGCGGTAATGGCCACTTTGCCGGTGCTCAGGTCCTTTACCGGATGATTGCCGCCATGGTGGCCAAAGGGCAACTTGTACGTGCGTGCGCCCAAGGCCAGCGACAAGATCTGATGCCCCAGACAAATGCCAAAGACCGGGGTGCCGCTATCGAGCAGTTGCCTCACGTGGCCGATGGCGTAGTCCACGGCCGCGGGATCGCCGGGACCGTTAGACAGAAAAAAACCGTCGGCCCCCATGGCCATGGCTTGCGCCGCGGGCGTGTGGGCCGGCACCACCGTGACTTTACACCCCACCCGGCTCAGGTGGCGCAGGATGTTGTCCTTGATGCCAAAATCGTACGCGACCACGTGAAACCGACGCCCCGGCGCCCGGTCCGCGACCGCTGCCGCCCTGCCCTCACCCGACATCCCGACCCCCGTCGCCGACGCCCCATCCCAAGGCGCCTGCCACAGCGCACCCGCGCCATCCTCGGGCCAGACATAGGGCTCCTGGCATGACACCACCGATGCCAAATCCTGCCCTTTCATCGACGGCCATTCGCGCGCCGTCTTGAGGGCTCGGTCCACGTCCAGCGCCTGGCCACCGTCACCGGCAGCATCGCCGGCCCCAGCCTCCCCAATAGCCCCCAAAATGATGACGCCCCGCTGCGCGCCCCCCGTCCTCAGCGCCCGGGTGAGGGCCCGGGTATCGACGCCCGTTATCCCAGCAACCCCATGACGCGCCAAGTAGGCGCCCAGCCCACCACGACTGCGCCAATTGGACGGCAGCTCGGTGGCGTCGCGCATGACAAAGCCCGTACACCAAGGTTTGCGCGATTCCATATCCTCGTCGTTAATGCCGGTGTTGCCGATATGGCTGGCCGTCATCACCACGATTTGCCCGGCATACGACGGATCGGTGAGCACTTCCTGATACCCCGTCATCGAGGTATTAAAGACCACTTCCCCGACCGCTCCGCTCAACCCGCTCGACCCGCTCGACCCGCTCGACCCGCTCGGCTCTGTCGTCGGCTCCGCGGTCGGCAATGCCGTGCCGTGGAATACCCGCCCGCTCTCGAGCACCAACGCCGCTGGCAGTGCCCGGGCCAATTCTCGTATATGATGGGCTACAACTGTCTTCATGCCATGTGCCTTTCGCGATCGAACACCACCCGGCCGCCGAGTAGCGTGAGAATTGCCGCCCCCTGAACTTCGCGGCCGTGAAATGGAGTGTTGCGCGATCGGCTGTGGCTCAAATCGCGATCGACGACGAACACCAGCTCGGGATCGAATACACAGACATCGGCCACCGCGCCCACCTGCATGGTGCCCACGCCTTCGCGGTCCAGGCGAAAGACCGCGGCCGGTGCCGAGGTGAGCATGCGCACCGCGCGCACCAGATCGATCACGCCCTCGCGCACCAGCGACATGGTCAGCGGTATCGCAGTTTCCAGTCCGATCATGCCGGGTGCGGCCAAATCGAACTCCACTTCCTTTTCGATTTCCGAGTGGGGCGCGTGATCGGTGGCAATACAATCAATCGTGCCGTCGGCCATGGCCTCTTTGATCGCGTCGATATCGGCCGCCGTCCGCAGCGGCGGCATGCACTTGGTGCTGGTGTTGTAGGTCGAACAAGCATGGTCGGTAAGCACAAAGTGATGGGGCGTCACCTCGCACGTGACCGGCAGCCCGCGCCCCTTGGCCTCGCGCACCAAATCCACCGAACGCGCGGCCGAGATATGGGCCACGTGATAGCGGGCGCCCGTCCAGCGGCATAGCTCGATATCGCGGGCCACCATCACCGACTCGGCCTCGGCCGGCTGCCCCCGCAACCCCAGCCGCGTCGATACTTCGCCCTCGTTCATCACTCCCTGCTCGGCCAAATCGAGATCTTCCGCATGCTGCACCACCGGCAAATCAAAAGTCCGCGCGTACTCCAGCGCCCGCCGCATGAGACCGGCGTTCATCACCGGAAAGCCATCGTCGGATACCGCGACAATGCCGGCCTCGTGCATCTCGCCGATCTCGGCCAACTCTTTGCCCGCAAGGCCGCGCGACACTGCCCCAATAGGGCGCACACGGGCCAGCCCCGCCGCCTGTGCCCGCTGATTGATGAGCTCGGTCACCGAGCGGCAGTCATTGACCGGCTTGGTGTTGGGCATGCAGCAAACCGTGGTAAATCCCCCGGCGGCGGCAGCGGCAGAGCCAGTGGCAATGTCCTCTTTGTATTCTTGTCCGGGCTCGCGAAAGTGCACGTGCAGATCCACCATGCCGGGGCAGACGATGCGATCGCGGACGTCGATCTCGCGGACGCCTGTAGGACAGGCTAGGCCGGCGCCAATCTCGGCAATGCGGCCGGCGCGAATGAGTACATCGGCCACGCTGTCCACCGCCTGTCCCTGGGCTCGATCGATGGGCGAGGTGTCGATCAGCCGACCGCCGCGCAAGAGTATATCCTCAGAAGTCTCAGTCTCCATCGTCGTCCCCGCAGGATTGTCCATCAGTACGGGCCGGTTCTAGCAAGAGCGGCCCCTCGGCAGCAAGAGGAGAGAAGCCGAACCACACCGATTCAGCCCCCCTGCCCTTGCTGCGCTCCCTAACCAACGTTCAAATCAGCGGCTTTAGCTGCGTGCCGACCCAAATGTCCTCATCCAGGCGCACGTAGGCTTCATCGCACCAGACATGACCGTTATCGCCCCACGCAGCCCCCCAGGAATTGCGGCGCAAAAAGTCGCGGCGATTGCCGCGGCGACGCACCCCCGTGATAATCATGGCATGGGGCCCAAGTGGCTGCGTCGGCGGGCCAAAGATAGTGCCGCCGCCGCGGTAGTCCACGAAGCCTCTGTCCACTTGCGCCGCGGAAATCACGGGATGATTGGCGCGGACGGCGAGCTCGATATCGTCGAGCTTGCGCTGGCCCTGCGAGACAATGCGGTAGAAGCTGTGAATGCGATTATTCGACGCCATGGTGTACAAATCGAGCGCGGGCGGGGTGAGAACCGCACTCAGTTGATCACGATATGGCATATAGCGTTCTTCGACCACGCCGATCTTGCGCAACTGATGGGCCACAGCGCGCAGATAGGCGCCGCTATCGATGTGTTGGGTGCCGGTGAGCACCCGGGCCGTCCAATAGACGAAGAGACGCGACAGCTGCACCACCGCGGTCGGGCGCTCTAGGCCCAGCAAGATCTCAAAGGCGTCCATCCAGGCATTGGCCGAGCAGGTACCCAGATTGCCCTGGTCGCTGATGGGCGTGTGCTCGGCCAAGATGTGTTCGCTATCGCCGGTGCTATGACCGGCGCCCGCGGCCACAGCGCGTTGGCTCATGGCCGGACGAACCTGTTGAAACGGCCGATCTTCCACCCGCCAATTGCGATGATAGTGGGCACGCCGCGAGGGATTCCACACCCGCATCTCGCGGTCGGGCAACGCCTTGCCCGGTATCGCAATTACTCTGCCGCTGGACATGCGAGTGCCTCCTCACAGCTCTGGGCCGCAGCCACGCAGCGCGGATTGAAGAAAATCCCGCCCTCGCTTTGTGCGGTGCGACAGGTATCGGCAAAGCGCTCACCGTTGCGGTTGACCCACATGGGATCGCCCCGGCGATCGAGACACGCCAGTTCCTCGAGCCGACGCTCGGCCTGCTCGCAACTGTCGGTGTCGGAGACTGGGGGCGGCGTCGGCGTCTCGGGAGCCGCCGTGGGCTTACAAGCGCCGATTCCCCCTATCACCATAACCATGACAGCGGCCACGCATACTGCCAGACCATCCATCCGGCCATACCTGCCTGAGTTTGTCGTCGGCCCCGTCGTCGGCTTCATTGTCGGGCCCGTCGTCGACTTCGTCGGCGACTTCGTTGTCGGGCTCGTCGTCGGCATCGTCATTATGGGCGCATTTTAGCTCGTCACCGCCCGCGCCTGTCTAGTCACAATCGCCGACGATGGCGCCCCATGCCCTCTACTGGGTCCGGGCTCCGGCCCTGGCCTGAGCGCCGCCACAGGACTGACGCCCTCGCCGTCCATACCCAACGCCTCGGCCAATTCGATGAGTTCGCGGTGCTCGGCCTTGGCCAAAAAGCGCTGTCGCCACTCGCTGCGGTCCAAATAGCGCGCGCGATCATCGAGTTCGGCCTTGGCCACGCCCACGATTTCTCGCGCCTCATCGTAGGCGCCGCTCGCCATCAGCGCGCGCGCCAATTGCAACCGCGGCAAGCTGCGGCCGTGGATCAGCCCGCCACCGGCGCTATCGGCCAACGCCACCGACTCCCGCGCCGCGCTCAGGGCCTCGCTCTTGCGCTCGAGCGCCAACAGCCCCCGCGCCAAAATCGCCAGGGCCCAGGCGCGCAAACTCGGCGAGGAGTGCAACAGTTCGATGGCGCGCTCGGCCTCTTCGGCCTCCCGGCGAAAATCGCCCAACATATGGGCCAAACCAGCCAGGTTGGTGTGAGCCCAGCCCTCGAGACGCGCATTGCCCACGCTCTTACATTCGCTCACCGCATCGACCAACACGCGCTCGGCGTCGGCCAGCCGATCTTGCCGATGCGACAGCAAGAAGCCCAAATTGACCTTGGTAAAGGTGATCGCCTGCTTGGCATTCTGCGATTGGCAGAAGGCCAGATTGCTCTCGCAGCGCTGAATCGCATGGGAGTAGTAGCCCAGCTCGCCCCACCACCACGCCAGCGATGTCCGCTCCAGCGCGGTATTGCGCACATCGCCCGCGCGTTCAAACGCCGCCACCGCGGCCGTCAGATGGCGCAGGGTCGACACCACATCGCCGCGCAAGGCGCTGCGCAAGCTGCGCAGATGATACAGCTGGGCGTAGGTGAGCAGATCGAGATTTTCCGGATCGGCAGCCAGGGCGTCGATGCGCTGCAAAATGCGATCGGCGCGGTTGTAATGGCCGTTGAATAGGACCTGAAAGGTAATGCGGCATAGGCAGATGAGCTGCGCGGCCTCGGCCCCCGGCGCCGGCTGGCTCTCCACTGCGCTATCGAGTAGACGCCAAACCCCGTCTTCATCCCCCAGCCGCGCTGCCGCCACCATGGCGCTGCCGGCGGCCACGTACCATAGCTCGCTATTGGCGGGCAAAATCTCGGCAGATTCGAAACCGTAGCGCTGGGCCGCCGCATTATCGCCGAGCCAATACGCGGCCGCCGACTGCCGCGAACGCAGGCGCCCCAAGAGCTCGCCCTCAGCACCGGCCGCCACCCCGCGATCCGATAGGGTAATCACGGTCTCGAAGTCGTTGCTCTCGTAGGCCTGAGACACCGCGCGATACAGATGGGGCAGAGCCCGTTTGGGCTCGCGACTCTGCAGCAAGTGCTCGGTGACGATGCGGCCGTCGCGCTCGCCCATGCGTTCGAGCCAGGCGCCGGCCAATCCATGGCCGAGCTGGCGATCTTCGGCCGTCAACGTGGCATAGGCGGCATCGCGCAAGAGCGCGTGGCGAAAGCGATACGATTCCTGGCCCTCGGCCACACTGCCGCTGCGCTTGCTCACTGTGCTCACTTTGGACGGCGACGGCTGGCGCACGATGACCTCGCGCGCCACCAGGTCGTCGAGCCACTCGCGCAAGTCAAAGACCGCCCCATGCCCCGACAGCGCGGCCACCCCGTCTTGAAAAAATACCTCACCGAAGATGCTCGCGGCCCGCAGGATGCGCTTGGCCTCGGGCCCCATTTGATCCAAACGGGCCTGCACCATGCCGAGCACCGTCGTCGGCATGGTGCCGGTGTCGCCGTTGGCGGTGCTGCGGATCAGCTCTTCGAGGAAAAAGGCATTGCCATCGGCGCGCTGAATCAACTCTTCCACAACCGCGTCGTCGGTGCCCTCCCCGAGGGCCACGCGCACCAGCTCGACGGCGGCATCACGGGCCAACCGCGACAGCGATAGGGTCTCCAGCGTGCACTCGGCCCACAGCCGGGGAAACACCGCCTGGACTTCCGGCCGCGCCAAGGCCAGCACCATAAGCGGCTGATCGGCCAATTCGCCGAGCACCCCTTCGAGCAGGCGCACCGAGGGCTGATCGCCCCATTGTAGATCTTCCAGAATGATGAGCACCGGCCGGCGCTCGCATTCGGCCCGCAGCCAGTCGCGAAAGGCGCCCTGCACCAGCTGGCTCATGAGCATGGGATCGCGATGACCGGCGCGAAACACGTCGGGCAAGCCGCGGGAAAACGGCACCCCGGCCACTTCGCCGAGGAGAGCCGTGATGCGCTGGCGATGCGGGGCCGGCAACACCTCGGCCATGCGCCGCCACAATTTGCGCTGGGCGTGGGCCGTGGGCTCACCCTCGAAAATCCCCGCGGTGCGCCGCAATATCGGCGCGACCAAGAGATAGGGCGAACCTGCGCGCACCAAATCGCCATTGCCCTGCAACACCAGCGGCATCTGGCCGTGCTCGTCGGTGCGGGCGCGCAGGGCCCGTTCGAATTCGTGGCGCAGTCGAGACTTGCCCATCCCCGCGGGGGCGTGAATGTGCACCGCGCCCGCGCGCCGCCGCCCTTCGGCAACATCGTCGTAGATGGCCAAGACCTGCACCAATTCGGCCTCGCGTCCCACCATCGGCGTCGGCTTGCCCAAAAGCGTGCGCGTGGTCGGCAGATCGCGTTCCCGATGGAGAAAAATCGCGTTCGGGGCCCGGCTCAAATGAAAGCGGGCATCGAGGAGGGCCGCCGCCCCGGCTTCGAGGCGAATGGTCCCGGGCAGCCCGCGCCTGAGCTCGGATCCGGCATTGTTTAGCGCATCTCCGGTCACCGACTCACTGCTGCCGCGATTGGTGGTGGCACGGAGAACCGCCGTCCGACTGGTGGTGATCGCCAGCATGAGCTCGGGGTAGACTTGGCGCAGAGACAGCGCCGCCCGCGCCAGACGCTCGGCTTGGTCTGCTGGCGGGTGGCGGGTGTTCACGCTAAAGAGCAGCGTACCGTCGGCCATGCGGGTATGGCGACAGCCGTTCTGCTTGGCAATGGCGGCAAATACGCTGTCGCCGAGGTCGGCGCTAACGCCGCCGTCATTATCGCTTGCGCCGCTTGCAGCGCTTTTGTCGTTTGCCCCATTTGCCCCGCTCTGGCCGGCGCGCTTATCGTTGTCGTTATCGGGGTCGTTATCGGGGTCGTTACCGGGGTTATGATCGGCGCTATCGTGAGCCTGTTCGTGAGCCTGTTCGTGAGCCCCACGAGACGCGGCGATGGCGGGCGCGCTCTTGGAGGTATCGACCAAGAGCATGCAGGTCACACGGCTCTCGGCGGTGGTAATAGTGTGAGCACTGGGCGCGGCCACTGTGGCCCCGGTCGGCTCGGAGGCCGGCCGTTCAAATAAGACGCTGTACTCCAGCTTCGCCGCCGATTCGAGAATCCGCAACTCCGCCCCGATCCGATGCAGCCTCTCGGCCACCTCCCCGGCGTTGGCCGGTCGCCCCTCTGCGCTCTTCGACAGCGAGCGCATGACCAATTGGCTCAGTTGCGGCGGCAGATCGGGCACCAGCGCATTGATGTCGATGGGCTCTTCGACGATGATGCGGGCAAGCACCGCAATGGCATTATCGCCGTGAAAGGGTCTGCGCCCCGTGAGGCATTGATAGAGCACTGTCCCAATGGCCCAGACATCGGTGGCGGCGGTGACCACGCCGTCGCTCTGGGCCTGCTCCGGTGCCATATAAAACGGCGTGCCGACAAAGGCCTCGTTATCGCGGGCCTCGCCGGGCAAAAGCGGCGCGCGCCATACCGTGCCCAAATCCACCACCTTGAGCTGGTCGATATGGGTGCCGGGCAGAAAAATATTGGACGGCTTGATGTCGCGATGAACAATGCCGCGGCGATGCAATTCGGCCACCGCCGAGGCCAAACGGCGGCCCAAAATCACCGACTCGGAAATCGTCAGACGACCGCCAATAGCGGGATCGGAACTGGCATTCTCCTCGGCTGCACTTAGGTTGTGCTCCTCCATGTCCCCCGTCGATAGCGTCATCGTGGCTTCGACCCGAACCGGCACTTGGGCTTTGGCCCGGCGATTGAGAAAATGCGAGAGATCTTCGCCCTCGAGCCACTCCATCACCAGATAGGCATCGCCGCGAATGGTGGTGCCGTGGGCGATATAGCGCACCACACCGGGGTGCTGAATCTCGGCCAGCACCACCGATTCGCGCAAAAAGCGCTCTTGCGCCACCGCGCTTTGTCGCGCGAGCAGCTTGATTGCCACAATTTTGCCGCTTTGGCGGTCCAGGGCACGATGAATGCGCCCCATGCCACCAGAGGCTACGAGGCCCTGAAGCTCAAAACGACCGGCAATCGTATCTCCAGTCTGGAGCGGAAACACAGCATA
>JAAUYH010020934.1_pt1 | contig 15416 bp, 13 predicted proteins | sample 7278061 | NCBI WGS metagenome assembly JAAUYH01 (sample SAMN14350203, study PRJNA611818) | marine sediment metagenome | isolation source: surface marine sediment (0.6m) | place: French Polynesia: Moorea | collected 2018-08
AAAATCCAGTCAGTCCGCCTTGCTTGCCAAGCTTGCTTAATTTGCTTGGAGGTTAGATTAAACCCAATAAAGCTTAAATGAACCTTATCTCCAGTTTGAGAACGTACATGCACCCCGTCTAACATCGTGGGACCCATAATGGTCGAAGTTTTAGCTAAATAGTCCTCTAGTAATCTAGGTTTTAAGGGAGCTAAAGAAGGCTCGCAAAAGATAGCATAGTCGGCTTGAATAAAATGTCCCAAAAAAGCAACCCGTTTCTCAGTTTGCGGCTTTTCTCGCTTAAAAGGGCGAGGAGTAGTAAAGCTAGTAATCTTTTTTGCCGGCAAACCAACTTGAAAAGATGTTAGGTGAACTATATCTAAGGCTTTTAAGGCTTGACAAAAACAAGCAACTGCTTCGACAAATCGCTCAAGTTCCGATTCACAAATATAGGCAGAAGGCTGAACCCGCAGCGTTAGAGGCTGACTTAACGTTGGCATAACTCGAATACGATGGACATGTAGCAAATAGGCTGCTGCCATATAGCCGAGATAGCCATTCTGCGAAAACATCCGCAAGGCATTTGACTCAGACTCAGATTGATCTTGCAGTTCAATTCCCACCATCAATCCCTGCCCTCGCACCTCTTTAATTTGATCGGGAAAACGAGTTCTCAAAGCTTCTAGAGCTTGCAAAAAGCGATCGCCTACTCGGGCACAGCGAGCTGGTAAGTTATCGCGCTGTATAATTTCTAATGCCTTGAGCGCAATCAAACAACTCATGTCATCCTCGGCAAAAGTTGAGGTTTGTTGAACAGAAAAATCTGGAATTAGGCGATCGCGTTTAATCATCAGTGCTCCAATTTTAGCCAGTCCACCGCCAAGTGCTTTAGATAAACAGAGATAGTCGGGTTCTATTCCTAACAAATCGGAGGCTAAAAATTTACCTGTGCGTCCCATACCCGTTTGGATTTCATCTACCACCAGGGGAATGTCATTAGCTTGTTTGATTTCGAGCAACCAGTCAATAAAATCTTGTGGTTGTTGCTTAATGCCTCCTTCCCCAAGAATCGGCTCAATAAAAATAGCTGCCACTTGGTCAAGTTCTTGGCTTGCTTCTTGCCAACTACTCGGATCATGAGGATCAAGATAATGAACTTGAGGTCCAAATTCAACAAATTGCTTTTGGGCAGACCAAGTTAGCTGGATTGCTCCGAGAGTTTTGCCATGAAATGAACCTTTAACCGCCCAGAGAATCGGACGTTGTCGTTCCAGGTAAGCATGCTTAATTGCTGCTTCAATCGTTTCTGTGCCTGAGTTAGTAAAAATTGTCACATAATCACCGACAATTTCACTGAGGGCTTGAGCTAGCTGAGCTGCTCCTGAGCGACAAGAACCTTGAGCGAGCAAGGGGATCTGCGCCATCAATAGACGTTGGGCTTCTGTAACTAACTCTCGATGGTGATGTCCTAAGAGATTCGCGCCATATCCCCCCACCAGATCCAAGACTTTAATCTGTTGAGTTTGTTGCTTTTGCCAGAGATAATCCCCCTCAGCGCGATCGTAAACTACATCTAAGTTCAATGCTTGAAGCAGACTAACTAACTTAGGTCGGCAGTAGTACTGATAAGAATCCACCGTCAGTCTTTCATCCCGCTTTATCCCTAGGGAAGAGACTTGCAATAACTCCCTGGAGGAACTTGTCTGTGAGTTAATATAAGGTGAAAATTCTTTTGCTACTACCATTTACTTACTTTGTATATAATTTTTAGCTTAGACACATCTAAATTGCATCTTTAATTGATAACTGATGTTACTCAGTGAAACTGTAGGATTAAGATTAGTAATTTCTTAAATTTCCCAAAGATGTGGGAGAGAATCTTATAGGGATAATTTTGAATATATTGCAATTCTGACGGAAAAAATTGAACAACTACAGAGATAATTAAATTTTTCCGACCTACTTGTAAACACTTACGAAGGGGTTTGGGTAAGGGACGCCTTCCCCAATGGGGGGTCTGGGGGGCAAGCCCCCCAGAGGTATTTACGGATTTAATTGATATTTTGGAGATAACAATATTCATTTTGTGTAACATCAGTTAATAAGAGAAACAACTTAAAATCCCCATCTGTCTTCTGCCTTCATTTAATCTAGTCGCCATTGAATGCGATCGAGACCTAAAAACTGAGGAGCCCACCAATTCCATTTCCCAAGTAAATTCATGCTGGCAGGAACCAGAACAGCCCGGATCAGCGTAGAGTCCAGGAATACAGCCAGCGCCACTCCCAAACCCAAGGCTTTAATAAAAATTAGACTAGTAAAGGCAAAGGCACCTGTGACAATAATCATCAGCAAGGCTGCACTAGTAATGATTCTTCCCGTCCGCTCCAATCCCTCAACAATGCTGGCACGATTATTGCCGTGACTGTCGTAGGCTTCCTTCATGCGCGTTAGTAGAAATACTTCATAGTCCATTGATAGACCAAACAGCACGCAAAACATGACGATGGGCAATAAAATATCGATGTAACCAACAGGGGTAAAATCGAGTAAGTTTTGCAAATTTCCTTGCTGAAAAACAAAAACCAGCGCACCAAAGGAAGCACTAATAGACATCAGGTTGAGGAAAATTGCCTTAAGTGGAATAACTACCGATTGAAAGAGAATCGTTAAAGCAATAAAAGTCACACCCATCATCGCTGCTAATACCCAAGGAAAGCGTTGAGTCACTATCTCGATGGTGTCTAAGCTACTAGAAGTTTGTCCACCAACGAAAAACTCCAGACCTTCTCGATCAAGATTGCGTAACTCTTTTACTAATTCAAAGGAAGCCTCATCGTTACCATCGGTATTACTATTAATGGCAATTAAGGTTGTGGAATCACTGCTAAAGCGCTCAACTGCATCTGCCAGGGCAGGCGGGAGGAATTTTAGATTGGTGTAAAGTTGCTGGTATTTCTCTTTACTCAATCGAGAGTCAAGGTTGAAAAGACTGTTGACCTTTGCCACACGGGAGTCACTTTGCCATTGATCTACCAAATCGTAGAGAGTTGCAATATTATCCTCTGAAAGAATAGAAATCTCATTATCAGTAGAGCGAACAGATAATAAGATAGGAGAAGTTGTCCCAACGCCAAAAGATTTTTCTATAACTTCAACTCCTTGCCGCGCCTCAACACCGGCTGGTAAAGTTTTGATGCCTCCCAAACCCCATTGAGCCTCAAAAAATGGTGAAATCAGGATTGTCACTATAACCAACACCAAGGCAACTGCTGGAACACTGTGACGGATCACCAGACGAGCCAAGAACGACCAGAAACCTTGATTTCCCCTAGTAGGTCTGATAATACGCCAGCGGTTAATGAAATTGCCCAGTACGCCAAACAATGCGGGAACAAGGGTCAGGGCAGCAGCGATCGAGAGAAAAACCACCAAAGAACCTGCTACACCAAGCGATTGCAGAAGGTTAATGGGAAAGAGCAGCAGGCTGACTAGACCAATACAGGTAGTTAAGCCAGAGAAAAACACGGCTCGTCCTGCTGTATCGACGGTGCGGACTACTGCTTGCTCCGTGGAACTAGAACTTAATTCTTCCCGAAAACGACTGACCATCACTAAGGTAAAATCAATCCCAATCCCCAGCCCTAACATAGTTGTCAGATTGAGGGCAAAAATAGAGATGTCCATCTGGAGAGCAACCAGATAGAGCAGACCAGAGCTAACCGAGACAGTCATAACAGCCATCGCCACCGGCAACACAGCAGCGACCACCGAACCAAAAACAAATAACAAAGCAATTAGGGTTAAAGGCAAGGCTAGTGCTTCAGCACGGACTAAATCAGCTTCACTGATGCGTTGATCTTCATAGTTGAAGACTTCCTTTCCTGTTAGATAGCTCCCTAAAGTATCTCTTTTCTGTTCAGTGAGAATTTGCTGAATATCTGAGATTACAGGATAGACATCAATCCCATTAACCTTCAAGTAAATTTGACTGTAGGCAGTGCGACCATCTGGACTGAGGTATTCCGGACGCTGATTGACACTGACCACCTCCTTAACAGCCGATAGATTAAGGATTTGGGTGAGCTGTGGCTCTATCTGAGTTTCCTGTTCTGAGAGGGGGCGATTATCAAGACTTTCAAATACTAAAGTTAGAGCATCTGACTCGATTGAGAGTTCTTGTTGCAAAAGTTGTTCAGCTTGGAAAGCCTCCCCTGCGCCATAGGTTGTAACAACTCCTTGAAGCACGCTTTCTAGACGGGGTGCAATAGCTAAACTTAGTATTAATAAGATTCCCCAAATTGCTATGATTAATGCCCGATAGCGGTATGTAAGGCGACCAATCCTAGCAAAAATAGATAATTGGCAAGCTGGTTTCTTAATAGATTCTTTCATCAAAATTGAAGCTCATCTGCTTTGTGGGATCGGTTCCAAATTGGCTAACCAACGTTAGTCAATACAATTTAACCTAAGCTTTTAAGGATTTCTCCATTTAAAGCTGGTTCCTTTGATTGATAGAATCCGCTTTCAGACTGAGTTATTCCTGAGAGATTTATAAGAATTTGTGAAAAGAACGATAGAAAGAGTTGCCACAGTACTGTCAGATCAACGAAGTTATTCACAATTGCCACAGGCAAAACATTAAATCTTTTGGCAATGTCTCAATTATTTTCTATTAGTCCCAGATTTTTCTTGATGAAAATATTTAAGGTTATATTGCAACTTATCATAAATGCGATCGCGCAGCGCCTGCTTCGCAGACCAGGCAGTGCCTCGCTTTGTGAGATCGCAACAAAAAAGAATAACAGGATATCCTTCTTCTAACTTCTGTTTAGCCAACTCAACATTAAAATTCTCCAACTGAACCTCTTTATTGTCTAAACCCAAGAAAAACATTAAACGAGCCCGATCTTTTTTCCACGAATTAGCTGACAAGAATAAAGTTTTTAATTACTCACTGTAAATCTTTAGAAGCGGGTGGGGGGAATCGAACCCCCATCATTAGCTTGGAAGGCTATGACAAAGCATTATTGAGATATTAGATACTCAAGGCTAATTAACAACATATAAGATTTTATTCCCTGTATCTTGGGCAAATCTTGGGCATTACTTTTTACCCAGGATACCAAAATGTACACATTCGGTCAGGATAAAGCCAAGGTTGGCATTGTTACTGTTGTCAAAAGAAGAGGCAGTTATAAGCTCAGATTCAACTATCCCGCAAACTCTTCCCATGAAATTGCGATTGCTAAAATCACTCCTGAAGGTTGGCAACAGGCAATACGTGCAGCCCAGTTAATTGACAGAGATATTTCACTCAATGATTTTGATGAAACCTACGCGAGATACAGCATAAAACATGCTAGGAAACTGCAACTAGCGAAGGAAAAGAAGCAAAAGCAATACAACCTAAAGGAGATCTGGGAACAGTATAAGGCACAAAACAAGAATAGAGTAGCACCCACTACTATCAAGCATTGCTGGAAAGAGATGGACAGATATATTAACCTTGTCCCAACTTCATTGCTAAATCCTGAAAAATCACAAGAATTCATCAACTATTTACTGACTAAATATAGACCAAGCTCTCTTGCTGGCATATTTCGAGCATCTTTATATCCTGCCGCATCTCAAGCAGTTAGACAGGGGATTTTGAAACGTAATGTGTATCGAGAGTTTAAGTTGCCAAAGATCGCTAAAAAGAAGATCGAGTGTTTCGATTCAGATGAAATAAAAGCAATCATAGCTGCATTCTATTCTGATGATTACAAGCCCAAACGATCCGCGTTTCCTCATTCGTTTTATGCACCACTTGTGGAATTTCTGGCTTTAACTGGATGTCGTCCAGAAGAGGCTCATGCAATCACTTGGGAAGACATTAAACGTCAAAGTGATAGAGTCTATGTGAGATTCAATAAAGCTTACAGCAACCAGATACACCTTTCACACACAAAAACTCACGAAATCAGATTGGTTGCAGCAAATGAGAGACTGATTGAGTTATTAGAAACAATGCCTTTGATTGAGAACAAGAACAATCTGATATTCCCTTCTGCCAAGGGTGGTTATATCTCTCAGGGCAACTGGCGAACTACTTACTGGAAGAGAGTTATTGATGGTTTAGTTGAAGACAAGAAGGTCTGCAAATATCTCAAGCCATATGCTCTTAGACATTCTGCTATTACCTCATGGATTAGGCAGGGATTTGATCCAGCAACTGTTGCAGCTTGGGCTGGTACATCGACAGACATGATTTGCAAACATTATCTGGCTGCGAAGGAAACTCACATCATTCCTCCGCTATAAACTTTTAAAGTAATAGTCACAATTCTAATACTTAATTCAATAAATCAAGGCGCTAGTCGTATTTAACCTAGAATTTTAAGCACCAGGTAATTTGCCTACCCCCTTTGATCTATGTGGGTATTTTGCTTGGTGGTCGCATGACCATTTCTAACTAAAATTTTATTTTTTTTATTTTATTTCCCAGTCTAAAATCAATTAGAGTTAATTTAAAATATTTTATTCTGAATTACAACCATTTTCTTTATCTCTATAGTGACAACAGAAAAGGCACTTCAACTCTCTACAGCGATTAGAAACCTCGTTTGGCGTGAATATAAATACGTTTTCCCTCAATTATAGCGGCATTGCTTTTGTGAGTAAGCGTTTAACTTACGGTTTTCATTACATCTACAGCGAATACTCTTTTTCTCACTCGTAAACTTCCATTGAGAATATTTAGGAGTAAAGATGAAACCGATCAATGACTATCCTGGCTATGCTGTTTGCTTGGACGGGAGCATTCACAGTCTGGCGCGCATAGTCAAAACCAAAAACGGCAGAAAACGTCAATTACCTTATCGAAAGCTAACTCAGTACCGCAATCCGATTAACGGCAAATATTACGTAACCTTGTGCAATAAGGGGGTTTGTAAAAGTGTTTTGGTCAGTCGCTTAGTAGCTGATGCTTATTTCCGAACTTCACGAGGAAACTACTACATCTTACACCGTGACGGTGACGAATTAAACAACGCTGCCAATAATCTTGTTGTTCAAGAGGTTAAGCGAGGAAACACTCTCACTGCTTCGGATGTTGCAGATATCCGACTAAAACTTGAACAAGGAATTTTGCCCAAGATCATCGCCAAGCAGTTCAACGTCAGCTTATCGCACATTTACAATATATGCTCAAATAGAACTTGGAAAACTACCGCATGATTTACCTTGCCTCACCAATAAAAGCTTTTATCTTTATTCTTTATTTTCCAAAGGTTAATTTCCTCAAACAGAAAATTCGAAGCACGAGATATCAATGCTTTCAGCGTTTATTACTGTTAATTAAGTAGTTGTATTTTCCTAAAATAAGCCTGTCTTCCTGCGCTCGCAAGCGAGCTTAACTCCTCCTCAAAATCTTTTTTTCCATCCGCCATGCCAGCTTTCATCCGAGTCCCTAAATCTCAATCCTTGTTCCACGTCCGATTCAAGGGTGAATCTCCATATCAAGTCCCTAGATCTTGGCATCATAATTCTGATATTAAGCAGCTTGTATTCACTCTAATGTTGATGGACATCGATGCATCAGAGCCTGGCTATTATCTGGTTACCGAAGACAACCAATGTCACTTCATTCCCAATGTTGAGCACAAGAAGGTTCTAGAGGCTGTGAAAGCCTTCAGACCCTCGGGATACTACAAACATCAGACACAGAAAATGAAGCCTCAGCAGCAGGCTTCAAACAAGGGATTCGTCCAATTAAAAGTTGATTGGAAACAAGTTGTGAGATCGAAAACAAGAGATAGGATCAAACAGTTACTAGATTCAGAATCAAGATCAAGAGCTAAAAATAACCAAATAGTCAGAGTTAAAGCGTGTTAAAACCAATTTGAGGGCATTTTTCTTTGATCAAGGCATCCAATTCAATAGAGTCTATTGAGTTTGGTTTAATCATCTTTAAAAACTCTTTAATAGCATTTTGCCTATAATGCTTTGAATAAAGCAATCAAAGTAAGACTTTAACCACCTCTTATCTTAACTTGTCATTGAACTGACAACAAACTCAAAAACCTTGTTCACAATAGCAAGATGTTGCGCAGTTAAAAATAATTACAAATTAAACGTGTAAGCATTTAGACTATAATAAAGTCATTAGAATACTATGTTGTTTTTAGTGGTACTACTTTTAGTTCTGAACGCTCTCTAAAGCGAAAAGGTATCATTTCAGTTATGTTGTCTTCGGAACATTCTATTATTCCTTTTAACCATATATCTTTCCAAAGTAAACTATATTGGGAAGCTTTTTCACCGCTGAGTTTTACTTCATATTCTAGCGACATCTACTGTGTGCTCAATTGTACGGGAACGGGTCACAGTAATCTCAACTCCTTGAGGAACAAACACAGTCTCACTAGCTGTCGAAATTTCTTCTAAATCATCATTAAGATGAATCCTAATACTTGGTTGAACGACAGGTTGATGAGATTTATCGTTAGCATACTTAGGTTTATTTGACACATTACAATAATCAGGAGGATGTTTCCATTTATCTCCTTCAAACAGTAAAGAACTATTATCAATTACTTTTCCACCTTTATTTAACACCCAAGGTACTAACAAGTTATCTAAAATATCTGAGCATTCTTCCGGAAGACGATCTGTTGTGGCTAAATACAAGATAGGAGGAATGTAATAGATGGAAAGGGCTACTAAGGTTTGCTTCCATGCTCTTTGACCTGGTGGAGCTATTGCAAACGATAAATGCCATCTTTTTTTATAAAGCTTGTCGAATTTATTCCATCTGCATTCGCGTTGTTCAAGCCAGTCTCTGACAACAGATACACACGCTTTCTTATCAAAATTTGATAGCTCGTATCGCCTAATACTCCAAGTGATGAATGCCATGTTTGGAAAGCTTCTATTGAAAAAATTTGAAATATCATTAATAAATATAGCTTAATATCTCCATTTGTAATTTGTTCACCTCTCATTACTGAAGATAAAAAACTGAACGATAACTAGACTTTTCTTACAAAAAACGAGGTTTTGTCGCCTAAAAATTCTCTAAGGCTTTATGACTTGTTTTTACGTGAAAAGTTATCATGTGTGCATCCATCCCAAAATTGCAGCCTTTCCAACTTTGACATAGGGATTATCAAAAAATTCATCGATAGCAGTTTCACCAGCAGCTTGTAAAGCACTAGCTACCCTACGTTGAAAACCAGAACTAGTTTCATCATTAATATAAGCTATTTTGTCATCTTCAGAAGCATTGGTGTTAGTTTGCTCTAGCTGTTTAAGTAGTTTTTGTATTTCTGCTGCTGCTTCAGTTAGAGTTTGTTTTTGTCCTGAAGCATGGATAATCTGATTGCCTTCAACATTTCCTGCTACTGCATTAACAGGTGCATTAAAGTTCATATTTACTTTAGAAGTTTCTTTTTCTGCCATTGTCTCAATAATTCCTATTAATCTAGTATTGTCTCTACGTACATTATTTACTTGTTGAGAATAAAAATCTTTTTGTTCAGTCAAAATCTTTATCTTTTCATCCTTAGCCTCTAATAAAGGTTGATATTTACTCCAAAAGGATTCTTCAATTTTCTCTTTATCAGCACTAACGGGAGTCCCAACGCGAACGACAAATGCTCCATCTCTCTTCTTTTCTATAGCTTGGACTGATAACATATCACTTTCGTAATCTCTTTGTAAGTCCTTAAACGAATTCAGAAATACCTCCCAATCAATACCATCTTTAAATATTAGGTCAACAGTTTCTAAATACTTTTCAACTAGCTTGGCAAAATCGCCAGGTTCAAAATTTCTGTTAAGGTTAGAAGGTCGACGTTCCTGTTGACCTTCCTTTAAAAAGACATAATCGCAAATAACATCATCAAATTTTGTATTACTGTTAATGCTCCAGTCTTTTATACAAGCTCCAGTAAGTGTAGCCCCAATGAGGCTAGCATCATTTAAATCTGCCCCAATAAAGCTAGCATTAGTTAAATTAGCTTCTTGTAAATTAACTCCTCGTAATTTCTGGTTGTCAAAGTTATTGTTAGTTCCTTTTCCTATCAACCATTTTTGTACTTGAACATCATTAAGATAATTATCGGTATCCCCAAGAAAAACAAGGTCTAACATTTTTGCCTCATTCCAACAAGTACGAGTAATGTTAGCATTTCTTAAATCAGCATTTTTCAGTATAGCTCCTGTAAAATTAGATTCAGTTAAATCGGCATCATAAAAGCTTGTTCCATTCATAGCAGCAAAAGCAATAGCAAAAGAACGTACCCGCCAAAAATCTATATTGTCTAGTCTTAAAGCATACCAACCAAGAAAAGCGCCTGCACCTGCAATTACACCCGCAACTGTTCCTGCAAGTGTTCCTGCTCCTGCTATTGTCTCACCATTGAAGGAATATTGTAAGGCTACTGTAAATAGTTCTGATAATACTCCTGCTACTGCTCCTGCTACTGCTCCTGCTACTGCAACTGCTAGTGCTGCTGTGATTGATACAGCACCAGCAACTGCACCTGTAACTGCACCTGCCCCTAATGCGCCAACTGAAAATGCAACTGTAAATGCAACTGCAATTGCTACTTCTACTTCATTACGAATATTTGTAGAAGAATAGATAGCAAATAGTGATAGTAATGCTGCTGTCAATCCAGTAGATACAGTTACTCCAATTGATCTTGCTACTCCTACTGCATATTTCCACCCTCTTTTTCTCATGCCAAAGGGAATCAATATAATGTTGCTGGCTGCAATATATACTAATGAAAAAACAATAATTATATAAAAGGTGTAATGATAAATTGATCCAAAAACAAGAAGTCCAACTGAATTTAATAGAGAAGCAGTCTCTAAGCCTGTAATAATCAATATTATACTAGTTATACACAAAGATTTAATAATCAGAAGTAGCACCCAATTACTCTGTACTCCACACTTCACATCACAGAATTTAGCCTTTGTGAGGATAGCATCAGTAAAGTTTGCACTGCGGATATCCGCCCCACTGAAATCAGCTCCTGAAAGGTCATGCCCCTTAAAACACTGGCCTCTAAGATCTAAACGCTGGAAATTTCTTTCCCCTTCTGCATATCTCTTCAGGACTTTGCTAGCTTTCATTTCTTAATTGAGCTTGAAGATGGATCGCTTAATACTCTTATAATACAACTACATAGGCAAAATCTTCACATAAATCCTAATAAAAATTAGAGATTTTATGGAGCTATAAAGTTAAAGGCTGTTGATCGCAAACTGTTATATCCAAAAAAATAATTTGGCTAGAGTAAGCAACTAGAGACAGAGCTAAACAGGCTCAATAAGTCGCAATTAAAGCATTTTAGAAACCGAATTGTGTAGGGCATTTATGCTTAATTAAAGCGTCGAGCTGGATAGCGGTCAAATCTCCAGCCTTGATCACATTCAAGATTTCAGTTCGCGTTTCATAATTTGGGTTTCTAGTTTTGAGCAGGCTAATAAACAGTCTAATCTACTTTTTCTGGTCATCAGTCATTTTATTGACGACGTTCTGCTATTGAAAGTTTATTCTTCTTGTTTGTTGGTGCGAAACCTAGAGAAGAACGTTTATTTTTATATGTGTCATATGATTTTAACCTCCTGTCTGGGAGGTTTTTTCTTTTGTGGGCAAATTGCTATCGACGTTGTGCGATCGCCACAGCTAGAATCGTAGTATTGTACTACAAATTCTACGATGAGCAAAGAGGTTTACAAATTAATTCCAGGATTTCCGAACTATGAGGTTAGTAATCTTGGTAATGTTCGGAACAAAAAAATAGGCAAAGTACTAAAGCTATATCACTCCAATAACGGTTACTTAACCGTAGGGTTTACAATTTCAGGCAAAAAGAAACGATTGCTAATCCATCGACTCGTTGCAAAAACTTTTCTGGATAATCCTACATGCTCGCCAGAAGTTAACCATATTGATGGAAACAGGCTAAATAACGCACTGACAAACCTAGAATGGATCTCTAGTAGCAATAACAGGATTCATGCCTACAAATCAGGCTTAAGGAAGAGCAAGCTTACAGCTAACCAAGTCAAAGAAATCAGACAATTAATAGAACTGGGATTAACTCAAAGAAAAATAGCTGCAATCTTTAACGTTAGTCACTCGACAATCGGAGAGATTAATCGAAAAGAGATATGGAGTCACATTTAAAGTTACTGTAAAGATGCTTTATCTTGGGCAAGTATTGGGCAATAATGAAAATAATCAAGATTTGTTCACTCTCGAAAAAAGCTTCAGTCACTGTACATCTTTAGAAGCGGGTGGGGGGAATCGAACCCCCATCATTAGCTTGGAAGGCTAAGGTTTTACCACTAAACTACACCCGCGGGAGACCTCATTTCGACCGCGAATAGTATACTAACATACCTAGTCGAAGTTTGGTCAACTATATGTAGTCAAAAAATAAGAAGTATTTTAAATTAAATGTTTTTGGGAGTAAACCAAGGAATAAATCACGTCACGAGGAATCCCCCAAATTTTATTTGTGGGGAGTCGTCAATAGGAGGTTTTCGATAATGATGAACGGTTTTAAGCTTAATACTTCTGACTGCCGCGCAGTACCACTAGTAACTAATTAGGACTTGGCCCAGTCTCTAGCCCATTCTAAAGTTTTACGAACTTCTATCATGTTGTCAGCTTGGCAATATAGACGCAATACTGGCTCAGTACCACTAAAGCGAATCAATAACCAACTATCATCTTCTAATCTAAATTTATAGCCATCAACAGTTAAACAATCTTTTACTGCCTTACCAGCAATCTTTTGAGGAGCTTCGTTTGCCAAACGTTCTAATAATTTTGCCCTTACTTCCATATTTGCGAGGGGAAAATCAATACGATCATAATTAGCGTGAAATTCGGTTTTCTTTTCTAACTCTCCATAAATTTCGCTTAAATCTTTTCCTGATTGGACAACTGCTTCTAGGACATAAAGAGCAGAAAGCAAAGCATCCCGTTCGGGAATGTGAGTTCCATAGCCAATACCACCCGATTCTTCCCCACCGATCATCACTTCCGCGTTCAACATCCGATCAGCAATATACTTATAACCAATCGGAGTTTCGTATACAGAACGATCAAATAGTTTAGCAACTTTGGGTATAAGATCTGAACCACTGACAGTTTTGACAATTTCTCCGGTAAATCCTTTATTTTGCGCCAGATGTTGAATCAAAATGGGAATTAAAATTTGAGAACTCAGAAAGTTTCCTTGTCCATCTGCAGCGGCAATGCGATCGCTGTCTCCGTCAAAGACTAAGCCTACCCGAATGCTTTCAGGAGATTCTTGAGCTGCTGCTTTAATAGTGCGGAATAAATCGGCTAAATATTTTGGTAAAGGTTCCGGTGCACCGCCACCGAATAGGGGATCGCGATCGCCATTTATTTCAGTGATCGGACAGTCTAGTAACCGTTCTAAACCTGTTGCGGCTGTTCCATGCATCACATCAACAAAGACTTTAACTTTGCCAGATGCGATCGCGTTTTTGATAGCTGTAATATCAACTTTAGCTTGTAAACCTTGACAATAACTCGGCCAAGGATTGAAATATTCTAATTTACCTGGCTGTTCTGCTGGTGCCAATGGTTGATCTAAAATGGCTTCGATTTGTTTAGTAACTTCAGGGGAAACCGAACCACCAAAAGCACTTTTGACCTTTAAACCCAAATAAGCTGCTGGATTATGGGATGCTGTCATGACAATTGCTCCCAAGGCATTTTGCGCTTTAGCTGCCCAACTAAACGCAGGAGTAGGAGCAAAACATTCTGATAAGAGAACATCAAATCCCGCTTCTTGAATTGCCTCGGCAGCAACTTTCGCAAAATCTTCCGCCATAAAACGGCGATCGTAGCCTACAATTACCGTATTACTACCCGTAGTTTTACCATAGTTATCTGCTAGAACTTTAGCGGATAGAGGCGCTAGCATCGCGACTCTTTCAAAAGTAAAATCCGCAGCAATAACTCCACGCCAGCCATCTGTACCAAACTTAATGGGATTAACAGTGAAAGCCATAAAAAACAATATTTAATAATATTACAATCACAATTTCCAGGTTAACTGTTTCTCGCTAGTTTGCATAGCTTTGAGTCTAGTTGTTTACTATTAAACTTTGACATCCTCCCACCGTTAAGCGCTACGCGCTGTAACAGGGGATTCTAACACCTTACGATGCTAGTTTTCTGCTTCGTCCCGTGCCAGCTAGAATACCGTGACCGATACTCCCCGTCGCTTCCAGTCCACAGACATTTTCGAGCACGCTATGCCCTAGCGCACTTATTCCTTCAGGCTTGCTACATCTCTTGTGGTGGTATATCCGCACTCATGACAATGGTGAACTCGGATATCTAGAGTTTTCTTTCCTGTATGTGCGCCACAGTTAGGACAAGTTTGGCTCGTCCCATTTTTATCAACCTTGGCAAAATACACCTGCCGACGGAAACAAACCCATTCTAAAATCCTTACAAATTGTCCAAAACCAGCATCAGCACTCTGTTTACTTAACATTCCTCTTTGCCAACCAACAAAGTTAATGTCTTCTGCAAACAACATTCCTGCGCCATCACACAAATGTAGAAAATGTCAATTAAGATAGACTTAAACTATAACCTATTTAAAGCTTACTATTTACTGAGAAAAATTAATGTCAGATTCCGAAGAAGTTGTAGTCAAGTCAGTCGAATCGCAATTGGTCGCGGCAAGTTTAGGTATTATTCCTAATGATCGTGAAGGAGCACCCTCTGTCATAGTAAAGCTTTTTCAGAAAACTTCTGAATATCTAACTAATCATAGAAACCCTGTAGCTACAGAACTTCAGTATCCAGTAAAAAAACTAAAATTTCAAAAAAGTTTCCTTTCATGGCTATTTTCTTTATTTAACAGCCAGGATTAGTTAATTGCTGCGGATGAGGATTAATAACTAAAGGTTCAGCTGTTAAAATTACTTGTCCTTGTTCATTTACTACCCATCCTTGAGCTAACTGAGGGTAATAACCAACATTTTTAGAAGGTAAACTCACAGCGTTATTATTAGTATTTTGAGAATTGGTTTTCGATTCGGTTACTTCTTCTAAAATACGCCAATCTTCCCAATTATTCTCAACTGAAGTTTTTTGTGCCGGAGACAAAGGAATGCCCCCACGACCAGTGATGTAATACTTACTTTGGCCAAGATTGCGACAATAGTTATCTAAGGAATTATTATCTAAACTGGCAACTTCTGTTTTGACATCTCTTTCTGGTTCTGCGGTTTGTCCCTCTGGAGTAACTACTATTACCGAGCCATTTTGTCCAAATTCAGAACTAGCATTAATTTCACTAAGAGTATCATTTAATGAACTTTCCGTTACTTCTAGTCCCACAATTCCTTCTGTAGTGATTAGAATATTGCCCCCATTT
>JAAUYH010023041.1_pt1 | contig 15413 bp, 12 predicted proteins | sample 7278061 | NCBI WGS metagenome assembly JAAUYH01 (sample SAMN14350203, study PRJNA611818) | marine sediment metagenome | isolation source: surface marine sediment (0.6m) | place: French Polynesia: Moorea | collected 2018-08
AATTCTAATGGTCTGACTACCCCATTACCAACTACAGCGAATATGCTCCCCGCCCAAGACAATGAACAAGTTTTCCTATCTTCAGAACACAAGCAACATCAATCTTTAATCAAAAACCTAATGTATTTGGCAATTTGTACAAGGCTTGATATATCCTTTGCTTTTGCTGTTCTTGCACGTTAAGTTTATGCCCCGACTATGAGACATTAGTCCTAGTGCGTAAAATCCTTCGTTACATTGCAAGGACGGTGAATTATGGTCTCATATACCCTCGTTCGATGCAAATACTGCAATATACATTCGTGCTCACTGCGATGCCGATTGGGGAGGCTGCAAGGAAACCCGGAAATCCACCTCGGGCTGGATCATTACTATCCATGGAACGCCTGTGGTTTGGAGAACGAGGAAGCAAAAACTAATAGCAACCTTCAGTGGAGAAGCGGAGTAAATTGCTATGTTTGACTGCTTGAAGCGATTGAGCTGGATGCGGAAGCTATTTTGGGAAATGGCAAACAAGGGATCTTGGCCGAAGGAGGAGAGAAGACTTGAGGTAATAGAAGTCTATACAGATAGTGATGCTGCGTTCCCTATAGCTGTGAACAAGCAGGCCTCGGCCAAGATGAAACATATTCTTCTCAAATTTCACTTCGTCAAGAACTGCATCGCTTGCGGGGAATTTTTCTTGCTGAGTGTTCCCTCTAAGGAGAACATCGCGACATGTTGACGAAAATCCTTGAATTTCCTACCATGAAGCACTTATGTGATCTAATGGGTCTATCTTAACAAGCTAACATTTACAGTTTTTCAAGTGCTGATTTTCGCGGTCTATTTTATTGGGAGGACACGACCCCGCAACGATTACTATATGATATCAGGAAATATGAAAATTTCTATTTTCGAAGGAACATTTTGCCAGTTCATTTTTACCGGAAATTTCATATTTCCGAAAGACGGTGGTAGAATTAGGGGAAGCACTTTTGTGCTTGTTGCCACAGTCGGCACAGTGCTGTTTTAGGAAACAATATGTAGAATAGAAAACTGGTTTATTGGTTAGATTTCGAGCTTCCATTCTAATCTAAGTACTATTGAAGATGCCTTGGGAATCTTTCCCAAGGCAGTATCTTTGTACCAATCCGACCATTCCCATCAGTAAGAGGTTCTTATGTCAGAGGTCGCAACAGAAACTAAATTTAGAAAGTTCCACTTGGAAAAGAGGAAATTAAGATCTAAAATGCAATTGACCAATCACGATGCACGAATCTGGCAACCGACAAGAATTGAATTATCAACGGTTCCTGTTCTTTTCCTAGATACGATTTTCTTTTTGGGTGTCTCCTCTTCAGCTGTTGCCTCCTGCTGTGGCTGCCGATAATGTGCTGCTACCGCAATTGTGATCTTCTTGGGTGATGGAGTAGGCTGTCTCATGGGATGGGAAGAATACTGAAAACAAATTCATCCGGATTGAATTCGTTCCCTTTACAACTTAACCCGCTGACTAAATCTTGCACTCGACATCCCAAACAACAATCAACAAACCAACACAATGGCCTTCATTTCTGGTGCACCTGTCCTCGCCCGCTTCACCTCACCCACTCTTGCTGTGTCTTCTTTCACCTCGTCACATAAGGTGACCGTCGCCCCGTCTCGCAGTGCCACTCTTCGCATGGCTGCCGGCGACGAGAATAAGAAGATTCCGCAGGGATTTACAACGTTCTCCGAACAGCTGAACGGCCGAGCCGCAATGATGGGTTTCATCCTTGCACTTGTTACAGAGGCGATCACCGGAAAAGGTATCATTGGCCAGATTGCGAGCATCGGGGAAGTGATTAACGCCGCTAAGGCTGGATTCTGAACAGAATGGCAAGAAGAGTTGACAGAATTATCGCCTGTATTCAGTACACCGTATTCGAGATAGTTAACCAGCGAAATAAAAGTTTCATCAATTTCACCAAGTGAGCAGGACTCTGCATAATTACTGGAGAATATTGAACAGAACACGTCGACGGTCCTTTTGCGATACCCTGCTTATTGTCCTCGCTAAAACTGGTTGAAGATGTCTCTCGATGTCATGTCCAGGCTTCCCAAACACATCTGGTTTTTTCTGAACAATTCTGTTCCTGCTGAGAACGCTCAGAACCGCATTGCCTACTTCAACATTCGCTTTTGCGAGAAAGCCATTGAACCTTTGAACAGGTCACCGGTTTGCAACCGCGACAATTTTTCTGGATTCTCGTTACGCGGCATGCTGGTTTGATTTGATTCCGAGCTTAGTGCACAGTAACAATGCCGTCTGCTTTCTGCACCATCAGAGGGTTTGGCATAAATTTCTGTGGGAGTGAAAAACAAGGCTTATCATCTTCCCCAACCAGTGTTTTCCTCACAGTAGTTTGGGCTAGAAGGGACCCTAGTGCGGACTCAGTGTTTGCGGTTGGAGCAAGGCCTTGTGCACGCAACCACATATTAATAACAACAAGCACAGCGATGAGAACAAACTTACCACCGAGGATAATGAACCAACTTCTTTCCAGTTCTGTGCGTTCTACCTGATCATCTGGGTCTGGCACTTTGACTTTCATTCTATCCACTTGCATACCGTACATCAAGTCTACTGCATCGCGAAGATTTCTCACATTGCTATTGATATTGGGAACCCAGAAAGGATTGGTGGTGTTGGCGTTTTCAACGATGATGCAACGCGCCTGAGAGACGTTCCTTTTCAACCCGAAACGCCCTGGGAACAACGCTTCCCCCTCGCACATGTGTGCCACTTTGCCTGTTTCCCCTTTTCGTGCATCGTCCGCCATAACCACCCCAACGCAGGTGCTTGGAATTGAGGTTTCATCCAAGGCACTGATTTCGCACCCAATCGTACCAAGTCCAGGGCACGTGTATCGATGCATGTGCCTGTAATGGTCGTTGTCGGTATAAAATTCACACCCACCTTTCGGAAACACTATAGTGCGATTGAGGGTGTCAAACTGAAAGTAGAACTTCACCATTGGCGTCGACATTAATTCCTCGCGTAACTCGCAGATTCCGTCCAGGCGTAATTCTCCATAGTATACATAGCCTTCCTTATTGCCTATACACGAGCGACGACGCAACACATAGTCTTGCGCAGTTTTCTGAGGAAAAGAACTAAAGCGATCCGCCTGCACCACCACATCCTGCATAACATGTCGTATCCGCTCACATGAAACACCCTCAATGATGAAATTCGTGGCGAACACGGCACTTAGTGCGATGGCACGTACGGTAGCCATCGTTAGGAACACGTCGCGTCGCGTACATGTCAAGCCAACACCAACCAACGGCGGGTTGTACGGCTGGATTTGGTTCTTCAGTTGTCGTAGTGCGCTGGCAGCGTTGAAAAGGCCTGTGATATCCGAGGTGAGCCAGAAAATGAGGGACACAAGCACAATGTCAAAAATGAAGAAGTTGATGACCGAGAACACCGCAGATGACACGTTAACTGTTACGATATTCGCCGCATTCGTCTCGGGTGGGTAGCAATCCATCGGGAGCTGGTGATGGTTTAGCAGAAGGACCGGTACTGTACATGTCACGATGATTCATGTGCAGCACGACTCCATCTGCGCAATCGGAACACGGTAGTGTACGGTAAAACCTTGGAAAATATGTTGCCTTGTGGGCACATTCAATGGTCGCAGTCAGTACTGTACAGTAGAATACTGCACCTCGGATTCACATCAATTTACAGTCCATAACACTTGAAACGAATGAAGTGCGATCCTTGCTGCATATAAATCTGAGAAGTGAACTTCTGACAGTGTTCCACGCTACCCTATCACTTTATCACCATGTCGCATCCATCGGGTAAAGCAGCCGGAGATTTTTCGATCATCATTGTGCCATTTTTAGTAAGATTCCAAATTTAGTTCTTGCATTTCTGGACCTCGCTGCTTTGTGTAGCAGTAGTAGTGCCGTGTACGGTACAGTACCGCGGGATAAGCGGGTAATTTCGTCCCCAGTGTCTTACTTCACTGCCCTATTCATCATGATTCAATGAGATTTAACGGAATTTTAGCTCTCAGCAGACCTTTTCATACTCATATCTCCGTTCGCTTGTGCGACATAATTGTGTCGCAGGTGCGGTTTGCAGCATAGACTCTTTTCAGAGATGCTTTACTGTACCGGTTAGACAGCAGTATTGCACCACTTGTGTCATTCTACAATTATTGCACGCGACTTTGTACCAGTATGCCCTTTAGAAACCCCCCCTTCGATTTCTAGCTTCTATGGGCATGGCAGAAAACAACTCTTTTTCTTGCATTTCTGTGATGTTTTGGTTTTCTTCGAGGTTTTAAGTTACAGAAGTCTACTCTTTCATTTGCAAAAATGAGGTAAAAGCTATTAGTGATCCAAGTTTGGCATTCATGATTCAGAGGAAAACTTCGAGCGTGAGCATGTAATGGTGCCAACCTTCTAAATTTTCTAAATTGAAACGGAAGTGCAAGACGGATAGATAAAGATTTCGAGTATGTTGAGTTGGCGGTAGTACATTTTCAATCTCCTGAGACGGAACTCGAACGCAATTGAGAATATCGAAGCTCCTGAATCTTTGAATGAGCCTTGCGACAAACCAGAATCATCGTAGTTGTGCAAAGAAATAGTACAAAGGCAAGAATGTCATTGCTTGTTCGCCACATTATTTCAGCATAACGTGAAAGACTACACATTATCACGACGAAAATTATGCACCTTTTCACATTTCGAGCAGATTGATTCAAACAACGCTCGAATAAGGCAGGGGCAAGCAGCGAAGCCCCTGCAATATCCGTAAATGTGTGCAAATAAGAGCAGACCCAGTCTAATGTTGAAACCATTGAATTCATCAAATGGTCTTTCGCTGCTCAAACGAATGCACTCAAGATTTGCATGCCTACTAATGGAAGGAGAAAAGCCATATAGAATCTTCAAGAACAATCCGGCGTTCACGTCTCCAGTGTTTCCTTATACGCCGGCCGAATGCCCATGTCAATGCGACCTTCACAGAAGATGCAAGAATACTGACGATTACGATGACGAATGGCTTGAGTCGAAAGCGCTCTCGGTACGGCTCGATATCTTTGAAACTAATTTCGAATGCATTCAGTACTTTTTCTGCCATCATGTCAGCAATGATGGGGTCGAAGACTTCCGAGTCTTTTGGCTGACGGACAGCAGTCTTGTTTAATGCCACTTCCATTCGTGTGTGGTTGTTCACTTCATTATGCAGTCCTTCCAAAACGTCGGTGAAGTTTGTCTTTTCCATGTTTTCGCCAAGAGATGAGAACAGCTTTTCAGAAGCCACGTACGTGTCATTGTAGTACCCTGCTCCGAAACTTGCTGCCACAATGAGACCGGCTGCAACGTAGAACACCAGCGGGAACAGAGTGGTGCCCAGAATCACCTGAGTGCGTGAAAACTGGGAAAACCATGGTGCCGAATTTCTATTGCTTCGGATCCTGCGAATCGCGATGAGCGCAAATATGGCGGGCAGGATTCTGCAAAGTAAGTTTGAAAAATTGTAGAGGGCGAGACCCAAAACAACGAGGATTCCTCCGAAACAAGAGAAGACCAAGAACAGAGCTCCAACAACCCTGCCATTGAGGTGGTTGTGTTGTGACTGGAACAGTACGGAGAGAATGAACGAAGCTATTTCTTGACAGGAAGTTTTAATGTACTCTACGGTACTGCACCTAGAAAGTTGAGATGTACAGTACACGGTACACCTGCATGTTTTCAGCAAGATCACAGCGTTATAAAGCAGGCTCCACGGCTGACATGAGTCTACAGAGTGGTGTATAGCGAATCAAGCATAATTCTGCGAGCTGTTCATAATTCCGCAGACTCCAGTATCCGATTGTGAACCATGGACGATCGTGCAGGTATTTTGAATAAACCTGAAAGATAAAGGGGGATCAACCCTTTTTATAGATAATGTTCCACCCTGCCACTGATGAAGAAATGCTGTACGATTTTGTTTGTTACAACAAACCAAGTGAAACGTTCGCAAGGCGACATGACTCTTGCTTGCATTGTTTCAACATGCGGAGATTCTGTACACTGAATCATTTCGACTCGTAATTCCGACGAGCGTCGTTATGGCATTTCATTCCTCGCTCCATACGACATCAGGTAGGACCTCCACACGCCTCAGCACGAAACCAGCCTCCGAAAACATGTCGTGCGCCCGCTTGGTTTCCAACTCGTTCAGCTCGCCAGCCGAGTTGGACACGCAAATAATCGCACCACCACTGCCACACAGTTTCGCCGCGAATCCGGCCTTCTCCGCAACACCCACACAGGCCATGTTGTCCTCGCCGACCACGTCCTCGCCCACGAGCTGCAGGCGCAACGCGAAATTTTTTCGGAACAATTCCGGCATCACTTTGATATCGCCAAGTATGGCGCCGCGCCCCTTCTCCGCCACCGCACCCAGCTTCGTCATCCCCGACAACACCTCGGGGTCGCCCACGCGATACCGCGCACCCAAGTTGCTGTGTACCTTGCCGGAGCACTCCCCAACACTGTCCGCCGACGAGCGGTACGCGATCCACAAGGGCGGCAATCGCGAATGGTCTAGCCGCGTGTAACGCGGTGGGTCGCTCGAAAAATCCATGTACATGCACCCCTGATACATTTGAGCGACACGGTCCTGCAGTCCTGACGCAATCCCGAGCATGTCTCGCTCCACCTTCAGCAGACATAACGGCCATAACTCGATAATGGGGTTAAGTCGGTACAACGATGTATTGTAGAAACGGGCGAGCGCGCGAAATGTCGCCAAAATTAGTGCCGAGGACCCGGCGAGACCCAGTCGCACCGGAATAGTGGTGGTGTACGTCAAGTGACAATTCAACACAGTTGTAGACCCGACATCTGCCGTCTCACCGTTGATCGAAGTTTCCTTGAGGATTTTCGCGAACGAGGCCGCCGCCGCGATGACCAACTGACGCGCGCCGTAGTTAACTCCATACTTGGACACGGTGCTGGACAGTTCATGTATACTGTCGAACTCGGTGGGTAGTTCGTGCGCGGGATTGTGGGCCACGGAAAATTTGAGCGACGCAACCGCCATCACTTCCGCGTAGCCCTCAGAAGCGAGGGCGATGGAAATGGTTTTGCCGCCATACCCGTCGCTCGGGTTGCCAAGCAAGCCCGCACGCGGAGCGGCACGGCCGATGGCCGGCTCATTCGCCAGGCGGGGCAGCACCTTCAATCGGCCGACACGCGCGCCAGTGCTCGAAAACCTCGACAACGCATCGCGGTAATGCGGCAACCCGCCGATGTCGATGCGGTCCGTGACGCGCAGCACGTACGTGCGCACGCGGGGAATGACCCAGCGCACCCAGAAGCCGGGCGCGTCGCGCTGCTTCAGCGGCTTGTCCACGTGTTCGTCGAGGAACGCCTTGAACGAGTCGAACTTGGCGTTGCGCAGAAAATAAATCGGCGCGCACGCGAGGTTACTCGGCGATTCGGCGACGCTCGCCGGCTTTTCCACCAGTTCCGTCGCGAAGCTGTCGGCGTCGACACGTAGCATTCCGCGCCGCACACAGTCCGCGGGGTCGCGCAGCGAATACGCGCATATCGCCGCCGACGCGTCGACGCTGTGGAACTGCGCCACCAGCGCCGCCGCGTCGAACGCGGGCAGCAGCGTATCGCCAGCAACTATCACCACCGTGTTGATATTCAGTGGGAGTGCGTCCACACCGATGCGCATCGCGGCGACCGCGCCGACGCGGTTCTCGTTGGACGTGGTGCCATCGGACACCACCGTGAGCGCCGTTTGTTGCGTCTGCGCGAGAGTAGAGCCCCATTGCTTGTAGAGCTGGAGGTGCGCGTCGTTGGTCACCACCACAATTGCGGCCAGATTGCTTACGGCACTGAACGTGTGCACCCAATGGGAAAGCAGCACGCGCCCACCCAGTGGCAGCAATGGCTTCGGCGTGTTGGCGAGTGCCGCGAATGACGGGGCGTTCGCGATGTCGCGTGCGAGGCGTGTGCCGTACCCAGCTGCGAGCAATATCACGCCTATGCGATTCGCGCCTTGATTGTGAGTCGTCATAGTAGGTTGCAACTCTTGCCGCAATGCGTGGGAGCCGCAGATCAGAGGCAAGCGACAACAGCGCAATCCAGAATTTTACAGAAAAACACGCAATACACGTCCCCAATTGGGGGATTGACTGTGCCATGTCTGTCGAATCCAATTCTTTTCCCTCACTTGCCATGCTATCAAGATAGTGTCGGAAAATCAGTATCCCCACAGTTAACAAAGGAGAATGGTTGAGAAAGGTTGACATGGCGTCGACCAACTATTCGATAAGATTGGAATAAATAGTCACGAACAGTGTAGTTGCGGAGATTCATCCTGGGTTCAGAAAGAAGCTACCCATTTGCATTGTATTCACCTGTTCATCTTCACCGACATAAACAATGAAGCTCTACTTTTCTTTCTCATTGAAGGGCAGCTTGATGCCATCGATTCCGTCAAGCCGAATTCCAGCACAACGCTCTTAGGCTGAACAAAGTACTAAAGTTGGTGAACGACAAAGATATGTCGGATATTCAAGTAGGTGCCGCATATATAGTTATGTTGCACGTGAAAGTTGTTTTCCGTGAATGGTGATATGTTCCAAAACATGTGTTAATGGTTCAGATGCCGGGTACTGTTTTCATCCTGGAGTATCGTTTTCACCAACATTCCAGTTAGACTACTGAATTGTGGGAGTCTTATTTACGGCAGTCCAAATTTGCTATCCCAAGATCCAAAGCCGACCGGCGCACAAGCAGCATAGTTGGCACAGCGATGTAGGAATTGGACAGCTGCCTTCTTCTCAGCGACAATGATGTTTGGATTCACTATGCTCCGTTTGTCACATCTTACAACTGGTCACCAGATTAAAAGCTAGCGAAACAGAACACCTGCACATTTGAAGTTGATGCTTTCTGAGATTTTTTCACTAGGGATCAACAAGGACACGCCTATTTACAGTGTAAGATAATTCGAGAGCCTGCCTGAGCACTTCAATTATTGCGACTGCATCACGTGCATTCACAGGAGGGTGAGATGGCACATTACGGGGTTGCTGAAATCACGGGAGCGCTGAGAATGTGTGCGACGCACGAAATCATGTGTTGCGATGATTATCTGCACGACAGTGACATCGTGCCGTAATCTGCATTGAACTGAGCAGCACCATTGCCTGCATAAATCGTCATACTAAGATGAGCGACGATAGAGTGCGAAGCAAGTCGAGTGCTCAACCCTCACATCTTTTCTCATCATCGCACGTTGGTGACCATTTGGCTGTTGCAGGAAAGTCACCGCCGTATACGCCACCAGGGTTATTCGTGGCGATACGTACGACGTCAGCCGCACGGAAGTCGTACAACTGGTTCTTGTTAATGGTGCTGTGGCTTGTCACATCGACGGTATACCTAGTATCTAGCAGCATACCGGCCATCGCACGAATGTCGGCACCCGCGCGGCATGCGTTTGGCGACTCACGATTTATTCAACCGTGGAGAGTTGTCACGCCACCAGCCATGCCAAGTTTGAAGGAGGCACGCGGCCGTGTGCTGTACTCCGCGGTAAGGGCGGGCGCGAGTGAGGGTCTCGGCCATGCGATGGCGACGATTAACGCCGATGTATCCGCAGCATTACGACTGAATCTCGCCTACAGTCATCGCGTGGGCCAACACGGTTCTTTGACGGCGGTAGACGGTCGTGCGGTGGAGCGATTTTTCGGGTGGGGCGATGGGAGGATGACGCGCGACGCCGTATCGGATGCGTGTAAAACAACCGTGGCGCAACGCGCACCCCTCGAATGCGTACCGTGCAAATTGAAAAGGAGTGGCACGTGGTCGGGTGGCGTCTTCAGGTCGGTGGTGAATTTACCGACCAACCTCACATACACATATTACACATTGATGCCGACGCAGCGACAAGCACTGCTGAACCGCTTCTTGAGCAAGAACAACATGCCCGATACCCTGTTTCAAATGCCGCCGGCGTTGTGCGCGAAATCTCCGGCGCTGAGCTACTTCTCAAACGATGTACGCGCTTATTTTCACTCGCAGTATTGGAGACGCCGCAGCAGACAACCGGCTCATCCGAGGTTGGACGATGCGGAGTTGACCATCGCCGTGCATGCGCGGAGAGGCGACTTTTTCGTCGCGAAACGGCCGATGACCACAATCGCGGCGTTTGGTCGTGCGATTCGGCATGTGATGCGTGTGGTGCATTCGAGAGGGGGGCCGTTTGCGAAAATGCGAGTCGCCGTACTCGTTTATAGCGAGGGCACGCCGGGGGGTGATGGGCGGTGGCGGGACCACGATGTCTCGCGGATGAAGCGTGCGTTTTTGGACACCAGAGGCATACCCCGTGACGTGCACTGGGTGAGAGAGCGGATTGTGGGCGGGCAACCGGAATTGTTCCCTGCCGGTCTCAGGGTTGAGATGCGCATTGCGACGGAGACGTTGCAGGCCGCACACGAAATGATTGCTGCGGACATATTCCTGGGCTCATTGTCGGGGCTCAGCATGCACGTCGTGGCCTCGCTGAGTCGTGGCGGAATAGTGGGATTACCGTCGCAAACTAAGGAACGGTGGCCTGGTCATTGCACTTATTGGCCGCCCACTGGCGACTTCCATAACCTCACCGCGCTCCGAAACGAATGGAATCAATACGCCAACGCCCACCATGCCGCTGCCACACGCTCGCTGATGGTCGGAAGATTTGTTATGTCCGGGGAATTGTAAACTGTCACTTAACTCACTTTTGCTTCACACTGCGGCACAGTCAGATGTTTCTGTTTATTTATTGTTCGAGTTCCAACACCGCTCGACTTTGTTAAATCGGATTCGCTATTCTCTACCCTATTTGCTTTGAACATTACGTAGAAATACGATCCTCTCACATCGTCGTATTGTTCACTTGCTCGTGAGCTAAAGGACGTCTGCATTCAACCCACCGATTTTAATTGAACTTCTGTCCTGCAGTGTGCTAGTTTTCGCACTTTCACAAGTGCTCTTGTGGACAACTACCTCGGCAGTACGTTACAAAACTGGTCAACGCTGTGTCGACTCGTGAATTGGATAGCCGCCCTCCTGAATCTAGGGACTCGTCGAGAAATATTCATTTTTCCTACATGTGGCGTACCTTCTAAGAATTGTCTGAATTCATTTCGCATCTTTCAATGCCGCAGCCAAGCGCTGATCTAGAAGGATGACTATCGCACAGTTTCATAGAAAACAAGAACACAAACGCTTTACGAATTTTGAAAACAAGGGACGATACTGACAGGAAGCCGAATGCCGGCCATGCACGCTTACCAATCTAACACGCGAGCCATCGGTGAGATCTCGGGCGAGGACGGTGAACTGGAAGTACCAGTCAAGGCAGCGATAGCGAGTGCCTCGATATCAGGCTTAGCCGGTTTCGGTTCGGAGAACACCTCGGCACCTTCGCGAAACGCCTTCTGACGACGACGATCCCAGGCGCGCAGCGCCGCTTGATACACCCTGTCCAACGCACGCATCTTGTAACGCTTCAACCTGTCAAATACCTTCGGATCCACGTTTCCTTCGATTGGGGCTATCGATGTGGGAGGAACTCTTCCGGACCTCTGCAGATTACGGAAGTACATCTGGCGCACTCGATCCCATTCTCTAAGCGCCTTATGGTGTTCCCGATCGGCGGCGCGGTCGGCATTCGGAGTGCGCGTAGGTCCGGGGATCGAGTACGGAGGGTCGACCGCGATAGCGACGGTGATCAACAGTACGGCGATCAGCAATGAACATTGCTTCGACATGTTGATGGGTGGTGGAGAGGGTTGAGTACCGAACGCTGAGGAGAATCGGGCAACTTATACTGTGCCGGTTGGATTGGAGAAGAGTTCTCTCGTGATCTATTTCGCTGTGACTACACCAGTGCGCAGCGATGATGGGTAAAATGTATGGAACGGACCATGAACGACGATATAGACAAAACACATCGCAAACGGATTGGCGAGTCGAACATGAACGTCAGACATCTAATCAAGGTTCGATAGAATTCGACAGCGTTCCATTCGTCCGAACGGCCGGCAGAAGGAATCGATGCCCATGCTCGCACAATTGAGTCATTGAAATTGTTGTCTTTCAAGTTGGAGCGATCTCGCTGCGTCGATCGTCCAGCTCAGAAAAACAACGAACCACGGTATACAGATCAGAGTGAACGGTCGTGCAGTACTTGTTCTATCAGTTTAACTAGATGGAACTACTGCATGAGTGCGTGTCTGAATAAAGTATGAGAATCAGTGCAACAAGGAAGGAAAAACACATTGCAACGGCATGTTCTTGCACGGGAATAGTTGTAGACGAAAGAGTGCGCCTCAAAATATTCTCGGAATCATGCTTTATTCATCCACTTGTTTTCCTCAATTCCCTTCTATGACATGTCCGAACCACCTCAATGATTCGCAGTACAGTTGGCAGTGTTTGAGATACGGATTGGAGTCGGTCCAAGCCGAACACTTGAAGAAAAGGTCTCCTAAAACAAGCATGGATGAAAAATTCTACGAACTGGTTCATAAATAAGTAGCGAGCGAGCCGCCAAACCCAAACGTTTCAAACTAAGCTAACGTACTGTACATAGGAGAAACGTGCAGCGCATTCTTTGGCTAATTACTTTGACTTCAGTTTTCGGAACTTCGCTTTCGGTAACTCATCATTCACTGCTACGAAACAAGAAGGAATTAAGCAAAAAATAACACTGCAATTTGTTGCGAACTTTAGGCTAACTGTCGTCATTGACGTTAAAGCCAGCTTATCACTTTGATCTGGACTCGTAGTCCGTCCTGTTCGCCCTGTCTATCTATTTCTTGTGCATACAAATACTCAGAAGTAACGGCTTCACTAAAATATGAGTGCTGCGTTTAAGGCATGCATCGACTGCCGTTTTTGCTTAGTATTAGACCGCTCTAGGAAGGCATCTGCCAAAATGGTAAGAACAATGCATCTGCATCACTTGGAGTTGTTGTTTGAGAGTCAAATGTATACATTGTTATGTACGACCGTGCAGAAAAACAAACCCCAAATCGTGTTTTCAATCAGAGGCGCTGAACGGAAATACTACCACGAAAATCGTGGAATAGCACTAACACATGCAGTATTGTGAATCCTCTCACTGGGATGTTGAGACCAATTCTGAAATTTGCTAGTTTCAGCGAATTCCGTAGTGAAACGGCAGATCTGCAAAACTCGACGGACTATGAATGTGTATCACGGCATCTGTTGCAGAATCGACTTTGGTCAAACGCATTACGAATCTGAGTTGTGCATCGATGTTCATCAACGTACAACTTAACAGGTGCTTCGAACTATCGTACAATCTCCGCCGTTATGGAACCTGAGAAACCTTTCGGTCCCGGGCTTAGTTTCGGTCCTGTGAACATGGTTCTGAAAGTCATCGTGATATGCGCGGTGTCTATTACTGGACATCTCATTGTTCATAGCTTTATTCTAATCTCTAGTCTGACGCTACAGGCCACAGGGAAAACCGCACTCATGTACGAAAGTGATGGTTCTGTGTTTAAGATTCGTAATACTCTGGTCCGGTTCAAGTCTTTATCTAGTTGCGGAGTTTTGGCTTGTATACTGGCGTTAGCGTTGTTTCCGGCTGAAATAACTACCGACTTTGGCGTGGTGAAGAATACCAAATGCAAGCCGGAACGATTGCATACATGGGGGATTTGTGCAGCGTCGATTGTGGGTTGGGATACGTGGAGTTCGCGACTGTCGCTGTCAATGCTTGTTGAGAACTTGCGTTGGGACAAACGCGAGTTGATAAGTTTCCCAATTCGCGAGGGATTTCGAAAGTCGTGCGACAGCTCGGAATACTTCGGCAACCGAGTGCAGAGAAACAAGAGTTTACCCATCGTCATTCATCGTTGTTGGACAAAAAACATGCGCGTAATTGGTGGGAATGGTAGCGTTTTAACGTTCGGCAACGGCACAAAAACCATGGGCGAAGGCATCGGATTCCTATCAATGACTACACCGAATCCGTCGAAGAAGTACACAGGTATTGGGGGAATATTTGATAACTATCAGTTCACGAGCTCGTTTCTTGCTGTGCAGCATCCAGACAATGACAATGGCTCATGTTCAGCGACAGTTTTGGAGTATCCTAATTCAAAACATCTGGCAGAGATTCGTCGTCATGCTACGAACAAAACCACTTTTGAAGTCAAATCGCGTGGTGTTGCTCTAGGTTACGATGTTGGTTGTCGCTGGGCTAGCTTGAATGCAAAAAATTTCCATGAGGCGATTTACACATACAGGTTTGCCCAGTTATCACGTTCTGCTCAGCGTAACGCGATACGAAGAGTGAATAATATTACTGTGAATAGCGGTGATTACAAACTAGAAAGCCATTTCTGCAGGGCGAAGAAACAAAACCGCAATTCGTCACGTCTCGCATTGAATGCACCATGCCCACTCGATGCTGGTGATGTGGTGAAAGCAGTGATTGCGCGGAAAATTACTGAGAATGTGAGTTGTGAAGGGGAAACGTATCGATATACGACATGCGGCGGATTTGATGTCACGATGGCATACCCGTTACTAGCAGTTATGGTTGTGGTTTTGGGATGTGGTGTACGCTATTACTATTAATGCGGAAACAGGATGCCACGGTGAAAGCTGCGGTCACGGCGAATCAGTGGATGTGTTTCGCTATCCAGTCTTGTGCTGCACATAAGAAGTACGTAATTTAGATTCCAATGAATACAAGAAGAAATACCAACAGTATGGAAGAGAGGATGTTTTGGGAGAATTCATGGTGAAGAAGGCGTACGTTGGCTACACTTTTGTTCTTCGTAGAGTGATTTTTATGAAACTTGAGAAAGACACTGATTGCGAAGAAGGCGTGCAAACAATGCGCAATGTGCTCTCTTTCGCAGAGATTGGTTCAAGAATGGGAAGCAACGGGTGCCTTGAAGACATGGAGAGCATGGTTTGATTGTAGAGCCTCACGTTGGTGCAATGTATAACTTGACTGACCGACGCAAATCATGAACAAAACCCTACAAAATCATCTGTACTTCATACAGAAATGAATTCTGCGGCAGTAGCGGACGCTTCATTCTGATGATCAACGACTGGAGCCATGGACAACAGAGTCCAAACGAATTCTTATTTTGCTGAGTTAGATCATGTGAAAAGAAATAGTGTAATGTACTCCAGTGTAGCGCAGATGTCCCGTAGAGTATTAAATTTACTGCACTTGATCAGTTCTTTTTTTGACCTATCTACTCCATTGTTCTTGAGTACAGGACAAGTACCCATAAGCAGTACCGCTTGAAGAGCTTAAGTTTGTCTTGTAATCCTTTTAACACGCATGACACCTATATCGATTGACGGAT
>JAAUYH010137105.1_pt1 | contig 15412 bp, 13 predicted proteins | sample 7278061 | NCBI WGS metagenome assembly JAAUYH01 (sample SAMN14350203, study PRJNA611818) | marine sediment metagenome | isolation source: surface marine sediment (0.6m) | place: French Polynesia: Moorea | collected 2018-08
CGCATCGCTGCAAATTACCACCTGGAGCGACGGAATCTGGCTGACGACCTATGCCGTCGTCGCGCAGGTGATCGGCTGGCTGCTCATCTCCCGGGGTCTGCCCGGGATGCCGGCAGCCCGGGCAGACCCCGGGAGATGAGCAGCCAGCCGATCACCTGCGCGACCACGGCATAGGTCGTCAGCCAGATTCCGTCGCTCCAGGTGGTAATTTGCAGCGATGCGCCCTCCACCCCCGCCGACAGGGCGAGCAGGACGGCCGTGGCCAGCGACACCACCGTCAAATCCACCATCGGGCTCGCCGACGGAGTCAGCACGCGCGCGCGGCGCAGGCACAGCAGGTAGCCACCGTAGGTGGCGGCGGTGAGCAGGCCAAAGACGACGCCCCACCGGTAACCGGCCGGCAGCGCCTGCCAGTCGATGCCCACGATGAGCCCGAGACCCACCAGCGCGAGGGGAATCGACACCCAGAGCGCGATCGATCCGCGCTCGCCGAAGAAAAAGACACCCGCAATGGCCAGCACGAACACCTGGAAACTCGCCAGCAGCGTTGCCAGGCCCGGACCGACGAGCACGATGCTCCGGTGCCAGAAGCCCAGGTCCAGCGCAAAGAACACGGCGGCACCCAGCAGGGCCGGCCAGCTTCGCCTCAAGCCCGCAACCGGCTCGCGGCGCGCCACCAGGATAGCCGCCAGCACCAGGCCACCGATGAGCACGCGGTAGAAGGCACTGGTCGTCGGCGGCACGCCGACCAACCGCACGAACACGGCGGAAAAGCTGATCAGGACAGCGCCGGTGACGAGCTGCGCGGTCGCGCGAAAGGCCGGTGCGGCTGCGCTCACCCCCAGGCGCCCGGGGCTACTAGCCGAATGGTCCCAGCCAGGCGTCGCGACGGGCCGCCACGGCCTCGGGCACCTCGTCGGCCAGGCGGAATTCGATGACGTTGCGCGGGGCTTCGCCCAGCGTCACGGTGAACGACATCAACTCGTCGCGTCGGAAGGCCGTCACCGCCACAGTCTCGCCGGTATCCCGGTCGGCGAGCTGGCGCCTCAGCGTCGACGGCGTGACGCGCAGGCCGTCGACGGCCACCACCTCGTCCCCCGCCGCCAGGCCCGCCGCGTGCGCCGGCCCGCCCTCGTACACGCTCGCCAGCGTCACACGATCGCTCTCGCCGCCCAGGCTGACCTGCAGCGACGCCTTGGCGCGTTTCGGCTCCGTGTCCGCCGCCCCGGGCTTGTCGCCTTCGTAGTGCCGCACCGTTTGCACCCCGAACTGCCCGAGCAACGACTCGATCGGCAAATCGTCCGTACCGCGAATTGCCGCATCGAAGAACGCGTCCAGATTCACACCGGTAACGTCCCGGGCCAGCCGCTCGAATCCGTCTTCGGCAATGCCTCCCGCGGGGTCCGCGTACTCGGCCCACATGGCGCGCATCACGTCATCGAGGCTGTGCCTGCCCTGCGTCTCATGGCGAATGGTCAGGTCCAGCGCCAGCGCCACCAACGCGCCCTTCGTGTAGTAGCTTACGATAGCGTTCGGCGTGTTCTCGTCGCGCTTGTACAGCTTGATCCAGGCATCGAAGCTCGAGTCGGCGAGGCTCTGCCGGGTTCGCCCGCGACTTTGCGCCACCCGGGTCGCGTTCTCGCCGAGCAGCTTCAGATAGGCCGGACCGTCGACCAGGCCGCTGCGCACGAGCGCGAGGTCGTCGTAGTAAGACGTGATGCCCTCGAACACCCAGAGCAACCGGCTCGGCGCCTCGGCCGACAGGTCCGAGCGCGCGAAGGCCGCCGGTCGCATGCGTTTGACGTTCCAAAGGTGGAAATACTCGTGGCTGCACAACCCGAGAAAGCGGCGATAGCGTTCGTCCACGCCGTCGCGTCCGCGCGCCGGCAGATCGTCACGGCGGCACATCAGGCTGGTCGACCAGCGGTGTTCGAGCCCGCCGTAGCCGTCGCCCACGGCCATCACCAGGAACACGTAGCGGTCGATGGGCGCCGGCTCGCCGAAGAACCGGATGTGGTATTCGCAGAGCTGCGCGAGATCGGCGCACAACCTGTCCATGTCCGCGCGATGACGCCCGGTGATGGCGATTTCGTGTGGAACACCGCAGGCCTCGAAGGTGGCATGACTGAACGTACCCATCTCCACCGGATGGTCGATCAGCTCGTCGTAGTCGGCGGTCTCGTAGACACCGAAGCCGGCGTCGTCCGTGTCCGCGCGGCCGAGCGACGTGGCCACGCGCCAGTCGGCGCAGGCGCCATCGTCGGGCGGCCGGATCGTCACGCGGCACGGGGCGTCGTCGCGACCGTGAACCCGGGGGAAAACGCAGCAGCCGTTGAAGTAGCCGTGCGTGTGGTCCAGGTGCGCGCCGCGCACGGAAAGGTCCCAGGCATAGACGAGCAGCTCGACCGTGAGCGTGCCTTCGCAGGGCTGCGCCCGCCACACGGCCTTGTCGGTCTTTTCGATGGCCAGCGGACGGTCGCCGCAGCGCGCGCCGATCTCCAGCACGTGCCGGGCGTAGTCCCGCACCAGGTAGCTGCCCGGAATCCAGGCCGGTATCGACAGCACCTGGCCCGACGAGTCGGGGTCGGGCACCGTAACCGTCACCCGAAAATGGTGTGCCCCCGGATCCGCGGGCGCGATCTCGTAGGAAATCGGCGCGCCGGCGCTCACTTGTCCTCGCCCAGGTGCATCAGCGGCAGCGGCGACGGGCTGTCACCGTTCAGAAAGTAGACCTTGCTCGCCGGATCGGCGGAGATCGACTTCAGCGCATCGAGCGCCTGGAGCTGGATGTAGGCGGGGTTGTCGGAGATGGCCTTGTTGATCTCGGTGATCTCGTACGCCTGCGCGTCGGCCAGGATGACCCGTCGTTTGGCCTCCTCTTCGGCTGCGCGACGCTCGGCCTCGGCCAGCGCCACCTTCTGTTCCTGCTCCGTGCGGAAACGCTCCAGCTCGGCCTTCTGTTTTTCCACTTCCTGCTCACGTTCCTTCTTGGCCTCGATGGCCTTGGTGATGAACGGCGGAAGCTGGATGTCGCGAATGAGCACGGCGCCCACGTTCACGCCCTTGGGCCGCATGAACTCGTCCATGCCGACCAGCATCGACGCCTGCAGCTGTTCCTGCGTGGCTTCGAGGAAGAAGTCCTCGGCTCGCTTGATGCTCTTGCCCTGTTCGCGCAGAAGCGACCGCAGCTTGGGCACGAGGTGCACCTGGACCACCTGCTCGGCCGTGCCCGTGCTCGTGAGGATCTCAGCGGCGCGGTCGCCGATGAGCCGATACTGCACGCTCACCTCCAGCCGCGTCTGCAGCTGGTCCTGGGACGGCACGTTCGCCACCTCCTTGTGCGTCTTCTGGCGCGCGTCGTACAGGTGCCACTTGTACAGCGGGTTCACCGGGATGTGCAGCCCCTCCGGATAGGGCTCCGGGTTGACCTTGCCGAACAGCGACGCCACCGCCACGTGCCCCGGCGGCACGGTCTGGAAGATGCGCGAGCCGACGATGACGATGGCGATCACGGCGACGACGATTACCGGCAGCGACGACGGCAGGTTGCGTCTGACTGTGGCCATGGATACTTCTCCTGAAAAAAACCAGTTGTTACCAAGCGTGCCACGCCGGATGACCCGGGCGCACCGTAACGAAAGCGCCGCGACAGCGGGCGCAGGCTTCGCCGTCGGCGAGCAGCGTCGTTTCCACGATCGCGTGCCGCCGGCCCAACTCGATGGTGCGGCCGTGAATCAGCAGCTCGCTGTCGGTAGGCGTGGGCTTGAGCAGCTTGACGTTGAACTCGGCGGTAACCATGCAGGGCGCCTCGGCCAGGACGTCCCGCTGCATCATGCTCCAGATCGCCGTCCAGTCGCCGTGGCAATCCAGCAACGACCCGATGATGCCGCCGTTGAGCACCCCGGTGAACGCTTCGTGATGGGGTTGCGGGCGCCAGCGCGCCACCACCAGGTCGCCATCGGGGAAACTCTGCAGCCGGAGGCCGTGCTCGTTGGCCTGGCCGCAACCGAAGCACGTGTTGTACGGCGCATAGCGCGCCTGGAGACTTGGGTTGTCGGACATGGCGGAACGGCTCAGTCGGGGCCGGCGTCCGGCAGGTGCAGTTCGGCGAGCATGGAGCGCACGCCGCCGCCGGAGCAGTCCTCGATGGTGGCGACCGGCGCGCGCACGATGCGCGCCTGCGCTTCGATGGCGGACTGCTGCACGGGCGACAGGCTGGCGGCGGCCCGCGCCGACATCACGACGAGCGCCTCGCCGCCGGCCGACCGGAGTTCGAGCACATTGCCCGCGAACTGCGCCATCTGCGCGCGGGTGATCTCCACTACCTGGTGCCCGGTCTCGCGCAGGGACTCGAGCACCGTCGACCGCTGCTCGGCATCGTCGATGCTGTCGGCACAGACGACGGCCAGGCGGGCGCCGACGCTCATCATGACGTTGGTGTGGTAAACGGGCGTGCCGTCCGACGAGGTGGCGTCGAACACGATCGCCCGATAGCCGAAGCGCTCGGCGAACTCGTGGACTAGCCTGGCATCGGTGCGCGGCGACAGGCACGCGTACGCGATGCGGTGGACCCGGTCGAGCACCAGGCTGCCGGTGCCTTCCAGGAACCGGCCGTACTGCTCGGCCTCGGAAAGATCGATGATGCGACCGACGTCGAAGCCGTGGGTGTCGGCCAGCTCGTCGATCAGTTCGACGCGCCGCTCGTCACGGCGGTTTTCCGCCAGCATCGGGTACAGCAACACCGTGCCATCGCCATGGAAGCTGACCCAGTTGTTGGGGAACACGGCGTCCGGTGTGTCCTGCTCGTCGCTGTCGTCGAAGACGATGACGCGCACGCCGGCGTCGCGCAGCGCCGCCGCCAGACCGTCGAACTCCGTCAGCGCCCGGCGCTGCTGCTCCTCGGTACCGAGTACGGCATCGGCCGGCTGGAAGGCGTTGGTGGCAGCGGTCTGGACGTTCGAGCGGAAGCTGCGCGGGCGTATCATCATCACGGCCGCGGCGCACTGGCCTCGCTCCCCGACGGGTTCGGACATGGTTCCTCGTAGGCCGCGCAGGAGCGGCGCAGGGCTAGTATCGGTGACTATTATTTCAGATAAACCGCAACTTGTATGCCCGCGGCAGCCAACCGGTGCGGACGACGATCGTCCGGCACATTAGCCGCCTACTCGCCGTGCGGCTCGGCCTCGGCCAGATCGTCGTCGAGCAGGCGCGACGAGGTGCGCACGATCAGCCACAACATCGCGCCGGCCACGGCGATGGCACCCGCCGCCAGCCAGGGGCTCAAGGGCAGCTGTGAGCCGCCCGCCAGCATCCCGGCCAGGTCGCTGGCGCCGGCGCCCAGGAGCACATAGAACAGCAGCACCGGCTGCATGCCGAGCCAGGACGCCACCACGTACTGGCGCGTGGGCACGGCAGTTACGCCCAGCGCATAGTTGAGCACGTTGTAGGGAATGACCAGGGACAGGCGCAGCAGGAACACCACCGCAAAGCCGCGCCTGGCAATGGCCCGGTCGACGGCCCGGAACCGCGGGTGCTCGCCCACGCGGGCAGCCACCCAGTCGCGGGCCACGCCCCGGCCGAGCAGGAACGCGACGGTGGCACCGGCCAGGCACGCGGCGGACACGGTCGCCCAGCCGAACACGGCTCCGTAGACATAGCCGCCGGCTACCATCAGCGGCCAGGTCGGCAGGGCCAGGACGATGATCAGCGCGAAGCCGGCCAGGAACACGGGCCCCGACCACAGGGCATTGGCCCTCGCCCACTCCGCCAGTGCGATGAGGCTGTCCTGGTGGGTGGTCAGCAACCAGCCGACGGCAATACCCAGCAGCGCAACGCCCGCGAGGGCCAGCCAGCGCCGATTCAGCGGAAGGGCCATGGAAGCCTGATCAGGCGAGGCGGCGCCGGGCCATGCGGGACCGGCGAACGCCAGGCGTGCCGGAAGCGCTACTTGGCGTCGGCCTGGGCAGCGACGGCCGCCTGGGCCGCGGCCACGGCGTCGGCGTCGCCCAGGTAGTAGCGGTCGAGGGCATTCAGATCGTCGTCCAGCTCATACACCAGCGGTACACCGGTGGGGATATTGAACTGGGTGATCTCGTCGTCGCTCATGCCGCTGAGCATCTTGACCATGGCTCGCAGGCTGTTGCCGTGGGCCACGATGAGCGTCCGCGCTCCGGACTTGATGGTGGGCGCGATGGTCTCGTCCCACACCGGCTGCACCCGGACCAGCGCGTCGGCCAGGCACTCGGTCATGGGCAGCAGCTCGGGATCGACCGACGCGTAGCGCCTGTCGTGGCGCGGGTTGTACTCGCTGTCCGCATCGAGGGGATCGGGCCGCACGTCATAGCTGCGCCGCCAGATATGCACCTGCTCGGGCCCGTACTTGGCGGTGGTCTCGGCCTTGTTCAGGCCCTGCAGCGAGCCGTAGTGCCGCTCGTTGAGACGCCAGTAGCGGTGCACCGGAATCCACATCAGGTCCATGTCCTCGAGCACGTACCACAGGGTGCGGATTGCGCGCTTCAGCACGGAGGTGAAGGCAATGTCGAAGTCGAGGCCGGCCTCGACCATGAGCCGCGAGGCCTCGTGCGCCTCGGCGATTCCCTTCTCCGTCAGACCGACGTCCACCCAGCCGGTGAACTGGTTGGACAGGTTCCATTCGCTCTGCCCGTGACGCAGAAGGACCAGCTTGTGACTCATTGAACAACACCATGGAAATGTGACGTGGCGTGGAAAAATATCACAGCCCGCTTGGCGCTGTCAGGACACTGGCAGGTCCGTACAAGTACCTATCGTGCCGAACCGCCCGTACACCGGGGTCTCCGAAGGCCCCGGGCGACCGTGCTTTTGGGTACCATGGCGCCCGTGAAAAGCCTGCCCCCCACATCCTGCCGGCGCGCGGCGCGCCGATCGGGCCAGCCTGCGCCGCGCTCCCTGCACCAGGCCGCCCTCGGCGCGGCGCTCGCATGTGCGCTGCTCGCGACCGCTCCGGGTGCCTCCGCGGCCAGCGATGGCGCCCGCCGGTCGGCCGAGACGCTGCCGGCGCCGGTGGCGCGGGTGCTCAGGGGACACGGCCTGTCCGGCCAGGGACTCAGCGTCTATGTGCTGGGGGTGGACGACGACGCGCCCGTTCTGAACTTCAACGGCGGCGTACCGCGCAACCCCGCGTCGGTCATCAAGCTGTTGACGACGATGGTCGCCCTGGACGTACTTGGCCCGGCGCATCGCTGGCAGACGCGCGCCTACCTGGACGGTCCGCTTCAGAAAGGACGCCTGGACGGCAACCTGCTGCTGGCCGGTGGCGGTGACCCCTATCTCACCGTCGAACGCCTGTGGACCTTCGCCCGCGACCTGCGCGCCCGCGGGCTCAACGACATCGCCGGCCAGCTCATTATCGACGACAGCTATTTCGAGGTCGCACCCGAAGACCCGGCCGCCTTCGACGGCCAGCCCTATCGGGCGTACAACGTCGCGCCACACGCGCTGCTGGTCAACTTCAAGGCGGTCAGGTTCGACATCCTGGCCGACCCCGCCGCCGGCCGCGTCCGCGTCGTGCCCGATCCGCCGCTGACCAACCTGGTCATCGACAATCGCCTGACCCTGGGCACCGGGCGCTGCGGCGGGTTTCAGCGGGGCGTGAGCTTTCGTGCCCCGGACGGCTTCGACAGCGGGCGCGTCGTGTTCAGCGGCCGCTTCCCCGCCGCGTGCGACGAATATTCGCTGTCGCGAAGCGTTCTCACCCCCAACGAATTCACCTGGGGTGCCTTCAAGGCGCTGTGGCAGCAGGTGGGCGGCACCCTCGAAGGCGGGGTCGAGACGGGGTCGGCGCCGGCCGACGACGACGAGGTGGACCCGTTCTTCACCCACCGCTCGGCTTCGCTGGCTGAGATCATCCGGGCGGTGAACAAGTACAGCAACAACGTCATGACCCGGCACCTGCTGCTCACCCTCGGGGCCGAGACGCGCGAACCGCCGGGCACGGTGGACAAGGGCGTGGCGGCCATCGGCGACTGGATGGCGGCCCGGGGAATCGCCGACGACGGGTTGATCATCGACAACGGCTCGGGCCTGTCCCGCCGCAGCCGCATGACCGCCGAGTCGCTCGGCGCGGTGCTCCGGGCCGCCTGGCAGAGCCCCTACAGCGCCGAGTTCATCGCCTCGATGCCGCTGTCCGGCATGGACGGGACGCTGCGCAACCGCTTCCGGGACGAGCCCCTGGCCGGCCGCATGCACCTGAAAACGGGCCGCCTGGATCACGTGTATGCCCTGGCGGGCTTCGTACAGGCCGGTTCGGGAAAGCGCTATGCGGTGGTCTGCCTGCACAACGCCGAGGATGTCCACCGGGGCCCCGGCAAGAACGTCCAGGACGCGGTGCTGCGATGGGTGTTCAACCGCTGATCGGGGCTGCCGCGTCCGGTAGAATCGCGGCCGCCCCGGCCCGTCGCCGGATTCGCCGTGCGGCCCGCCTTTCATATAGGATTCAAGCCTCCCGTGCCGGTGGCAGGTAAGGACATGAAGCCAATCGGACCGAATCCCGGGCGTGCCTGCAGCAAGTGCCCATGAGAAACAGAACGCAAGTACTCCTGCTCGCCGGCTTCGTCGCGCTCGTGGGTGCCGGCCTGTTTTCCTACAAGGCCTTCGTCATCGGCCTGCCCCTGAAGCCCGGGTCCGAGACCGACGTGTGGACCCTGGAGGCACGCATCAGCTTTCGCGGCACCCAGGGACCGGTCAAGGTGGCCCTGAGAATTCCGGACGATCCGCCCGGCTTCGGCATACTCAACGAGAACTTCATCTCGCGCGGATACGGCCTCAGCACCGTCGAGTCGAATCCCGGCCGCGAGGCGCAATGGGCGATCCGCCGCGCCCGCGGCGAGCAGACGCTGTACTACCGTGCCGTCATCTACCGGGATCCAATGGCCCGGGGCAACGTTGCGGTGCCGCCATTTCCCGAAGTGCCCCAGCTCGAAGAGCCCTATGCCACCGCCCTGGACGAGGTCGTGCGCGATGCCCGCGCCCACTCGGCAGACATCGCCAGCTTCACCACCGCCGTCCTGGCGCGGCTCAACAAGCCGGCGCCGGACGAGTTCGTGCAGCTGTTCGTCGACCGCGGCGCCACCGGTCAGCAACGCGTGCAGGCCGCCCGCACGCTGCTGGCCGGCGCCCGGATTCCCACGCGCATCGTCAACGGCGTGCACCTCAAGGACGAAGCCCGCCAGGCCCCCATCGACCGATGGCTGGAGGTGCACAATGGCGACCGCTGGCTGTCCTTCGACCCGGACACGGCGCAGCAGTACCGGCCCGACGACCTGTTGATCTGGTGGTATGGCCCGCAGCCGCTGGTGCAGGTGGACGGTGGTCGCGGCGTCGAAACCGCGCTGTCGATCCGGCGCAACGTCATCGACAGCGTGGAGGTGGCGGAACGGCGCGCGCTGGATCACGACTCCAATGCCTACCGCTTTTCCCTGATGGCGCTACCGCTGCGGACCCAGTCGGTGTTCAGCGTCCTGCTGCTGGTGCCGGTGGGTGCCTTCGTGCTCGTCATCATGCGCAACGTGATCGGAGTTCCCACCTTCGGCACCTTCACGCCCGTACTCATTGCCCTGGCCTTTCGCGAGACGCACCTGATCAACGGCATGGTGCTGTTCAGCCTGGTGGTGGCGCTCGGCCTGACCGTGCGCTTCTACCTCGAACGCCTGCGCCTGCTGCTGGTCCCGCGCCTGGCATCGGTGCTGATTGTCGTTGTGCTCATGCTGGTGGGCATCGGCATCCTCAGCCAGCGGCTCGGGCTGGAGACCGGTTTGTCGGTCGCGCTGTTCCCGATGGTCATCCTCACCATGGTGATCGAGCGCATGTCGGTGGTGTGGGAAGAGCGCGGGGCGGGCGCGGCGGTGACCGAGGGCGCCGGCAGCCTGGCGGTGGCCGTCGTGGCCTATCTCGTCATGTCGATCCGCCAGATCGAGCACGTCGCGTTCGTGGTCCCGGAACTGCTGCTGGTGGTGCTGGCCATTACGCTGGTGCTGGGCCGTTACACCGGCTACCGCGTATCCGAGCTGTTCCGCTTCCGCGAAATCGGCACCGGTCCGAACTGATGCTCGCCCGCCTGAAACGGATGCGCGAACTGGGCGTGCTGGGCATCAACCAGCGCAACCTCGACTTCGTGATGGAGCGCAACCCGCGCCGGCTCTATCCCCTGGCCGACGACAAGATCCAGACCAAAAGCATCGCGCTGGCGGCCGGCATCGACGTGCCCGAGCTCTACGCCGTGATTCGCACGCAGCACGATGTCCGGCGCATCGATCAGCTCGTCGCCGTGCACGACGACTTCGTCGTAAAGCCGGCCAGCGGCAGCGGCGGCGACGGTATCCTCGTCCTGGAGCGTCGTGGCGGGTCGCTGCGCCGGCCCGATCACAGCATCCTGTCGCCGGAGGAACTGGGCCACCACGTCTCGAACATCCTCAGCGGCCAGTACAGCCTGGGCGGCCTGCCCGACCGCGCCATGATCGAGTACCGGGTTCGCTTCGATCCGCTGTTCGAGGCCGTGTCCTACCAGGGTGTCCCGGACATCCGCATCGTGGTCTTCCAGGGCTACCCGGTGATGGCCATGGTGCGCCTGCCCACCCGCCAGTCGGACGGCAAGGCCAACCTGCACCAGGGCGCCATCGGCGTCGGCATCGACCTGGTTACGGGGATCACGCAGAGCGGCGTGGTCGGCAATCACCTGATCGAGGAACATCCCGACACGCTCAATCCCATCGCCGGCATCGCCATTCCGGCCTGGGACAAGGTGATGACGCTGGCGGCGCGCAGCTACGACCTGTTCGGACTGGGCTACATGGGCGTCGATGTCGTGCTGGACAAGGACCGTGGCCCGATGATCCTGGAACTCAACGTACGCCCGGGGCTGTCGATCCAGCTCGCCAACCGGCTCGGCCTGAAACAGCGGCTGGCCCGGGTCGAACGGCACGGACGAGCAGACGCCCCGCTCGACGAACGGCTGGCGTTTCCGGCACGACACTTCGGCTGACGGCCGTCGGCGGCAGCTCATGACCCGTTCGCCGTGTCGCACACGGTCCCGGGACACTAAAATGGCGCACAGGCGCCTCCGAGGCGCCCCGAAATGGGGCGGCCAAATCGTGCAGACGGGTCGCAGCGCCCGCCAGCGCGCCCCCGGCGCCGGATTGGCCCGGGATGTGCAACAAGACGGGCTTTGGCCCCTGATCGGACAACGATGCCCCCATCCCCGCCAACCAGGCTCGTCGTGTTCACCGACCTCGACGGGTCGCTGCTGGACCACGACACCTACGACTGGACGGCCGCCCGGCCCGCCGTCGAGGCGCTCGCGAGGGAGCAGGTGCCGCTCGTCCTGGTCACCAGCAAGACCCGCGCGGAGGTGCTCGCCCTGCGCCGGGAACTCGGCAACAAGCATCCGTTCGTCGTCGAGAACGGCGCCGCCACCTACGTCCCCGCCCGCTATTTCGCCACCTACCCCGCCCTGGCACCGGTCGATGACTGCGACGTGGTTGCCGTCGGTCCGGATCGGGTCGAAATCGCGGAGGTCCTGGCGACGCTGCGGCGCGACCAGGACTACCGGTTCGCCAGTTTCCTGGAACTCGGTCCGGAGGGCATCGCGAACGCGACCGGTCTCGACCTGGCCGCAGCGTCTGCCGCCAACGACAGGGCCGCGTCAGAGCCGCTGCTGTGGCAGGATAGCGACGAGCGGCTCGAGTCATTCAAAGCCGACGTCGCCGCCCGGGGCCTGGGATGTACGCAAGGCGGACGCTTCGTGCACGTGCTCGGCAAGGTCGACAAGGCTGACGCCGTCGACGCCCTCAAGCAGCGCTACCGCACGGTGTTCGCCCCGCAAAACCTGCGGTCTGTGGCCATCGGCGACGGCCCGAACGACCTGAACATGCTGAACGCCGCCGACATCGCGATCGTCGTCCGTGCCGCGCACCGCCACGCCATGCCCGTGGACAACAGCGGCGCAGTCATTCGAACGGCCGCGCCCGGTCCTTTCGGCTGGAACCAGGCCGTGCTGGACCTGCTGCAAGCGCAGCGAGGCTGAGACGCCCGCCGGCCGCCGCACGACAAACCAGGAGACACTGCCTTGGCTGATTTTCACCAGAACGGTTCCGTAGCCACACTGCACAACCTGTCGCGCCGACCGGTCGAATACCTCGATGCGGAGCTGACGCGCTTCGCCAAGTGGCGGCGCCTGGGCCTGGTGCTGCCGTCGCTGTACAGCGAGCTGCAGGCCCCCGCGCTGGATCAAATCGTGCACGAGCTGCTCGAAGTGCCCTACCTGCACCAGGTGGTCATCGGCCTCGACCGCGCCGACGAAGACCAGTTCCGCCACGCCGTCGAGTACTTCGGCCGCCTGCCCCAGCATCACCGCATCCTCTGGAACGACGGGCCGCGGCTGAAGGCCGTGCAGGAACGGCTGGCGCAGGAGGGCCTTGCGCCCACCGAACGGGGCAAGGGCGCCAACGTCTGGTACTGCTACGGGTATGTGCTGGCGACCGGCCGCGCGGAGTCCATCGCGCTGCACGACTGCGACATCGTCACCTACGACCGCAGCCTGCTGGCGCGTCTCATCTACCCCGTTGCCAACCCGCGGTTCAACTACGAGTTCTGCAAGGGCTACTACGCGCGGGTCAGCACCACCGCGCTCAACGGGCGGGTCAGCCGCCTGCTGGTCACACCGATGATCCGGGCCCTGAAGCAGGTGTGCGGCCCCAACGAATACCTGGACTTCATGGACAGCTTCCGCTACCCGCTGGCCGGCGAATTCGCCCTGCGCCGCGACGTGATCAACGACCTGCGCATCCCGTCCGACTGGGGCCTCGAGGTGGGGGTCTTAAGCGAGATGAGTCGAAATTACGCGGCCAATCGCATCTGCCAGGTGGACATCGCCGACCACTACGATCACAAGCACCAGCAACTGAGCGCCGACGACAGCTCGACGGGGCTGTCGAAGATGAGCGTAGACATCATGAAGGCCTTCTTCCGCAAGCTCGCCTCGCAGGGTGTGGTGTTTTCGCAGGATCGGTTCAGGACGATCAAGGCTACCTATTACCGGATGGCCCTGGACTTCATCGAGATGTACGAGAACGACGCCACGATGAACGGTTACCAGTACGACCGCCACGCCGAGGAGCAGGCGGTGGAGATGTTTGCGGCCAACGTGGTCGAAGCCGGCAACGTGTTCCTCAAGGTACCGATGGCGCAGCCGTTCATCTCGCCGTGGAACCGCGTCCTCAACGCCATGCCGGATGTCCTGGAACGGTTGTTCGACGCCGTCGAGGAAGACTGGCAGGAGTACGGCGGCCGATCCGACGATGCCTGAATGAGCGACGATCCCACAACCGCGGGCGAGCTGCTGGAGCAGCGCGTGGCCCGCCACCTGGCCAACGTGTACCCGGAGACGGATACCGCGGCCCTGGCGCGGCAGCTCGTCGAGACCATGACCCTCACGAACGTCGACGCGCCGCCGGCCGCGGCCAACAAGTGGGACCAGCGAGACGTTCTGACGATCACCTACGGCAACAGCCTCATGCGCCCCGACCAGGTGCCCCTCGAAACGCTGCACGCGTTCCTCGACCGGTACCTGTCCTCCGTGGTCAGCGCGGTGCACGTCCTGCCGTTCTTTCCGTACAGCTCCGACGACGGGTTCGCCGTACTGAACTACCTGCAGGTGAACGACGCACTGGGTGACTGGGACAACATCGAAGCGATCGGCAAAGACTACCGGCTCATGGTGGACCTGGTCATCAACCACGGATCGAGCCGGTCCCAGTGGTTCGAGAACTTCAAGCAGGGCATCGATCCCGGGCGGGATTACTTCTACACGACGGACATCGACGCCGACATCTCGGAAGTCGTTCGCCCCAGGCCCGACCCGCTGCTCCAGCGCGTGGTCACGGTGGACGGCGACAAGCTGGTGTGGTGCACCTTCGGCCACGACCAGGTGGATTTCGACTTTTCGAATCCGGCCGTGCTGGTGGAATTCGCCAACATCCTGTCGCGCTACCTCGATGCCGGCGCCCGCATCCTGCGGCTCGATGCCGTGGCCTTTCTCTGGAAGGAACCGGGCACGCCCTGCATCCACCGGCAGCAGACCCATGAGCTGGTGAAGCTGCTGCGGGTGCTTGCGGAGGCGAAAGCGCCGCGGGCCGTGATCATTACCGAGACCAATGTACCCAATCGCGACAACCTGACCTATTTCGGCAATGCCGACGAAGCGCACGCCATCTACAACTTTTCACTGCCGCCGCTGCTCATCCATGCGCTGTTGAGCGGCGACTGCCGGCACCTGAAGACGTGGATGATGAGCATGCCACCGGCGCAAACGGGCACCTGCTACCTGAACTTCATCGCCTCGCACGACGGCATCGGCCTGCGGCCGGCCGAGGGCCTGCTCTCGGCCGCCGAGCTGAACGAGCTGCTGGACACGCTGACCCGCTTCGGTGGCCGCATCTCGATGCGCGAAGACAGCGGCGGGAAACTGAGGCCCTACGAGGCCAACATCTCGCTGTGGAGCGCGCTGGCCGGAACAGTCGATACGGGGCATGACGACCTTCAGTTCGAGCGCTTCATCTGTGCCCACACCATCATGATCGCCCTCGAGGGCATCCCGGCGATCTACCTGCACAGCTTCTTCGGGACACCCAACGACACCGAGCGCGTGGAGCGGTCGGGCCGCTACCGGTCGATCAATCGCCACATATTCGACGCCGACGCCCTGGAGGCCGAACTGGCGGACACCGGCAGCCGTCCCCATCGCGTGTACAGCGAGCTGACGCGGCTGCTGGCCATACGCATTCGCCAGCCGGCCTTCCATCCCAACGCCGTGCAGTTCACGATGCACCTGGGCCTGAGCGTGTTCGCCTTCTGGCGCCAGTCGATGGATCGCCGGCAGAGCATCTTCTGCGTATCCAACGTCACGAACGTGCAGCAGCTCATCGACATGGCGGACATCAATCTCATCGGCACCGACACGTGGGTCGACCTGATCAGCGGTAAGCGTATCGAGCACACCGACTCGAAAATCATGCTCAGGCCCTACCAGACGCTCTGGCTGTCCAACCGGGACGGCGACGGGCCGGTCGGCGCCCCCTGAACAGGGGCAATCGGCCGGCATGAAACCCGCGCATTCGTGTTACTCTTGAACGCGTCCCGCCTTTTCGTTCACCACCACGATTCATAGCGTTGGACAAACCCGCCAAACCCCGCGTCAGCCTGAAAAACCGACTGCTGGATAAAACCGTACTGCCCGGCCTGCTGGGCTTCACGAAGCTCGGCTACAAGCTCCAGACCGTGGAGGCCGACCCCCTGCCGGACCACCTGGTCGACCGGCGCATCGTCATCACCGGCGCTACCTCCGGCCTTGGGCTGGCCGCCGCCCACGCGCTGGCCGGGC
>JAAUYH010092220.1_pt1 | contig 15411 bp, 7 predicted proteins | sample 7278061 | NCBI WGS metagenome assembly JAAUYH01 (sample SAMN14350203, study PRJNA611818) | marine sediment metagenome | isolation source: surface marine sediment (0.6m) | place: French Polynesia: Moorea | collected 2018-08
CGTTGGTATAACCACTTCGCTGCATATTTTCCTTTGTTGATCCGCAGAATATTGATGCGAGCTTGTTGAAACACTTTCAATCGTTTAATATGTGTAGTGACGACTTCAACGCTGAATTGTAGTTCTGTGCTTTGTTGGTGTTTTTTTCGATACAATTTAATACAATAACACTTTATATTCATGACATTCCATTGCATTGCAATTATCGTCGATGAACGAAAGGATCAGTGTGCTCTGTGACAGCTTCAATTACGTTCGCATGTATTCTGTATTGTCTTCGATCCTAATCCATATCTTTTATCAAACCAACTCGAATATTCGAATTCGAAAACCATACACAAGGTGAGGGATATTCGGAACCATATTTGAGGTCGGTAAATATTTCAATTATCATGCCATTCAAAGTTTCTCGAACAGTTTCAGAAAACTACGGCATTGATACAGTAAGAAAAAGAATTTTGGATAAGAACATCGATCATTGATCTCCTATCGAGGAGAAATTCCCACGCTAATGCTATGTGCACACACATGAAGATATTATACTCGATAATGAGCGGAATATGTTCATCTACAATTTTAGTTCATGAGCTTAAGACAAGATTGGAACCGAAAGCTAAATTGTACTCAATCTATCAGACAATTCGAATCGAAATCGGCATACGAACTATTCATTCTGTTGAGAATAACTTGAACAGATGTGATTCTACAAATTCAATACATGTGAAATGATACATTTCGGATCATATGAGATGCAACAAGGCGTAGTTCTACTTTAAAATCAATCCACACCACCGGATGGTCGTCAAAGGCCAGACACTCAACTTCGAGAATAGCCCAAACGAATCATCGGAGCCCTATACCCTTCCGCCTTCCCTAATTGAACCAAAATAAAACGGAACATCATCCTACAAGAACAAGGACTCTGCAAATAATTCGCAGAAATCTATTCATCTCATCAATTCGAGATACAAATGGGGGCAGGAGAACGTCTGAAGAACCGAATTCGCTATAATTGATTACAATCACATCCCTAGTATTTATTTTGCATTCAGAGCCTCGAAGCAAGGTTCGAAGGCTGTGGACTCATTTTTTCAGATGATTTCCTCATCTGCAAGGATACGACCATGTCTCATTTCCTTTCACAGCCTTCGAATATCCATCCCGTACCCAAACAGAAAATCGTATATTCCGAGTGATTCCCTTCCAATAGAAGTGAATGTGGTACAGAGATCCAACCTCCACTCGGATCAACGAATTCAGTTTCCATTCATTGCAGCAAATCAATAGTCTCTGCTCTCGAACGGCTACGTTCAATTCAACTTTCGAGATTGATAACGGAATTTCTCCATTTGACTTATGGTCTTCAGTGAAAGGAATGAAAATTGAGGGGAAACTCTACTTTCATATTCAAACTCATCCATGGCTGCGGTTCCGTGCTTTTCTGTTGTATCGATTTGAGAGCCTCCAGCAAATAATGCTTACCGAATGTGAGATACTAAACAACTCTTTCCGATGAAAGGGGCAAATGATTTCCGCGCGGATGCACAAATAGAAGTAAACAGCGCCATTACTTTCATGGATTTTCGATAGGAACTGATTCTTTTTTGGATTTATATAATCCATTCTTCCATTGAATTTGGATGATTCATCTGATATATTGAAGGGTGGATGAATTGACTCTTTGATTCACATCGACGCGAGGCACGAACTGATTCACTTGACGAAGGTGCCAATTGAAAATGGATATTCCTAGCATAGTAGTGAGGACGATATCGCGCATAAATTTTGCTTGTACCTCGATCTCAAAAAACAAATTGATTCTTTTCACTCTAGTCCTTCAGATGCTCTATCGACGACCTCTCCACTTCACACCTCTGATCGAAATGGAATTCCAGTATTGTTTCCTCCGCGTCTGTTGTTGCTCGCACAAGAATCGATGTCCGACTACATTATGAAAGGATTGCCAACTAAGTTACTTAATGATAGTCGGTTTTGAGTAACACGCAATGAAATGCTGACATGTTTTCTGGAGTGTAGAAATCCCAGCAGAAATCAGTTATCTAGTAATGGGACCAGTTCAAAGCTTGTTGCTATGACTGGCACAAGGTTCGAAGTGAAATATGCTTTCACCTCGATTAGTCTCGTTCTTAATCTGAAATCCCGAATTTTCTATTTCTTTTTCGATTGCGTACGGACTCAATTTATCGATCGAGGTAGTTGAAGCCCTTTCCGGCCATCGAGTTGGCGAAGGTTCGAAGGAGTGACATTGCAAGAGCATTCCAGTTGTTCGAGCAACTAATTGGGTACTACTCGGTCGAATGTTGAATAGCTGCATGTATGGGCATGCTTATCCACTTGCCGAAATAATCGACAGAAGAGACGCAGCATTGACGCTTTTGCTCGAATCCAATGCTTCAAATGTGTAAATTAATCTGAAGTCTCATTCGAACTATAACGTTTACGAACACTGCCCTACAGCTTTCTCGAAATACTTCTCCTACAAGCTGATTTGGTCTCGTCCTGATGGGGCTTAAGCCAAGATAATGATTTCCGTCCTATACACTATGTTTATTTTGTCGTAATGAATCATTCGGCTCATCAAAATTTTAGTACACTCGAAGGCTTAAGAAGCCCACTATTCGTAAGTCGCGAGGCATGTCAATCACCGCTTCTTGTCTTATCCACTTCTCCGTCACATTAATTTTTCGATTGCTATCAAGTAAGTCTAAAAAATTGGAGAACAACTGTAGTCTTGACTACTCTCTTAAGTTTTCTCAAAGTAGTTCTCCAATTCTTTGCAAGCAGGAGATTTTTCAGCTGTATCTGTTAGCGTACAAACGCGTCACTCCCATAGCTTACACACTCAGCTAACTTAGCAACGCCTCAATGCTGCGATGCTTGAGATTAGACACAAATCAGCCAAATCCACTGCGCAGTCTGAAGATTCATCATCAGGAGTAGATTGATTTTAAAATCAAAACATGAGTAGATAGAGGTCTTAAGTCCGAGACTCTCAGAGATATTAGTGCATAGGCCGCATATTTGTAGCTATTGATTATTATCAACGGCTTGCTGTAATGCCATATTGGTCAGTAACTTGTATTTTATAGTGCATATTGGAAAAATAGCTGTGCTCAATTGTTGCATGTTGATCCACGAAGTTCACCAAAAAGATGGGAAGAATGAATACACGAAGTGATACTGGTGAAAAGAGTACCAATAGTAAAACTTGTCGGATTTTCGGCAGGTTTACCAAATCTATAAATATGCCCAAACTCTGATGTTGGCACTTTCGAGAAACCTGCCAAATGTTCTGTAAGTCTTCCGACTCCGTACAAATGACCAAACTCGGATGATGGACCGTTCCAGAGAACCTCCCGGATGTCCGGTAAGCTTTTTTGTACTCAATGAGTGGCCGAAATTAGACGTCAGCACTCTCGAGGAACCTCCCGAATGTTCAGTAGTTCTCGATGAGTGAGAAGATGGCGCGAGTGGCAATAGTTGGCAGTTATTAGAACTTTCTGGAGATTCGATAGGCATGACTGCCATGTGTCGCACGTGTAGCACTGGGTTGTAACGCGTCGGCGCAAGTCGCCTTCTTCACGACGAGTGAAAGGGTGGATACCTTGGAGATACACGCGGGTTGTGATGTGACCCATCCCTTCCGACAGTACGTCGGATGTTTTTTATTAAAGTAGAATAGCTCAGCGATCAGTGCGTAACGGAAAGTGCTATAAAAATATCAGTGAACTAAAAATAATTGTGTGCTATGTCTGAATTAGTAATAGGACTCGCCAGCAAGGCATGTCTATGTATTACATAACACCAATCATTCGATTTCCTATTAGTACAGACTAGCATCCAATTTCGTAAACGTTTAAGGGAGTCGTTTCAACCCCGACTAGAAGAGGCAATTGTAATTTGTCATATCTTAATTCTATGACATCATAATCTGTTTATCTCATACTTACGCTACCTTGAATTTTAAATTGGACATCACTGTGATGAACCAGTGCTAATTATTTCATTTAACAATCATACACTTTATTCACAACATAGCTTTACAAGTTTTGCGCAATACTCCCACTTTAGTTCATAATTATTATTTTCCGTTATTCTGCGATATTAGACTATGCTTTGACGCTGATATCTGCGTTCGAAGTCATTCTAATATTTTAGTCTCATTCATCTTTACTTTTCTCGGAATTCTCGAAAACTTACAAAGAATTTTCAACAAAGAAATTTTGCTTTCTAATACGCCAGTCAAAGCTTCACTACTCGATCATCACATCTTTGTAACTCTTTCTATTTATTTCGTGCTCCTCTTCTCTACTATACACACTACTAATTTTCAGGTTTTTTACTAGCATAGAGCGCTGCCGAAGATGTTTGGCTTTAGGCATCCAGAAGTTTGTTTCGGCTTTGTACCAGCAAATAAATCATTGCCGGATAGAAACGTAGCCCAAGTTTAGAAGCACTTTGAACTGACCAGGTGGCATCCTTTAGACATGAAAAAATGGATACAGATTTGTGAGCTCCCTTTTCCAATTGCTCACTTAACTTCCATTTCCGTTTAAGCAAAAGTTCTTTTTTCTAAGAAAAACATGAAGCCTTGCAAAATTCTCGGCTGTCCCCCAATTTCAGATGGGCTCCGAAATTTTGGACGATGTCCTGAATTCTAGGTTTCTAATTTGGTGTAGTTTGGACGGAGTATTGAAATAGTAATTCATTTTCAAAAGAACATGGTTTCAACTATTTCCAAAGATGTTGTCTAGTGTTTCAAAAATCTAAAACTCTCATAGAACTCCGGTGTTCCAAGAAATTTTCAATACTCTGCATTTAAAAAATGCTCGAATTTTTTGACATTTCCAAAACTGGTATGATAATAGTACATGTTAGCAGCAAACATCGGGGTTAACATATTCCTCCAGAATGTTGAGTAGGGTTTCTCTCAGAAATAAGTTACTCGACTACGTGCGAAGCGTGAATAAATAATTCCTTCCAGAGAGCGCAACAGTGTAAATATGGGTTATTTAAAATACAAGTCGTCTAGGGAATTTTCGGGGGACCGACGGCTTCTACAGTAATTCTATTTTGGCACATTGCATTAAGTTTCAGATTCATGGAATTGTTGTCTTAATCTGCCATCCTGGACATCGGAGATCGTGTAAAAGCTGCTTGTATCACTCCGCTAGCCCAATATGTGCTAAGAGAAATTTCAAAATCTGAGGTTGGAGCTCCTCGATTTACTTGAATTAAGAAAAGTTAATCGCTGGATAACTTCTAGTTTATATGACTGAATTACTGATCATAATTCCTTTTGGGTGCTCCTAAGAAAAAGTAACTCAATTAATTTACTCGAGTATTTTTAATATGAAATGAATTTCCAGTGCCTCTGGTGAGCAGAAATGCGGCGCCCAGATTGAGACAGACCTCAGACCCGTTTCAGTAGTCAAAAATAATATTTTGGGTAGGTTTAAGATTACGCAAAGCTCATCAGGAAATATATGTTCCTGCACAGAATAAACTTAATGTTCAAGGAAATTCGAGATTCCCTGTTTCAATTAAAATTGAGTACCCTAAGACTTGTTCTATCGCTTCGGTAACGAATTGTCGACCTTCCGGAACAATGAGACTTCTTACTCACAACATGCTCCAATGCCCGCGAACGAAAGGATATCCTTTGAAGCTGGAAGTGCTTGAAGCAAAAGAAGTGTCAGTGGAGTATTCGAAAGCGTTCGTTGTGCGAATGGCCTCACGACTAGATTGGGGTACATTTCGAAAAGCTGCCGCACCATTCACTTCAGTTGACGTACCCGTAGAGGTGCCATCAGAAGATGCGGATGATGCTGTATGGCGCACTGTGCATCGTGCATTATTAGAGTGGCATGTCGTGCGCGGTATTCTGCGTGCACCGGACGGAACAGAGTACGAAATCAAGGACGGAATTCCAAACCTGATTATCGCTGAGGCTGCTCAACCAACAGGAGCTCATGACCCTGCTGTTCTCGCGGATGTGGGCAACGCAGATGAAGAAGAGAACGACGACAATAACGACGACGAGTGAATGGAATAGGGACGAATGGATCGAAGGTAAAAATACACTAAATATTAGCATTTGTGCCCACATGGAATTATGAAATAGCATCTCGCCGTCGACCAAGAGCTGAAGGCCAAGCAATGTTCCGGCGCTTGTTTATGCGAACGACGCTAGGAAAGCGAATCGCGGAGGCGCGCGAGGCGTATCGCGACCTGAAAATCACCCAGTATCGCTCTGCATTGCGAATGAAACGTGCTGCTGTCCGCGCCGCCGTAATTGCCGAGGTAAATCGCCAACAATTGAGAAGTTTAAAGGAGTCGAAGGCAAAACTACTAGATTTAGCCAATCTGCATACTAAGCGCACGCGTAAAGGTATTGCAGATACTCCGCCTCCTCGCGTCGCACCATCAAAGAAGAATGATGGCGAAAAGAAATTCAAAGAAGATGTGATTACGCAATTCTCCACTTTGATTCCGGAGAAGGCGAGAAACACAGCTACTGGGCACATCATGAACGAAGCAGTGAGCCATGTAGTGAAGGACGCTAAAGTTGATGCAGGGAGCGGCTCTATGGCGGCTCAACTTGTGGCATCGATTGCCGTCGATACTAACATGAACGAAAAAGAGTTAACTGAACTTGTCGATGCAATGCAGTGGGAAAGTGGTGAAATTAAGGAAGGCGTGAAACAGAACGTATTGAACGAGCTACGAAAGGCGAAGGGGAAAAGTCAGTAGATAGCCAAGTCGGGATGAGCTGAAAACTAAACAAAAAATTAATTTTGTATCGTGCGCTGGATTGCTGCATATCCAATTCATGTCTTCTTGTACCCCAACTCGAACAACTTTCTTTACTAATCACCCGTCTTCCTGAAAGCCAATTCAACATGGCGATAGCTGCGGCCAGATGGCACGAACGTCGACTACCGGCACTGCTTGTATCGCTTCAACTGCGTGACATGAAAGCTCCCGCAATAGACGTGCGTAACGACGAATCGTATATTGATGCGCTTCGAACCATCCTAGAAGAACTAGACGAACGAAATTCAGATGTCCCATCGGACAATTTGGAAATCACTGCCCGAGACACGTTGACCAACCTTGGATATTCCAACATCGAACGTGGACGTGCACATATTCTCGCCCTGTTATGTACAGAACTGCAGACAAGTCGCGCTATAGCATGTCAACAACCTCCCTCATCGAATGATGGAGATGTTCGAACTGCCGTCGCAATTTCAGAAATCATAGACCTCCTTGGAATTAGTACTGATGCCGAGCAAATTGATATCATCAAGTCAGCCACGAACCAAGTCATATCCCAGGGCATCAAAGCGACGTCACCGCTACTAACGCAAAAAGACATACATTTGGATGAAGCCCAACGCGTTAGAATAGAAGCCATCGCGGAGGCGCTCAATGCCGAATATGGACAGCGTCGCGAGCTATTACTACAACGACTGCGTGTAACTGCTCGCGCTTTTGCGCCTGTGTCATCTCGTGCCGCCACGGCAGCTGAGGCTCGCGCAACACACGCCGTTTGTATTGCTCAAGCTACTGTACCCGCCCCACCATGCTATTCCTTGCCTCATGCACTCGCGGCACGTGCGTCACTACTCGCGCCGCGTGCACGACTGGCATCTGACCGTGCCGACAAGGTGCGTTCAGTATTGATGGGGTCAGTACCTGACCGAGGTGGACGAGTGACGGAGAATGCAGCCGCGATGGCACGTCTCATGCCGGCATTCTCGTCACGTAGAGGTGCGTCTGACGCACCCGAAGCGCGTCGTGAACGAATGGAAAAGCGCAAGCGTGGACGTGGTGGTAAGGGCAAGAAGAGTCGAAACAAAAACGTGAAGGATGAGTTTTAGTTAAATCGCCGAGCTTGGCGCTGTTCTTCTCCCCGCTGTACTAACGTCTCTTCCCCTTCCTTCTACCTTTCTTACTGTTACCCTTGTTCTTATTCTTATTCTTCTTATTGTTTTTGGTCTTCCATTTGTCCATATTCTTGTTGCCATGTGGGTGGGTTTCTTTGCTTTTCTTTTCCTGCCAGGATCTCGGGTCAAGTTTCGCTGATTCTACCTTCGGCGCTTTTCTCCGGGTCTTTTTGGTATCATTTCCCATCTCTGCATTGACATCGAGTTGTTCTGGCTTCGGTTCTCTTGGTTCCTCCGTCTCATACTCTGTCGGTTCCCGAGACTTGTCACCAGTTAACTCTTTCGTTGTTTCCGAAACACATTCCATTGGAGAAAGGTCTTCCTCTTCTTTCGGCACGATTTCGGTAAGCATTGGGTCTGTTTCTTGTTGCTCGTCTATCTCGATAGCTTCCTCTTTTCTTTCTTCTGGTATCACCTCCGGTTCCTTTCTTTCAATAACAACTTCCTGAATGCTAGGGGCCCTCGTTTCTTCAATGTTATTGTCATTGAACGGCGGACTGTGTGAGTCCTCAACGGCAACAACTTCATCTGAAATGGATTCTTCCACTTTTTCTGCCCGAGATTCAATATGAACTAAGCCTGCTGCTTCATCTTCATTAATTATCGCAGGAACCGATTCCATCCGTTCGTTTCCAAAATCTTCAACAACCATTGGTTCCGTTGATGTACTTTCCTTTGATTCTCCGACGACAAGTTCTTCAGCTTCTTCGGGGATTATCTCGTCAACAATTGACATCTTCTCATCCTCAGCGATTGCTATTTCAGTGATTGTCTCCCTTGTTTCCTCCACTTCGTGTTCTTGTTCTTCGTGCTTCTCGTCAGAAATCGTCAACTGTGGTTCTTGTATCTGGTCATCCGCGAAGTTGTTTTCTGGAGAAGGCTCGCTGGTATCTTCCACAATTGTTGGTGATGACCTTTGGCTATCAAGAATTTCTTGTGCTGAGGTCGATGAAACAGCCAAATCGTTGACTGATTTTTCAGGTGCTGGAGGAGTCGGAGCACCGTCTACTATTTCAGTGATTATCTCCTTCGTTTCGTCCACTTCATGTTCTTGTTCTTCGTGCACCTTGTCAAGAATCATCAGCTTTGCTTCTCGCATGGGGTCATCTACGAAGTTGTTGTCTGGAGAAGGCTCATTTGAATCTTCTCCAATTGCTGGCGCCGACATTTGGACATCAAGAATTTCTTGCGCTGAGGTCGATGAAACAGCCAAATCGTGGACTGATTTTTCGGGTGTGGGGGGAGCCGGAGCATTGACAGCTATTTCAGTGACTGTCTCCGTCGTTTCGTCCATTTCATGTTCTTGTTCTTCGTGTTCCTCGTCAGGAATCGTCAACTGCGTTTCTTGCAACGAGTCATCTACGAAGTTGTTTTCTGGAGAAGGTTCGCTGGTATCTTCTAGAATTGTTGGTGACGACATTTGGCTATCAAGAATTTCTTGTGTTGAAGTCTCCGAAGCAGCCAAATCGTGGACTGATTTTTCAGGTGCGGGAGGAGTTGGAGCATTGAAGCTAGTTTTCTTCGGAGATGGAGTCTTCAGCATAGTGCCAGGCGGTAACTTCATCCAAGGAGATTTATGAGCTTCATAGTGTGTTTGGGCATCGCCTTCCCCTTGATCAAATGAGGGAAGAAGGTTCTTACGAGTGCTTCCACACTTTTCCAACCTCTTCCTATCGGAAAATTGGTAGGCACCCCTCACGTTGTTGCGCTGCTGCGGAAACCTCAGAACTTGCTTAGAAGGCGGGCGCAACACTTTCCGTACTTTCTTGAATTTGTTTGGGGTGGATGGTGGTTCATATGTACCTCTTCGTTTTTGAATTCCTAGACCACCTTTGACACTTGACGGTTGGCGACTCACATTCCCGTTTTGTACATGATGACCGTGCATTGCAGCCCATACTGGTGTTTCACGTCGTCTGTAAGATTCAAGGCTCTCCACCGAACCCTTTTCATGGCCTGGTCTCACGCCATATGGTTTCGGGAGACTTTTCTTAATTGCGGGTTTATGTTCTATTTTCGGTGTATCATCTTTTTGTTGATTAGTCTTTCTTGCTCCCCCAATATTATGAGTGTGATTTGGCAAACTTCTCTTTGGTTTTGGTAAAGTAGTTGACTTTGGAGTTTCGTCTTTTTTGAATGGCTTCTGAATGTCCAGTCTATGTGGCCGATTTTTAAGACTCTTGCGAGTTGCAGAGGCAACACGACTCGTTGGTGTTTCAGGGTTCGGGGTTCTACTTCTTTTAATATCAGGTTGAGGCCCTTGACTCGCCAAATTCTTATCGCTTGCAATAGAACTCCGTCTCATCTGGTTTTGTAGATTTCTGCTAGTTATTGGTGGAAGTCCACTGAGCGGTGTTTGAGAGCCAGGTGTTCTGGTATGTTTAGTTCCAAAACTGTGACCACGTTTCGGTGGGCGGGCGAGCGCTAGTTCCTGTGGCGTCATTTTTCTATCGTTACACTGCAATCTTTTCTTGGCACTCCGTGTACCCTCAGGTTTATTTTCATTGCCAACTTTCGGAGTCATGCTTTTGGCATCATGCTTTTGTTTCAGCATTTCTCGAGCACGAGGTGTGGTGCGGTAGTTGTCCGAGCGAAGATGAATGGGAACATATTTCTGATCACCGTGAGCTTTCTGCAGATAAGAAGGTCTCTTGTTTGCAACGAATCTTGTCCGTTTCGGTTCATTGTTAGCAAGTGCTTCAGACATACCGACAAGCCTCCGTTTCTTAGATGGGGCATCCATTGATCTTCGTGACGATGGAGCGCCAATAGGTGGCTTCTTGTGCATGTTAGGATCGATATTCTCCTTTTCGTCATCCATCGCGACGATGACTAGTGGACAATGCCAACCGGAATGCAAGTCGGGTATAGATATTTCAAAACTCTTACTAGAAGTGTAGACGGCCGTTTTCGAAACATCAATTATCCAATCGAGAAAAATAGTTTACGGTTGTGATACAGAAATGAATTTCAATTTGCTGGTCGCTAAACAGACGCCCACAAAAATGAAAAATGTATGCTAACGAAATGAGTAGAGTCTGCTTGAGGGATGATCTGATCAATAGTAAGGCAGAAAATAACCAGTATATAAAGGTGTCAGAAGATATCGAAGAAGCATGAGCGCTGAACAGAAAGCCGCTGCGCTAGCAGATGTTGCTCAGAAATTTATTTCTGCTCACTTGAATCACTGTGTCTCGACAACGTTGCGTGTACTTATCGACCGATTGAAGAAGCTCAATGTGGAGATGTCGGTGCTACGCGATAGATGGGGTGAACACTTTAGTGCGGACAATAACATGCTCTCTGGATTGCAAAAACGAGTTGATGAAGGCCCGAAAGCTATCACTGAATGGATGATGGAGCATGCTGAAGTGCTGGGAAAGATGAAAACAGAGATAGTCGGCGAGGACGAAATAAAACCTGCAGAACAACAAACAGCTTGTCAGGAATTAGATGAAGGGCTGGAAACACTGTTTGCAGAGATTTCAAAAGTGCTAAGCGAGATGGGCACTGAACTTAACGCTACTCGAACGGTCATGAAAGGAGAGGCGCGGCAATTCGCGAAGACGTTGAAGGAAATTAGTGAAGCGATAGAATCGATTAATAAATCCAAGTAGAAATTAGTTTTCAACTCACTACAGTGCTGACTTGACACAATTTGAAGAGGTGACAAAGAGATTTCTGTTTCAGGTTCCAACATTAAGCTGCAGTTGAGTAGGTTCATTCAATGCCGTCACCGTTACATTCGATAGCCCACTTAACAAAGAGGCTATTGTCAAGAATGGGGGAGTCGGAAAATGAGTGGATGAATCGCGTGGAACGCTTGTCAGTACAGTTGACGTTTTATAGGTTATGAAGAGCAGAAAACTGTACGGTAGAACTCAGATTCAGGGAACGACTAGAAATTGATCGCAAACAAAGGGGAATGATCGCGAAACTAACTATAGAAAGATAAGAATGGCGAGAACGAAACTTAGAAGCAAACAAGTTGAACCATCATAATCGAGAGAGTAGTAGGAGGGGGAAGGTGGACCTAACACAGGAGAAGATGCTTGTGAAGCACGTGTCATAGAATATGGTGAGAGAAGCAGAGTCGATTCGTTGTCGGAAATACTGGCAATGTCGTCTAACTCGACGACACGTCGCACAAAAAATGATGAGATGCAGCTAAATCCACGCAACAGCACATTAGCAACAGACAGCACACAGTTCGTCACGATTTCTTGTCACATCTCGATGGTCCTCAAATACCTAGCTTCCCCCTGGGGAAACAACACCTTGTCATCACTCAACATGACCTCAGGTCGCATCGTTCATCCCTGTCGTGATTGCTCCAAAGTGTTTGACACCCATTATGAATTGGTCAACCATAGTCGAGTTCATTCGAACTATCGGCCCTACATTTGCACTATACAAGGTTGTGGCAAGAAGTTTCGTTGGAGATCCTGTTTGCGTTATCATCAAAACAATGCTGTTTGTATTCGCAAGTCTCGTCGCGGTGGATATCGTCGAAAGAAAACCATCAACCCGCCGGTAAGCAATGGGCCTTTGTTAGTAAGTGTGAGTCCTCGTGAGCCCCCGCCTCCACCTTCTCCATGCGCTGTTGAAGATACACTCACTCTACCATCACCATCCAAATATCTCAAGTCGATTGCGGAATTGTCTACGTTTGACACTTCGCCTCTGCCAAGTTTACCACCGTTCAACGAATTTCTACTTGCACCCGAACACCCGCACATAATGGAAACCAACATTCCATTTACTATGTTTAGGAATACTTCGAAAGCTGCAGAACCATTGCACACTGTTCCGCAGAACATCCACGATTGTAATCCAGCGGTGCAACAAGGCAATGGTACGGATGGGATAGTGCGACTATTTGTCGAGGTTATGTACGATCCTCTTGCTTAGTGGAGCACTACTTCAAGTGACATTGGGAAAATTGAAAAGTAGTATGGGCTTTGTTTCATTGTTGTGAATTGATCTAACAATCCTGTCCCGCAAGACGATACTTCATTGTGACAACAATTTGTACGGGTCTGCGTAAGAAGAAAAGAAATAAAATAGCTAAAGCAACTACAGCGCACTTTTGGTACTCAGCAAGCAGTCGCGACCAACTCCCACGGTCTGATAGAAGCTTCTTTCGGAAATACTGTACCGGTAGTGCTAGCTTAGAAGAGTGGACACCATTGTACTGTACTGTACCTTGTTTCGATCACCAAGAAATAGGGGTCTACAGTCAATCCGCATGGGCACAGTCAGATCGTACCATTTAGATGAAAGAGAAACGTTCGCACTACAGTAACGAGAGGGAAATGGAGGCAGGGCTATAAAAAGTAACGTGCTAGCCCTGATTGAAAAATAAATTAGAAGTTGAGATGCCAGTGCGACAGCGCTACGTTTCGTCAACAAAGAGAGGAAAAGAAGGGGGAAATGGGCATGTCTAGGACATTGCACGCAGTCAGTGCAGGCTCTATTCCACGTTTCAGGACGCTAGGGCGCAGGACACAATAACTCAGTACTGTACCACAGTACTGTACAGTACTACGATACAGAGCGACAATGGAGGCAAAGTCGAAGAAGCAAAACGATAGTGAATGGACCAAAAGCATACCGCCATCTAGAAAATTGGAGTGAGCCGTAATAATGCCACGGCTCGCGCAATATACTGAAGAAATTGTAAGAACATATGAGAAAGAATAAAAGCCACAAAGATAAGTTGGCTGCAGCTCAGAAAAGAGCTCACTTAGAATAGATGTGACGTACTGTACTGCACAGGGGAAGGAATATAAATGTACAATACAACGCCCAGTAATACAGTAACACAGAGTCTCAAATACTGTTCTCAAGTACTGTACTGTTCTTGGAAGTGATGACCAACATCGACAACGTATTCCACAACGCGAATCTTAATCTCACCCCTCTTAAAAGCGCAAAAACGGAGTACTGTACAGTAAAGTTAAATTCGGTTCTCACTTGTCACGTACAGTACTGAGTAGTAGATTCACTAAAGAATAACTTGCACATTCTGCTATACAGTGCTGGTAAATTTACTGTACTGTAATGTAAATTACCTACAATCGAAAAGTTTAGGTTAACACGATTAATTACAGTAGTGTCATCATGAAGCGATCCATTTCGAGCTGATTTCATTCCGCACAAGGAGTAATTTTCATTTCTTAATTTCCATGCACACCTCACCGATGTTTTCGTTATGCGATATGAAAACCACTGAGCCTGCTAAGCAATACAGTAATTACATGAGGCTCTCTCTCCTTATAGTAATATATCACGACGAATAGGTCTTTCCCACCTAGTCCATACTCGTGTGATTCTCAATTCTTTCCCTTCTTACTTGGAATAGATTACTGTACTGGAGCTAATTACGTAGCAATCGCACCTTTATTGGAACACCCTCGTACTGTGCACATTCATTCACACACTCGTTCGAATGAGTAAGGCATTTTCTCCCAAATAAGAGATGACCACAACTGCACTCTCGATTTTCTCAGATTATAATTGACAGCACAGTACAGTATTCAGTGGACGCGTCACTAAAAGCGCTACGTACATCATAATGCAGTGGACTGAAGAGCAGCGCACGAGTCGTGCATACGGTATTGTAATGCTGATGATTCATTCTTCCGTAAGATCTTACCATACTGAATCAACGTTTTATTCGTCACTTTCGCTAAAAAACCACTGACGGAGCGGTGACATGGTTAAAGGGTTTAGCCGAATTCCCCGATACGATCCGCTGTACTGTACTATAGAGGCTCACTTGTTAATTGCCCATGGTGTATGACCTATTTTTGCGAATGTTCACAACGTGAAGATAGAAATTTGATCGATTTCTCAAGTAGAAATTACTTTTACAATTCTTCGGTGGATAGCCTGTTCTGCTACTGATATTTTCGACTTCTTCTGCATTTCCATCGCACTTCTTGTTGTACTCGGATTTAATCTTGCGCAGTTTAATAGCTGATAAGGACATATGAGAACGTTTAGTCATGACACTGTCGACTCGACTCAATTGTACTCTACAGTACTGTATATATGTTTCTACTGTATCTTATTTTCTATAAAGGGTTTCCCGCGAATAGGTTGGACAAAAAAGGAGCACGGTGTCTCGTACTCCCTATGTACTGTGCAGGGTACAGTGCGGTGCGGTACGGTACGGTACAGTACAGTACTGTCTGCACTCTACCTTCGGCTCGCACACACGGACCGTGTGTTCCTCATCGGCCCACCATTTGCAGCCCGCTCGCAACAGATAGAAGTGAAATCTGGTACAGTACTGCGCAGTATCTTATGTGACATAATAATTTACAGCAGTATAATAATTAATAGTGATCGCCGTGTCGTACAGTATTCGAGAGAGGGTGAGTGAGTGAGTGTGAAAGGATGGTGAGGAAGTGGTTGTTACGGCAAGGCACGC
>JAAUYH010026086.1_pt1 | contig 15407 bp, 2 predicted proteins | sample 7278061 | NCBI WGS metagenome assembly JAAUYH01 (sample SAMN14350203, study PRJNA611818) | marine sediment metagenome | isolation source: surface marine sediment (0.6m) | place: French Polynesia: Moorea | collected 2018-08
CCATTTGGCCACTTGGTCCACCGGCTCAGGCCCGATCGCGACACCAGTGGCCAACCCCTCTTCCAGGTCAAGTTTGTGATGCAGAACGCGCCGCTTCCGCCCCTGGAGTTGCCTGACCTCACCCTATCGGTGGCCGAGATTGAAGATGGTACGGCAAAATTTGACCTCCTCGTCGAACTGGCCCCGGAGGGCGATGGCTATCGCACCAAGATCGAATACAACACCGACCTATTTGATCACGAGACCATCGTTCGGCTGTGGGAGCACTATCTGGCCATCGCTACGGCGGTTGCTGATGCACCAGAATTGCGACTCGGTGAGATCCCTCTCACGAGCTCCATGGAGCGCTTCCAGCTCATGCGCTGGAGCGGCAAGCAGAGCGCCTACCCGCGCGAAGCCACTATCGCCGACCTCTTTGCCGAACAGGCGGCAAAGAGGCCCGACGCCATTGCCGTGGAAATGGGCCAGGTACAGATGAGCTATGGCGAGCTGTATCGGCGCAGCAACCAGCTGGCGCACTATTTGCGCAACTTCGGCGCCGGTCCCGAGGTCCGTATCGGCCTGTGCCTCGAACGCTCGATCGAGCGCATTATCGCGGTCTTGGCCATTATCCAAGCCGGTAGTTCCTACGTGCCGCTCGATCCATCGTATCCCACGGAGCGGCTGTCAATGATGATTGGCGATGCCGGCCTGGCCGTCATCGTCACCGACAGCGAGCGGGCCGACGAGCTGCCGGCGCAATGGATCCATCTGCTGTGCATGGACGAGGAAGAGCACACTATCGGCCAGCAGCCGACCACGCCTCCGTCCTCTGGGGCCTGTGCCGACGACGAGGCTTACGTGATGTACACCTCGGGGTCCACGGGCACGCCCAAGGGCGTGAGCGTACCCCATCGGGCCGTGGTCCGCTTGGTGTGCGGCACCGATTTTGCCCACTTCGACGCCGACGAGACCGTGCTGCAGTTATCGCCGCTTTCCTTTGATGCCTCGACCCTTGAGCATTGGGCACCGCTCCTCAACGGCGGCAAGCTGGTGGTCTTTCCCCCAGAGCCGCCGACTCTGCACGATCTCGGCCGAATCATTAATGAGCACGGCGTGAGCACCATGTGGCTCACGGCCAGCCTGTTTCACCAAATGGTCGACGGCAACTTGGAGGGCTTGGCGCCGGTACGCCAGCTCATCGCTGGCGGCGACGTGCTGTCGCCGACCCACGTGGGGCGCTTTGTCGAGACCTATCCCGGCAGCCGCGTCATCAATGGCTACGGTCCCACGGAAAATACCACCTTCACCTGCTGCGGCCCCATTGATGCCCCAGAGCAGATCACGGCGACGGTCCCCATTGGCATGCCCATCGCCAACACCCGGGTCTACATCCTCGACGAGGCCCTGGCGCCGTGCCCGGTCGGGATTCCCGGCCATCTCTACACCAGCGGCGACGGCCTAGCCCACGGCTATGTCAAACGCCCGGCCCTGACGGCCGAACGCTTTGTGCCCGATCCCTTTGCCAAACAGCCCGGCGGACGCATGTACCAGACCGGCGATGTGTGCCGCTATCTGGCCGACGGCCGCATCGAATTCCTCGGCCGCGAAGATCATCAGCTCAAAGTCCGCGGCTATCGCATCGAGGCCGGTGAGATTGAAAACGCATTGCGCCAGCACCCCGACGTGGCCGATGCGGTACTGATCGGTCGCGAGCGCGGCGGCGGTGACAAGCAGCTCGTGGCTTATGTGGTGCCAGTACCGGATAACGATTATACGAACGATGCTGGTGTCGCTGAGCTCCAGACCGACGACATCGTGGAGTATCTCGGCGAGCGTATGCCCGCCTATATGGTTCCGGGCGCTATTATGGTCATGGACGAGTTCCCGCTCACGCCCAACGGCAAGCTCGACCGGGCCCGCTTGCCCGATCCGGCGCAGACATACCGCGATAGCGAACACATCGCGCCCCGCACCGATACTGAGCGGCTGTTGGCCGAAGTCTGGCGCGAGGTACTGCAGCTCGACCAGGTGGGCATTGATCAGGGCTTCTTTGCCCTCGGCGGCGATTCGATTCGCGCCATCCAGGTGGTGGCCCAATGCCAGAGCCGGGGCGTGACGGTGGCCGTGCGCGATGTCATGGAGCACTCGACTATCCGCCGCCTCGCCGAGCACGCGGAAGACCACGGTGCGCGCGTGGCCAATGAAAATGATAGCAGCGTGTCTCCGGCGGCCGAAGACCTGCGGACCGTGGAGCCCTTTGCCCTGGTCTCGGCCGACACCCGTGAACGCCTCATGGCAACAACGCCGACCCAGTCGACTCCATCTGGTGCGGTAGAAGACGCCTATCCGCTCACCCGGCTCCAGGCCGGCATGCTATTTCACAGCCAGCAGAGCCGCGATCTACCCCTGTATCACGATGCCTTTGCTTTCCATCTGGAAATGCCGTGGAACGAAGACGCGCTGCGCACTGCGCTAAAGCAGCTGACCTGTCGCCATCCGGTGTTGCGCACCTCCTTTGACCTCACCCACTTTGACGAGCCGCTGCAGTTGGTCCACACCGAGGCAGAGATTGCCCTCGAAGTCGCCGACTGGCCTCCCAGCAACGCTGCTGAGACCGACGCCAACGCCGATGCCGACGCCGATGCCGACGCGCAGGTGGCGGCATGGCTGGAACAAGAGCGCTGCCGTGCCTTTGACTGGGCGCAGCCATCGCTCTTGCGCATGTCGGTTCTACGTTGCCCGGACGGCAGCTTACGCCTCGGCGCGGTATTCCACCACGCCATCATCGACGGCTGGAGCGTGGCCACGATGTTCTCCGAGCTCTTGTGCGATTACATGGCCATCGTCAATGGCGAGGAGCACACCGTACCCGCGCCCGCACTGCGCTTTCGTGACTTTGTGGCCGCCGAACAGCGCGTGCGCGCAGACGAGGACCAGATCCGCTTCTGGCAGCACAAACTGGAAGAGCTCGAAGTGACCCGGCCATGGCCAGATCCCAGCGGCCAGGAGCGCACCAGCGACGAGCGCCGCGAGCTGCAGACGCCCATTCCCAGTGCCCTGGCAGCAGCCCTCAATGCATTGGCCGCCGACTGCGGTGTGCCGCTCAAGAGCGTGCTCTTGGCCGCACACTTGCGGGCGCTGAGCCTTTTGTCGGGATCCGTGCATGTGGTGACGGGCGTGGTGTCCAACGGCCGGCCCGAGACCATGGGGGGCGAGCGCGTGCTCGGCCTGTTCCTCAACAGCTTGCCCTTCCGCCAGCGATTGGCGGGCGGCACGTGGGCCAACCTCATCGCTGAGGTATTCGCCACGGACCAGGCCATTCACCCCCATCGCCGCTACCCGATGGCCGACATCCAACACCAGGTCGGTCGACGTCCTTTCGACGTTCTATTCAACTACACCCATTTCCACGCCTACGACAGCGCCATCGATTTAGACGGCGTGAAGGTTCGCGGCCGTGGACTGAGCATCGAAAAGCTCGACTTTCCCCTGACGACGACTTTCAGCGTGCATCCGGTGTCGGGCCAGCTCGATCTATATCTGCAATACGACCCGGCCGCGCTCAGCACTGAGCGGGCCGAGGCCGCCCTCGGCTACTACCGTCGGATTCTCGAGAGCATGGTCGCCGATGCCCACGCTCCCTACCATACGGCGGACCTGCTTGCGCCCGAGGAGCGGACGCAGCTGCTCACGCAGTGGAACGCTGACCATCCCTCCCCCAGCAGCGATCTCACAACCGGCCGCAAGAATGGCCGCGAAAACGCCCGCAGAAGTGTCACCAATAGCGGTATCGACAACAAGATTGATACGCGGGCCCCGGCGAGCTGCGTGCACGAAATGTTTGCCGCGCAGGCCGCAAAGACGCCCGATGACGTGGCCCTGGTGTTCGACGACGATGAGCTCACCTATGCCCAGCTGGCCGATCGGGTGCAAGCCCTAGCGAGTCGCTTGCGCACCCTCGGCGTCGGCGCCAACGTGTTGGTGGGCGTGTATCTCGACCGCTCCCTCGACCTGGCGGTTGCGCTCATGGCCGTGTTGGAGGCTGGCGGCGCCTACGTGCCCATGGCGCCCGATCTACCGCCCGATCGCCTGTCCTTCATGCTTGCTGACACCCGGCCCGTCGCCGTCGTGAGCCGCAGCACCATGATCGATAAGCTACCCGACGTCGATACGTCCGGCGGCGGAGGCCTCGATATCGCCAAAGTTCTCGTAGACGGCGACCTGGACGGACCGATCCCGATCCGCGCCTCGCGCGCTGCCGGTACTGGCGCCCAGCGGCCCACTGGCCCCGACGATTTGGCCTGCGTGCTGTACACCTCGGGCTCGACGGGGCAGCCCAAGGGCGTGATGATTCAGCACCGCAATCTTGCCAATCATTTCTCGACCCTGCCAGACAGCGTCGGTGGTGAGGGCGTGTGGTTGGCAGTATCGAATTACATTTTCGATCTTTCGCTGGTCGAGCTGCTTTGGACCCTTACTCAGGGCTTCCGGGTAGTCATCTATCCCGAGCCCAGGCGGGCCAAGCGCACCATCGCCGACGAGATCGTGCGCAATCGAGTCACTCATATCCTGTGCACGCCGTCGCGGGCCAACCTGTTTTTGGAAGACCCGGGCGCCGAAACCGCCATCGCCAGTCTCAAAACCCTGATTCTGGGCGGCGAGGCTTTGACGCCGCCACTGGCGCGTCCGCTGCGGGCCCTGCTCGGCGATCGCTTTCTCAACATCTACGGTCCGACGGAGACCACGGTATGGTCGACGACCCACGCCATCGAAAGCGACGAAAACCCGGTGCCGGTGGGGCGCCCCATCGCCAACACCCAGGTATATATTTTGGACCAGCACGGCCAACCCGTTCCCACGGGCGTGCCCGGCGAGCTGTGGATCGGCGGCGCTGGCGTGACCCGTGGCTATTGGAATCGGCCGTCTCTCACGTCCGCGCGCTTCATGCCCGATCACCTGAGTGAACGCCCCGGAGGCCGTCTATACCGGACGGGGGATCTATGCCGCTATCGCGACGATGGCGTCATCGAATATCTCGGCCGTATCGACTTGCAGGTAAAAATCCGCGGCCATCGCATTGAGCTTGGCGAAATCGAGACCGCATTGCGCGCGCACCCCGAAGTGCACGCCTGTGCCGTTGTGGCGGCACCCGGCCATCCCGATCCGCGCTTGGTGGGCTATCTGATGCCGCACGCTACGCTGAGCGATCAGCCGGATGCCGCCGATGAGGCCCATAATAACATCGATACACTAGAAGCCCGGGTCCGAGCTGCTCTGCGTACCCAGCTGCCCGAATACATGATTCCCACGGCCTTTATGTGCCTCGATGCGCTTCCCCTCACCCCGAGTGGGAAAATCGACCGTCGCGCTCTGCCGGCGGTGGCCGATGGAGGCCCAGCCCCTGGGCCGGACTTTGTCGCGCCCAAAGGCGCGTTGGAACAGCTCGTCAGCGAGCTATGGCAGGACGAACTCCATCTCGACGCCGTTGGCCGAGACCATAACTTCTTCGATCTGGGCGGCGATTCGCTGCGCATCATGCGAGTGCATTTGCGTCTGCGCGAGCGCCTCGGTCGAGACATCCCCATCGTCGCGCTATTCGAACACCCCACCGTGGCCACCTTGGCGCAATACCTGGCCACCGAAGAGGCAGAGCGGCAGAGCACCCAAGAGCGCCAAAAACGGTTCACCAAACAGAGTCGGACAGGCCGCGGCCGTCTCGCCAACCTGCGAACGAGGATCAAGCCCAATGAGCGATAGCAGTGCATACGCAGAAGAGGGAATCGCCATTATCGGTATGTCGTGCCGTTTCCCCGGCGCGCGCAATCCCCGTGCCTTATGGGACAATCTCTGTGCCGGCGTCGAAGGCATTCGCCGCTTCACCGACGAAGAGCTATTGGCTGCCGGTATCAGTGCCCGCGACCTCGCCGACCCCGACTATGTGAAGGCGCGCGGCTTCCTCGACGATACCTCCCTCTTCGATGCCGGATTTTTCGATATCGTGCCCCGCGAGGCCACGCTCATGGATCCGCAGCATCGCTTCTTCCTCGAGTGTGCATGGGAGGCACTGGAGGACGCTGGCTGCGATCCGGCGCGCGCGCCGGGCCCCATCGGGGTATTCGCCGGGGCCAGCATCAGCACGTACTTGCTGGGCCAACAGGTCGATATGAGCGATGGCGGTGCCCTCTTGCAGCTCGCCATTGGCAATTTTAGCGACTATCTGGCAAGCCGGGTGGCCTACAAGCTGAACCTGAAGGGCCCGGCAGTGGGGATTCAGACTGCTTGCTCCACGTCCCTGGTCGCCGTGCATATGGCGTCCCTCAATCTCCTCGCCGGCCAGTGCGATGTCGCCCTTGCCGGCGGCGTGTCCATCCGGGCCCGTGAAGTCGCGGGCTATCGCTATCGCGAGGGCGGCATCTTTTCTCCGGACGGACATTGCCGCCCGTTCGATGCCAAGGGGGCTGGGACGGTCGAGGGCAGCGGCGTGGGCTTGGTGGTGCTCAAGCGCCTCGAAGACGCCCTGGAAGACGGCGACCACATTCGCGCCGTCATTCGCGGTACCGCCATCAATAACGACGGTGCCATGAAGATCGGCTTCACGGCACCCAGTGTGCAAGGCCAAGCGGCCGTTATCGAAATGGCTCAGGCCGCGGCCCAGCTGGAGCCTGAAGATATTGGCTATATCGAGGCCCACGGCACCGCCACCGCTCTGGGCGATCCCATCGAGATCGCGGCCCTGCGCCGGGCCTTCGACCAGCAAAGTGATAGCGACGCCACCTGCGCCATCGGTTCGATTAAGTCCAACATCGGCCATCTCGACAGCGCTGCCGGGGTCGCCGGCCTCATCAAGACCGTGCTGGCACTCGAAGCGCGGCAGCTGCCGCCCAGTCTCCATTTTGAGCGACCCAATCCGCAAACCCAGCTCGATGACGGTCGCTTTTTTGTCAATGCGACCCTGCGCCCGTGGGACGACGGCGGAAAACCGCGTCGCGCTGGCGTGAGTTCCTTTGGCATCGGCGGCACCAATGCCCACGTGGTCGTGGAGGAGGCGCCGCCACTGCCACCGACTCTCTCACTTGGCGCCGAGTCATGTCGGGTCGTGCCGCTGTCGGCCAAGTCTCCGGCTGCGCTATTGACCATGGCGGCCAATCTCCGCCAGCACTTGCAGACTCATCCAGACCTCGATATTGCCGAGGTGTCGTATTCTTTGCAGACGGGCCGCAGTACGTTTCCCCACCGCATGGCCGCTGTCGGCTCTACTACGGCACAGATCGCCGACGCCCTGGTGCATGCGCAATCACCCCGCGAAGCTCCCGCACTCCTCACGACCCCGGGCCCGGTGGGCGAGCAGCCGGCCCTCATGATGTTTACCGGACAGGGCGCCCAATACGCCGACATGGCCCGCGGTCTATACCGGTCGGTCGCCGTCTTCCGCGAGCATCTAGATCACTGCTGCGACATCCTGCGGCCCCAACTCGATCTCGATTTGCGCACCGTGCTCTTCCCGAGGGCTGGACAAGCCGATACCTCGGGCCAATTGCTGGCGCAAACCCGCATTACCCAGCCGGCGCTCTTTGCCATCGAGTATGCGCTCGCCCGCATGTGGATGTCTTGGGGCGTTGTGCCCGAGGCCATGATTGGTCATAGCGTTGGCGAATACGTGGCTGCATGTCTGGCTGAGGTATTCACGTTGGAGGACGCCCTAAGCGCGGTGAGCATGCGCGGGGCCCTCATGCAGCGACAGCGACCGGGCGCCATGCTCAGTGTGCCTGTGGGCAGAGATGAGCTAGAACCCTTGCTGGGTCCTGAGCTGTGCCTGGCCGCCGTCAATGGACCGGCGCTGTCGGTGCTATCGGGGCCGGCTTTCGCGATTGAAGATGCGGCACAGAAGCTGAGACGACGCGGGGTAAAGACTCGGCGTCTGCACACCTCGCACGGATTTCATTCGGCGATGATGCAGCCGGCCGCCAAGGCGTTTGCCAACGTCGTGGGCGGGCTCAGCTTGCGCACGCCCAAGCGGCGCTTTGTATCCAATGTGACGGGCACGTGGATCACCGATAAAGAGGCCACATCGTCGGGATATTGGGCCGATCAGATGTTGCAGCCCGTGCTCTTTGCACCGGGGCTTCACACTTTGCTCGGCGAGGACGGCGTCCTTATCGAGGTTGGGCCTGGCACCACGCTCATGTCGTTGGCCAAGCGCCATCCTGCGGCCCGCGGTCGCGTCATTGTGGCATCGCTTAGGCATCCCAAGGACGCTCATGCAGATGCGTCCAACCGCGATGGCGATCCCCAAGGGGATAGCGCTGGCAACGCCGATTGGCGGGTGCTGATGAGGGCGGTCGCACGGCTGTGGCTGGCCGGTGTGGATGTCGATTGGCGCCAGCTGTACGGCGACCAGGTCCCGCGACGCGTGCCTCTGCCCACGTATCCCTTTGAGCGCAAATCCTACTGGCTGCAATCGGCGCCGTCATCGTCGGCATCGCTGATGGCGCATGCGGCAGCGCCGGTAGCGCCAGCGCCCCATCAAGCACATAATGGCGCAGAAAATCATGAAGAGGCCAATATAAATGGCGAGTCGCCGACCGTGGGGACGCCTGCGGCTTCGCGCGCCTTGACAACGGCAGATCGCGTCGGCGCCATCTGGTCTAGCTTTCTCGGTTTTGCCGATATCGGTATCCACGATAGCTTTTTCGAGCTCGGCGGCGACTCGCTCCTGGCCACGCAAGTGATCTCGCGCCTGCGCGACGAGTTCCAGATTTCGCTGGCGCTCAAAGAGCTCTTTGCCGAGCCCACCATCGCCGGCATCGCCGCCCGGATCGAGCTTGCCCGCAAGACCGGTAACGACACCGATGCTGCCGGCTCGGCCACTGTGACAGACCGCGAACCGGTGGCGGCCCCCACCCAAGGCAATAGCGCCGGCAATAGCGCCGATAATGGCGTTGTGGCCTTGGTGCCCGCCAATCTAACCGGCGATATACCACTATCCTTCGCCCAAGAACGCATGTGGATACTCGAACACGTGGGCCCGCCCAGCAGCGCCTACCATCTGGCCCAAGCCCTGCGCCTGCATGGTCCGGTCAATGTCGAGGCCCTTGAGCGGGCGTTCGCCGCGGTCTTGCACCGCCATCATGCCCTGCGCACGAGCTTCGAGGTCAAGGACGGGCGACCATTTCAGAAGGTACATCCCGAGGTCGACTTTGTCCTGCGGCGTGCTGAGCTACCCACCGTCCATACCGACTCGGGCGAGACAGCCAACGCCGAATGGGAGCGCGCAATCGAAGATCGTATGGCGGCTGAGGTCGCTACTCCCTTTGATCTACAGCGGGCACCCTTGATACGCGCACTGCTGCTATGCCACGGCCAAGACGTCTACACGGTCGTCATCACCATGCACCATATTATCGCCGACGGTTGGTCGCTGAAGATCTTGGTGCAGGAGTTAGTCAATTTCTACGATGCCATTGCCGGCGAGGGCTCCTCCGATATCACGCCGCTGCCGATTCAATACCCGGACTTTGCCCATTGGCAGCGTCAGGTCGCCCAGGGCGACCACTATGCGCAATCGCTGGCATATTGGCAAACCCACCTTGCAGGCATCTCACCGCTCAATCTTCCTCTGGATCGCCCCAGACCGCCTATGCAAACCCATACCGGCGCCACCCACGCCGTCGCCCTGGGCATGCCGCTGTCGCGCGACTTGGAGGAGCTCTGTCGCCAGCAACAGGTTACGCCATTTATGGCCCTCTTGACCGCTTTCGCCGTGGTCCTACATCGCTACAGCGGTCAGAACGATTTCGCCATCGGGGTTCCGGTCGCCGGTCGTACCCACAGTGCCCTCGAGCCCCTCATCGGTCTTTTCGTCAACACCCTGGCCCTGCGCTTTGCCGTACCCGACGCGGCTACCTCCACCGTGCGCGATCTTCTGCAGCAGATGCGTGAGACCGCGCTAAATGGCTTCGCCCACCAGCAGGTACCCTTCGAGCAGGTGGTCGACGCGGTGCAGCCGGTGCGGGATCACAGTAGAACGCCGCTTTTCCAAACTATGTTTTCATTGCAGGAACAGCCGGTAGAGACCCTGCGCGTAGGCGAAGGTAAAATAAACGGGCACTTTTTACCCGTGGACACCGGCGCCGCGCAATTCGATCTCACCCTGTGGATGCACCGGACACCACGGGGCTTTGAGGGCGGATTCGAGTACCGCACTGAGCTCTTCGAGCCCGAGACCATTGCCCAGCTGTCGCAGCATTTCTGCCGCGTTGTAGAGACCTTGGTGGAGATGCCGGCGCAGCGCGCGAGCGCGGTGCCGCTCTTATCCCCTGAGCAGCGAGACCGCATTGTGGCCTGGGGGCAGGGGCCCCGGGTCGCGGCGGCGCCACAATCCCTGGTCCATCAACGATTTAGTGCCCGGAGCCGCAAACACCCAGATGCCCTCGCGATCCGCCAGGGCACAGTGGAGTTGAGCTACGGTGCTCTGGAGGCCCGCGCCAACCGTCTAGCCCACTACCTGGCCAGCCGCGATATTGGCCCCGGCAGCCGCGTGACCCTAGAGATGGATTTGTCCATTGATGCCGTCGTCGCCATACTGGCCGTGCTCAAGTGTGGGGCCGCTTATGTGCCTGTGGCTTCGACCACGCCCAAACAGCGCGTGGCCCTCATCCGCCAGCAGAGCGGGGCGGCTCTGGCGATAACGGCTGCCGCCGATCGCGGCCGAGTCGAGCCGCACGGCGGTACGGAGGAAGTATCCCTTCTCAGCCTCGCGAGCCAGTTGCGCGAGTTCCCCGTCCACTGCCCTCTGCTAGATCATCCTGCCCAGCGCCCAGCATACGTGGTCTACACTTCGGGCACCACCGGCATTCCCAAGGGCGTGGTTGTGCCCCATAGCGCGCTGGCAACCCACTGCGAATCCATCACTGAGGCTTATGGATTAACTGCCCGCGATCGCATCCTCGGCCGCTCGTCGCTGTCTTTCGATGTCGCCGCCGAAGAGATCTTCCCCACGCTGGCCGCTGGAGCGACCCTGATATTACAGCCCGTCGCCGCCATGGATTCGATGCGCGACTTCGTCGAGTTCTTGGAGCGCGAGGCCCTGACAGTCGTCAACCTGCCGTCGTCTCTATGGCATGAGTGGGTGGATGCTTTGCCCCAGCTGCAGGCCGTATCTCTGCCGCATATGCGATTACTGATCGTTGGCAATCAGGAGCCGTCCCTCGTGAGCCTGCGCCGCTGGCGGACCGAGGCCCCCTACGACTGCCGTTTGCTCAACGCCTACGGTACCAGCGAAACCACGATTACATCGGTACTCTACGAACTCACAGACGCCGAAGATGCGCCGGAACACACCCGCGTGCCCATCGGCCGTCCCATTGCCAACGCCCGCACCTACGTCGTCGATACCGAGCTCGAACCAGTGCCCGTGGGAGTGGAAGGCGAACTCTGCATCGGTGGCACGGTGCTCGCACTCGGCTATCTCGATAAATCTTCAGAAACTGCGCGTTCGTTTGTCCCCGATCCCTTTGCTCGGCGGCCGGGCGCGCGCCTGTATCGGACCGGTGACCGGGCCCGCTATCGCCGCGACGGTGCCATCGAGTTTTTGGGCCGCCGAGACGATCAAATCAAGATTCGCGGCTACCGCATCGAGATTGGCGAAATCGAAAATAACCTCCGCGATCTGGCCGAAGTGCGCGACGCCGCGGTGATATACGTGGAGCGCAAGGACGCTGAAGCCTGGTTAGGCGCATGTATTGCGCTATCGTCCGATGCGTCGGTGACCGTGAGCGATGTACAAACGCGCCTGAGCGAGCAATTGCCGCCCTACATGGTGCCCGCGCGCTGGCTGGTCCTCTATCAACTCCCCCGAGATGTCAACGGCAAGCTCCAACGCCAGCGCTTGGCCGACATGCTGGCGTCTCAAGGTGACCTGGGCGCGCGCGGACGGCGGCAGCCACAATCGGCCACCGAAAAGCGCTTGGCCGCTATCTGGGCCGATGTGTTGTCGCGCTCGGAAGTGGGCGTGGACGACGGCTTTTTCGAGTTGGGCGGAGATTCGCTTCTGGCCCTGCGCGTGGTCGCCCGTGCCCAGGCCCACGGAATCGATTTGAGCGCACGGGCCCTGTTTGAGCATCAGACCATTGCGCGTCTGTGCGCGGCTACGAACGTTGGCGCTGTCGGCGCCGTTGGCGATGGTGCGGGAGGCGTGAGCGCCGATAGCATAGGTGCAGGCGAGGTCTATGCCGACGGCGATACATCTGTGCCCCTGGCCCCCATGCAGGCCCGTTTTTTCGCTCGCGGGTCGGATAATCCCCATCACGACAGCCGCTCGCTCCTGTTACAGCTTCCAGAAGAGCAAGGGCACATCGACCCCAGCATCCTTCAGCAGGCGCTGTACGATCTGTGGCGACGCCATGACGCGCTGCGCCTGGGTTTTGCCCAAGATCCTCAGGGCAACTGGCAAGCTACCATCGCCAGCCCCATGGACGTGCCCGCTGCGGTGGTCTCCACGGTCGATCTGAGCCATCTCGATACCGCGGCACAAAAGGCCGCCATAGGCAAACACATCATTCGCTTGCAGCAGAGTCTCGATCTATCGCAAGCACCAGCACTGCGGCTGGCATGGTTCGATTTGGGCGCCGATGTTCCCGGCCGGTTGCTCATCATCGCCCATGTGTTGATCGTCGATGCGGTGGCATGGGCGGTGCTGCTTGACGAGCTGCAGGCCAGCTACGACCGCATCGCCCGGCGGCAGCGTTTGCCACTGCCGCGGCCCGCGAGCTCGTACCGGCGCTGGCTGGCGGCCCTCACCGAGCAAGCGCAGGCGCCGGATGTACGTGCGCGCGCGGCCGAGCATGCGGCGGCCCTGCGCCAGCCGTGTCCAAGCTTGCCGCTGGGCTTGCCGCAGGATTTGGCAAGCGGCGAGAATCGTGAAGCCACCAAACGGGTGGTGCACTCTCGTCTGGATCTGGATACGAGTCGGCGTCTTCTACAAGCCATGAACGATGTAAATACGGCGGCAATCGACGACGAGGGCCCGGGGGACATCGGCGATAGCGACAGTGGGGCGAGCGACAAGAGTGCCTTCTTGTTAGCACTGCTGGCGCCAACCCTGTGTAACTGGAGCGGTGGCGCGGTGCTCGTGGACGTCGGCCACCACGGCCGCGATCACGTCGTCTCCGGCAACGACCGCGGTACTGCTGTCGCGGTGGAGGGAACCATCGGCGGCTTTTCCAGCGATCTGCCGATTCGAATGAGTGTCGACGCCGACTCCGATGATGTTGGCCCGATCCTGACTCGGGTGCGTCGTCAGTTGAGCAGTGCCCGCGGCCACGATGCCGTGCGTTTCTTGGGGACCGTCCAAGATCGAGAACGACTGCAATCTCTGCCGCAGCCGCAGATCAGCTTCGACTTTATGAGCCAGCGCATGCTGCGCCGCACCGAGCGCTTTGCCTTGGCTCCCGAGGACCGCGGCGCCTACCGCGACCCCGACGCCGTCAGGACCCACATTTTGCAGATTGTGGGTAGTCTGGTCGACGGCGCTCTGCAGCTTGAATGGCGCTACAGCGAGGCCGTGCACGATCGAGATACCATCGAGGCCCTGGCCCGGGATTACGAAAAGCGGCTGCAGGCCGCCGCCGCTGGTATTGTTGGTACCACTGCCCGCCATCGCTAACGGCAGACAGAAAAGGAGGACTGACCATGGCCAATATCACCATCCACCGCGTCGAATCCGATGACGAGCTGCGCACGTGGGCCGACATCGTCGGTCGCGTCTTTGTGTGGGGACCGCCCAGCATTGAGACCACGCGCCATATGCGTGCGACGCAGTCGGGACGACTAGACCTGATCGCATCGGTGGCCGATACTGCAGTGGGGGCCGCGACCGTGCATCTGCTTGGCGAGAGCGACGATGATGCTCCTTATGCGCCAGCGGGCGTATGGGTGGTCGCCGAATCTCGGCGGCAGGGAGTGGGAACCGCATTGGCGCATCGGCTCAGTGCCCATGCCCGCACCCTGGGCAAGCGGGAGCTGCAAGTCGAAGCAATGGAAGATGACGCCGATACCCTGCGCACCTTGGACCGGCGGGGATTTCGCGAAGTAGAGCGCAATACCGAATTGGCCCTCGACCTCACCACAGCCGAGGCTCCGTCGGCATCGGTGCCCGACGGTATCCAAATCGTGTCCCGCGCCCAGCGCCCCGACTTGGTAGAAGGCATGTATCAAGTGGCTGTGGAGGCTATCGCCGATATCCCCGGAACCGAGGCCCGCGGCCATAGTAGCTTTGCCGAATGGCGTGCCATGGATATTGAGCATCCCGAGCGCCGGCCCGAGCTGTGCTTTATCGCCTTGCACGGCGACGAAGTGGTGGCTTACGCCATCCTTCAGGATGGCCCGTCCGGAGTGCTATTTCATGGTTTGACTGGCGTCAAGCGAGCATGGCGCCAACGCGGGATTGCCAGCGCCCTCAAGCGCACGCAAATCCGCGCCGCCTTAGCCGCTGGCTGTCGCCGCTTGGTCACCGAAAATGTCGAGCGCAACGAACCTATACGCCGGCTCAACCAGCGATTTGGCTACCGGCAAATTCCCGGCGCTGTCCTGCTGCGTGGTCCCCTCATCAACGATGATCGTGAACACCGCCACTGAAAGCCCCATCATGCTCACCTCACCATGTTTCACATCACCGCTTTCCTCCCAACCACCTACCAACTCTCGCCGGGCCAAACAACCATCCTTCGTGCCTCTCCCTGGGCCGATATGGCGAGACCGCGGCAAACGCGTGTTCGACAGGGGGTCAGTCTGTGGGCATGTCCACCACGCGCGTCCGGCCACCGTGGCGCATGTCGCGCAGCCGTCGCCGCAGAAAATAATAGCCCAGTCGAGCCACCGTACGGCACGCATGCATGGACCACCACCAGTAGTTGAACGTAATCGAGGCTTCCTCGCTAGAGACGTGATGCCACCAACCCGAGGGCACAAAAATCACGTCTCCCGGCTCGAGCACCGTCTCCAGCGGCCGGGCTTCGGCAAAGCGGGGGAAGCGGTGCAGGTCGGGGTTGTCGACATCCACTGGGCTGTAGATGTCGGAAAGCGTATCTCTGCTGCCCATGTACACCTGATGCGACTGCTCCGGGCTAAAGAGCAGCCAGCGCTTACGGCCCGTGATCTGGACATTGAAATTTTCTTGCCGATCGAAGTGCAGCGGCGAAACCGTGCCTTGGGTACCAACCCAAAGACCGGGCCGTTTGCTGAGTGCATCCCGAGCCGAATGGGGAATGCGTTTGGAAAAACCGTGGTTGCAGTGCAGGGGCTCGGTATCGTCCTCGTAGCCCGGGATCGAGGTCCGCGCATCGGCGTAGGTGATATAGGTGCCGGCGCCCTCGGTTCCAGCCAGCATGCTGTCTACGATGGTGCCGAGGGGACGGGTCTCGTAGTAG
>JAAUYH010067057.1_pt1 | contig 15407 bp, 8 predicted proteins | sample 7278061 | NCBI WGS metagenome assembly JAAUYH01 (sample SAMN14350203, study PRJNA611818) | marine sediment metagenome | isolation source: surface marine sediment (0.6m) | place: French Polynesia: Moorea | collected 2018-08
CTCTAGATCATGGTTCATGCCTTGACATATTTTTAATCATTGTATCCAGTCCCACATCTCCATTTCTATATACTCCATGTATAGTTCCATCACAGGTTTGTGTATTGTCATCGCAAATCATGGTATTGCAGATCGAAATTTCTGTTTGCTCGATTGCTCCGCTTACTTCAACTCAAAGGCATAGTTGAAAAAATGTTACGCTGTAGCTAATGTGTCGAATCTCCGTGAATTGTGCACTGTGCTACTCACAAGATTATTGACCATCCGGAATTCTATTTAGGGTCCTCGTAGATAAAATAAGCCGAAGATAGAAATTTACGGGACGGTTGTAAAATTCTCCGAAATTTTGTTGCAGTGCATTTCACGTTTCCTTTGTGTTCAGAAAATGAGTCAGAGATTTTAAATGAATGAATTTTGTTCCTGCGTTGTGTTTGAATTGCAACATTCACACCGGAAGCATGTCACTTTTTCCTAGTCAGGTATCATTCAGGTCCAAGGTGACTGATTTTAATTGAGTCCTGTTCAGAGAATATGCACTAAAAACGTTGCTTGAAAGTTTAAGTTGATTTGACAAGGCTTTCTGACATTCTGGGAGTAGCAAAGTCACTGGTGTCATCAGGAAGACTCTTTAATCCAGTCACTGTTCGTCGGCAACCCATGTTAGGATTCCGAATCCTTAAAATAGCGCGGTGATACCACCGTCGAGGATGGTATCAAGTAGGCCAGGATGGATTTGCCCTGCAAAAAAATGAGCGGTAGACCAGATTGTCACGAAAACTAATTCTATTGTGATTACCGTAGGGAGCGAGAATATTCCCCACGCGAAGTTCGAGGTGGTTCGAGTGTGCCCTGAGCATGCCGCGCACTTTGTTGTCGTTAGGAAAGCTGTCCTTAAACTCGAAGAAAAATAGAGCTGAAGCGTCTAGTTTATTGTGTCATCATAGCTTTACTATTGAACCGCATCAAACAATTCTTACAGAAAGTCTATAGGTCCGATAAAGAACTTAGCAAAAAAGAGATGGCTAGAAACTCACGATTTCATGAATGTAGATGTTCGCATGACGCTATAGTTGGATCAGTAAGTTGATCAGAAAGGAATTTCTGTCTTCAGCAACAACAATGATTATCTAGAACCAATGCTAGAATTCTCATTTGCTTCGAATTTCTCGTACGATTTGCAGTGGAGAAGATGATTAAGATGTGATACTATCGAAGGATTATCGCCTGTTTCTACCGCAGAATATGCGAAAGGGGAAAATGGACAACAATCAAAGAATAGAGTACAAGAGGAAAACACCAAATTGATAGCAATACTGCTTATTCCAAATCTAAACAAACAGAAATGATTGAAGATATATTTTGATTGAACTTTTTTGGATATCAGTTATCTTCAAGGATCACATTCTTACATTCATTTAAATCTTAAAATTTGACTCTTCTAAGCTCAGATTATTCCAAGTTATTGTTGTGCTGAACAAAATATGTTTTTTAAAGAACTTAGAAATACTTTAGCCTAGAATCTTGAATCGTGAAAAGGTATAATCTAGCTACTGTGTGTAATCAACATGAATTGTAAACTGTGTTCCTTTCACAGTTTCATCGTTTAGATATCTATTTAAAGAGCAAATGTTTCGAGATTTATATTAAACAGAAGATAAGATATCATTGCTATGCTACAAGAAATCACGAACTGCGGCCAAAATTAGTTTTCGAAGTTTCCCATAATTGTAAGCTGATTCCTGAAAAATTCAATATTCATAACACATCAAACGTGCATCATGCATTTAATTTAGTTCTGTAGCTTTTCCGTGTTTTTACAAGGCGCAGTGTAAAGAAATGAACCTTGGTTCAAATTTCACTGGGAGAATGTGGAGTTTTCCAAGAAATTTAGAATTACAATGATTTCACGTTTACTCTGCTTAGTCAAAAAGAGTTCGATGCTTTAAGCTAGTAAAAGAATTTTGGAGCGGTTCTAGCATGTACGCCCATTTAACATAGGTTATCGTTAAAGAATGAATATAAATTTCGGGTTGGTAAGAACCTTGGAGCTAGGATAGAATAAGAGAAACCGGTAACAGGAACAATATGTAATTGGGATCGTATTTATTTTTTCAGTGTATTCGGAATGGGGTAAATGCTAGAACGGAACTAGAAATTCCTACATTGAGTTTTATAATTAGCTTCTGCATACCAAAAGCATCTTGCGGTTTTAGCCGCCAGTCCTGTTGAGTTCCTCCTTCATCACTGAGTAATGGTCAAAAATTTGCGGAGTATGTTATGGTTGCTTCGCGATCATGGGCTCTAGATTTTGGTTCATATCTCATTACGACAGCTATCTTTTTATCTATTCCAAGTACAGTCTTTATTACAGTTTTCATGTTTATTCGTTATAATCGCTTGTAATCGTGTGATAGAATAACAGTATATCATCGTCAACCACAAGGTATTTTGCGCTCATACCGCCCCACAGGATAAACGAACTCTTCGGGTGTCGTGCTATGGCACGAAAGCTAGATCAAGCCTAGCATTCCGAGTACAGAAAAAATTCAAAAAAATAAAGACGGTTTCAATACTATCTATTTGGAAGAGAAATTTTAGAACTAGCATGGCACCATGTAAATTGATTTGATCTTTTTAAAACTCGTTGCAAGCCAGCAGTTTTTTTCGCAGATTAAGAAATTAAGAACAACCACCGTAGCACATTCAGGAATCGCAGATCACGTCAAAGGTAAGAAATTGTTTTCAACCCGAATTTATGAAGTCGACACAATAAGTCGTACGAGATGCAATATTTTCATCGAGTGTTTGTCGGCTGCAGCAGAAGATAAACCTAAAACTGCAAAACAGTAGTTCAATGTCGAGTTTCTTCTTGAGAGAAATAGATAAGACAAGACATTCTATTTTTGGAAAATTCCGAAACGTTCTGGAAGAGAATTGTACTTTCTAATTTCTCGACCTTTCGTGCCAATAGTTTCCGGTCTTTGGAACTTTCATGCAAGGAGCAAATCGATCTCTCTACTATATGCCGGAAAATCAGGAGATATTGCAAAATTTTGGGGAAATATAGAGATGATCAAGATTTGTTAGAGCAGGAGATTAGCATTTTGAAGAGTCTCGATGATCTATTAAATGGCATCGCAGAATAGCAGGCACATGTAGATTTGTTCGGTAAATGAGATATGTATCTAGGGCGAGATTGGGAATCTGCAGATTAAGATTAGAAAGGTGGTAAAAAGAAGAGGCGAATGTGACAAAGTGCGCTGTATACTTATAACGATCGGACAAAGGGTAGATAAGCCTGTAGATCGGAATTGAGACGGAGCAGCGAGGTATGGAAATAAATATGGAAATGATCGGGGTGCGAAAATGCTAACGTGCGAAAGGAGAAAAATTGGGGAAATTTGAAGGGTAGGAAGAATATGGTGGAATAAATTAAAATGACGTTGGTTGAAATGTAAAACCGAAATCGAGCACTGTCGAAACCAGTCAGCAGCTGGGTAAGGATGCGAATGAAATGTACGGAAGGAATTTCGACAAGATTGCATTGCAACCAAGTGCAAGTTGCGAACAGCTGCAAAGCGGAAGCGAGAATGAGAAACAGCAGGCTACTGTAGCGGATATAGCATCAGCGATATCGTTGATATATGTGTGCCTGACAGCCGTTTCAGTGCGGTAGTGAGAGTACTGTGCGCGGCGAGGAGGAGTGAGAAACGGTGGAACGATAAAAACAAGGAAGAAACAAACAGAGGCGACGGATGATGCGGCAGGTTAGTTGGGTACCAATCGGCGAGCAAGCGGTGCAAGGCGAAGCAATGCAAATGACAGCAGGGTGGATGGGAGGCTGTTTGTGGAAGCAAGGCGGATAGGGTGAGTGGTGGAGTGGTGAAAAAAATCTAAGCTCCGACAGTCAACAGAAACGAGCAGACGAAAAGTTGGTTGATGATGGTGGACTCGGAACATTAGTTCAGTGAACAGGACCGGTAAGGTTGAGTACTGTATCGACTAGCACCGCACAGTAATTACAAATACTGTACAGTACTGTACCGGTACTGTACAGTGCAGTAGTGTCGCGCGACTCATACAGTCCTACAGTACCGTTCTAACACGCGTGAGACAATTCGTTTACAGGCCAGCGGGCGAATAAGTGTCATTCACATTCCCTAACGGGAGTGCGAAGCTGGTGGCGTCTAGAGTTGAGACACGCAAAACTGAGTGCACGGAAGCGCGCAACGGGAACTACGGTTCAATCGAGTACCGACACCTCGCACAGCACGGTACAGTTCGGTACAGACACGCAAAAGTGAAAGACGAGAGGCGGCGAGGTTATTGATGGGGTGCGGTGACATCGGAGGTTGGAGAATCAGTTATAACTCTTCGTTTCTCGGCAATGTACAGCGCAGGTTTGATGTGTGCAGAGTGAAAGTGATTCGTAGTAGTTGCGCCGAGAACGAGTCGGGAGATTTGTGCTCGCTAGGGTGAGAGGAGGTCGTGGGAGAAGCGAGGTGTGGCGAAATGAAGTGGAGTGGAGTGGAGCAATTGCAAAAGTTCGTTACGAGTCTGGAATTCAATTCGTAGTAGAACAATTGAAGCGGCGACGAGACCTGATGAGTGCCGCAGTGGTAGCGTTGGTGTAAAGAAGAATACTGTACTGTACTGCACTGCAAGTGCTGCAATTGATCTGTGAAACAAACAGGAGAAGCGTATACCATCGTCACCAAATTCTCAAACGAAGAACTGTGCGAAATGTTTCGACCAATAGGTGCGGTAGTGCATAGTGCTTGATAGGACAAGGCCAGAGAAAAAACAAGTAGCAGCACTGCCCAGACTCAACGGGCTATCGATGGTAGATCTTGAGAAAACAAACAAGGGCATAAAACGGCAAACGTCATCTCGCACTGCATTACTGTGTAGGTACGTTCATACGGCGCCGTACCCTGCGCGTGGAAAACACTGTTTTTTTGCTTATTGTAGAAGTACTGCACTGTCGGTACGGTTGTACTGTGCGACGCGCTTTGCTGGCCTGTCTATTTCTTAGAATTTTGTCCCACCACCTCCTACTTTGCGTATTGCTGCATTGGCATTTGTCGCGCTGCGCACTCGGACCTACGCTCTTTCGCCCACTTATCTTGCTGCGTGGATACGTCCGCGCAATACTATACCCAATATCCTGCTTCGATACTGGTTTGTAATTTAAATATTGCACTGCACCATCCTGCATGAATTTCTTATTCTTCCTTTTCCACACTTTCTATTATTCTTTCCTCTTATTCTCTCTCTCGCCTTCTATTAGCCCTCTTCTTCGGTTTATAAACGCCACCCTTCAAACTCTGCTCACCTCTCACTCACTCTCACCACCACTCCCACTCCCACTCCCACTCCAACCACAACCACTACGACCACCGCCTCTCCTTAAACCTTCACACTCGCCCATCATGTCGAGCACAACCTACTTGCTACGCCCTGAACAGTATAGCTGGTTGGTGAAGATGGCTGAAGCCCACAACCTTGGCTTCACGAACAAAACACTCAAGGAGACCGTTGATTATGAGCTCAAGTATCAACGGCGTGCGGTGGAGGCGCGTGTGCGTGCACTACATCGCAAACGACTAGAGCACAGCAATTGGAAGCGTGTGCGAAATTGCCGTCTTCCCGATCGCACTGCACGCGAGGTGGCATCGATCGCCAACACATACCACGCCGACTTTATGGACACACTATCCGTGATCGTCGCAGACGCAGTAGCTCGTATCAATCGAGATCGTTCGCTGGAGGAATCTATTTTTGAGACACCGCGCTCAACTCGATGTACGTCCACGCTCATACGTGATTTACAACGACAACGACAGAGTGGCTCGTCTTCCTCCACGCGCAGGCATCGTTAAGGAGTGGGAACAAGATTAGTTGCAATCACTTATAATAAACTTCGTACCAGTTCTTCTTCTCGTCTCACACCGTTTGTCTTCTCCCACTGCATAACTCTTGCACATGTTCGTCGCGCGAGACTTTGTTGGTGTGCTTTACCCTCGCCAGTATTGTCATCACCCCACTGTATCAAAAACGGGATTGAGATATACATTCGTGTTTCATTATTGTTGCTTCTCTTCCGCGCTGTACACTACCCCTAATCCTCCTCCGTATGACGTTCTCTTTCTTCTTGACCTGAAATTACTGTCTACTCGCTACCACGCTCTTCCTCCTCCCCTTCTTCCTCTCGTCCCTACCCCTACTCTCCCCACTGGCTCACTCCCGTCCCCACGACCAATCCATTCCTCTGAATTGCTAAAATGGCACCTCTTCTCCACCTGGTCATGTCGCGCCGATTCGTATCCGTGGTCACAACTTGCCCAATAGCCTCGCCGTATCAATTCCGAGTCTGTTCCGTTCCACCGCCCACTTACCCTGTATCAGTATTGCGTTGAGTTGTCGAATTCTCGAGCCGCCAATTCAACCGTCAAGATATTGTATCGTAGCACCGCGGTGGAATTCCCGTTGCCTTCCTCTACGCTTTATCACATGCCTGTTCATGTTGGTTCTGTCTATCCTATCCGCACCGCATGGTCGCGTGTGCACACACCCACAAACGCACGAGCGCGTTGTAGCACGGAATTGGATTCCATTTTTGATAGTTGGGTCAGCCCCACGACACTCGGCACTGGGTTTGTATCTTCCTTCCGTTGTCGTGGATGAACCGCCAGGGTATTTGCAGTTCACTATTTCGTCGGCCTCGCGCATTGTCACGGCTAACACGGCTTCGCCAGCCAAACGGCGCGCACGGCGCGCCCGCTCTTGCACGCCATTTACAAGCCCCGCGTCCCATGCGCCACTCAGCGGGCGACACTCGCCGAGACGCGCCCGCTACACTTGGCCGTTTCTCTGGCGTCGCCGCATCGTACGCACGCAGGCAGTGTCCGCCGCCGCGGCCAACAGCCTGTAACCGGTGCGACGCTGTAGCGGTGGCATCGCGACTTTCCCCCGTTCACGCCGCGTCATTCCCACCAATCGTTGAATTCATTTCTTCACTTCTGTTTACCCTAGCTACCAACTCCACCCACGATATCCCCCGAAAATACGCCCTTCCTATGCTTCCTCTGGCCTGTGCGTGCGTGCTGCGAGTGTCGTAGACTACACGATCTATCGCCTTCTGACCATCACATTCAATCTCGCTTTCGCGATACCAATTCCTTCCCTACTCTTCTTCCGCTCGATATACTGTGCTAAACGCGAAAATTCCTTCGAGCAACGGTATACTGCGTAGTAGTCGGTTCGAATTTGTGGTTTTATACACTTGTAGAAACGCGTCTAATAAACTCCTCCCGTGTTGTGCGATATGAAACGAACGTAGCAGTTTCTCCGTCTACAGGCGTGTCGAATCGGACGATTTTGCTCGCAACGCGGGCGTGGGCAATATGGGGAACGCGATTTCGATTTCTTCGAGGTGCAGAGGCTCGCGTTGCAAATGCGCTGAGAAAAAACGGGATCACTGACAGTCGGGTGTGCTCTGAGAAATGTGAGAGTGTATCATCTCTGGCATACGTTGCCGAGCACCGGCACTGCCGGTGAACCTGGCCGGGGGATTATGCGCGGCGTGCAGTGGAACACGGCGGTGTGTGGCTCTGTGGCGTCTTCCACTACGCGTGTGCACGCGTGCTCGTGAAACGCGAAACGGCAGTTGGTTGTGCGATCGAGAACAAGGGGGGCGCAGAGTTTATTAGACGATGTTAACATGGCGTTCGCGCCCAATCAACGCGTCCGCCTCTTCCACCTGCTGCAACACGACGTCGAACGCTACCGTGGCGACCGGATCCAGGAACGCTATAAACAGGACTGTCAGCGTCGGCACCGATGCCGTGAGATCGCCATCGAGTGAGAATAGCAAGACTGCGCACCGCGGTTAGTGGTGGTTGTGGCGCGCGCTTTCGGTTCTCACCTACCTGCGGCGCTGCCGAGAATGGCGTCGACCAGAAGCACTAGCAATGAGCTGACGGTGCGGCTGGTTATGGAGGGTATCGCTGCTTCGAGCACGCATGTCAGCGCGCACACAATTGGCACCATACGCGAGATCGTGATCCGCGTCACGATGGCGATATCCATCACAATTGTCGCCGAGATATGCATCGCCACCAATTGCGCAGCGCGATGGATCGAGATCCACAGATGGCCATTGTTGTGATCCTTGCGCTGCGCGTGAACAAAGGGTCGCAGTGACAAGATGAGCAGGAGTGAGGCGGAAATAGGGTCGAAGAGTTGGATGTTCATGCTGTCCGTATGAATAGTTAGAAACATAGCGACGCTTACCATTAGTAGACGCCATGCGAGAATGGTCGATGATTCACTCGGCAAGTACAGTTTCAGGTCGGGGCGAGACATGTTGTTCAAGCTAGGTCTTCACGAACTGGTCGTGGGTGAAGTGAGGCCCGCGTATGTGAAATTTATGTACTTTGATTGATTCCTTTTCCGTCAATTCTTTGCCAGGCGCCATTACCCAATGTTTCCGTTCCTGTGCCGACACTACCGCATTATGCTGTTCCCCTACTAAGCTGGTTACGTGGATGTCGACATGTTGCATCATCTTCTTCGATCGATCGCAACTCAGTTGTCAACATCATTGAGCATTTAATGTGGCAGTCGCCAATCAAAACTCTAGGTTCATCTAAGTATCAATTTTATTGGCATTAACCGTTCTAGAACTTTCGATAACCCTATGCGGTACAATCAAATTCAGTAAGCTGTTCGACATAGTGTTCACCCGAATGCCAATGAATGCTGTAGACAGGTGAGATCTACAAGTTTGAACGAAAGCGATGTTAGTTGCCGCTACACTTAGAATTCAATTATTAGTGTTTCAAAAAAATAGAATTTATTCTGCATCAGACCATGCAGAATCATAAAGGCCTATGTCTCACAACACCTACATAGATTCTTCATATGAGCATGAAGTTTGAAACTAATGCGTAACCGCAACGTCTCCGGAATTTGTGTTGATTATAACCTGTAAATGGGGACTTAATAATCTTTTCTCGGCTACAGCCCGATCTCATGAATAATTTCATGTAGGAGGTATAATGGGTGCGGCTTTAGCATCTACTGTACAGTAGAGTACACTCTTTTTTTATTGTATCGAGGAAAAATCGATATAATTTGGAAAAGTAGGTGATTAGGGAATGGGAATAACTTTTATGAATGTAATGGAAAATGGGTCCGCGCTAAAGTGGAACCAATTTAATGCTTCGATAATTCATTGGTATGTCAATATTGACATGCAACTAATCTAGAACAAAATTTTACTATTTCGGCATATGAAAATCTGCAACGATTCTGTTCAAATTCTCCTACGTACATATGGACTCTATACTAGGAATAGAACTGCATAGAATTAGAAGAAAACGAATATGATTTCTTCTACTTCCTAATGACTGCAATGGTTGTAACGCAGTTGATTTTCAATGTGAAAACAAAACATATTACACTAATTAGCTCATATTCACCGAAGAATATTATTCTTTTTGGGCTGCCACTCTGACGAAGGAGTATGCAGTTGATTAGTAAATTTCTGGGTGGTGAGAGAGAAAGAGATGCTATCTAACATTTCAATCACTACAATTCAAAATTTTATAGAGTACGAACTGTGGTCTTCTTTCAAAATATATGCTAAATTAGGGGACCCAAATCGTTGAATATAATTGTAATCATTGAAGTTGTACGAAAGAACTTAGTTTATAATGAAACTTCTTTTAACGACACTTTTGTAAAAATTCTAGGATATGCTGATATCGAACATGATCTGGAATTTTTCACCGTTTTGAGATCATTACGAATTGATATTGTTTCTCATACTGGAATGATTGCTGACACATCAAGAATTAAGGTGAAATTGCCTCTAATTGTCAGATTTATTCTATGATGATCTGTGTCAGATACTAATTTTGGCAAAAATGACATGCGAATGGTGCATTGCTACTAATAGGACAGAGTCGTAGTCCTATTCTTCCATCGCCTAACTTGAAATCAGTAGAGCAAAGACATTACAAATTTAATTTTTGTGTAGAGAATAGTAGCCCGAGATCTAGGGTTATTTAAATTGTCAGAAAACGTTACTAGAGTTAGTTGGTGACCAATTGGGAAAGACAGAGCCCCAGAGAAAGAGAGTAGAAAGGAACTCACCTAGAATTTTTAAATGTATAGAAAACTATCGACTTACGCCCCTCTCTTATATTGCCATGCTATTCAATGCGTTCAAAAACTATCATAGGCTAATGGATATTGTGAAAAGTACCTGCGGAAATAAAACCATTTGAAAGTAATGGATTGCTGGTATGAATTGTTTCTAACGCACATAAAATCTGAGGCACGGATTGAAGGTTAACATGCACTATTTTAACAAAATAATAGGTAAATGAAGCAGATCTGTTTTATTTATGAATCTTCCTTCGCTCCATACAAAATCTGTATGGACGGAACAGAATAAGCGATGTGATCTTGCAAAATTCTACAGCTACCTTCTGAAGTTGAGAGTTTAAAGAATTCTTTTTGTAATTGCGCACTATCTTTTGATTCGAATAAATGATAATCGGAACAAAACTTATTCTTTTTAGATTATTGATTTGATGAATTGTTTTTGAGAAAAAGCTTTTTAATTGATTGCAAATTAGATGCATTGTTAGGGGCGGAAGAGGCGAATAACATTTAGGAAGGTAATGTCTATCATCACTTGTTCTGAGGACACGTTGTTGTCAGTATTCAGGCATAATGGCTGAAGAGATTGTACTTTTCCGGGAAATTTTGTAGTCTTATAACTATTAAGAGGGGATTAGTTAGGTTTGAATGCTAAGAGAATATTCAGCATTTTTTGTTCGCAGTATTTGATAGAGAAAATTATGCTTACCAAATTTTGGAAAAAAACTGCTGAAAGTAATTAGAAAATTAGATTTAATTCACTTCTTAGCTTCAACTTAGTGATGACGACTTGAAACAGCCATGGAAGAAATTTTGGGTCATACTTCAAGACGAGGCACAGTTCTGAGCCTTCTCTTTATTTCATAAGATGAGAGATTAAGTATGTGTTCTCACGAGGACCCGATTTCAAGTTATTCATGATCAGAGAAGTAATGCAATCGAAGAGAATGATGACTCCAGTTTTTAAGCTATCAGATCCCTAACGTGATACGTATTATCCGTAACACCATCTGTAACTTTTTTTGCTACTCAGTTGAACCTGTATGCGATTTCATGTATCATGCGAAATAAATAGACTCGCTGCTTAAAGTATGTTCTCCAAACTGAAAATTCTATTTTGTTTATTGAAGTTTCAACTGCAAATTTTATTTAATATCTGCTGTGCGATAAAATTGTATTCCTTCATTCTGCGTTTTTCAACACATTCGTTCTTGGTTTTAGCTACTTGCTGTGTCACCTGGCGATGTTTGTCTGATTCCTATTAACCAACTATCGCACGGTATTACAATGCTGTGCCTGATATTTTTCTGCATCAAAACGTAAGGTCGTTAGTTAGCGCTCTTGAGTTCTGGTACTACACAAAGCGAAACTCATCGGGTCCCTTTATGTTATACCGTCTGTTATAAACTTACAGTATTTCTGAAACCCCGAGGAGCGAAGTACCCGCCCTTCATTATCCAGGAATCGCGGGCAAGTCCTCGAGCCTAAAATAAGAATCCCGTAATTAGAATTCAGTTCAGGAATTTCTCTTCTGTGCAACCAACAATATCAAGGTTGATTCGTTCGGGTTAATGATTGACAGCAGCTGGCCTGACATCCAATAGCTGCCTCTAGTTTTATGCAGCCTGTCGCGGCCATCAATCTACCGTGCACATTCTGGTGGCGGTCCTATTCAATGCCGAGTGTTTTGCTTATGCGGGTCGTACATTGTTAGTGTAAAGAATTGGCTCCCTTCCCGCAACTTTTTCGATACCCTGAGGTGTGAACTACTGGCATCCATTCCAGCAACGGGCTTGCCAAATCTTTTAACTAAATCCGCGGTTCTTCACTGCCATGTCCCACGGCTGTATGCCATGTCCCAGTCCGATCTGTGCATCTTGTTCTATCAGCGAACCGAAGCCTAAGCGTGCCTTGAGTCAAATCGGGATGATCCACATCAGAGACACTGAAAACCATTCCAACAAGTCAAATTTTCACTCGAAATGAGAATCGTTTAAATGGAATTTCCAATCAAGGTTCACTTCTCCCTGTTGTGTGCTAATCATGTCTCGCAATCCAGAACTGTATCATCAATCTCTTCTGTTCGCAAATACTGGACCACAGGATCTACTTGGATTCTTACATTGCTACCTTGCCAATTGTTCCGATTGCCGTCATATCTGCGGATTGACAGTGAAGAATGTAGCAAAGCATCCCTTGTCGTTGGAAACCCGCTAGGGGTCTAGTTCAGTAGCTCTTGTTCAAAGCACGGGTTAACTTCCAGCTATGCTGTCCGAAAAGCAGAATCAGTCTCTTTCCTTACCGCAGCCAACTGTACAGTATATTTAGTAGTTGTAATTGGACAAAACTAAAATCCTGAATTCACGTTCGAATCTACTCAAGATAAAGATTCAACATGACCGCCCCTGTTGAAGCGCATCGAGGCCTGATACTTTACAAGCACTCCAACTCCATCTTGAAATTTCTTCGCGTGGACGGGTCGGAACAGCTGTGTGGTCGGAAGTATTCGAACAATACAGTGACGAAGTCGAAATAATATGTCCAGCTCTTGATCCACAACTGTACTGTACGGTACAGTACACTATACTGTACTATATCATACCGTACTGGATACTGTATTGTACAGGGTATCTCGATTCACCGTCAGTTGCGTTGCAATCTTATCACAATTTGTCTCACACTCGGAGCATAATGGTGAGTGGTGCGGAGATGGTGGTAACATCCCCTTCATTTCTAAGCTGTCTTCTCCTCTCTACCATGGCCGAGGTACGCTGTTTTTGTCCATAATCATAGAGTGAGGATTGAGAGCCGGCGATACAGTGCATTGTAGACAATTAATCAACTTGCTTGCAAGTGTACAATACTCCGGTCGTTAGAATAATCGTGAGTATTCTAAGCACTAGAGGGAGCAGATGACGCGCCACATGATACACGCGTAAATTCAAGTAGGCTGATTATAGGATGCGAAGAGCCCGGTGTGTCTTACGAGCTTGGAAAGAATAAAACGTCGTGCTAGACGCACCAAACCAATCCACTGTACAGAAATGATCATGATTGCACAGTGTTGAGCAAAGGGAACAGAGCTGATACAAGAAGTTCCATTTCACTTGAGAAACACGATTGAGAACAGGGCACCAACTCAGGATGCAGGGACAGTTTATGGTGACGAAGTAGGAGAAACAATGATGATCAAGGTGAAGATCACAGAAAAGTCAGGTTGTGTACGATGGGAACGACGCACACGGAATTGAACCATGGGACGTGGCTCCGGGAAATATGTGGATCGAATGTAGATGTTATGTAAGATTATCGAAGCTGACGATGCGCTCACTGAATTGGTACGGCAACCTCGATAAGTTATCACTACCTGGTCCACTGCGCAAAGCGAGTAGAAAGGTTGTGATGCTGCCAAATTCCGCGAAATTCTGTCACTGCGTAAATCTACTGAACTACTGACAGTGAACTAGTGAATTTGAGTACCGGTACTTGAAAATGACTCAACTTCTTCAGTTGGGTTTCCTTTTTAGACTCGGCAATTGCGAACGTTTTCCAAAGCACTCCACTGGCACAGTCTTCGCATAGAGCGAACCAGAGTGGGTGGGCATTGGAACAAAGCACTCACTACGTCCTAATCTTCTTGTCACTCCTACAGTGAAACCCCGAAAAAATTTTGTCGCCACTCTACTAACGAAACTACTACTGAACTAGCACCGCTTCAAATGCTGATTACTTGCTATTTGAATTCAAAATCGTCTCATCACCACGGCGAATATGCTTTATTTCATTGCAGGGAGATAGTATCTGCTACTACTTGGGCTTCTTATATCTCTTGATTCCGTTTCATACGCTGCTTGATTTGGACAGGGCAGCCAAATCGCGTTGTGTCACTCTTAATAGCCCCGTAGATAGCCGTAGATACTGCAATACAAGTACGAATATCTTGTTCCCCGATTTCGCCCTGGAAGTACGATAAATTTTTGCTGCGAATCGTTTTGCACATCGAGAATCAAATGTGTCAGCATATTAAAGTGTATGTAAATGCAGTGAAGGCACTATGAGAAATTGAGGAACAATTACGACCTAGTTTTTCTGGCGACACACATCTTATTGTAATGCTGATTAATTCCAAGTAGCTAATACAGTGTGTACCTTGCTTGCGCTGCTTCTTCTAGCTCAACTAGTAAATGGAAACGCTTCTCGACCATGTTCTACGAGAAATTGCTGCATTGTTCGTGTCCATGAAGATGAATAAGCACAACTGGGGCAACACGGCTCTAAGAGGCAAGGTGCAGTCATGAAATACAAGAAGGGGTCGTACGCAGGCAGCAGACCGTTCGTGCCTTGAATGAACTATCGAACCGCGACGTTGCGTGGCGCTGCTACAAAATAAATCTACTACGTTCAACGAATAAAGAAAAAAGTTCCGAAAGTGTTATCGACGTAGAACTTTTCACATTGTAGATGCAGTGCCGTTGAGATAATGTTTGTATGTTAGACACTTGAGATCTCACCTCGAACGTCTTCAGAAGATTCCTAGTCTATTCGGTAGTTGCGCAATTCTGTGCGAGTTCCAAGATTGTTTGTGATACAGTGCTTTGCAACTTGTGCATCATCATAACACTTGCTGCAGTACTCGTTCTGGTTGTTATTGAGAAAGGGGGTTTAGAAAGTTTGGAATGAAATTTGAGAAACTATTTGAATTTGTCCACGCCTAGCACCATAATTTTATTCGGTTTCGGTGAAATAATGTATAAGCTATCTGCTCGGATCGCAACTGTAGCGAGGTGCTAGATGTGGGAGCTAACAAGTGCTATTGAATAGCTTGCTTCTAGATCGGAGACGCCTCTGCAGTTCAAGCCAACGCAGTTTGTGTGCCGTAACGAGCAATAGACACAGAAGTTTCTTCTCAACCAACCCAGTTAACTTTATGAGATATGAACTTCTCTCTTCGCCTTTGAACCAACTCTCGAGTCGTTGAAACCATCAAAAGAGACTAATTCTGAACAGTAAAGTACATTACAGCAGGTACTTAGTGAGCGTGCAAAAAAGCAGGAGTCAGGGAGGTAGGAAAAGAAGCATACAGTACAGTAAATTGTGCAATTAATGATGCGGGGTTTTTGATCGCAGAAAGATGCATCCGTGAGGGATATGACAGGGGTGGAAACATAATACTCAACCATTCTGTAAGAGGTACATGGAATTCTAATTGAATACAGTGAAACAAGGATAAGCAG
>JAAUYH010200700.1_pt1 | contig 15403 bp, 13 predicted proteins | sample 7278061 | NCBI WGS metagenome assembly JAAUYH01 (sample SAMN14350203, study PRJNA611818) | marine sediment metagenome | isolation source: surface marine sediment (0.6m) | place: French Polynesia: Moorea | collected 2018-08
ATACAGATCGCGATCTGTATCTAGATATAAAACTGAACTAACACGGTACGGAGCGATCGATTCAGAATTTTGACAACCAGTAATAAAAAAGCGGTAAATGACAAATCAAGAGATAGCTATAGAAGCAGAAAGTATACAGGATACCAGAACTGAAGCACTTACTGCCCTTAAATCAGATCTAATTTATGGTTTAGAAGCTCATCCGCCCTTTCTAGAATCGATCTTTGTGGCATTACAGCACGTCTTTGCCTGTTTTGTGGGGATTATTACTCCAGGTTTAATTATTTGCGGAGCGTTAGAAACATCACCAGCAGATACTACTTTTATCCTCAGTATGTCCTTGGTAGTGTCGGGAATTGCTACTTTTATTCAAGCAAAAAGATTTGGTCCTGTGGGTTCTGGTTTACTTAGCGTCCAAGGAACGAGTTTCGCTTTTATTGGTCCAATTATCGCTACGGGTTTGGCAGTAAAAGGTAATGGCGGTAATGCCCAAGATGCTTTGGGTTTAGTCTTTGGCTTGTGCTTTTTTGGGGCATTTGTAGAAATTTTTATCAGTCGCTTTCTGCATTTGGCAAATAAAATTATTACTCCCTTAGTCACAGGAGTAGTAGTTACTCTGATTGGTTTGACTCTAATTAAAGTTGGTATCACCTCTATGGGTGGTGGCGTACCCGCTCAAAATAACGGAACCTTTGGCAGTCCAGTGTTTCTGGGGGTGGCATTGTTGGTTTTAGGGATAATTGTGGCACTTAACAGTACTGCCAACAACTTTTTGCGGATGTCTTCGATTGTTGTTGGTCTAACTATAGGCTATATTGTCTCAATTCCTTTGGGATTGGTCGATTTTAGCAATTTGGCTGGCTTACCGGCGATCGCTTTACCGATTCCCTTTCGCTATGGGTTTGAGTTCGATTTTGGAGCATTTATTCCCTTTGCCTTTTTGTATTTAATCACAGCGATCGAATCTATTGGAGATTTAACTGCAACTTCTGCTATTTCTGGCGAACCAATTGCAGGAGGAAAATACTTTAAACGGATCAAGGGGGGTGTATTAGGAGACGGGATTAACTCAATTATCGCTGCTTGTTTGAATACTTTTCCCAATACTACTTTTAGTCAAAATAACGGTGTGATTCAGCTTACAGGAGTAGGGAGTCGTTATGTTGGCTATTTTATTTCGGCGATCTTGATACTCCTTGGTTTATTCCCCATTGTAGCTGGTATTTTTCAAGCCTTACCCCAACCCGTACTTGGTGGTGCGACCATTATTATGTTCAGCACGGTAGCAGTGGCGGGTATCAAAATTCTCTCCTGTGTTGACCTAACTAAGCGCAATTCAATAATTCTGGCGTTATCACTAGGTTTGGGCTTAGGAGTTACTTTTGTCCCCGACATCTTAGACCAAATGCCAGCTTTAGTTAAAAACATATTTTCTTCGGGAATTTCTACAGGAGGGATTACTGCATTGTTACTGAATTTAATTTTGCCAGGAAGAGAGTGATTTTGTTCTTTGTCGTTTGTTCTTCGTTTTAGGAAAACTGATGACCAATGACTAATAATCAATAACTAAAAATGTACGATCTAAAAGCAATTGTAATTGGCGCGGGAATGGCAGGGCTAGCTGTGGGTATTTCGATGCGTCAGGCGGGATACAAAGTGGAAATTTACGAAAAAACTCGTAAGTTGCGTCCTGCGGGTGCGGGTATTTCTCTCTGGTCTAACGGAATTAAGGTTCTCAATAAATTGGGACTAGGTAAAGAGGTGGCAGCCATTGGCGGACAGATGAACCGCATGGAATATCGCAATCTTAAAGGAGAGGTTTTAAATGATGTGAATCTAATTCCTTTAATGGAACAGGTAGGACAAAGACCCTATCCTGTCTCGCGCACCGATCTACAACAAATGATGCTCAATGCCTTTGGCGAATCTGATGTACGCATGGGGATGTGCTGTGTGGAAGTAACACAGGATGTAGATAGCGCAACCGCTATTTTTGCAGATGGCAGCACCGCTACGGGAGATGTAGTGATTGGCGCGGATGGGATTCATTCAGCAGTAAGGGAATATTTAGGAGGAGGTAAAGTTGAACCTCGTTATGCGGGCTACGTCAACTGGAACGGTATCGTAGAAGCTAGTCCAGACCTAGCAGCAAGGGATGTTTGGGTAATCTATGTGGGGGAAGGAAAACGAGCTTCTATGATGCCCATTGGAGATAATCGTTTTTACTTCTTCTTTGGTTGTCCTAAGCGGAAAGGAACAAAAGTACCTCCTGAAGAGATTCGCACCGAATTAAAGGAAACTTTTAGAGGATGGGCACAACCAGTGCAAAACCTGATTGACAAACTCGATCCCAAACAAGTAAACCGTTTAGAAATTAGTGATATTGACCCTTTACCTCACTTAGTTAAAGGCAGAATAGCTTTAGTGGGGGATGCTGGTCATGCTACCACTCCCACTCTAGGTCAGGGAGGCTGTCAGGCAATGGAAGATGCGGAAGTATTGTGTCGCTATCTGGTAACGACTAATATCAGTGTCGAAGATGCTCTGAAGCGTTATGAATCCGAACGCAAAGAAAGAGTAGCACAGTTAGTCTTAAAAGCCCGTAAACGTACCGATACCATCTATAATAAAGAACCAGACCTAACCCAAAAATGGTACGAACAATTAAAACAAGAAGAGGAAAAAGACGTGACTGATGCGATCGCCAAAATTATTTTGGGAGGACCATTACATTAGATGTAGAGACATTTTAGGAAACGTCTTGACTATATTCAAAAAGCGATCGCCTGTTCTATTGCAAACACTAATTCGGTTAGGAAAATTAAATAGCAATTATCGACTGTTTATTGCCTTATATGCTGTCCAACCGCCAAGATGGCTAATATCTTCCCAGTTGTATTTTTCTACCAATTCTTGAGGATAAAGCATGGCGATCGCCGTTTCATCTCCTTCTAGATTTACCGTTTCGGGATACATATGAGGTGGTTCGTTAGCTAAGAGATATTCATACTGTTCTTCGGTCATTTCATAAATTTCCCCAGGAATGCTAATTCCTCCTGTTTCGACACTATATATCGCAGGATGCCAGCCATTTTCGGCTGCGTGAAGACGATACTGGGGTTTAGTTTTGGTATCTTTGATAAACTTTGCCGATTGGAGATTTTTATGGTCTGGTTGTCCTTTTAATGCCGAACCACAGATAAAAACCTGTTTTGTACCTGATGTAGTTGTTGTCATGATTGATTAAGTATTGCACATTACTAGGATAAGACAAACTTAGAGAATTCCAGACGTATTTCTGACTCTACTCTCATTCATAAGCATATTGATAATACTGCATAACTTAACCGCAACCACATCTACATAGTAAGAGAGAGAAAGAGTTTAATCCTATGGAAGTAATTAAAAGACCCTATAAATATAAATTCGCTTAATGAAGTCAAATAACTGGGAGGTAACTATATGGCTACTGACTACATTTTATTTATACACGGAGTAAGCACCCGTGAAAGAAGAGAAAGTCCCGAATACGCCAAAGATTTAATTGAAGGCATTCAATCTAAGTCTATAGAGTTTGTTGACATACCTCTGTACTGGGGTGATGTCAATGAAGCAGCAGAGACAAAGCTGTTAGAAAGATTACAAGCTTCTCCTTTATGGGCTCGGATGTGGTTTAGAAGCCTCCGAGAAAAGCAGTTACTACAATTTGCTGGCGATGCTGCTCTTTATATCAGTCGTCATGTTGGCTATAAAGTTGTCAAAAGATTAAAAACTGATGCTCTTAAAGTGTTACAGCATGCTGAACCAAATGATTGCTTACACTTAGTCACTCATAGTTGGGGTACAGTTATCCTCTTTGACATTTTGTTTGCCACTCGTTGGGATGATCCAAACGTTCCTGGTCATGAAGAAGTGCTGCAAATTCGAGACGTTATTTTCGGCTTATCTGGAAAAGATGACAGTATTCATCAAGGAATTCGATTAGCTAGTATCAACACTATGGGTTCGCCGATCGCAATTTTTAGTTTAACTAGTATTACTGACGACCCCAATCAATCGACCCCTGATTCTAGCAGTCACAATATTACACTATGCTTACAAAAACTATTAAATAATCTCTACCAAGCAAGAAACGGAGAAAAGCTGCCCTGGAGAAATTTCGTTCATCTAGGAGACCCAATTGCTTTTCCTTTGGAACAATTAATGAAAGATATGATAGATAAGGACGAAAAATATATCGATTTTCAAGATTTAATTATTCAAGAACCTAAATTCCTTGATTTTTTGACACAACCACTACGTCAGACAATATTCGCTCTCTTACGTTGGGGACAAGCTCATGATAGCTATTGGCAAAGCCAAACAGTTATCCGAGAAATTAGCAGTATTTTAAAAAACAAAGTAACTGCCTAAACAATCGGTAGCAAGTGTCGGTAGTTCATTGCTCTAATCAACTTGAGAAGAAACGTTATTTCCTTCTGAGATGATCTTCAAACGGATTAGACGATCGCCTCCTTCATCTAAATGAACTTCAATGGTTTCATTAGTAAGAGTATCTAAACAATTAAGTAAAGATCGCAGATGAGGGTTAGAAGCACCAGTTTCTACATACAAGCGATCGGCTAAACTGCCCATTCGTTTCCAGGTAGTATAGAGTTTACCGACAGTTTGTTCTAAATTATTAGCTTGCTTAACTAAATCTGCTGCGGTGTTAATACATTGTAAGCGCATGGCTTCTTCTAAGGCTAATTCTAGATCTACAGGAGATTCTCTCAGGGTTTGTACTTGGGCAGCAGCATCCAGATATTTAGCCAAGTTTTTTGCTTCTGTTGTCATTAGCTTAACCGTATCAATATCTGGCGACTCGGCTATTTCTTTCTGAATTTCTCCCAAATGGATATCGGGTAATTTTTCCATTTCCTTGACTAGAGGAGCAAGGTGACGAGCAGGTAAGATACCTTCGGAAGCTTTTTCTTTAATTTCTTCTGGTAACAATTCCGAACTCATTGCCGTCCATTCATCAGATAATTGTTTAACTTCTCTTCTGGTAATGCGATCGCCTTTTTGAGCAGCTTCACTAACTAGTTGTTGTATCTCTGGACTGGATTTAGCTGTTTCTACAAATGCCCGCTTACTGAAATTATTGATACTACCGGGGTCTAATGTGCCTTCTGCTAAAAGAGTATCCGCACTATTGGCTAATTGAATTAAAGCATAAGCCTGAGATTTAGTAATTTCTCTATTTTTGAGCCAATTAAGAAAACCAGAACCTCTACCATCACCACCTTTCTTTTCTCTATCTCTGACGGCTCTTAAGATCCGTCCCCGCCAAATATCTGTTTGTAAATCAAAGCGATCGCAAACTTGCCAAATTTCCTCTACTTGTTTTTGGAAATCGAATTCCTTAATTTCTTCATCTTCTGGATCGGGTAACTCAAAGTTAAAATCGACAGGAGTTTCCAACGCAGCAATAATTTCTTCCGAAGATGAGGACAAAACTGCTCCGCTTGGCTTATCCCCATTAGATCTATTTGCATTTGTCTCATTCATAATCAGTAAAGAAATTTTTATGATAGTAGACGAAATATTATTGCACAGGTTGGGGATTAGTTATAAGAGCCTGCGCATTTAATTTATTAGATCTCTTGATAAATAAATTTAAGGGAGGGGTAAGACAGGGGAGATAGGGAAGACACAGGAGACAAAGAGGACAAGAAAGATAAAGGGGAAATTTCTACCCACATTTCCCACACTCCCCGATCTTCCTCTTAGTTAACTATTAAGTAAATAGAGACAGTTATTTAATTGCTTATCAAGATAGAGAATATTTTGATTATTGTTAATATAGTCGATCGCATTAAAAATAACTTGAGGCTGACTGTCTTTCAAGCAAAAGGTTCTAATACCCAAAGAGTAAAGATTTTCTATTACTTCAGGATGTCTACAATTGCTCCAATTAATCAAACGAGTTTTCGGCTTAATTGCTTTAATAATAGCTAAATTGCTGGCATTTTTTTCTGCTTCTATATCAAAAAAAATTATATCGATCTCGATATCACTATAGATATAATCAAATACTCTTTCTAATTTAGTAGCCGTGTATATATTATAGGTAGATCGATTGTACCTAATTAGTCTTGCTAAATACTCCCTATAGCCTTTATCTTGTTCTGAGATCAAAATATTAAACTTTTTTTTACCTTGGTTTCTTTTGGGCTGGAAGAATTTATGGAACATAAGAGGAACACAAATCTGTCAACACTATATATTTACCTAGTTATTATCACTGATAAATCAATATAGTGTTTACATAAATTCAATATTACAAGGAAAATTTATCTAATCTTAACAAAAGCTTTTTTTTCGGCAGAGAGTTAAGAATAAGCATTTCTCTATTTAATTAAATCTGACTTTGGTTTCTCTTTGACTAAGATGAGATGTATCTCCATTCAATTCCAGATCCCAAGTACTACCATTTTTCACAACTTTGACTAAACAACAAAGAGATGCATTAACAGTGACATTTTTACCGATTAAGCCGATAGTTGTTCCTAATACAGATGCACCATGACCTACTAATAAAATATCTGTACTAAATTTGGCAAGTAATTTTCTTGCTACTTCTCCTGTTCTTTGGTTGACTTCTTCTTCACTTTCAGGATAGTTGGGAATCATAAAAGAACTATAATTCCAATCAATACGAGGATAGTTTTTGACTAATAATTCCCTCGGATGAATTTCAGGTTTCTCACTCATCCAATGGGGATTATGCCATTCACTTAAGCCAGCTTCTAATTTAATAGGTAAATCGAGGATTTCTGCTACTTCATGAGCTGTTTGAATTGTGCGTAAAAAAGGAGAAGAAAAAATATGACTAATCTTTTCTTGTTTGAGTCTTTGACCTAACTCTTTAGCCTGAATCAAACCATCTTCAGATAAGGGAGGATCGTAACGTCTTTCTGCTGTATTAAACCATTCAGGATTAACAAAATCTAAGCGGTTTCCATGTCTAGCAATCCAAACTGTTTGTTTTGATGTCATTGGTTATTAGTTATTAGTTATTAGTTATTAGTTATTAGTTGTATTTTTATTACCTATTGCTCCCTACTTAGCTGTTGAAACAATTGTTTTACTTTATCTAAATCCTTATCTCCAGGCGATCGCTCGACTCCACTAGACAAATCAATACCTTGAGGATTTACTTTTCTTAAAGCTTCTAAAATATTATCAGGAGTTAATCCGCCAGCTAATAACCAGGGAAGAGGAGGTTGAAAATTAGTTAAATCCTGCCAATTAAGAGTTGTTCCTGTCCCGCCTAATAATTGAGGATGGTAAGCATCTAAAAGGATCGTATCAACCAAACTGTAATAGATCTGGGCATTAGTTAAAGAGTCGAAATTTTTGATTCGTAACGCTTTAATTAATTCAATATTACTAGGTAATAGTTTCCGTAGACTTTGACAAAATTGAGGAGTTTCATCTCCATGGAGTTGTACTCCAGTTAAACTAGCCTCCGTAACAGTGCCAACAATTTCCTGTTCCCTAGCATTGGCAAAAACTCCAATTCGCTCTACATGACCAGGTAGATGCTCTGTAATTAAAGCAATCTGTTGAGGAGTTACATAGCGAGGCGATCGATCTACACAAATAAAGCCTAAAGTTGTTGCCCCCAGTGCTGCAATGGCTTTTCCTTGTTCGGGTTTAGTTATTCCGCAGATTTTAATCCGCATTTTCTGATTCTAAGTTTGAAGTACTGTTAAGTATTTAAGACAAAATAAAGTTTTTGGCAAAGAGATTTTTATAATTCGTGTAAATCATAAATAAGTTTAGCAATATAGGAGTTTCCATCTAGATGATATCTACTTTAATTTTGGCTGCTAATACTACCCCTTCAACTGTCGAGTGGAATACGTCGGTGGCTATAATAATGATTTTCTGTAATTTGTTTGCGATCGCGATCGGTCGCTATGCGATCCAAAGACCAGGACAAGGGCCAGATCTACCTGTACCTAAGCCAGAATTATGGAGTAGTTTTGGTTTAGCGGAATTATTAGCCACTACTAGTTTAGGTCATATTATCGGGGCTGGTATAATTTTGGGTCTAGGCAATGCTGGTATCCTATAATAGTTTCTCGGTTTATAAATAAATATTTCAGGAGTACAAACTTAACTAGTGAAAGCTTTAGTAGTCGGTAACGGGGGAAGAGAACACGCTTTAGCTTGGGCTTTACTTCGCTCTCCTAACGTGGAACAGGTTTTTTGTACTCCTGGTAATGGTGGAACGGCAAGCACTCAAAATTGTCAGAATTTACCCATCAAAGTAGATGATTTTGCGGCGATCGCTCAAGCTGTAGCCGATAATAGTATAGATTTGGTAGTTGTTGGTCCAGAATTACCTCTATCTTTAGGGATTACCGATTATTTACAACAACGCAATATTAAAGTTTTTGGTCCTAATAAAGAGTCAGCACAAATAGAAGCAAGTAAATCTTGGGCGAAGGCTTTAATGCAGGAAGCAGGAGTACCCACCGCCGAGTCGGAAACCTTTACCGAAGCACAAGCTGCGATCGCTTATATTCAACAACAAGGCGCGCCTATCGTAGTTAAAGCAGATGGACTGGCAGCAGGAAAAGGGGTAATTGTCGCTACCACAGAAGCAGAAGCTTGTGCAGCCGTAGAAGAGTTATTTACCCAAGGTTTTAGCAAACTAGTTGTCGAAGAATTTTTAGAGGGGGAAGAAGTTTCTGTTTTAGCTTTAACAGATGGTATTACTATTCGCCCCCTATTACCAGCCCAAGATCATAAACGTATTGGTGAAGGAGATACAGGCAAAAATACTGGGGGAATGGGAGCTTATGCAGATGCACCTATCGCCACTCCAGCTATAATGCAGCAAATAGAGCAAGAAATCCTTCAACCCACTATTGCCACTCTCCGCAAAAGGGGTATTGACTATCGGGGAGTATTATACGCTGGTTTGATGATTACCCCTGAAGGAAAAGCCAAAATTTTAGAATTTAATTGTCGTTTTGGCGATCCTGAAACTCAAGCAGTATTACCTCTTTTAGAAACACCGTTAGACTCGTTATTACTTGCCTGTGCCGAACAAAAATTAGCCCAACATCCTCCTATTAAGTGGCAAGATGGTATTGCTGTATGTGTAGTTGCTGCTTCTGGTGGCTATCCCGATGCCTATGAAAAAGGGAAAGTTATTACAGGAATTGAGAAAGCAGAAGACAAAGATGCAATTGTCTTCCAGGCGGGAACAAAACTAGAAGATGGCAAGGTAGTTACCGATGGTGGTAGGGTTTTAGGCGTTACGGCAGTAGGTAAAGATTTTAGTAGCGCGATCGCTCAAGTTTATTCAGCTATAGAATGTATAGAGTTTGAGAAAATGTACTATCGTCGAGATATTGGGCATCGAGTCCGATAAGTTTAACAATGGACAATTGATAATTGATAATGGACAACGGATAATTGACAACTAAAAATCCAAAATTTGTCCATTGATAAGCTAAACCGCGTCTAGTTTGAAACCAGTAGTTTTTTAGATAACTTTTTTAGGGAGTCAGGAGTAGGAAATAAAAATTGCTTCTTTAAAAAACTCCAGTTCTCTATATGGACGCGGTTTATCTTGGCATCTATGCTCGATTGCGATGTATTGCACTAGGAAAAAATGGGAATTCTAGAAGATATGAAGTTTTAATCTTTATGTTTCCATGAATCAACCATGAAATTCAATAAAATCTTACTGGTGTTAGGTTTTGCTTACTTTTTAAACTACTGAGGATACAGGATACTACTCCGTCAAGTTAGAAATGAGGGTTAAATCTTCTAATTACGAACTCCGAACTCCGAATTCCGAACTTTTCTCCTATCCATCAAATCAATCTTGACAGACTAATACCTTTGCAGAACTTGTTTTAAATACTTTCCTGTATGGGAATTGTTATTTTCTGCTACTTCTTCAGGAGTACCCACCGCGATAATTTCCCCACCTTTGTCTCCTCCTTCTGAACCTAAATCGATAATCCAATCACAACAGCGAATTACATCTAAATTATGTTCGATAACGACTAGAGAATTACCTTTATCTACTAATCTCTGTAAAATATTCAATAAATGATGCACATCATAGAAAGATAAACCTGTAGTCGGTTCATCAATGAGATAAAGAGTTTTGCCAGTAGCACGACGAGACAATTCTGAAGCTAGTTTTACTCTTTGGGCTTCTCCTCCTGATAAAGTAGGGGCTGGTTGACCGAGTTTAATATAACCTAAACCCACATCTACTAAAGTTTGTAAGCGACTTTTAGCACGAGGGAGATTTTGAAATGCATTTAAAGCTTCTTCCACAGTCATACTTAAAACATCAGCGATCGAATATCCTTTATATTTAACTTGTAGAGTTTCGCGGTTATATCTTGCTCCTTTACACACATCACATTGAACATAAACATCAGGAAGAAAATTCATAGCAATTACATTTACTCCCTGTCCGCTACAAGCTTCGCAACGTCCTCCTTTAACATTAAAAGAAAACCTACCTGCTTTGTATCCTCTAGCTTTAGCTTCAATAGTCTCGGCAAATACTGCCCGAACAGCATCAAAAACTCCTGTATAAGTAGCAGGATTAGAACGAGGAGTTCTCCCAATAGGGGATTGGTCAATCACAATTACTTTATCGATCGCATTAAGTCCTTTAATTTCTCCTAAGTTATTAGGAAAGGGTTTTTTGCGAGTGAGATGATGTTGTAGTGCAGGATAGAGAAGTTCATTAACTAAAGTGGATTTTCCTGAACCCGAAACCCCCGTAATACAGACAAATTTACCCAAAGGAATTTCGACATCAATATGTTTAAGGTTGTTTTGATAACAATCTTGTAGATGAAGAGAAACTTGTTTTCCTTGTCTTCTTTTTGGTGGAGTTTCAATAACTTTTTTCCCTGATAGATATGCTCCTGTTAGAGATTTTTTGGTTTTAAGTAATTTGTTAAAATCTCCTTGTACAACTATTTCTCCGCCATGAACTCCTGCTAAAGGACCAATATCAATAATATGGTCTGCATTACGAATAGTATCTTCATCGTGTTCTACTACGATTAAAGTGTTGCCTAAATCTCTTAATTTTTTGAGAGTATTTAATAGTCGGTCATTATCCCTTTGATGCAAACCGATACTAGGCTCATCTAAAACATATAAAACCCCTGTTAAGCCAGCACCAATTTGAGTTGCTAGCCTAATTCTTTGTGCTTCTCCTCCTGAAAGAGTCATAGCAGCACGATCGAGAGTCAGATAATCTAACCCAACATCCAAGAGAAACTGTAAACGAGCTTTTATTTCTTTTAAAGCTAACTCCCCAATTACAGCTTGACGAGAGGTGAGTTCTAAATTATTTACTCTGTGCAAACTTTCGTGAATAGGAACACTGACTAAATCGTTGATGCGATATCGTCCTAAGCTAACCGCCAGAGATTCTGGTTTGAGTCGCTTACCACTACAAACTTCACAAGTTTGATTAACTAGATACTGTTCCAGTTTTTGTTTAGTTGCATCAGAGTTTGTTTCCTGATAATTACGCTCTAGCATCTTGAGAATGCCAGCATAATGACGATAATAACCTTTCGATTCTCCCCGACGAGAATCAGCCTCATAAAAAATTGGCTCTTCACTACCGTAGAGCAGTATTTGTTGTTGCTGGTCGGTTAATTTATGCCAAGGAGTCTGGATATCGAAACCATAAGCTTGCCCTACACTATAAATAAGGGATAAATAGTAAGTATTATCTTTCTCTGACCAAGGTGCGATCGCGCTGTAAAGTGGTTGATTAGGATCGGGAATAACTAACTCAGGAGAAAAAGTCCGCATACTGCCAATTCCATGACAGTGAGGACAAGCTCCATAAGGTGAATTAAACGAGAATAAACGCGGTGATAATTCTTCTATTACTGCACCATGTTCTGGACAAGCAAAGTTTTCGGAAAAGACTATTTCGTGGGGTATTTTTTGTTCTGAAATATGCCCATTTTTTTCGCCTTTTGTTATATACTTACTATCAGACCGCGACGCGGATACCCCCCCAAGTGTATCATTTAATACCTCGATAATTGCAATTCCCGTGGAAAGACGGAGGCAGGTATTCAGGGAGTCGGCTACACGCTCCTGTATATCTGGCTTTTTGATCAGCCTGTCAATAACCACTTCAATGTTGTGTGTATAATTTTTATCTAACTCGATATTGTCAGACAGTTGTCTTACTTCATTGTTCACGCGAATTCTGACAAAACCTTGAGCAGCTAAACTAGATAAAAGCTTTTTGTGTGTTCCCTTCTTCCCCCGTACCACAGGAGCAAGAATCAGAAACTTAGTACGGTCTGGTAATTCCATCACGCGATCGCACATTTCATCGATAGTTTGAGGTGTTATGGAGCGATCGCAATGGGGACAATGGGGTTCTCCTGCCCGACCAAATAATAGTCTTAGATAGTCATAGATTTCGGTAACTGTACCTACAGTAGAACGGGGATTATGAGAAGTAGACTTTTGATCGATGGAAATAGCAGGACTTAAGCCTTCGATCGCATCTACATCGGGTTTATCTAATTGTCCTAAAAATTGCCGTGCATAAGCACTAAGGGATTCTACATATCGGCGTTGTCCTTCCGCAAAGATTGTATCAAAAGCCAGAGAAGATTTACCTGAACCAGATACACCAGTAAAGACAATCAATCTATTTCTGGGTAATTCGAGGTTAATATTTTTCAGATTATGTTGTCTAGCACCGCGTATACGAATTGTGTCTTGGGAATTATCGGACATAAAAACAGAAAGTTCTATTTAGATCGGGTTTTTATGGGCTAAAAAAATAGCTGGCAGCTAATAGCTGAAAACTTTTAAACGTTTTTTCTGTCTAATTCACACTAGAAGTTTAGTATGAGTGAACCATAATGATTGTAGCGGTTTATGGTCTTGGGGGTAGTGGTCTGTCAACTTTGAATTGAGGGATTGAGATAGGTGTGGGGAGTTTGGGAAGTTTGGGAAGAGGGGGAAGTAGCTAAAAAGATCTTTTAATAATTTATCCCTCACAATAATCTTGACGCATTAGTAGAAGGATATCAGTTAAGTTGTCATTGCGCGATCGCTTTTATATCGCTTTGATTTTGTATTAACTTTAGACAGAGATCTATAATGAATTGCCTATACAAATGATATAGTCAAAATATAGGCTTTAACTTTCTGCTCACAAGACTAAGCCTAAACTCAGCAATAGTGTTAGATTCATCAAAGGTGGAAGTGATTATTGGTGGCTAACTTTTGCCTATGCTATCAATTATAGAATAATAGATAATATCCGAAAAAAGCTAATGTCGAAACAACAAAAACTATTATTGGTAGACGATGAACCTGGTATCAGAGAATCAGTACAAGCTTATTTGGAAGACAATGAAGAATTTCAGGTTAAAGTTGCTTCCAATGCTGATGATGCTTGGCAAATGCTCGAAAAAGAAACCCCCGATCTGATTATTTCTGATATTATGATGCCACAAGTAAATGGCTATCAATTCTTAGAAAAGCTACGAGAAGACCCCCGTTATAGAGCCATTCCTGTAGTCTTTCTAACAGCTAAAGGGATGACCAGAGACAGAATTGAAGGTTATGAAGCAGGTTGCGATGCCTACATTGCTAAACCTTTTGATCCTGAAGAATTGGAAGCGATCGTTAAAAATTTACTAGCAAGACTTAGTGTTACTACCACAGCAAATAATAGTAGTTCTGAATTAGAAAAAATTGCGCGGGAACTAGAAGAAATTAAAGGTAAATTAGATGAAAGATTAGGACAAAATCCCCGTTTTGAACAAACTCCTTCCCCAATTAAAATCGACTTAACTCCACGAGAACAGAGCGTTTTAGATTTAGTAGCTCAGGGTTTAATGAACAAAGAAATTGCCCGTGAATTAGAAACTAGCGTCAGAAATGTAGAAAAATATGTTAGTCGTTTATTTAGTAAAACAGGTACTAATAGCCGAACAGAGTTAGTGCGTTTTGCGCTAAAACATGGATTAACTAATTGATGTAAGTCGATCGATTATGATGCCAATCGGTAATAGTAGAAGCCGATCGACTTATAATTGAAACGAAATCTCTGCTCAACGATATTCTTAATCAGGCTCCCATCGCTATTGCTTTAACCTGGGAAGCCCTGCATCGTGGTCTGAATATGACATTAGAAGAATCGGCTATGTTAGGTGCGGATTACTTTGGCTTGGTCGCTTCGACAGAAGACTTTCGAGAAGGGACAGGAGCTTTTCTCGAGAAAACAACGCCAAAGTTTTTAGGCAAATAAACATGATAATTTAACTTGGTAACTCCGATAATTAAACTTCCCAATCATGACTAGTCGCAAAGATCCGAAACCAATCAACCACTTGAGATTTTTGCTGCGATCGCCATTTAAGTCCGACAGTACGATCTAGTAGTCTGGCAATTTTGAAATGATAGGTTGAGATGAGACAAGGAGGACAAGGAAGACAAGGGGACAAGGTAGAAACTGCGATCGAGCTATCCCTCAATTCAAACTTGGTAGAGGACTAGTAATATTAAACAATCAAATGCCGTCAAAATTAGTTGTCAAGCGATCACCCTAAAACTTACTGCTGGTAAAGGATTGTAAAGTATCTTGAACCAATAATATTAAGTTGAATTAAATTAGATGTACTTACATTGCTTTTATTAGATTTAAGCAATTTTATTTCGATAAAATTATAATCTATTGAGGCAATTAGCTAAACATAAAATAATAGTAATTCATCTAATACGATTGATCCCTGATGGTTTTAATCGTTGTTTTAGTACTTTATGTGCAGATTGCTAAATAAAAAAAAACTAATTCAAGAGATTGAAAATTATGAAGACTTCGACTCAACCCCATTTAGGACAATCAGTAGCATTCGCTATAGTTTTAGCTTTAATGAGTCTAGGTGTAATAGTATTAATGACCTTAGCAAGTGGTCAATTATAAAAAGATAGATTTGTTCACTATTAATCCTGGCGTTGCTGAATCAGGATATGAAAAGTAGATTGATTATCTTACAATACGCTTGGGAAATAAACTAGAGGCTAACAATAAAAAGCCAAAAGCTAGGAATAGATTATGAGTATCGGTTTAATACTTTTCTTGAACGAGTCGCCCAAGACTAAGTCTTCGCAGCACTTGGGGCTTGCATCCAAGTGACCCTTGTGAACGGGGGTTTCAAGCCCTGCCATGCGCGGGCATTCCTTTAGTAGTTAGTAGTTAGTAGTTAGTTTCTTACGTGATTATGCTTGCGGAGGAAACCTGAGGGGCTGTGGTCTGAACTTGGTTCAGACCCTTGTACGCCCCGTCCGCGCATCTCACGCGCTTTTA
>JAAUYH010056545.1_pt1 | contig 15395 bp, 12 predicted proteins | sample 7278061 | NCBI WGS metagenome assembly JAAUYH01 (sample SAMN14350203, study PRJNA611818) | marine sediment metagenome | isolation source: surface marine sediment (0.6m) | place: French Polynesia: Moorea | collected 2018-08
GGTGCATCGATTTCAAAACCAGTTTGTATTTAAAGTTCTACAGTGTATCGACCAATCCGGTCCATGTTCATGACATTCAGTTTTCAATCCGTTTGATATCTATTAATTTGTAAAATTTATCTGGTGATTTTCCGCTAAACCTACAAAAAAATTTTTCAAATCCAGTCCAATCTAAAAATGGGTAACAAATATTTGTCCAGAAACCGGAAAAAAATGATCGGTCCGGATTGGACATGGTAATGATCCGCTCATACACATCCCTAGTCCACAGCTCAAAGCTGCGCCCGCCTACAGAATGGGCAACAATTCAAAAATGATTCCAATACTGTCCAAAATATGACAGAAGTAACAAAGACGATCGATCCATGGACACGACAAGGCGCAACGTGACATTGCAGGTTCATCCGATAATCTTGGTCTAGTGTGTATTGATACCTAGCTGAACTAGACAAACGACTAGTATAGTGAGCACCAACTTGCGTATACAGTGCAAAAAACACGCCGAACACTCACATCTGGCAAGCCTGCAGCACATTCACTTCATTCAATAACGTCAGGCGCTTCAACAGTCGGGAAACGCCGCTGCATAAATTTCTCACGCTTTTCACGCTTCCGTACCCGCTCCTTCTCCTCCTCGCGCTCCTTCTTCGCCTTGTCACGCAGAATCTTCTCGATGTTGCCCTTCATCGTCACGGGCCCTCTCTGCGAGCCACTCCCGCGTTTCTTCGCCTTGGGCGGCTTCGGCTTCGGCTGCCTCACTTCATCATACATGTAGCCCATCCGCGTGTGTTTCCCAAAGCCTTTCATGAACGAGTACCCTACCTTTTCGGGGTCCGCTTCGGCCAGCACGGCCTGCACCTCGTCCACAGACTTCGCCTTGCACAGGCGCACCACGAACTGGTGCGGCAAGCCGTTGTACCCATCGAAGTACCTCTGATACCACTTGCGCATGGCCCGCAGCCCGTTCTTCTCGTCGTATTCGAGTTCATACCTGAGATGCCGCAACACCGTGTTGGACACGTACTGGATCGACGGGATGGTCGCTTCAGCCGCCCAGCCGTCGGTCAGCCCGCGCACCAAATCCTCGTGAAACCACGGTCGGCCCCAGCTCTCCATGGCGATCACCACACCCGCCACGTGCGCGGATTTCATCACCTTCAGCGCATCCGCCGCGGTGTACACGTCGCCCTCCACCAACACCGGCACATCCATTCCCCTCGCAAGGGCGGACGCATGGAACCACGCGCGACGCGCGTCGCCGTCGATGAGGTTCATATCCGCCGCCGTGCGCGTCTGAAGCGTGATCGCCTGGGCCCCGCCCGCCTGCACCGCGCGCGCCGTCTCGGGATAATTCAGGCTATCCCAGTACAGCCCAAGCCGAATACACGCGGTGACGGCCACGCCCTTCGCCGCCCCCGCCGCAACAGCGCCCGCGGTGATGCGCTCCACATGCTTGGGGTCCTCGGTGAGCGCCACGCCGCGCCCCGCGCGCAGCATTTTCTCGGTGTACCCACTGAAGTCCACCTCGATGTGGCGCACGCCAAACCGCGAAATCAGCATATCCGTCGCGTCGCGCACCTCGGCCGGGTCGGACCCGCTCAAGCGTATCGAGCGCAGCTTCTCCGACTCGTGGAAGTAGGGGTCGGGCAGGTTGGGGTCGAGGACTGTTCGCGCATCGATGGCACAGGCGATGCACATGGGCGCGCCGTACGAGTAGCATAGCGCTCGGAAGGGGTAGAGTGCGAAATCGGAAATGGGCGCCTGAATGACGGGTGGCCACAACTCGAGCGTGTCACCAAGCTTCAGGGGCGATATATTTGCACAGGTAGGCGCGCATTTCGACGTCGACTTTGTCCGTGTCGAACGGCGAGATGGTAGTGGCGAGAACGGTGTGCAAAACGAGGTGAGCATAGGTCAGGCGGTGGGAGAAATCTCGTGTAAATTGATTTTTCAAAAAATTGCTGCTGCACAAGAGGACACGAAGAACACTATTTCACAGCGCAGAAAGACAAGTACCGCACGAAGATGTTGAAGTCGAAGCTGCGCTACCATTCCCAGCACAACATGACTACCTGTCTTCTTGGTGGGCGGATTTCCATATTCTGTCGGCGTATGCCTCTGCACCGCATACTACGGCTACCGGGTAAAAACGCATTTCGGGACGGCGACCACTCTAAGCGATAGGCACAGATAGGCAGTGCGCACGCTTGCACAACGCATTTCCAGGAATGCAGAAAATCGAACAAGTTTATTGAATAGTAGGATAGTTGTACAAGGAAGGAAGACCGGGGGAGCAGTCGGGTGTCAAGTCCGACAGGCAGCCAGCGCAGCATGGCACACAGTGCTTACGAGCCGAAACCGTACAGCGTACGTCCCTGGCGCTTAAGCGCGTACACGACGTCCAGCGCTACCACCGTCTTGCGTCGCGCATGCTCAGTGTAGGTGACGCTGTCGCGAATGACCGATTCAAGGAACACCTTCAGCACGTTGCGAGTCTCCTCGTAGATGAGGCCCGAAATACGTTTCACACCACCACGGCGTGCCAGTCGGCGAATCGCGGGCTTGGTGATGCCCTGGATATTGTCCCGCAGCACCTTGCGATGACGCTTCGCACCTCCCTTTCCCAATCCCTTTCCTCCCTTACCACGTCCTGACATTTTGCTGTTGTAGTTGAGTTGAGTTTGGTGACGATTTGTTGGTGTGAGGCAGGCGGCGTTGTAAGCTTGAGTTGTCGGGTCGAGAGGACTGCGGGCCGCTATTTATTGAGATGGGCGGCAAAGTGCATTGCTGGGCCTCGCGGGAAACGGCAGACATAATCCATTATCATTGGTTGAAACAAAGTGCCCATATTGACATCCATGATTCTATTGGTTGTGTATTTTTGGCGCAAGTTGGTTTTCGCCGACCATGCACTTGTCTGTTCGCGCCAGTGTCATCTGATGCCCATTTATACCGCGCGTGACTTCAACCCATTGCAGACATCGACCACAACTCTCTCACCGAAACGTCACCATTACCCAATTAACCGTCACTACGACATATCGAAATGGCCCGCACGAAACAGACCGCCCGTAAGTCGACCGGTGGAAAGGCGCCGCGCAAGCAACTGGCCACAAAGGCTGCTCGCAAGTCAGCCCCCGCTTCGGGTGGCGTGAAGAAGCCGCATCGCTACCGCCCCGGAACTGTGGCATTGCGTGAGATTCGCAAGTTCCAGAAATCGACCGAGCTGCTCATTCGCAAACTCCCGTTCCAGCGTTTGGTGCGTGAAATCGCGCAGGACTTCAAGAGCGACCTGCGATTCCAGAGCTCGGCAGTGATGGCGTTGCAGGAGGCCAGCGAAGCATACCTGGTCGGACTGTTCGAAGACACGAACTTGTGCGCTATCCACGCGAAGCGTGTGACGATTATGCCGAAGGACATCCAGCTAGCGCGTCGTATTCGGGGCGAACGAGCCTAATCACGAAAGACAGCAATTGTGTTTTCCCGCATTGTATAGTAAACTGAAACGATCAATGTTCGAAATCTACCTTCTCTCTCTCTCTCCTTTTCTGTCACTCAAGCAACCCTAAAGCATTGTCGTCGTTAACATGTTGACATTTAGAGTCGACTTAAACGTGACAGTTAAAATAAGAAGTCCTTCATCTGAACTCAATTCACCAGCTACATAGCTCCTTCATCAGCGAGAATCAGTAAAAGTGACCCACAACATTCAAACGCGTTAGAGGTCAAGTCGAGTTCTCTAATTATTTAGACCAACCACCTCGAGCGAGAGAATTGGACGGGAGTGCTGATGGGCGCTTTCTAAGCAAAACAGTACGCTACAGTATATATAGACAGGAATCGTTACACTGTACATCACGGTACCGGTAGTCGGATAGAGATGTTGACCGCCATCCACTGCAGTGTCTGTGATGTCAGCCATCAGTTGGCTTACCCGGTTGCGCGAGTGGCCGAGAATCTGACTAGGAAGTACAGTATCAACCCGAGCAGTTGAACCACATCGAAACACTGCAATAACCAGACCACCCACGCACCCATTACTTGCAAGAAAGCCAATAACTTTACGAACAACGCCACACGAACGCCATCCCGTCATCTCTACAACTACCGCGCACTGCCTCGAAAAACGCACCACACCGCACACTCACTTCTCATGCGCGTCCGCCTTCTTCGCCTTCCTCTCCTTGCACAGCTGGCGCAACAACTTCATGATTCCCAAATCCTTTCCGCGCTTTTTCTCCTTCTCCTTGCCCTCCTCTTCCTTGTTCTCGCAAATCTCCTTATCCGTCGCCTCGGTCGTCTCCACCGCCGTCCCAGTGCCCTCGTCCGACACCACCGACATGCTGGGCGCGGGAATAACCGGTGCTGACACGGGCTCCGGTTGCTCATCCGCGCCACTCGCTTCTAACGCGTTCAGTGCCGGCATGGACGCCGCAGGCGGTACAATATCTGCCGACTGCCTCATTTCCTTGTTCGCGTTGGCCATCAACTTGTCGCTTGTTGCGTCGCCTGCTCGCTCGCTTCGGTTCGGTTGCGTTGTGCGGGTAGCGTATTTCAAGGCACGCAAGTTGATATAGAGCCGAGCGAGCGCGATGTACAGCGCGTGTGTATGTGTCCGCGTGTGTAGTAACGGGCAAAGGTGTCACGAAAGTCGATGTTTCTTGCATACGACCCATCCACAATGCACAGCGCGCGTCATCGCCAACGGTCGCCTCGTCAAACAGTAGTTTACCACAGGCACATCAAAACACGCTTCTGCAGAGTGGACACGCCGCAGAATTGCTCTTCTTGAACCATCTACACAGACATTCCGAGTGGAACAGGTGCTTACACGTTCGACACTTCATCTTTGGTAGACTAGCCGTATCCAAGTGCAACACACTGTAACAAATCGGGCATTCCTCCGCTCCCGCAAACGTCTTATCCAAGTTCCTTCTCCACAGTTCAATCGCCTCCACCACACTTCCATCTCTCATTCTCAGTACCGTCGCCATGCCGAGTACGGTTTTCCTCCATTTCGCCTCACTCATTCCCAATCCGCTCTTACTTTCAACCTCCACCACTTTCAACGGATAGCACGCCGGCAACTTCAATGCAATCTCCAAACTCACGTCACTATACGTGTACGTCGCCACCACCTCTCGTCCCGCCACACTTCCTCTCGCCGCCAATTCTGCTTCGCCTCCACTCCCTCCGAATGCACCCCACGCTCGAACACGGTCCACTTCCGCCGCTATCAATAAACGACTGATTCGTTCTTCCACAAACGCTTCCACAGCGCGCGACGCACTATGCTTCTGTCGGTCCAACCCCAGTTGTCGCGTCAACGCGGGCAATCTCTGCAATGAGAGCGCAAATGCCGCACCTGCCGCACTGATTGCTTCCTTATCCAACCTCATCTCTTCCGTTTCCAATTCCTCCTCTTCATCCTTTGCTTCGTCCCTCTTCTTCTTCGCTCGCGCTTCCGCCAGCTGCATACCCTGTAATCTACTTCCAATACTAGCTGTCGACAACACCTGCACCGCTGCATCTGTGGCGATATCCTTCTCTTTCGTACTTCCTTGGACGACAGTGGACATGCATAGGTCGAAGAACTTCTCAAACACACCTCCATCTCTTCGAAGATACTCCACGCCCATGCGTCGAAACGAGATATTTTCTCCATCTTCATTCACCTCCGTCGCTCCAGCCTTTGAACTGACCAGTTCTAAAAATATACGCCAACTCATGAAGTAACGCAATTCACTGAACACATCATCCATCTCGCCCGACCATTCCAAGCTCTGTTGAATAGCTTCCGGCACCATTCTCTTCGCGAATGCTGCTTCTGCGTCATCGTCCGAGAATCCTTCTGGCGGGAACGAACGAGCAACTAGTTTTGGCAGCTCCATACTTGCCGCACGCACAACAACAACTGAGACTGCTTGTCGGACTTCATCTCTCCCACTGCCCAGCAAAGGTAGCAAAGCGTAGACCTTGTTTATGCTGAGAGGCAACTCGCCTTCTTTCGGTATAAGGACGCCGCGTTCTGCAGCCACAATGATGAGTTCAGCTAGTGGTCCTGAACTCGCCGGTAAAATTTGGGTCTGCTTCTCTACATCCTTCTCCAACGCAGCCAAAAAGTTGACAGCGGCCCAAGCACCATTCCTGCACATAGTATCACTCTCTATTCTCACCGGAATCTCTGCGCCATCTTGCAACTTGAGCTCCCTTCGAGCTAATACACTTTCCTGTGCACGAACGAGTTGAACTGCAAGCGATGCCAAGTTCGCCACCGCAGACTGTCTCTCAGGTTTGCTCGAATCCACATACAGCGCATCGTAAAGAGCACTTTGCACAGCTCCCGGCCAGAAACGCCATTCGTCCAGTGCCACCACACCCACTCCGCATGCCTCCAGAACGCGACTGAGCAACACAGCGCCCACTGCAAGTGTCTCTTTCTTCTTCTCACCTTTCTGAAGCGTCGATGTTTCTTGCAGCCGTCTCACTGACTTGAGCGCTACAGCGACAAGGTCGACCAACCAGTCAGGTACTTTCGGATAACTGTCATCACCTCCAGCAACAAGCGCCGCACACAACAGCATCGCACCAAACTGTGCCTCGCGCGAATCAGGATCTCTCCTCAACGCATTCGAAGCTTGCACGAGAATGTCTTTGAAATATGGTAAAGTTCTTCTTCGGCTGCACGCAGTGCTCACTTCAACAACCTCCACCACAATCACCGCAACTTCCGCGTTCACGCCAGCTTTCTTCTGCTCCACAAACGCTTTTGCCACAAGTTGCGCAATGGTTTCCTCAACCTCGCCATCTTTATCTTCCGCTTTCACGGTGCTTGCAAGCAAAGCGAACAAATGCCGATCTTTCGCTCCGAACAGCGTCTCAATGGCTTCCCGCGCCAGATTGACTCTCGCCTCAATTCCCAAATCCTCTGCCATTTCCTCCATTTCCACTGCCGCGATTTTGGCTGCCTCCGTTCCTCGCTTGCACAACAATCTGTACGCGAAAACAAATTGCTTCGCATCGACATCCTCACCAAACAACTCCACCGGCGTCACTTCTTCAAGCATATATTCCAAAAGTTCTTCCGACAACCCAATATGTTCACCCACCTCGAATCGGTTCAACAACAATGCATGCATTTCGTGGGACACACTCTCGTCGTCATCAGCCAGCGCCTCAACAATCGCTTTCCATCTTTCCGCAACCGCACCAAAAGCTTCCTCCTCTTCCCCTTTGCTAGGTCGCAACAAGACAGCCTCGAATTCGTCCAAGATCAACTTGGCATATTTCAGCGCGTCACCGCTAGCACGTTTCTGCAAGAACTTTGTCGCAGAATAAGAAAGTCTTTCACACCAGGCAACAGCGGTAGCAGCAAACGGTACAACTTGTTCCGGCACCACATCATTCGGGTTGTCCGCCAACCCACCTAGTACCAAGTCTACACATTCCGTCGCGTCGATGTCACGTTTTCGTAAACAATCTGCTACGGCAAGCAGCGCACCCTTGTATGTTGCATCGCTTAATTTCGCACCGCCTCTCGGTTTGACAACTGCAGTGACGAGTTCAAGCGCAGCTTCTTTCGCATGACTTCGTAGTTGAAGCGCTCTAGCCGCCTGCGCCGCAACCTTCTCCAGAGTGATGCCCTCGTACGGTTTCCACCATTTTTCATCCGCATCAGTAGGTTGATTCGCGCCATGAGTTTGGACCATGGAAGCGAGTGTTCCAAAAGTGACTTCCATGTTATCCGCATACAACAGTCCGAGCTGCGCAGCTCTTTCATCAGCATCAATCGCACCAGCGTTGACATCCTTCGCCCAACCAGCCCAAGCCAGAACAACACCCGCCGCATCAGGCTCAACATGGGCACGTTCCACCGCATATTTCGCCGACTCGGATCGTAGGTCTGGCCGTTCCGCAACGGTTAGTCGGGGTACTGCTCGTACAGAATCTGCAAGCACACGCAGTAACGCAAGCGGCGCTTCTTGATTCTTCGACAAAATCACGCCCGCCTTCGGATCGACAATTTGAGTAACAACAGCTGATGCCAGAAGGCGAGCCCAAGGAGAATTGGGCATGCCTCTCAACAACGCAGCAAACCTTTCTGCAAGCAACACAGCGCTCTGTTTGCCACTACCCAACATGCTCAGGAATACTTCCGGCGTATTCTGTAACGTTCCTCGAGCATTGTCTACATCAAGCACTGCGAGTGCCTTTGCGAGTGCACGGACAACTCTAGAGTCTCTTGCTTCTCGAGCTTTCCGTAAAGCAGTACGCGATCTCGAAGTTCCAGACACCGTTCGCGACAGAGGCAAAATGTCACCGACAAACAAGCCTTGCGCGAAAGGAGCAATATGATCATTAGCGATTTGCTTGCACACTACATCCGCAGACAATCCGTCTTGGCTTGCTTGCTCCATTTCCCAAGCACGAGCACCCGTGACCAACATGTATCGGGCACACTCCAAGTAACCGGGCGCTACCGCGAGCGTATACGTCTGCGGCACCGATTCACGTGGCTTACCCCCTTCATTAGCACCGCCGTCAATGCCCAGCATCGGGCGAAGCATATTCAGTATATGCATGGCGATGCGCATTGTCGTCGGCTGCTTCGGTAACCTCTCGAAGATCATGTACAACGTGGTCATGTCGGGGGGAGTTTTCGAAGAAACAGCATTCACGAGCGCGTCTTCCAACCCGGGCAGTCCCCATCCAAACGCAGCGATTCCCCAGCCACCATTGAACAACACTAACAACAATCCCCACATACTCGGGTCCTTGCCCAACGTGCGCAGCACAATCTCAGCCAAGGTCTCAGCGCGGAGCAGTTGCTGCGGGGTGGCATTCGCGAACGAGCAATTGTACAGCAGCGCGATTCCAGCGTTAGCCACGGACGCGGGCGCCGCCAAGGTGCCATTCGACGTCTGCATGCCAGTGGCCATGGAAACCAGAGGTCGTTGCACATCGTCCACGAATTCGGCCACCGCACCCAACTCCGACTTGGTGACGGAGGCGCACCACTCGACCACGGCGCAAATCTTCGCCGCACGATTCTTGAACATCAGCGCGTCGTCGCTGTACAGCAGGCACTGTTGCTCCCAACAAAAATCTCTCAGCGAGTTGCCGGCGAACGCCGCGAGCGCGGCACGTTTCTTCTCCGTCCCAAACGCCTCGTCGATCGTCCGCTTCGCCATCATCGACACGCGCTTGTCCGCGTCGCGCCGGGCAGCGATCCAGTACGGCACAACACGCGGCAGCGCCGCCTTCGCCTTGTTCTTGAACTTGGTGACTGCCAATGCAAGGAACTCGATGGCCGCCTCACGCACACGCCCACTGCCATCCTCACAAACAGCTCCAAAAATGCGAGCTAGGTGCGCGAGAAATGCTTGACCCGCGTCTTCAGGTGCGGATTGAATGACTTTCTTCAGTTCCGCAGCCGCTTTTTGGCGCGTGTCCACGTGCCGCTTGCCCAGACGGCGCAGCAGCAAAATCGCGGCCTCGTCCCAATCGGTCGTGGTCGTAGAGGGGGGCTCCGGCACTTTCGGCATCGGCGCGGGCGGTGGGTTGAACTCGGTGGTCGGCTTCTCGGGCTCCGGCTCCGGGGGCGGAGCGGCAGCGGCTTTCGCCGCACGGGCGGCCGCACGCTTCTTGCGCATCTTGGAGGACAGCGAGACAGACGGCTTACGTCCCATGGTGTAGTGTTTCTCTTCGTTGACGGCGTTGCTGGTGAGTCAGGGAGTCGTGCGCTGGTAGATGGCCGTGGCGCCAATGATAGAATGTAGATAGGTGTAGCGATATACAACAATACAGTCGCGTTAGAAAAATAGGATCAATTCGGCTATCACTGTAATCCAAATATGAGCAGCGTCATGTATCTGTAATTTATTCTTTGCAAACCCTCAAGTCTCTGGAGGTGCAACACAGTCGCGTAATTACGCATCGAAAGTACCCACATAAATTATAGCAGATGTAGCCTTGGACCGTCCCAACTTGTACCCCTATCCAGGATTCGATGCGCAGAAGGGCTTGCGAACAACAGTTCAGGAAAGTGCGTAACGCCAAGACAGTTTCCAAGAAAACAGATCGTATCTTTCGTTCGGATGGGGCCGCCGTGTTTTCGGGAAACAGTGCCAGGGCAGAAGCTCTGTTCAAAGAAATGTACTCCCATTAATAACAGTAGCGACCAGTTCAAGTTTTGGAGAGACCACACGAAAGTTTAGTTATGTAGGTAGAATAGTTTTATCGGATAGACAGGAAGGCACGAAATCCTTCCATTCGTAACGCGCAGTTGCGTTCGAACATTCGCTACATCCGCGGTGTTTGTAGATACACCAAAATCTTCGACTTAAGAGCACCCGCCAGAAGGCATCAACATGGAACGTTGCGCACGCGATGACCACCGGCAGCACAGATACGGAGTAATCGTGGTCGACGGCATGAATGAGGATTTTCGTCTGAGTGCCACGGGTTACACTCGGGTGCAATGTCGCCAAGAGATTCAACCGACACGAATCTAATCTGAATTTTTGCTGGGTACTGTACCTTCGTGCTGTGACGTTCTCTCATAAATTACGCCGTCTGTTGTCGGTCTCGGATTCTGCGCGTCAACATGGGTTGCTGCTGCAGTATAACGGTGCCGCCCGAGGCGGCGGTGGGCACGTGGTCGAACAACGACGACAGGTTCGTGTCGGTATACCCCGACGGGATGCTCCAGGTGGTGACGTTCATCGGCGGTCGGGAGATATCCGAACGCTCGGTGCCCATCACGAGGTGGGACACCACAGAGGGGGTGAGCACAGTTGAGTCGAATTCGTGCTGTTGTGGCAGGTTCATCGTCAACGACGTGCATGTCGACAAGCACGGTCACCTCTTGTGGTCCGGTGCCACCCTCTGGCGCGAACAGGGGCCGCCGAGAAACATCGTACAAGGAAAAAGGCGGTCGGGCTGCTACATTCATCAGGGCTATGTGCACAAGGAGAGCCATCCCGCGTGGCGCAACAGGGGCACCTTTAGCAAAGACTAGTGACCACCAAGCAGCTGCGTTTCGATCCATACAATATCCTCAACTGCTCTTCACCTCTGAATTTCAACTCATCCCTCAACCTGGCCAACTGCAGTCACAATCGCGAACGGCGAAATTACAAGAAAGAATATTCGGCCTGCAATACGAACGGACCACGAAATGATGAGGATGAAGGACGGCCACCGAGTTAAATTGGCGGGGGGCTATGTCGTCGCGGAGGCAAGCGCTTAGCGCGCGCCTCCCGTTGGCTGATGCCCTCGCTGATTGGGACGAACGCAGCGATGGCCGGCTCCTTGCCCTTCCCTTTCTTGCTCGTGAGCTAGGGGTGGTGGGCGCCCTCCTCGCGCGGCCGGGGGAGGCCGAAGCGCTCAGCGCGGCGCTTCATGCGAGGCTCGCTAACGAGTTATCGTCGTCGGCGGCGTTACCGGCGCGGCTTTGGCATTTGAATTAGAATTGGAATTTGTATTGCACTGGGTATCGTCGTCTAGGTGCAGGTGCATCTTCTTTCTCGATGTCTTCTTCTTGAACGCAGTATTCTCATCCTTTTCTTCCGCTCTCGTCGCACTTTCCACATAATCCTTCATGAACTCGACAAACGGCCATATTCGCCCTATCACCACCCCTGCACTCTGTGCTCCCGAGGCCCGCCATGGTGTGCCTGACGGATGGATTTGGGCGGATCCAGTATGAGCGAAGTAGTATTTGGAAAATTTCAATACACAACATGGATGATGGAAAACACAGTAAAACTCCGGTCACGTCGGAAACCGGCATTTCGGAAATAACAGTTGCTTTGGGTTTCAAGTAATTTTTTGACTTTTTAGGGAATTTTCGGACTCCGGAAATATCTGTAAATAACTCGTCGGCTTTGAGCAGATTTCGGATCCCGGAACCGTCTTCTTCCACGAAGCAACATCTCAACTGAGCAAACTATCTTCTATTCTTGATGAATCAGCAAATTATTTATCACAGACAACGGTACGTGAAGAATACAAGGTCGCCAATACATTAATTTCACACTTCACCATGTCGCCGTAGCTAAAAGCAAAGATGCTAGAAGCGCATCAAATACATTATCAAGACAAACAGTTTATTTTTTAAGAGAAATGCCAAAAATCTGACTTGAGCGAACGTGCGCAATTATTTAAACAACCTACTTCGACCGCTGAATACGCCGAATTTTGACTCCATCCAGAAATATTTTACCGTAGCAGATAATGGAAAGTAGTAATAACTAGAATATCTTATAGCTGAGTAAGCATATGAACATATCTACACCAGAAAGGATGTATGACACGCATAGTTTATGTATTAACAAGTGTATTAGCTCAGTATTCAATATATGCAAGGATAAGGTTGTATTGCACAAATTTGTCGAGGAGTTTAAAATTGTTAACAGAATCGTTGAGTACGGAATAATATTTAGATAGAATTTCACATAGAAATCATTTCACAATAGATGTTAGAAAACGTTTGTATCAAGTTCTTTGGCCTCAGAACGTCAATCCTAGGCATTTGAAACTGACGAGAAATAGAGGCGGTTTTCGTACTAGTTTCGATTCTTTCTAGAAACCAGCCAAAAAAATATCGGAAAGATTCACTGTGTTTCTTTGCATAGAGTTAGTGGTCTTAGAATTAAATCTAGTACGCTTCTTCAGTTATATTGTGAACAGCCGGGAAACAACGCTGCTAAAAGTATTGCAATACCTATAACTTGCTGCCGAAAAGCTGAGCAAAATTGAAGCCTGAACTACTCTCATTCTTAACGTTTGAAGCGTTCTAACTCTGCAGTGTTTATTGAAGGCTTGGTAAGCTCGTTCTAGGTGTGTCTGACAAAAAAGCAAAGCGGAAGAAGCTTCGAATATTTACGTCACCTTCCAAACTAATTTGGTTATTCCAAATAAAACTTCAACGAAAACTCCGTGATCGCAGACTTGAACTGCAGGAACGCCAATACATAATGTTAGGTTATTAAGTGAGGATTTTACGTGACATAACGATATGACAGTAATCCACAGAAAGTTTATCATCGAATCAAATAGCTTTGAACTTTTGTAGATTCAGTAGTCGGTGTATAATCAACCTATGGAGCCAGTTTTATCATCATGCAAACAAAAAAAGATTTCTGTAAATACAGTACGTAAAAAATGCAAATTGCACCGAAAAAGCGAATTAAATCAAACATATTTGCTTATTCACCCGAAGGCGCTGGTACAATTGTAGGCAAAACTATGACTGATAGCCGAGAGTCAAGCGTAAATAGCTAATTAAGTGTAGGATGTAACGAAGCGAGTTCTGTACGCCTTGTCTACGCGGCAGGTCACACTTAAGCTGGAAGAAAGCTTCTTCTGACCAAAAAAAGCAACTGGATACTTTATCAGCAGAATTATTCTCTTAAAGTCCTTTGAGACCGCCTGTGCTTTTTGTTCCTGGCTGTCGCCCTAGATTCGTCTTAAGTAGACTTCGTCAGCAAATGGCTGACTACGCTACAGCTAAAATCATTTTGCACGGATCCACAAATGCAGAATCTTTCAACACAGCAGTATTACTGACTTCATTTTAAATGGCATGGATGCGTCGCACTTCCGTATCCTTAGCCGATGTAACGCATACTCAGATCACAGAATCTGACTCAGCTATCCTCACCATGAAACTCACTAGATCCTCTTTTCTTATACTTCGGGTATGATGCGTAGTTGCATCATAAAACTAGTCGCCATTAACATACCGCAGACTGCATAGAGCGGAGAGATGTAGAGAATTTATTCGTAAGGTTCGATTTAGGCTAATTTAAACCAGCCTTGTTACATTTAAGCATAATTCTTGTTAAAGTTGAACTGTAGATAGAAGATTTGGTTTTTATAATGTCTAACCAACCTAGACTACTTCCAGTTCATTACGTAGAACCTATTCTGCGAGTATCGTTTGATCTCCGTGCTATGTAGCTGTTTATAGTACTTTGTTAATTTTCTATTTCGAGATGGACCAGTTGTCCGTTTTCGACATCATTATTGTCACTGCCGTACTTTCTACAACCTTTTTGACTTGTATCGCTTGGAAGCAGCTCTTGTGGTTCGATTTAGAAGGACTGTTTTGATCGTTGTTTAATAAACATTTTCTGTTGCAATTGGTATTATTTTTGAGGTTCTCTTGTTGTTTCTGAAGTTTGACTAGTGATTGCGATTGATTTTGCTTTTGCCAGAATTGAGCAATATAGTTATGGAAAAGTTCTCAGATAACTTCAGGAAGTTTTGGATTATATTCAATGGTACTAAATAAAATAAATACACAAGAAGCTGCTGAGTTGAAAAATGTACAACGAGAATCTGAACTTGACGGAATGTAAGCCATCTCTTCTAGGTTATGTTCTGTGATTGAAAAAAGGTTCGTAGGCATTTTTCTGGAAGCATAATCACAAGAAGCAAAAAGCTCAATAACAAAGGTATGCCTCGAAAAATCTGATTGCGATTTGACATTTATTTAATGAGTCTACAAAAAATAGATGCAGTCAACTGGGGTTCCTGAGAATGAGACTCTTCTCCACGGGACCAATATTTCCTGATAAGCGAATTCAGATTATTCTAGGTCCCTGATATTTAATTTCTTCATAACTAATCATTCCGTCCAACCTCAGTCAATAGCCGGAGACTTCGGCTATATTTAAACCGATGCTGCAGCTAAAACAGCAAAAATACTCAACCAAAGCTACTAGGGCTACCGAATTTCTCAAGCAGAGATATGTGCTTTATTGAATACTCAGACCTTCTGCAATAATATGGTTGGATGAACAAACCTGTGTAGTATTTGTTGAAGCATACAGATGAGAAGCCTGAATTGATGCAGAAAGAGAAGTCAAAGTGCATTTTTGTGAGGGTTTTGTAGTTTTAGTTTTAACGCAAAGCGGGAAACGAACTTCTACAAACAAAAGGTTGAAAGTTTACTCGGAGTGAGTAGTCTGTCCCCTCATTACTTCTAGATTTTTTCCTTATCAATTCTGATCTCAAAAACATCTAATCCACATTTGCGAGCGTTCAAGTTTTCTAGCCTCAGAATGATATTTTCTTGATAAATTCACAAAGATATTAATTTTTCTCCATATCCTCTTCCAGAGAATTCCTGTCCTACTAGTTTTCGGAATCGAAAATTCACTTTAACAGGTTTCTAGTGACAAGAGTCATCTGAAAGGCTATAATCGATCTTGTCTGTGGGGCGACGGAAAACAATGGCAGCGCCATGGAATTCCACTTGGGAAAGAAGAAGTTTCGGAAAGAACACAGCGTGGCTCAAAATCTTTAACCAGAAGATCTTGAAAGATATCATACTCCGATTCTAGGATTCAGGCAGCTGTAGAAATTTATTTTCTAGGCTTTCCAAC
>JAAUYH010037427.1_pt1 | contig 15394 bp, 10 predicted proteins | sample 7278061 | NCBI WGS metagenome assembly JAAUYH01 (sample SAMN14350203, study PRJNA611818) | marine sediment metagenome | isolation source: surface marine sediment (0.6m) | place: French Polynesia: Moorea | collected 2018-08
ATTGCGATCGCCAAAGATAAAGCTTTTAATTTTTATTACCAAGACAATTTAGATTTGCTGCAAGAGTTAGGGGCAGAATTAGTTTTTTGGAGTCCCTTACAAGACGAAACCTTACCCCCAAAGATTGCAGGACTTTATTTTGGTGGCGGCTTTCCCGAACTGTTTGCCTCCCAACTAGCTGCCAATCAAATAGTACTGCAACAATTAAAACAACTAATCATAGCTGGTATACCCACCTACGCCGAGTGTGGAGGCTTGATGTATCTCTGCTGGCAACTAACCGATCTAGATCGTCATACCCATTCCTTAGTAGGGGCAATTCCTGCCCAAACGATGATGCAAAAAAAATTAACCTTGGGCTATCGTCAAGCCACGGCTTTACAAGATAGTCCCTTAATTACAGCCCAGCAAACTATCAGAGGACACGAATTTCATCATTCCCAACTAATATCCTCCTCGACTAAAAAGCCACTATGGCAATTACAAGGGTTTCACCGTCACAGCAATGCTTTTACCGAAGGATGGCAAATAACCCAGATTCATGCCTCTTATCTCCACGTTCATTTTGGTGAATACCGCTTCCTAGCGCAAAATTTTATTCAATCTTGCCTAAATTTTAAAAGTTAGCTATATTATCTTCAGATACCAAGTTATCTAATAACCGCTTAGGGATATAGGAGGTGATGCCCATGACAGAAATTAGTAGTACTTACATGGGTCTCCTAGTTGACTATAGCCGGCTGTGTGCTGGGGCTGTTCTCTAACAGTTACCATCTAACTTCCACGGAAGCAACTAGGTAGACAACTGTTGGAGTTCCTTCCAGCAGTCAGGTTTCAACTAAGAGACCCTCTAGACCGCTCTCACAAACGATAGTTAAGACAGCAACTTTTGTTAGATTAACTATTACCCTGTGAGAGCGGATAGTTTTTTAAGGGGAAATGTCAGCAGTCACCACAAAAAAACCCCTAAATACAAATTTTTTTCCACAAATGAATAAAAATCTTTGCGCCTTTGCGTCTTGGCGCGAGATCCACCAGCAAAATAGATAATATCTAAATCTATTAAATTTCTCATCATGCGCATCGCTAAAAATGTAACCGAATTAGTTGGCAGAACCCCTTTAGTGCAACTAAACCGCATTCCTCAAGCCGAAAACTGTTTTGCCAAGATAGTAGTCAAACTTGAAGGTATGAACCCAGCAGCTTCAGTCAAAGACAGAATTGGGGTAAATATGATCGAGGCCGCAGAAGCAGAAGGCAAAATTACCCCTGGTAAAACCATCCTCGTTGAACCCACCTCTGGCAATACAGGAATTGCCCTCGCCATGGCAGCAGCAGCAAAAGGCTACAAACTGATTTTGACTATGCCCGAAACCATGAGCCAAGAGCGTCGCTCAATGTTAAAAGCTTATGGAGCGCAATTAGAGCTTACTCCTGGTAGCGAAGGCATGGGGGGGTGCATTAAAAAGGCACAGGAGATCGAATCTAGCCTGCCTGATACCTATATGTTGCAACAGTTTAATAATCCTGCCAATCCTGAAATCCACCAACGCACTACCGCTGAGGAAATTTGGGCAGATACCGCAGGTAAGGTTGATATTTTAGTAGCAGGAGTCGGTACTGGGGGTACAATTACAGGAGTAGCAGAAGTATTAAAAAGATATAAACCCACCTTTAGAGCGATCGCCGTAGAACCAACTAACAGTCCTGTCTTATCTGGGGGACAACCAGGTCCGCACAAAATTCAGGGTATTGGTGCGGGATTTGTACCTGAAGTTTTAAAAGTAGAGTTAATTGATGAAGTTGTTACCATAACTGACGAAGAAGCCATAGATTTTGGTCGCCGTCTGGCTCGGGAAGAAGGACTATTATCGGGTATTTCCACTGGCGCAGCCTTAGCAGCAGCGGTCAAAGTGGCACAGAGGACTGAAAACAAAGATAAGTTGATTGTGATGATTCAACCCAGTTTTGGTGAACGCTATCTCAGCACGCCTTTGTTCAACGATTTAGAATTACCAATAGTTACGAATAGCAAGTAAATATTTATCTCAATGGGTAAGTTGCCGTGAATCACTATCAAACCCTGCAAGTAAGTCTCAAAGCTAGCCAAGCAGAGATTAAGCAAGCCTATCGACGTTTGGCTAAACAGTTTCATCCCGATAGTCAAACCGAAGCTATTGGTTGTGAGCAAATTATTGCTTTGAATGCCGCCTACGAAGTTCTGGGTAATGCTCAAAATCGACGGATCTATGACCGACAAATGCAGTTAGGTCAACAAGATAATTCTTTTGTCAGGAGACAAGCTCGGACTGCTCAGGCGCAGCAACAATATCAACGTTCTCGCCAAACCGATAGATATCAGGACTATAACTATCAAAAGTGGCTACAAGAAGTTTATTTGCCCATTAATCAACTGATATCCAAGATCCTAACTCCTTTAGAAGCGGAGATAGATGATTTAGCGGCTGACCCATTTGATGATGAATTAATGGCAAATTTTGAGCTTTATTTACAAAATTGCACTGCTCATCTGCAACAGGCAAGATACAAATTGTCTTCTCAACCAAATCCCTCGCAATTAGCAGGAGTTGCTGCTGATGTTTACTATTGTCTAGAGCGTTTAGAAGATGGCATCAAGGAATTAGAATTTTTTACTCTCAATTACAACGACCACTATTTACATATGGGGCTAGAAATATTGAGAATTGCCAGTAAGCTTTGTTATCAAGCTCAAGATAAAGTTCAGTTTGCTCTTTAATTTAGGTATTGCACTACCCTAGCCAACTTTTCCGTAAATTTACGGAATTTTTGAAATTCTTTATGTTTGTAGGATTAGTAGGATTAGATTGAAATTGATGTGAATGTGCTGGAATAAACTGGCTGGAATAAACTGGTTTTTTTTTAAGTGCGATCGCTGTCTGCTAAATTAGCAATAATTTTTAAGCTTAAATAACGATTTAAAGTTCGAGAAATATCAAACTAGAGAGTTGAACTCTTACCGTTTCAGCTTCTATTTTCAGATGAGTATCGAGCCAGAGTTTTGTAACAAATATAACTTTTACGCGAAAGTAGGAATGATTATTATTGACTAATAATGAATGTAAGCATTCCCCGAGGTCATTATTCTGGAACTGATATGAGATTTCTAAGGATAACGCTTCAAGATTGCCATATATTTATTATTTTTATGTCCATCTCCAATTTCAATCGCTTGAACAAACATTCATCTAGGCTTGATTATGACACTTTCGCAAGATTCTATTGACAGTGGTCAAGTGCTAATCGAGGACGATCGCACTGGGATAAATATAGAAACCTTAAAAAGAGCTTTTTTAGACAATCTTTTTTATATTCAGGGCAAATATCCTGGGCTGGCTACCAAAAATGATTATTATATGGCTTTGTCCTATACAGTTCGAGATCGCCTGTTGCAGCGTTGGGTCAGCACGGCGGCCGCTTATACAGACCAAGCCTCAAGAACGGTCTGCTATTTATCCGCTGAATTTTTGATGGGTCCCCATCTGGGTAATAATCTAATAAACTTGGGGGTTTATGAGCAATTTAAAGAAGCGATGGATGCTCTCTGCATCGATCTCGACGAATTATTAGCAACAGAAGAAGAACCAGGTCTCGGTAATGGGGGTTTAGGTCGCTTGGCAGCTTGCTATCTTGAATCCTTGGCATCTTTGGAAGTCGCCAATATTGGCTACGGAATTCGTTATGAATTTGGTATTTTCGAGCAAGAAATCCGTGATGGCTGGCAGGTTGAAATTACCGATACGTGGCTTCGCAAAGGAAACCCCTGGGAAATTGCCCGCCCCGATTGGGCTGTATCCGTCAAATTTGGCGGTCATACCGAATCCTTTCTCAACGAGAAGGGGCATTATCGCGTGCGCTGGGTCCCCGAATGGGAGGTGAGAGGAGTTCCTTATGATACGCCTGTTTTAGGATATAAAGTCAATACAGCAAATACCCTGCGGCTGTGGAGTGCAGAAGCACAAGAATCTTTCGATTTTCAGGCATTTAATCGAGGGAACTATTACGGGGCTGTTGAGAAGAAGTTAGTCTCAGAAACCATTAGCAAGGTGCTCTACCCCAATGATGAAAATTTTGAAGGTAAGCAATTGCGACTAGAGCAACAATATTTCTTTGTTTCCAGTTCCTTGCAAGATATGCTGCGAATTCTAAAAGGTCAGGGACTCTCTGTCGAGAGCTTTCACGAGAAATTTTCGATCCAGCTCAATGACACCCATCCTTCGATTGCAGTTGCTGAACTGATGCGTCTATTGATCGACGAGCATCACTTAGATTGGGATAGCGCCTGGTCGATTACTCGCCAGTCTTTTGCCTATACCAACCACACGCTGCTGCCCGAAGCTCTGGAAAAATGGACGCTCTCCCTGTTTGGCAAGTTGTTACCGCGTCTGTTGGAAATTATTTACGAAATTAATCGTCAGTTTCTCGATGAAGTTCGCATCAAATTCAGTGGGGATGAGGATCGAATTGCTCGGATGTCGCTCATTGATGAAAGCGGCGAGCGCTATGTGAGAATGGCGAATTTGGCTTGTGTGGGAAGTTTTGCGATCAATGGCGTGGCCGCTCTTCATAGCGAACTGTTGAAGTCAACGGTACTGCGCGATTTCTACGAATTTTCTCCCGAAAAGTTTTCCAATAAAACTAATGGGGTCACGCCCCGTCGTTGGATTGTCCTCAGTAACCCTACCATGACCCAACTGATAAGTCAAAATATTGGTGATGGTTGGATCAAGCACCTAGAAAACCTGCGACAACTTGAAGGCTATGCCGAAGATGCTGGATTTCGAGAAGACTGGCGTAAGATGAAACAAGCGGTTAAGTACGATCTGGCTCATCATATCGAACGTACCTTGGGGATGACGGTCGATCCCTACTCTCTATTTGATGTCCAGGTAAAGCGTATCCATGAATACAAACGTCAGCATCTCAATGTTTTACACATCATTTCCCTCTATTGGCGATTAAAAACCAATCCTAGTTGGGAAATTTCCCCTCGTACTTTTATTTTTGGTGGCAAGGCAGCTCCTGGTTATTACATGGCGAAGTTAATCATCAAACTCATTAACTCAGTTGGGGAAATCGTCAATCGCGATCCAGTTTCTTGCGATCGCCTGCGAGTGGTTTACATTCCCGATTTTAATGTGTCCAATGGGCAGCGGATTTATCCTGCGGCAGATCTGTCTGAGCAAATTTCTACCGCAGGCTACGAAGCTTCGGGAACGGGTAATATGAAGTTTATGATGAATGGTGCCCTGACTATTGGGACGTTAGATGGTGCCAATGTGGAAATTCGTCAAGAAGCTGGGGCAGAGAACTTCTTTCTATTTGGTTTGACCGCAGAGGAAGTAGTAAATCTCCGCCAAGCGGGTTACCGCCCCTGGGAATATTATCAAAACAATGACGAACTTAAACAGGTCATCGATCTCATTACATCGGGTTATTTTTCCCATGGAGATGGAGAACTCTTTAGACCGATTGTTGATAATTTGCTGAGTTACGACCCCTTTTTGTTGTTGGCAGATTTCCAATCCTATATCGATTGTCAAGATAGCGTTGGTCAAAAGTACCAAGATAAGGAGCAATGGTCACGCATGTCGATTCTCAATACATCGCGCTCGGGCAAATTCTCTTCAGATCGTGCGATTAAAGAATATTGTGAGGAAATTTGGCAGGTTTCTCCCTTGGCGATCGATCTCAATAACAATCATTTTGATGCGGGGAGTTGTTCGATTATTTGAGGTGAATTGGGTCGGCTCCTGCTATCCTTCAATAGTTGCCATCAAAATATTAACTAAAGAAAAGTTACCACTCTGTTCGTAGTAGTTACCCTTATTGATTTTAATATTGCGATCGCCGCTAGAGGAGCTCACATAACGGCGATCGCCCTAATGCCTACTCTCGTAGTAGGATAAAAAAATAAAGTCCCCTCGCGGTTGGTCGCGCCAACGACTTAGGATAGACAAGGCAGGTAGGAGAGGCTTCATTATAGAATGCAGAAAAAAGAGTTTAAAGCTACTATTAATTGGGCTTATAGCTAGCTACAAGGGTGTTTAACTCCGTAAAGTTACATCAAACTTTTTAACCAAAGTATCGCGGACTTTTTGATGTACGGGATCTACATCTTTATCTGTCAAAGTGCGATCGCTTGCCCGATAGACTAAATTAAATGCTAGACTGCGCTGTCCTTCAGGGACATTTTTCCCTTGATACTCATCAAAAACTTCTACCTGCTGCAATAATTTACCGCCAGCTTTGGTCATTGCCGCTTCAATTTCGGCAACAGATAATTGCAAGGAAGCGAAGAAAGCTAAGTCTCTAGCTGCACCAGGATAAGTAGAATAGGGAGTAAATTTAGGTGTAATTAGTTCTTTTTGTTCTAAAGCAGCCAGTAACACCTCAAAAGCTAATTCAAACAGATATACCTCATCTGGTAGATCTCGCTGTTGTCGCAGTTGGGGATGCAGTTGTCCAAAGATTCCCAACCGTTTACCATCTAGCCAGAGAGAAGCAGTACGCCCTGGATGTAATCTGGCTTCGTTGCTTTCAGGCTGATATTGGACTGCTAAACCAAGATGGCTCAAAACATTATCTAAAATTCCTTTTGCCTGATACCAAGTCATGGGGATTCCTTTACCACTAGAAACCCATAAACCTTGGGAGAATAAATTACCCCCCATAATTCCCGCTACCACATCGGTTTCATGGATATCCGTTTCCCCTTGCTGGAAGACTCGCTCAATTTCAAAAGCATTTAAGGCTTCATTCCCCTGAGACAGATTATATTCCAAGGCATCAATCAACCCTGATAGTAAATCTGTTCTTAAAGCAGAATATTCGGCAAATAAAGGATTAGCTACAGTTACCTCTTTGCCAGTGGGCTTAACTAGGGAATACTGTACCACTTCCGTTAGTCCCACACCCCTGAAGGCGGCTCGCAGTTTATTCTTAAGGTAATATTCAAAAGAAAGATATCCAGGTTCAGTTTTTTCAGGTAAAGTATCCTCAAAGCGATCGTATCCATAGAGACGAGCTACTTCTTCAATTAGATCGATTTCCCGTTCTAAATCTCGATAGCGATAGGGAGGTACAGTAACCCGCCAAGTATCTTCTTGCGCCTCAACTGACTCTAATTTACAGCCTAATGCACCGAGAATCGATTCTACTTCTGCGGCGGTGATATCGCCGCTACCGTCTTCTTGGTGAACTTTACCTAAGATTTGGTGGATTCTAGCTAACCGCAACTCGATCGCACTACGACTGGCAGGATCGGGGCGAGCATCCATCATTGCCCTACCGACGACTTTACCACCTGCTAATTCTTGCATTAAGGCGATCGCCCGATTACAAGCCGCATCTAATTCTATTTGGTTAACACCCCGTTCATAGCGGGTAGAAGACTCAGTACGCAAACTCTGACTACGAGCTGAACGACGCACTACTACAGGGTCAAATAACGCCGCTTCTAAGACAATATTTTGTGACTCGTTGTCTACTTCCGTGGTTTCTCCCCCCATTACCCCTGCTAGGGCAACTGGTCGTTCGTTGGCTGTAATTACTAGGTTTTGTGGGTTTAACTGCCGCTCTTTGCCATCTAACGTCTTGAGCTGTTCATTTTCAGCGGCAAAACGCACACCGATAGTTAAATTATCCCCACCTGCTAGCTGTTGCAATTTTTCACGGTCAAAAGCATGAAGTGGTTGCCCCCACTCTAGTAAAATATAGTTGGTAATATCGACCACATTGTTGATGGGACGCACTCCTGCCCCCTGTAGTCGCCATTTTAGCCAGTCAGGAGAAGGAGCAATCTGCAAATTTTCTACAACTGTACCGATATATGCCATACAAGCTTGAGAGTCCTTAACCTCAATTGCCAAATGTTCATTATCGGCAATATTGAGAGTAGGAATGGCTGGCAATCTTACCGACGTACCAGTTAACGCGGCTACCTCCCTGGCAATGCCTACCATACTCAAGGCATCGGCGCGGTTAGCAGTAGTCGCCAAGTCCAAAATGACATCATCTAAACCTAAGAGAGGGCGCACATCATCCCCTAGCTGGAGATTATCCTCTGTAAAGATATGGATACCATCGATGTCTGTTTCTAAACCCAACTCGGTTAAAGAACAAATCATCCCTGCTGATGGCTCGCCTCTTAATTTAGTCTTACGTAACTTCAAATCAATTGCTGGTAGATAAGTTCCCACTGTAGCTACAGGGACAAAAATATCTGCTTTGACATTAGGCGCGCCACAGACAATATCTAAGAGTTCCTCGCCGCCGATATCCACCTTACAAACACTTAGTTTATCAGCATTAGGATGGCGATCGCGTTGCACCACCTTGCCAATGACTACCCCCTCAGCATTAGCCCTCATGTCTTCTATGGCTTCTACTTCAAATCCCGCGATCGTTAAAATATTCCCTAATTCCTCTGGAGTTAAGCTAATATCGACTAATTCTTTTAACCAATTTAAAGAGACACGCATCGAACCCTATATTTAAATTTAAAATTTTCTGCCCAAATATTTTAACGTTAATTACGTATATTCACGAATTGCGCCCAGAGAATATAAGATTCTATCGACATTTACTAAAAAATAGAACATCATATATCCAAAGCAAATATTTTCACTTTGCTGCTATTAACTGATTTTACAAAAATTAAGATATGCTGTTGTTATATAGCTGAAATTGAATCCTTAAAACTCAATAAGTAAGCTAAATTAAGTTAAAAATATACTCGTAAGATAGTGCCTTATAGGTATTTTGAATGAGCTATTGCCTAAATCCATCCTGTCCTAAACCAATTAATCATCCCAAGGCAAAATTCTGCAAAGCCTGTGGGTCAAAACTCTTATTACAAGATCGCTATCACTTAGTCAAAGGTCTGGGTAAAGGAGGTTTTGGCGCAACTTTTCTCGCTGCTGATATCTCCCTGCCAGGGAATCCCTTATGTGTTATTAAACAATTACGCCCTAATACAGATAATCCCAATTTTTTATCTATGGCGAGGGAATTATTTGAGCGAGAAGCCAAAACTTTGGGACGGGTTGGCAATCATCCTCAAATACCCAGACTACTGGATTACTTTGAAGCCAAAAAACAATTCTATCTAGTACAGGAATTTGTTAAGGGTAATAATCTCCAGCAAGAAGTTAAAAAAAATGGTGTATTAGACGAAACTAAAGCCAGGCAAGTCCTCCATGAAGTCTTAGTAATCCTGCGGGATATTCACGCGCAAAAAGTAATCCATCGAGATATTAAACCAGCTAATATTATTCGTCGTGCAATAGATAATAAGTTGGTGTTGATTGACTTTGGTGTGGTCAAAAATCAAGTTAATACTATCGCTGCGGGCAATAACAATCAGACAGCATTTACTGCTTTTGCAGTAGGAACTCCTGGATTTGCTCCACCAGAGCAATTGGCAATGCGTCCTGTATATGCTAGTGATGTCTATGCTTTGGGCGTTACTTGTATGTATCTGATGACAGGAAAAGCCCCCAAAAATATGGATTGTGACCCCATTACAGGTGATATTGATTGGTTTAAATATGTTGATATTAGCGAGAGTTTTGAGCAAATAATGTCCAAAATGCTGGAAGTTGCCGTTAAAAACCGTTATAAAACTGCCGAAGAAGCATTACAGGCATTAGATATGGAAAATCATATAGATAGCCTGTCTGAAAGTATGATTAACTATCCCCCAGAAGACAATATAGGTAATACTAGATTAAAAAGAAGTAATTTTTCTTTATCTGGAAAAAATAATCGCTCAAATTCTAGACAGACAAATATTAGAACTCCTCGTAGTTCATCTTCCCCTGGTAATAAAAGTTCTTCTCGCCAGCAAAGAAATACTTTCAGAGGTGTAGCAGGTAAGCCTACTAATAAAAAAAATGCTCTTAACAAAGCTAGAGAAGTACCAAAACCAATTAAATTAGATAGTGAATCTCTGCTCGAAGCTTACGCACAAGGTAGAAGAGATTTCACCCTGAAAGATATTACTAGGCAAAATCTGCCAAAAACTAATCTAGCTGAAAGCATATTTCGCAATTCCCGCTTGATTAAAGTAAATTTTCAGAATGCCGATCTAACTGCCTGTAACTTCACAGGTTGTGATATACGTCAGGCAACGTTTCGTGGTACCGACTTAAATCGAGTTATTTTTAGTTTTTCTAACTTGGAAGGAGCAGATTGTCGCGGGGCAGATCTAAGCAACGCCATATTTAAAAATACCAAAATTAAAGGGGTTAATTTTTGTGGAGCTAATTTAACTAATACTAATTTAACTACAGAACAATTAGCTCAAGTTAAAACTAATTGGATGACTATTTTACCCAACGGTAAAAGGGGTTTATGGTAAACATGCCACAAATATTATAATCAGATTCTAAGTATAGAAACTGGTTGATAGTTAAATTTTCATGGAAGTTATCCCCGCAATCGATTTACTCGATGGAAAGTGCGTTCGTTTATATCAAGGCGATTATGCCCGCTCGCAAGTATTTAATGAAAATCCTGTAGAAGTAGCCCGTCAATGGGTAGAACAAGGGGCGACTAGACTACATGTTGTGGATTTAGATGGGGCAAAGCAGGGCAAGTCAGTCAATTTAGCTGCCATTGAAGCGATCGCCCAAGCGATCGCCATTCCCGTACAGGTAGGGGGAGGCTTGCGGGAACGCAATTCTGTGGCACAGTTACTAGATCTAGGAGTGCAAAGAGCTATACTCGGTACGGTAGCTGTGGAACAGCCAGAGTTAGTTAGCGAATTATGTCAAGAATTTCCTCAACAGATAGTTGTGGGTATTGATGCCCGTAATGGTAAAGTGGCAACTAGAGGTTGGTTAGAAACGTCCTCACTCAGGGCAACGGAATTAGCACAGCGCATGGCACAGCAAGGAGCAGCCGCTATTATCTACACTGATATTCATCGTGATGGTACCCTCTCAGGACCTAATTTAGAGGCTTTAAAAGAATTGGCTCAGGCGATCGCTATTCCTGTAATTGCTTCAGGGGGTGTTAGTTCCTTAACCGACTTACTCAGCTTATTATCTTTAGAATCATTGGGGGTAACTGGCGCAATTGTCGGCAAGGCTATCTATACTGGAGATGTAGATTTAAAAGAAGCAGTGCAGGCAGTGGGAAATGGTCGTTGGCAAGATGTTCCTCCCGATCCTGGTTCAACTTGGGCTTAATGAGTTTTGATGTTTATTAAGGAGATAATTAACATGAGCCTTAAAGAGCAAATTGGCGAAGATATTAAAACGGCGATGAAAGCCAAAGATAAAGTGCGTCTGCAAACAGTACGCAGCATTAAAAAAGCGATTTTAGAAAAAGAAGTTGAATTACGTCCTAAAGGTCAGGAAGAACTTACACCAGAACAAGAAATAGAATTATTGGCACAGCAAGCCAAACAACGTCGCGACTCCATCGAACAATATCAAAATGCAGGTAGAGAAGATTTAGCCGAGAAAGAAACTCAAGAGTTAGCAATTATCGAAACTTATCTACCCGAACAAGTAAGCGACGAGGAACTAGAAGCCATTATCGATCGAATCATCGCCGACTCTGGTGCTGCTTCGCTTAAAGATTTGGGTAAAGTAATGGGTCCGGCTATGAAACAATTAAAAGGTAAAGCTGATGGCAAAAAAATTCAAGCTCTAGTTAAAAGCAAACTTGCCTAATTAAGTGTTGAGTGTCAGACTATTAATTTCAAGCTGATTACTCAACACTCAAGCTTAAATCAAGCCTTCGGCTTCAGGTAAACTAGGGCTTGTCGCCAAATCAGAGTCTGTTGTTCGTAGTGGTCTACTAAACACAGACAGTCTTTATCTTGCCAAATCACTTTGCCGACAATCAAATCGTCGGTAATTAATTTTAATTCCACTTCTTGTTTGTCTTTGATATAGTTTTGAATTTGTCTGATTCCAGGCAAGTCGGTATCGAATTCAGTCATATTAAGTTCTCGTTAATATTAGGAAAAAATCGCAGATGGTAATCGAGTTTAGCAAATACCAAGGTTTAGGTAATGATTTTATTTTGATTGATAATCGTCACCAACAGGAACCGATAATTAGTTCAGAACAAGCAATCCAAATGTGCGATCGCCATTTTGGCATTGGTGCCGATGGTGTTATTTTCGCTTTACCAGGGCAAGAAGGCACAGATTACACTATGAAAATTTATAATTCTGATGGTTCTGAACCAGAGATGTGCGGTAACGGCATACGTTGTCTTGCTAAGTTTATCGCCAATCTCGAAGGAAACACAGAAGTTAATAAATCTTACAGAATTCACACCCTCGCAGGAGTAATCGTCCCCAAATTAACCAGTAATGGGGAGGTTACGGTTGATATGGGTAAGCCGCAGTTGACAGCAGGCGAAATCCCCACTACCCTGGCTGATGCTGCTGAAAAGGTCATTGCTAAATCTCTAGAAGTAGCTGGACAATCTTGGACTGTTACCTGTGTTGGTATGGGCAATCCTCACTGTATTACTTTTGTGGAAGATAGTGAGGCGATCGCCTTAGAAAAAATTGGACCTTTGTTTGAGAATCATGCTGTTTTTCCCCAGCGTACTAATACGGAGTTTATTCAAGTTGTTAGCTCAGACTATATCAAAATGCGAGTCTGGGAACGAGGAGCAGGTATCACCCTCGCCTGCGGTACTGGTGCTTGTGCCTCTGTGGTTGCAGGGGTGCTAAATAATAAATGCGATCGCTCTTGTACCGTGGAATTGCCAGGAGGTTGTTTGCAAATTGAATGGTCGCCAACGGACGAAAAGGTTTATATGACTGGACCTGCTATAGAGGTTTTTACGGGTAAATACTTAGAGTAGTTGGCTATTTTGGGTTACTTGGAAATAGTTTAATTCCTAAAAACATCCCTCCCCTGAACCAAGGGAGGGATTTGAAAGAAGGATACCACAAAACACAAAAATCAAATAACTTTTAGCTCTTATCTCTAGTCAAGAAAATATTTCGTCTAAAATAAGGAGATTAGGCATATTTTTGCAGATTTTGACTAAATTATTAGGCATAAAATTACTCTCTTCTTGCTTCCTATTATAAACAGATTTAGGTGAAAATATCTAGTTGAATTTCTTAGCTTTATGAAAACATTAAGTAAACCCCAAATGTCTTCATATATATTTGTTTTGCCTATTGTTTGTTAATGTAATATTTGGCGATTACGCTGCGCGTAGCCTACGGATCGCATGTCATAAATAACTGAAATCAAGTCTAGATAATAGTTTTCTTGTTTCTAATTTCTAACCCTAGTCATGACAATCTTTCTGTCTTCTGGAGCAAGAAGTGACAATTTTTGGCTCAAATTAAAACGATTAAAGGAGAATTATAAATGGTGTTTCTGTATACTTTTGATTCATAGCTCAAATTAAGATTTTTTATTATAAAAAAATGAGAAGGATTAATTTTACGTTTTTAACTTTAATCGTATTTACTGTTTTAACGATCGTGCTGTCAAATCTAACTCTGGCTCAAAAATCACCCCTATTAACAACCAATATTAATCGCTTAATTAGCGATCCTTTTTTACAATTACCTACTGAAACTACGGTAAATATTGTTTGGTTCACCGAATTTGTAGGCGATCGCCATGAGATAATTTATGGCGATCGATTAGAGCGACGAGTAGTAGCAACCACAACTAAACTCAGCCGAGTTAGGGAAGATGGTAATCCTTCAGCCGAACAAACCATTAGCAACCCTCAAGCAAGAGATATTTGGCGACACGAAGCCACTGTCAGGGATTTAATACCGAACCAACGCTATCCCTATCGGGTAGAGAGTATTAACGATGGTCAAACCATTAGCAGCCAGATATTTACCTTGGCTAGTCAACCACCACCGAATAAACCATTAAAAATACTCTTGACTTCAGATCATCAGTTGATGCCCATGACGGCAGCTAACTTACAAAAAGTTACCGAAACAGTAGATAAGCTGGATGCAGTTTTTATGGCAGGAGATTTGGTAAACGTACCAGATCGCGCCTCTGAATGGTTTGACGACAGTAAAGGTGGTGCTTTTTTTCCCTGTCTCCAAGGACGTGCTAATTATGAACTAGAACACAATGGGGTTAAAACTGTATATCAGGGTGGGGAGATAATTCAACACACACCGCTATTTACCACTATAGGCAATCATGAGGTGATGGGTAGATTGGCGACGGCAAAATCTCTCAAAGAACAGTTTGCTGACTCTATTCCCCAAACGGTTGCCGCTCAATACTATCAACAGGTAGCAGCCGAAGTAAATCCCACAGGAGATGCAACGGTAAAAGCAACCTGGATTAAAAATAATTCCTTTAACACCGATACCTATGAAGAGATTTTTAGCCTACCCAAGAGCATACAGGGTGGCAAACAATATTACGCTACCACTTTTGGCGACATTCGCCTAGTGGTTTTATACGTTACTAATATTTGGCGATCGCCAGAACTCGCTCCTGATGTTAAAGGTAGATACCGAGAAAGAGAAGCCGATCTAAACGATCCTTGGCAATGGGGTTATGGGCAACATATTTTTACCCCTATAGCTAAAGGTAGCCCGCAATATAATTGGTTACAAGCAGAATTACAAAGCCAGGAGTTTCAACAGGCAAAATACAAAATTGTCATGTTCCACCACCCTCCCCATACCTTGGGAGGTAATATTGTGCCGCCCTATACCGATCCTCAGCCCGTGGAAGAGTATAGTGAAGATGGTAAGCTGCGATCGCGTCGCTATCAATATCCCATTGCCGATGATTATATAGCCCGCGACTTAGTTCCTCTCTTAGAATCTTCAGGAGTAGACTTAGTATATTACGGACATTCTCATCTATGGAATCGTTTTGTCAGTCCTGCGGGAATGAACTTTTTAGAATCTTCTAATGTGGGCAATACCTATGGAGCGCATTTAGGAGATAATAAACGCTCAATACCAGCCGCTAATTTGGCTAATGAGGCGGAAGTTGGCAATCCCAATGGTTTAGAGCCAATTGTACCCAATATCCACCCCCTAACTGATGAAGCGGGGCAACCTTTACCCTATATTGCCAGCAACGATATTACTGTGTTTAGTATTCTCGATACTGGTACGGGAACAGTTAGTAGTTATCGCTACGATACCAGCCAGCCAGATTCAGCAGTGATTAAATTCGATGAATTCAATTTTGCGCGCTCTAAAACCAAGAACTTTAATTAATTGTCAACTGGAAATATAGACAAAGGTTTAGACATCTATAAAAATTGCAACTCCAGCAAGAAGGAATGGAATACTACGCTTCTATAGATTATGCCGTAGGCGATCCTTAAAAACTAAATTTGTGCGTTATATTGTAGAAATGGTTGC
>JAAUYH010057491.1_pt1 | contig 15394 bp, 6 predicted proteins | sample 7278061 | NCBI WGS metagenome assembly JAAUYH01 (sample SAMN14350203, study PRJNA611818) | marine sediment metagenome | isolation source: surface marine sediment (0.6m) | place: French Polynesia: Moorea | collected 2018-08
CAAACCATCGTACTCTCAGAATGTGTTTTGATAAAATTCTAATTTTTGGTTCATGAGTATGATTCGTATACTGGAGTACTATTTTTCAATTTATTCCGCAGGTAAGCACAAATACGAAAATTTTACGAAATCAGTCCAATATGTATGAATAAGAGAAGAAGCGGTAAACATCGTGAATATTTACAAAGATTCGTGTGAAATTCGAGGAACCATCATCACCCCAAATTTTACAGAAAAATCACAGAGATATAGTCTCGAATATTGAAATTTTCGGAAAATGGAAGCCAAATCAATACTTGGACGCTAAAATTTAACAGTTAGAATGTTAATGCGTGCATTCAAATAACCACTGAATTCTTGAATTTGATCACTCTGAATCTGACATTCTCTTTCTATCTTTTTGACATTTCCTTAATACTTTACTTTTTTCTTTTTCCAACTTGAAGTAATTCGATAATGCGGGACAGAAAGCCGCACGGAAATTTGACTGTTCTCTACGAAACATTCGTCAGATGAGCTGTCAATCACAGTACAGGAGTCTGGAATAAAATTTTTTATATCTGACTTTGAAGTTCGTTCTTGTAGTTTCCTTTTTGATTGAGCACGGTATAACAGTGAACTGGAAAACTGTTACACTAGGGCACCTCAAGGTGATTCATCTAGTAAATATAAAATTTCAGCAACAAAAAACGCTTTGATATGATATCTAAGAAGCGTTTTCATCAGCACTGTTATCATTGAAAGTTCTTGGAATACACCTGTTTGCGAGGAGTAAATTTTCAGTTGTGTTAATCAGTTAACCAGGCGCCTTACCCAGCGGTAGGACTACCTTCGGACAAATCTCGGAATTAAAAATTGTAGTGCACTATTCGCTTAGTGCCTTAATAAACTATTTCATTTTTTGACCTGTAATTTATAATTCTGCTCGGGAGACCGATAATTCTGGGTTGGTGACCTTTTACAAACATGTTTTGAGTGGAATATGATGTTGGGGTTGATTAATTGAAGTCCTAGAATCTCGGTACGACACAATAATTTCGGAATGAAATGTAGACGTAATTTTTTGAGGCGATGAGACTAGTTACCTTCAATTATCGATGATAATGTCCCGTACGTTGTGAATCCTTTTCATGCAATCTAGCTTATTACATATGGTTTCCCGTAAATTGGCTTACAATTATGGTTCTCTGAATTTTTCTTTTGGGATTTGTTTTCGAATGATGCCACAAGATTATTTAACGTCTGACCAGCGTATTTGCCATTTGTAAACAGTTGGAGGAAGAAGCTTCCCCAATCTATCAGAAACGTTTTAAGGTACAGTCTTGACAGTTCTTATCGTTCAGCGAGTAGTACTTTTGAAGTTTCAATGTAATTTTACTAGAGCATTTAAGCGGTTGATTAACTCAATGAAATGTAGTCTGCTTCAAAACTGAAAAACTCGAGAAGAATTTAAGAGAAATGCTACGGGGAAGGACTTGACGCACGCTAGCTGACAAAGTTCTTGCAGACTTCTGTACACCTTATTTTAGGGAATGGCGAGGATGCTGAGAATAACTAAGGTACACAAGTACAATAACCAAGAAGACGGAAGTAATTCGGAATTATATATAATTCTTTTCCATATTTCCACGGATCTCCTCAATGTGCTGAGAGGTCATTTTGCCTATTGTTAAATGCGGACACTACGAAATCTGCTGCAGCACCGGTACAGTCCTGCTCAGTAAGTGATCGACGTTTCTCGTAAATTCGATGGCGTGAAATGGTGACGTTGTTTGATCTCACAGCCACGTTCGTTGTGAAGCGAATGCGGGTTTTCTATAACCCTAATTTAAGCAAGGAAACATGCACATTGCTGTTCAGTATCCACATTCTCAATCTGCCAAACCCAACGCACTGGTACAGTACAGGAATCTGCTGGAGGGATGGTTATATTTTCGCAGACGAATTGCTCCGTTTTCGCGAAACAAAGATACACGTAGTCCAATAGCTATAGTACTACTGTACTACTAAACCATGTCTCTCTTCGTCGGTACAGTATCGTCAAAAATCGATTCCCAAACCCTGTACAGTAACTTACTCATTCCTTCCCAATTCCGTGATTCATTGCTGCAAGAAATGAGTAACACGTGAGACGATGACGAGCAAATGCAGAGATGGCCATCATCCACAGGAACGTACTGCAGCACAACGGTTCACCGAGGTACACGAATAGGTCACCACGTTGGGGACGTTGTCAGAACACCCAATCAAGATTAGAAGACGAAGGAAAAGTGCGAGAAAATGAGCAGCAAGGAGTCACAAAAACTGATTTCTGAACTGTCCGCACTCTTCATCTCGCTTCTTTTTTAATCCGAGTGCAGCGACGTTTCTGCTCTCATCGATATTACGAACGCATTTCGATACGGTCCTATGTACAGTAGCTACGGTCATGGTTTTGAGTGCGGCTCAGTGAAATATTGAAAGTTGGTTTTTTCGACGGAAACGTTGCAGACGTACTCTATACCCAACCAAACCCTTCCAGTCACCTGCCAGGGAATTACAGTTAGTACAGTACGGTGCGAGGAGACGGGCCAGAACAGCCTTGGATCGTCGCCAGAAGTGTTTTGGTTGTGAGACTGATTCCAAGCTTGGGTAATTCGCGTGCAATCCCGTGAGATACAGTGGTCGAAATAAGAGTTTGATTAATTTTCAAATCGGTCCGATCACCTTCGCTCATACTTACCGGTAGTTTCTTATGAAAGTGGCATAGTCTGATAGCTAACAGAGCCCTACGTTGAATGAAGTACACTAGGCTTAGATATTGATCAAAACTTCGGGGCACAGGACATAAAACTGAAAAGTCACAATTATTTCGTGCGAAGCAATTAGAAACTCTCGGATAACCTTTGGAATGCTCAAGACAGAGCTTGATTACTAATTTCTTCGTCTCGTACGATGAGGTACATCAAGTCAACTCGATTCGATTCCACGTCAGTTTTCATCCTTGATACGCATGTGTTTCAGATACTCTCGAAATGTCTGTCTAAACGATCAAACAAGTGGCAATATGATAAAATAGAGATATACATCATATTTTGAATATGACAAATAGATTGTTACTCACTCAGTAGACTAAGCTTCGAGATTATGTGGTACGCACGAAATGTTCCATGAAAAAAAGGGTGAAAGTAGAGAAGCTGCGACTTTAATTCTCAACTACATCCGAGAACGTAGGATGTATTGAAGAAGTTGAAAGAAGTATCCACGAAGACAAAATGAGCTCCGAACTTAGATCATGTCATATTTTGGTCTGAGAATAGAGGGTGACGAAAATACTACCGCGTTTTCGTATACATTTCTAATATTTGAAATATACGAAACTTCGTAATTACAGAATTGCTCCAGTTTTCTGGGTCTTGTAAACATTTCATGTAAATTCTACTAAACTGAAGGTAATCTTCTCTTAACATAATCCAAACTCGTGCTATAACTATCAAGCCTGCTTATCTTAATTCCATTCCTTTTGTTTTTGAAAATTTGTATCAAAACGCGGTAGTTCTTTTCTAATACTGTGTTCTCAGACCAAGTTGTGAGGCGATCTATTTTTTCCAACTCGTCCTCTTTTCGTAGATATCCTTTTCATGTTTATTAATACATCCTGAGAGCTCAGATTTAGTTGATAATCTAAGTCATAGCTTCTCCGCTTTCATGTTCTCTTTCATGAAGGCTTTCCACGCTACTTGTAGGCTCGGAACTTTTCGTATAGAAAAGTAATGGTCTAGGAGTATGATATACCCATCGATTTCATCATGTTGCCACTTGTTGAATCGTTTATATAGACATTTGGAGAGCATCTGAAGTTCATGTGTAGCAAGCATACAAACTGTCGTGGAGTCGAATTGAATTGAAGTAGCTCATCGTGCGAGGCTAAGAAGCTGCTATCCTAACTCCTTGCTTAGTATGCCAAAGGTTAATCGAGAATTTCTCATTGTTTCGCACGAAATAATTTTAACTTTTCAGTTTCATGTCCTCTCCTCTGAAGTTTCTATCAATGCCAAATTCCAAACTACTATGTTCAATAAAGGACTCTTTTCAAAATCAGACTAATTCTATTTCATAAGAGGCTGAAGATGAGTGAAGGTTTTAGGACCGATTTTAAAATTGGTCCTCTTTCTATTTCAAACGCTTTACTGATTCCTGTCTTCATTATAAGGTACGTTCCGCCTTGACTACGCAATGAAGTCTGCAGATGATTAGCTGTGTCCATCGATTCATCATGATCCCACCGTTTCATTGTGTGTTTTAAATCGAGTGCCCTAGATAGCTCTGATTGGATCTGTTGAAATGATATTTTGAACGCTAGGTTGTGCCGGTTAGCAAAGATTCCACATGAAAGGAACTAATAAACGTTTACTACGTAAATGTTTGCTTCATCTAGCAGGCGAGTTAAGCTCACGTGCGTGCAAAATCATGCTCATGGCCTCGAGTGCCGGATTCTTGTAAGCCTTCAACGTCAGCTCGCCCATTAAACTGGCACACTCGCGAATGAGCGTCGAAATTCGGCGCAACATCTGTTTCTCTCGCTCCCACTCGCTGTCTGTGAGGGGTTTGCGCCACTTGTAATACGGCCTCCGGCGGCATTCGTCTACAGTTCTAAAAACAATCCACTCAGCTTTCTCGCCTTTTCTCGCCATCAGTTTCGTCTGATACTTGCGATCGAGAGCGAAGGAAGTCAACATCCCCAACGTAAATGTAAGGCACTGGTAGATCGAAAACATGTCGCACTTCCGGCGGATTTCGTTTCCCGCCCACAGTTCAACACCTACTTCGATTAGCTTCAGTGCTTGTGTACTAAACACCGATTGGGGATCTGGTTGGCTCGAACCTGTAGTCGAGTTAGGCGAGGGAATAGATCCCTGTAGAGGTGGTAAATCCTTCTTACACAGCTTTCTTCGCTTGTTTGGTACTCGTTTGGGTGAAGAATCGGTGCGATGCTTAGGTACATTGCGAACACGCGTAGATCGGCGTGTTGCCAAAGGCTGAGTTACAACAGCAGTTGATGCTGGTGCGACAGTTGCACCCAGTTTTTCAGAGGCTGATTGCTTTCGATCTTGTGCAACTAGTTTGTCAACAGGTTTGTATGTAGTGTGCCCTACCTTGTGCAAAACATCGTGCCTCGAGGCAGAGGAAGTTGACTTGTGGGGTGGCATGTAAGAGTGTTGTGCGAGTACTATGGGTTTCAAAGTAGCTCTACCGAGCTTTTGCAAGCATCTGCTTCCAGAGCGTTCCGGGCGGACAACGAAGCGCCACTGCTCACGAGCGAGGTCGATGTCCTCCACTTCGCCGTCATCGTAGTGAATACAGTGCATACCACTAGCGATGTTGCGCGCCGCCACCTTTCCGGCATAGTACTCGTCATCTTCGGGCCAATAGACTTCGATAGCGTCACCTATACAAGCGGTGGTCATGGTAAGGCGGAAGGGTGCAGCGGTAGGTGCAGGATAGGGCCTCGAGCAGTGTGCATGAGCGCAGGGTGTAATACAAAATTGAGCCAATAGCAGTTTGCCAAGTGATTCGGCCAAGAAATTTTGCGCCTTAACGCTCAATGACGATGGCATGTTTGACACTCAATGGGGAACTGTTCGTTTGTGGAGCGCGTTACGCCACTTCTAATCACTTGCTTATAGTATGATGGGGCGCGAGTGCCCGTTTGACGTTTTCATCGTGGCAACTAAATGTTTGGTACCGTTCCATATATTTTACTAGGGCAAAACAAACACACATCGTTCACTTGTCTCAATAGTTTCTCAGGTTTTCGCAAGCTCGCTCATACCACCTACTATACATAGAATTTAATTATGAGGGATACATGTACATCACGAGAGCCACCACTCACTATCCGCACGACTAGATTGCAGCGAGAATCTCCTTACTGTCGACGTCACTCTCGAAGTAGTAATCAAATCCTACTGACAAAAGATAGCCAACGATGTGCTCGATGCTCTTATAATCGTCCTTCTCTTCTTCGACATTATTGCCAATTGGCACACCAGAAAATAAGTCCTTGTCCATTTCCTTTTCGTCATCCTCGAACGACTTTTTGAACATGTCTTTGTTGCTACCTTGTTCCGGAGCATCAGCATAATAATCTGCGGCGTCCGCAGTATCGTACATAGGACCACCGCTCCCGCTCCCGCTCCCGCCACCGCCGTTGAAGTCAATCACCGGATTCTTTGGCGCAGGAGGTAATGGTTCTTCGTGATGTGGCGGTTCATCTAATTCATATAATCCTGTCACCTGTCCGCGTTGAACCGGGTGTAGTTCAGTGTAGTATTTGGCACACGGTGTTGCTGAGACACTAGGAATGGGGATTGCCGACTCTTCTACTTCCGATTCAAGAACCGAAGGGCTAAAATTCATCCCATCTCCAGTAACACTGGCACTAGGACTCGAACTGGCATCAATTTCCGTTGAAGAAGTTGATGGCTTCACTTCCGGCGTTTTCGTAGACTTCGTCGATGTAGCGGAGCACGAGGATTCGCGCAGTGCGATAGCGCCTTTTGTCATGATACGCAGGTGGCGCTTGAACATTTCGCGTGATTTCCCCCACGGCCAATACTCAACCGTTTTCTTAGTCTTTGCACAGTCCATACCTGTGGTTTGTTCATAGGTGTGCTTTCGAATAAATGGGTGACTTGTGCGTCTCGTAAAGTGCAACGAAATGTAGGGCGTGCAGATTTTCTCGTACGAAGTCGAGGTGACTAAGAATCCGGGGAAATAGTCGATCGTGCGTTGGTTAGCAACCAGTGTGTGTTGTTTCGCAACTCGTCCATGGCATGGAGAACGACGTGTATAGAGACGATGTAATGCAGTGCGGTTGAACGGCACTTGCAAAACTTTCAGTCCAAATGTTACATTCGATACTAATAAAAGTAAGAGCGTCGCACGCATCATCACAGAAGCATTCAACATAACCAGCTCGGTCGGTAGTGTCCTCGACAGGGTGGGTGAAAACGAGAAGCGGACATGGGACTGATCTTAGAATTCCGAGTTACTGCTCGCGTGAGCGCTCTCGAAAATATCCCTCGCTAATTTGTTTGAACTATTCAACATTACTTGGTCTTCACGCCGTAAGGTAGTTCGGAAACGAATAGGCGCTTGCGTGTCATTCAAATATCACCACTAGCAGTAAATCATGATGAAGAAAATCCACTTTTCAAAATAACCAGTCTCAAGCTTATTCACTTCTCTGCAAAAGAAGAATATAATGTTCTGAGCAAGCAGTATTAATGTTTTGTTTGAGAGTTTTTAATGGCCAGTTGTATAGGTGCCACATTTCTATCGGATTACAACATTTTCAAATTAAGAAACGTTCTTTCGATTTGATGAGTCTCGTAGTGCGCTTTGCATTATGTAAATGCATTAGCCATTTTTTATTTACATATTTTGCTAGCATAATGAAAGTTGTATTGTGCAGACGCAGATAATGATCACTTGCGTGAGATTAGTAGGATACAAAGTGAACTCGGTCAACCTACCGATGCCATACTTTCGTGTTTCGAGTAGATCGATGATCTGCAATCATCACCGATAAGCGACGCCAAGAAGTACAGTCCCCGGTGACATATGTCGAACACAGGGTTCTGCGAACCTATTTGCTTTGCGCTTTCCCAAAGTTACATTTAGTATATATTGAAAGAATCTATTGGCTTAGACAAATAGCAGTAGCGTGACTAGTAATTTACTTAGACTCGCTATTCCTTATGCTGCATTTCTCAACGAGCATTGCAACCCAATAAGGGACGATCATTTTCAAAGGTTTCGTGAGCTTCGATCAGATCATTCTCTATTTTTAAATCCAACACAATCCAAGAGTAACGCAGCAAACGAAATCAATTCTCAAGTTTTTGTCGCGACGAATTTTTTTCGGATTGGAATGTTTTTCCACAGTTAACAATCCGATTTAATTGAAACTGAAACACGATTTGTCGAGAACACAGACTGTGAATATTTCGATTTATTTTTTATTCAAATAGAAAATTTAATAGCATACCTAATAAACAAAAACAGATAAAATTAAGAATTGATGAACTTACGTTGGGCGGCTGCGAAAACTGTTCTGAAGAAAATTTAAGCCCATCAGTCTTATAATTCAATTAATAACAAAACGCGTTCACTATCTAATTTGTCTTTTGCTCTTATATGAACGCCCTTTCGAAGCTGCCATTTAGTTCGATATAAACACCGGTTTCTGGCAGTAATAATGCTTGGTTCGAGGGGTAAGCTATGAGTACTTCGTTTGAAGTACATAGCAAACGTAAGAATTTTATAAACTGAGTAGCAGGTCTAAATTAGCTTCCGACCAGTTTTCGCATCCTCTCATTTTGACGAAAGAATTTCGAATATTTTATTGTACATAGATATTGGATGAAATATTTACTAATTCATTCGTTCTATTTTACACTGAAGTTTTGGATATTCAGTTACAAAAGTTTATTCTTGATTGCAGCTCATAATGTTCTCGCAGAGAAGCATTCTGATTTCTATGGACTTCATAAATAATTAATTGATGCATTCGTACAACATCCATTGAGCTCTTACTTTCATTGTCGCAATGAGAATTGTAGTATACTTTTCAAATGTTCATGCACATCCAATCATCATGAATAACGATAAACGTATCTGAATTTTCGTAGAAATATTCCGATGTATACAAGCCTTTTCCCGTAGAAAAATGATAGGATGGAAGTCGGCATTGCTCTTCAAAGCTGCAGATGAAAAGATTATATCTTTTTGAAGTAGTCTCACCACCTTGTTGTCAAATTTCATATACCGTCTTACAGAAGCTATTTGAATTGAATTGGAAAACATCTTTTGAGATACTCAAGATAAAACTTAGCATGTATCTTCTGTAAGGATAATTTGTTTATGTCTAAGAGTAGAGAACCGCTTCTCACTTTTACTAAATAATAGTATAAAATTCTGTCCAAACGAACTGTACGAACTGCATGTCAAGATGATTCATCGTACATTTAAAATTAAGATTTCTTTCTTTTAACTATTATATCCATCTGAGTTTGATTCATCAATCCGAATAATTTCTATTTCGTTTTTGCCCAAAAAAGCGCTCACTAAAGGACCTCTGATAAGTTCGTTTTCATCTGATTCGAATCATCATTCCCTTTAATACTTCCAACCTTTTCACAATTCATATACTGAGCTTATCGAGACTTGATTGCTGAAATTTAACATGCATTTACAGAGCTCTCTCTCCTTCATCTAACAATTTTGCATGAAATCGAGCAATTCGTAGGATTTCAACAGCAGTCCTTTTTCGTGACAGTCAATCACTCACAGAGACGGCTGATGCTATAAACGCGAAATTTCCGGCTGAAGAACAGATTTATGGTAAAGGCGATGTTTAGCTCGAGGGATAACCTGATTCAATTTACTAGTGCTCATGATTCTCGCATTTACGACTCAGAGATTTATCGAAACATAAAATATAGCGAACATGGAAAAACTGCCCAAGTTAAATCAATATCTCAGCTCATACTAATTATGGTACTGAGCAAGGCTGGGGAAAATTTTACTGATCTAAAGTTCATTTTAAATTTTTCGCTAACCAATTTAAATACATTCCAATAGACTAATACTCTCTGTACAAAAATTTTCAGATTCATTTTCAAAATTAACTACTGAATTCTAATTATAGAACAAGACTATCACATTTTACTCAAATTTAGTCAAGCTTTATTCGAAAATCCTTATCAAGTCATTTTACTCTGTTGTATATTTTTATCAATCCCTGCCCTAATCTTCCTGATTCCATTGAATTCATGTTACAATTTTCTGTAATTCTGCGAGTTCAGCATACGTTTGACCTAAATGAATTATATCAGATTCATCATTACATGCTAACTGTCATAACTACGATCTGGATACAATGAATTCTGAGCTACTAAAAGTAGCCGAAACTTTATCCAATCTTTCTCATTATCATGGTATATAGTCCCATGATTACATCCCAATTCCTAATTACTGACTACTTTTTAAGTCGCAAAAGATTGAGTGTCTTGTCGATTGATATTCATTCTAAGCTTTCACTCTTGACTTCTGAAAATCTCTGCAAAGAAACGAAACAGTTGGGCTGGAAATTACAAATCTTCTTACATACTGTATTATGCTAAAAATAGTAGCATTTAGTAAGAGGAATTACAGATTGAATTCTTCAATTAGAATAATAGAAATAATCTTGAATTTCAAAGGTGAGTTTACATCCTTAAATGTTTTCTCGCCATCCTGGAATATTTTCACATCGACGGTACCACTTTAGTTCTTGTACTATTGACCTAATTTCTACAAACTTGCATGAGGTAAACAAAAAAGCGAATTTTGCGAAACGATACAATTGAGTAGTACATGTGCTGAATAGAACATCATTTTCGGAGAAGCTATGTTGAACATCGTGCATAAGCCCGTGCAATGGAGTTCGGACATTCACATTAAAACTTGGAGGGAATACTTTAGACTTAATATCTAAGCATACAGACATGACGTTGTTCTGCAAAATGACAACTTAGTGATTCCACCCACCTGCACCTACGATCAAGGAATTAGGCGAGGTTTGGTGGAAGTAAACGAGCTGTTGCATCGTAAACGCGGTAACTTTCAACAACTGCTAACCAATTTGCATTTTTTTATTGTTCGCCATTATTCAAAACGATCAAGTTAGTAGAAATTGTGCCTATAGTACATCGATTGAAGTTGTATGGATGTTTTTCTGGTGGACATTGTTACTTGAATAGATAAATAAATTCGAGGTTCCATGACCTACAGCGTATCTTAACTGTGTCTGAAATGGCAGTATTTGCTTCGAAAATTGTTTATCTTCATTTGATGACTTTGGCTAAATAGCTACTATAAGTTGTACAAATGGACTAGCTAGGCTTCCCTAGTGCAAGTGATTTGTGTTAAACAAAACTGATAATTGCTCGGTAATCCTAAGAAGGCTTCCTGGACTTTTTCTGACAACAAATTCAGAACAGTGCACACTACATTCCTGTTCCAGATCATTTTCTCCTTAATATACGGAGATTTCTTGAGTAAATAGTTTATTTTTAGGCCATACTGAGGCACAAAAAATAGTTCTGGATTATGTGATCATAGACTTAAAGGGGTCGCTGCATTTTAATCATATTCTAAAAAAAGAATAAAGAAATAGATCACTCAGATAATCTGAAACTTCAATTTTGACTGCTTAATATACCAAGCTCCTCTTTATCACTTTTCACTACAATCATTTTATACTCAACATCAATCCAGTTTGTTTTCGACCATCCTATTTGGGAATTTATCAATAGAAAACCTCAATGAATATTTCAATCATTCAGATTTTCAACTAGTAAATGAAATTCGATGTAATGAGTACACATCAAATTCATGGAAACTTCAAAAAATCAAGACCAAGCCAAGTTTAGACACTGTAATGTTCGGAAATTGATCACCAATTCGAAATGGTAGAAATGATAGCTGCTTGCTCAGCATTTTGGACTCATTCTTACAGATATGCAACGGAACGTAAGGCAGTGACTAGCTGAATTCGCAAGTCAGAGATGTGATTTGTTATGATTATGGGGCAATTGAGGAAGATGGATAACTCAATCGCAGAACGCGATTGTGAAGATTGTGGTTGCACTATGTTCTTTACTTCGATTTCATTTTTCCGTTCAAATTTCGGAATAGTTGTGAGACAGTTCCTATGATTATGAGATATCTAGTCCCCACAGATACATATTCATAGTGATTCATGAGGAATTTGCGGTATTTTAGGATGGTAGAAGAATTCATTGTACGGGCGAGTACTGTATCTTGAATCTCGAGTTCAGTTTCTTGGTTGCATAAACATCATTTGTATGGTTATTCTCAAGCACGAAAGATAAAAACGTTTCGTTGAATTGTAATGTTTTCCGTAAATATCGAGATTCTAGCCTTCTGAATAGTGGCAGGTTCAGAGATCGAGACACGTCAGTATCAAAAGTGATCCTTCTGATTGTGCTTCAGTTTGATTGTGCGCAGTTCTAATTTCGTGTCAAGATTTCCTCATCTTTCAATCCTTCACCAACTCAGATTCTGATGGATATGTTGCTTTTCTCAGTAGTTGAACCGATAGTGTAGTGACCATATGGTCAAATCGGCTGCAGTGTCTTAAGTACAGCTCAGGATCCTGACCTATGCAGTGATACTTCCGCACCTGATTCTGAATCAAGTTCAAATCAAAATTGAACGCTGTATTTTTCGATTTGCAGTCGGAACAAACGTACAATCTCATGCGGTAAGCTTTCGGAGAAATCTTGATTTCTGAAGAAAACAGTACAGGACCACTTCATGCGCAGATTGTGTGATAACTGTGAATCCATCCCAATTCAAATGAATGCCATTTCTTGAATCATTAAGCTTGTACTTTGGTGCTGAAGTAAAAAGTTTGGAGAATAACCCATGCATTAATTGATTCTGTACATACAAAAACAATGAAAACAGTTCTGTTTCAATTTAATGAGACGCTGGTAGGAAAGAAATTCTGACGAAATCTACAGTAATTGCCAAATCCAAGGAGCACAATATCCCATGACGTTTTCGATCACTACGTTGTGAGAACGAGTGTGTCATTTTGCGTCATTGTCACAAATTATAAATGAATTTTTGATTTCGGACAAGGCTAGATGGTTGAGTGGAAACGTAGGCTAACATAGGGAGTGCCCGAACCTAACGTTGCTGAACTATCTCTGCTGTGTCCGCAACTGCAGTAATCTGTTCGCTGAATATCAGGCATTTTTTTCATTCAATTCAGCCTGTCCGGAACTTTCCTAACAAGGTGATCACGCTTCACGGCCAAAAATGAACGAAGGCTGAGAGCTCACATGCCGCAGCTTGGACGTTGCAGAAATACACAGCATTTAGCGGAGGGTAGATAGAAATAGAACAAAGAAATGACGAAACCGAAAAACTGCATCCAAGGAGTCGAATAGCCAATGTCGGGTTGGCAGCTCGCGCATACCTCGTCCTTCAATACGCTTCCGTCCCTTCGACACTCCGAATTTATCCTCATTTTTTTCATTACGTAGTTGGTCCTTGCTTCAGCCACATGCCGCGACCTTACACTTTCACTAACTTGGACATCGCGTGTTGACCCAAGCATAGATGTATTTAATGTGGAGTCGCCGCTACATCTGATTTATCCTTCGCAACTTGGGTCATCGAATCCCGCCGAGTTCTTCAACATGACTCCAATCCGATTGTTCTCTGCGACATTTGTCGTGGCGTCGCTTCTTCTTGCATCGACATGCAACGCGCAAGAAAGCTGGCAAGAGCAAACTGACATCACGAGGCATTCGGCCACTGCCGGATACGGCAAGGGCATGATGTGCAAGGACCATCCCTTGAAGAAGCACTACAAGTTCGTGTCCGGTGAAATCATGCGATCTTGGATCTTCTCGAAGAACAAAGATGGTTCCCAGCGATGGTACAGGTCCGCGTACAAACCGCGCCACAACTTCAAGTTGGTCAGTGATGACGGTTCGAACAAAGTCATTCAGAACCTCGACGCGTTCGGTGTATTCAACGGATTGAGACCGGAGCAGGATTGGGTTACTTTACACTTCCAACGCTCGGCGAAAGTGTACATGTATGTTGGATCCTGGGACAGGATTACGAGAAAGCCGTACCTTTCTGGATGGAACTACGAAGGGTTGTTCAAGGCCCCCAGCCGCGACCGTCAGGTATGGACATCCGGCAAAATCGGTGCAAGAAGCGCGGAGTATAGGGTACACCTGCGAGGTGTTCTCTTCTCCAAAGTCGTGCGAGATAAAGTGACAATCCCGACCAGACATTGGGTCCGACAGAATGTCAGGAATGCGAAAGTTGGCGATGGCTACTACAACATCTTCATTGCGGAAGCCAATGGTCGCCCTACGTACGCTCCACGCAAACCGTGGCAGTTCCGCGGCATTCAACCTGGAAAGCTATGTCCTGAACGGCTGCACAACTGGTGGAGGGTTCCAGGTGAGGACCCCAATGACCGCTACATCCGCGGACGTCTGTTCAACACCTGGCACCCACTTTGGGATCCCTGCTTTTGGTGTTCGTACGGACATGAGCATGGAAGCTCTGCACCGCTCATCATGGATTACTACCCGCGATATGATTACACTGCGTTGAAGAATTTCAACCAGGACGAGGCACACAAGGGATTCAAGGATTACGTGTTCGACTTTCCGAAGTACTACATTTATTACGGAACCCATGCTCATGTTTCGGATTACGGACGATTTGAAACTCGCTTCCACACCAACGTTTTCGTTGCCAGAAACAAGAGGACATGGAAAATCGAAATGGTCTTGAGCTTCAAGTCTGATTACGGTTCTCTCATTGTTCGTGACAAGGATCGCAAGAAGATTGGTGTGACCCCGGCGCAAGAGAAGCTGAGACGAGAAATCGGGGTACCTCGTAAGATGCGTATCGTCAATGTGCTCAACTACAATCGTCTGAGTCCGAGGTTCTTGTATCGCCCGAGAAGAATTCTGCTCCACGGACTTTACGAACAATGGGCTACTGCGCCGATTTGTGCCAAGACCACCAACTACTTGGAGCCCACGATCGACATCAAGGACCCAGTTATGGCCATGAAGAACCCTGTCCTACCTGCGTGCGGAAAGAGGTGTAATGTTCAGCTTTTGGGCAGTGGCGAAGGCAAGAGTTTCATTCCGCAAGCAAGCATCGATCGCGAGTTCCGTGTGACCAATATGATGTTCGACATCAACGAGTGCAAGTTCCGCGGCACCAAGTCGTTCAAGGGCGGTTACTTCTACACCGATCCGTACGCCTCGGAGATCAGGAACGGCCCTGGACGTCATCACATTCGCCAGTACATCAAGCCTGGATTCCGCTACCCAGTGACCGGCTTCTACAACACTCTCGACACCTGGCAGGGACTGTATCAGAAGGGAGCTAAGGGCCACTTCCAAAATGTCGGTTACGGCATTGATGAATTGTCGAACTAGAATGAAAACTGAAATCCAATCGAGCTTTCACGAAATCTAACTCTCGCCTGTAAATATTTTTATTCATGCTCCTTTTGTAGCATCCTTATCGTGCAACTAGACCATGATACCGAGAATCGGTGATTTTCTGGCCATCAGAGCTAAATTAGAGTTGTAATAAAAAATTTCTTCCGATCACAGGTTTTCGAACTGAAAGGCTCTTAATCATCTTGTTCTACACGAAGTATCGAATATCAAACGCGATTAATTTGCTCGGGTTTCTAGTGTCGTATATTCTATATATGGGATTGACAGTAACCGAGTTGATTTCCGTAAATTTCAGAGAAGCGCAGATAGAACCCAGCAATAAATCCGTC
>JAAUYH010000246.1_pt1 | contig 15393 bp, 6 predicted proteins | sample 7278061 | NCBI WGS metagenome assembly JAAUYH01 (sample SAMN14350203, study PRJNA611818) | marine sediment metagenome | isolation source: surface marine sediment (0.6m) | place: French Polynesia: Moorea | collected 2018-08
ATTGGACCTAGAATTATTCTCCCCGATTGAGAAAAAGAGACTATATAAAGTACAAAGAAATTATCCTGGACTTAATGTAACATGGAAATCCAGGAGATTTAGTTAGATTTTCGATAAACCGACTGAACATGATTTCCAAAATCCGAATGAGTGCTTTGGCTTTCACCACTAACTGCAGTCCACCTAATTTTTTGTCAAGTTTGTAAAAGAAATTTAGTAGTTTAATCCTAAAATACAGTTCAACATTTCTTTGAATAGTAACGAAATCCTGGTCTTGTGGCGTATTCAAGTGTCGTTTGGTATAAACCAAAAATAAACCGCCGAAAATAGTAAATTTTACAAACCCAGAATATGGGATGGGTTAAATTCGAACAGAAAAGGAGTTTGCACCACTCGTCACTAAGCTGAAGTTGCGAAACGACTAGAAGTCGACGTCTAATCTGAATTCCCAGTCGAGCCGATTGTTTGCGGTAATTTTGACGTCGACAGGGGAGGCGGGCGTTGAAAAATCGATATTTTTACAGATGACAGCAGTGCGTTTCGCGCTACAATTGCACTCATTGCGCATTGCGGCCATTTGTTCTTCCAGTGCGATTCGGTCGAGTTCCCTGCGCACGATTGCAGCGAGTCGGTCCATACAATAGAACTCGGCCTCTTCCGCGAGCGCGCGCAATTGCGCCGCGTCGTTGGTGCAGTGGATGGCGCCGGTGCGCAAGTAGTTGAGCACGGTGCGGAAGCGCTCGCCGCAGCGATCGATAAAGAAACAGCCGGCCGCGTTGCGATGCGCCGAGTCGTATTGAATGATACGCGATAGGAACGAGTGCGGTTCGAGTGCACTCGCCCGCAGCGTGGTTCGCGTGGTTTGGAACGTGACGCCGCCTACATTAAGTCGAACTACCTCGTTGTGATTGCAGTCGTGTGCGGGTTGTGGTTGGTGTTGCAGCATCGCGTCCCCACGGCGCAGGGACAGGGAAGGTGTGCGGAGCGGATTAGTCGAAGGAGATGCAGAAAAATGGGAATAAATGAATCGATCGAGCGACACTTGCTGTGCGGTTCGGTGGATCGAGATATGGCTGAGGCCAACTTATGATAACGGTGGAAATCAGATTCGCTGGTACGTCCTACGCGCTCATTGGTTGTGGTGAGGTGTCCCTTTCTCATCCTGCAAATATTCTGCGTGAACCAGCTTAGATCTGAGTCGCAGCACCATGACCTGGGCAGAGAACGGAGCGAGAGAATTACAACCAAACCTTGGTGTGGTAACGATTTATTCTTTCATTGGCAACGATAGTAGTAGGCGACATGTGGCACAGACGCGTGATTCTCCACAATCATCTAACCAAACCGAACAATCCAAGCAGAAACACATTGCTCACCCCGTGGCACCACAAACACAAACACCACCGCCGCTAGCACAGGGGTAAGCCCATAAAGTTACAAGATGAGTAGAGCTTGCGAACAGCGGATTACTCCTGCTTCTTATCATCCGCGCTTGTGCCCGCACTCTCAATCACCTTGGGCTCTGCCAAGGTGATGTTCTTGGGCGGCGCGACGGGGAGCTCAGTATCCGAGTCATAGTTAGGATCATTCTTGTCCAGCACGGCGACGCCTTCCTGGTCCATGGCGGCGCCCCAGACGCCCTTGCTGCCGGCGCCGCCCTTCTTCGGCAGCCCTCTGGTGCCGGTGGCCGAGTGACGATCGAACGGGCGCCCGCGCGGGCTGGCAGCCGGCGAGCGCGGCGGCGACTTCATCTGCGATTCGATAAGGTAGGTGGGAGCTTGTTGGCGAGTTGTAGAACGAAGGCAAGTGTGGCTTGCCACGACTAGGTTGTGTTCGGCTGAGTGATGTAACCGACCTTTTATAGTGCAATCCTGCGTGTGCTGGTTGCACGATTCCAGATTTTTCGTTCCACGTACTTGAAATTCTGATTTGCCCATGCCTGTTTTCCGCTTATTTTTTCGGGCTTATTCCCCATGATGCGGGCCTATCTCTCAGCTCTGGAGATTTATTCGACGTGTCACTGGCTTGTAAGATTATTGTGCCCCATCGGGCCACCCCGGTCCAGTTTCAGAACCCGCGCCAAACGATAATCATGTTATGCATCCCGCACCCTTTCCTGCGCTCGAGATTTCTGCGAATACGGCACTGTATTATAGCTCCGGTTCATCGCCTCGCCGCACCACGATGCCGGTCGAGTCGCGGCTGGCCGCGTCTCGACTCCGTCTGCTCTCGCATCCGTCGCTCGAAACCGCACCCGACAGTGTGCTCGCATTGCCCAACAGTTTTGAGCCGCGACTTCTGTCGCGCTTACTATCGCAACTCGACGAGCGCGATAAACACTCGTTGCTCGGCTTAAATCCCGTAGCGCTCGCCGACCGCGACACACTAGCGAAAATCTCTCGCGCCGCATCGCTCAGCGAAGAAACATGGTGCGCAAGCATTTCGAAGGGATGCGCGAATCCCCGTGTAATCAACAAGACCACGCTCAAGGCGATAGCGAAGCATCCGCTTGAAACGCCCTGTTTCGCGCCCGGTGCAAAGCTGGTGGATGATGCAATGGTAGATGCACGCAAAACACAACAGTCTCTCGAAGCCGCGCGGTGTAGATTTCGAGAGGCTGTACGTCGCGCCGAGTTGGCGGAAGCGGAACGAAAGCGGAAAATTGCCTTGCCCGAAGAGTGGAAAAATTCTTCACCTTCTGCGGCTGGTAATGGCGGTGTTCCCGGTGCGGGGCAGAAAGACGACGCGGCGCCGCAAGGAATAGATGTTGAGCGAGCGAGCGAGGAGCTTGGAGAATCTGCAAACAAGCGGTCATTGAGATCCTCTACGGTAGAAAAGGGTGCGAAGTGCTGCTTTTGTCCGGAAGGAGATATCGGAAAACCGCCGAATGGAGAGGAATCTGAATTACTCGGTCCATTTGTCAATTCGCGTGGCCGTGCCACGCTGTACGTACATTTCGATTGCGCTTGTTGGGCTCCGCAAGTATTCTCGGATCCGAGGACTTCCCAGTTCCGAGGCGTGTACGATGAGTATCGCCGTGGTCGCCAATTGCGATGTTCGGGATGCCGTGGGAAAGGGGCGACGGTCGGGTGCTATGTCGAGAAATGCAAGCGCGTCTTTCATTTCCGTTGTCTCGACAATGCGAAGGCGAAGAAGGTGTCCCAGTTCTTCGCCGCGTTCTGCAAGCAGCATGCGCATCTCGCCGAGATAGACACATACAAGCTCATGATGCGCGCGCACACCATCGCCGATGTGGCCACCGCGCGACGCGAGAGCACGGATGGGTTGGATGCGCCGCACTCCAAGTTCACGAAACTGCGCCGACACGACACCGAGATCATATTTTCTCGGTCGGCCAGGATTTGTTCGCACGCCGGCGTGCACGAGCATGGGAAGACCTTGTTTTCGTCGGCTCGTCGCGCAGTGATGACGAACATTGAGCCGCTCCGTATTGACGATCGTGTTCGCCTTGTGCGGCACTCAGCGATTGCCGTTGCAAGTGGGTATTTGGCGTTGCTTGCGACCGGGCGCACGCAGGACGAGCCCGATGAGGATGTGACCGCGACGGAAGCGAGAGCGGCGATCGCATCGCGACATAGTACGGCGTTGTTTTTGTTGCGCAACCTGGAGGGTGCTCCAGATTGGACGCCCGAGGAAATCGCTATCGCGAAACCGCCGCGAAGACGAAGCGTGCATTTCAACCAGCGTATGCGGAAGTATGCAAACCGCAAACTGCCTGGTGTCGAGCAGCTGGAAGAGGAGGAGGAGGAAGCACCGAACGGGGAGAGCAGAAAACGGCGGGCGGAAGACGACGAGGATGATGCGCAGTCGGTGAGAACTAGGTCAGGGAATAAGTCGCGACGATTGAATAATGGTAGAAGTAGTGGAAAGTCGGCGCCGTTGCCAACGCCAACGAATCATCGCTTGAGTGGAACAAAGTTCTTGAAGGGGACGGGCCCGGTGCAAAGCGAAAACGAGGACGATGTATCCGATGCCGCTGCGCAGTCGCCGCCGCCGTCGCCGAAGAAGAAAACCAGCGGATGGGACGTGTTCCTGGCGGAACAATTGCCTCGCGAACGCGCCGTGCGGCCGGAAGATGACATGGACGTGGCGTTGACCAACATGGCGAGGATGTGGAGTTTGATATCGCAGACCGAACGCAATGGCTACGAAAAGCGGGCGCTTGCCGCGGCTGCACCGGCGCCGCCAGTTGAGAATGCGGACCCCTCTACCGCTCCCTTGGCTGACGCCCCGCGCCGCGCCCGCCCCGAGAATCGCGCGGCTGGGCTGTTCAGTGTGAAGAACTCTACCGCAGCTACAGCAGGTGCATCCTATGCAAAATCGAGCCGTGAATCGAAAACACAACCTTCGAAAGCTAGGGCCTCCGTTGCCATTCCTCCTTCGCAGAGTCGTAGATGGCGATCGTCGAGAGACGAACCGGAGCGCAACGCGAATCCAAACTGGGACGATATGTTTCCAGTCGACTTATCTTGTGCGCAGCCGTCCGCCGTTGATGGTGCCCATTCGACTGCAGAAGGTGGCGGAGGTGTCGAGCCACCGCCATCACGGAAACGCTAAACAACACTAACCTAATAAACGAAACGAATTAGTGACTACGGAGTTCTGTGTAGCGACACGCGCACACCGCCCCGATTTACTTGAGAGAGCTCTACATAGTACGTGCGCTAACACGCCAAATCAACACAGCGTTCGGTAGCGACGCGGGCACGCGCAAAAACTCTCGCGGCAACACTGTTATGTAATCACTAAACGTAGCAGATGTGATGGCCAGCCCGCGGCAAGGGCTTGTAGGATTGGGAGTGGTTCGGCATTGCGGCCGGGGATGCATCGATTCTCAGCCGACCAAGAAATCATTCGCGTAACAATAGATGAGGCTTTCACAAGCCTTCGTGCAGTACAACAGGCGTCCGTCCGTCCGGCTTGGTGCTCGCGTGTATACAATGGACCGTCTTCGGGCACATCATTTCATCTCTTGCTTCTTCTTCACAGATCAACGCCGAGGCTTCTGTCTGAACATCAGGATGAACTGCTCATCCGCCTCCCTCTGCTCCTTGATACTCTGTTCCTTCGCCTTGGCGTCCTGCTGAGTACGGAGCGGAACAAACTGTTCCAGAGTATCCTCCTCGTCTCCGTTCACAACGATACTGCTCTCCAATACTAGACGTTTCTTTTCTTCTTGTACCGCGGCCCCCGCTGACTCGCTTTCCCGAGCTGCCACCGCCAACGAGCTGGATGCCGGAACGGCAAGGTCTTGAATTTGGCTCTTTCCGCCTTTACGAACAAGAAACTTGAAACCAACTTGAGGCTCGGTCGGTCCTTTCTTCTTCCCCTTCCCGCCTGGAAGGTTCTGCGATAAATCAATTCCATTTTTCTTCGCTTCAGCAGCAGCGGCGCGTTCTTCCGCTAACTTCTGCGCCATGAGTCCCATCGGGATCGCCATACGGTTCAAAGTGGCCATTCGCGATGGGGTCTCTCTCGCTGCCTGAACCGAAGCTGCAGTGAAAGCGGCGAGCTCCTTTTCAAACATCTCTTCCTCTTCGGTCTTCAGCCTCTTCTTCTCCACAATAACTTCGACGTCATCGTCATCAAATTCATCGTCATCGTCTTCCATCTCTTCATCCACATCATCGAACTCGGAAGAGCCGTGTTCCGACATGAGATTTACAACTTCGTCGGGAGCAAGTTCGTTTTCTTCGATGTCATCATCTTCGTCGTCAACCTCTTCGAGCACATCTGCATCGATGTCGATCGAGAAGAGATCATCGGCTTCAGGCGAAGTGTCAGAGCTTTTCCTCGACTTAAATCCGTTTGCCTGCGCGCGAATATTGCGCGACAACCACTCCTTATTGGTCTCACCAACTGCATCAGCATCGCATTTGGCTCCTGGGACTTCGTTCAGGGCGAGATCGATGGTGCGATTGGGAAGAGCAATAAGGGAAGCGTCGATAGGATTTTTCTCAATCTCGTCTGCAATTTTCATAGCTTCTTCTAGACATGTGGCTCTTTCCCAACCCAAATCCTCATCATCGTTATGTTTTGTTGGTGTACCTCCTTTCTTATCCCGTCGTTCAGAGTCTCGAGCGCGTAAGCGAGTTTTAGAGTTGCCTTCTACAAGTGGCTTACGATTGTAGTCGTGACCCAGCGATGATTCCTCGTTCCGGTTCATTTTCTCGAAGGCATCTTCCACAATGTGATCGATGTGGAGCGGAAGTTGTCCCTCCAGTCCTGCCTGCACAGCTTTGCAAAACACGTAACGTTCGAATAGAGACCAAAACACTTGGAGTTTTCGGCGTTTCTCACGGAGCAGTCGATGACCACAAGCTTCAAGAAGAGTGCAAATCAAACGAACCCTGAAAAAATCGTTCGGAGGATCAGGAGCTTGAATATAGTAACCCGTTTGAGCCAACTTTCGAGCTTGAACATCGTTATTCAAGTCTAAACTTCCAGCGGCATCTAGACCGTTTCCACTGGTATCCAGATTAAGCAACGCCGACGCGGATGAATCGGGCCCAGCAACTCCGTTTGCCGGCGCTTCATGACCAAGCGTGATGAATTGATAAAATACAAAGAAAATGACCCGCTCGTTCAGCACATGTGCATTGTACAACTCTCCGAGGAGTGCTACTTCAGAGATTCGACGCTGTGCATCGCGGCCATCGTTTCGTTCCATGCCCGAACGAACTGCTTCCAGAAGCCCATCCACAACTCCGACAAGTACTTCTTTGCGGTACTTTCCAACTGCTGCAATCAGCATAGCCGCATCGGGAATATTGGAGAACTTCATACGATTCACCTTCACAAACTTCTTGATGACATACTTTTGAATTTCGTCGTCCCAAGGCAGGCGCTTCATCTGCAGTGCAGTCCACCGAACAGTATCAGGCTTTAACCATGTGTAAATCAAACGTCGAATATACTCTTGTATGGGCGGTCGCTCTTTGCGACGTTGTAGTTTCGCACCAACAGCGGGACGAGCAGCATGAAACGCGGTTTCCACCAATGTGTTGTGGCGCGCTTCCAAGTTCTTCACAGACTTCAGCCGCCATACAGTATCCAACAGATTGCCCATACGAATGGAACTTGAAGGCGTTCGATAAATCATTCTACCGCACGATTCCAACAAATGGCAAGCCATATCGACACGATGGCCGGTGAAGTCCTGCTCCTTGATACAGAACGATAAAAGACTGAAAACAGATTCATAATCCAACATCCGGAACTTGCAGTATTCGCCCACATAGCGCGCCGTCTTGATGCTTGCCATTAAGTTCTTCTCATCCAAGTCCGTGCGCTCGGCGTAGAGCCGGAATTCCTTTTCAAGCGTCTCCGCAACAGTAACTGCGACGTCGGGGTAAACCGGTCGTAAGCTGGCTGCGATGCGCGAATAGGCAGGGAGAACATTCAGTTTTTGCGGCGACACAGCTATCAACGATTTCGATAGTCGTTGAGTGGGCTTGCGACTGTTGCCTGCAATGCTAATAAATTGGTAAGTAAAGCGGTCGGCATTTTCCTTCGTTTCAGTCGCGCCCAAACGAGCAAGCAGCTGGTCAAGAGGCGGATTCTTGTCACTCCTCTTTTTTCGTGACGAGTTCTTTTCTTTCTCCGGTTCTTTCCCTTCCGCTTTTGTCTTCGTTCCCTCGGGCGAAGAGACTCCAAGCGCTTTCGAATTTTTCGAAGTACTAGCCAGTTTCGAGTCTTTCGTGGGAACGGATGAAGTCGATTCCTTGTTCCCAGAAGGACTTATCTTAGCATCTCTACAAGTCGTTTTCGCCTCTTTGTCTTTCTTACCTTCCGTAACAGACTCATCTTCTTTAGTTTCGTCTTGCGGAGAAGGGTCTGGGATTTTCGAGGTGTCGGGCAAGTCGTTGTAGAACGCTCGATCTTCCTCGTTCTCGAACAGAGAATCGGATTCGCCATTCTCTACATCCACCCCATCGCGAGCTCGCGAACCTGCCCCTCGACCATGAAAGACATAGGCGCCGATGGTCTCTGCCTTATTTTCACTGCCGTCCGACAGTTTTGTTATTGGTTCTGGGGGCGGTTGATGCAAAGCTTCCGCCAGTGTACAGCATGCGGAGAAAATGCGCTCACACGCTGCTCTCGTTGAATCATGCTTGGCAGTGCAAGCATCATCGACAGTTCCTTTCGTCTGACGCGAACGCACAATTGCCAGTTCAGCTTCTCGCAATTCCTGCCTCGACTCTTCATAGAGTTTCGTTGCATCCGACTTGTAGTACGATTCCAACCCCATGGTAAAAGCTTGCTTTGTAGGAAGCGGTGCCACATCATCTTCCCATGATGGCTCCGCCTTCTTTTCATCTCCATCCCCTGCGGGACGAGGTAATAATAGTGCACGAGATACGAAACGCACGAAACTCGCCACGACGCTCAAGTTACTGATTGCGATATCACGCGATTCACGCCCAGCTTTCATCAGTTCTCTGAGAACAGACGTGACGGCAGTAACGTCAGGGTGCATGCCTAGCATGTAGGCTTCGACAAGGAGTCGCATGGCCCCGCGTCTGTTCGGAAGATCCTTGCTCGCATTCGGATGTGTGCATAGCACAACCGTGGAGAGCGTAGTCGATAGCTGACTCGAAAACTCTTCAAAACGCTGATGAAGCTCAGAGCATACCACAATGGCATAGTCTGCGTCGGATGACCTGAGCTTGCACTCCGATATCGCAGTTACAACTTCGGAAATGTATCGAGAAAGATTCAGAGTGCGCACGTCCGCAAGAAGAGATTTGTGGCTATCTTCGGTGATGCCAGATCCTCGCAGTTTGCGGATAAAGCCCGTGCACTTCTTCACGGATGAATCCAACTTGCGAAGTTGCGCCTCGGTAATACGCTGTTTCGCAGGGCTCTCACCCGTGTACTGCATGTTTTCCTCGCGCAGTAGTCGTCGTTTCTCAGAGAGTTCCTTAGCTCTTATCGCCATTTGCTCTCGTTCTTTCGCTTCGGCCGCAAGCCTTTCTTTCTCTTTGGCTTCGGCCTCGATACGCTCGGCCTCCTTGGCTTCCGCCTCGGCTCTTTCAGCTTCAACGCGCGCTTTCTCTTCCGCCTGAGCCTTGAGCGCTTCCTCCTGAGCTGCTTTGGCTAGCGCAAGCTCATCGACAATCGGTTTCGCGGGCGCGCATGGTGCCGATTGCCCACTTTTCGCGACGTTCAAGTCGCCACTGCTGCTTTTCGCGTTCGAACGCGAACGTCCAGATCCTCTCCCACCACGTCGCTCTTTCGACTGCACACCATCCATAGAGGCGTCAGGCCTGTTTCTTCCGCCCTGGCGTACGTCAGCATTGGGCGCACCAGACGAACGAGACCCGCCTCGTCGTCTTCGTTGACGCCCACGGCTTTCCATGGTACGTGCTAGGCATCTATGGACAAAGCATGAGTGTTAGCGTACTCGAGAATTCGCGCCCGGTGCGAGTGCTCTGTACCGAGGGCTCAAATGTAATTCGTAATGGTCTGCGTGAAACTGTATTTATTACCGTTTATGCTAACGGAAAAGAGCGACCTTAATGGGACGTTTAGGTTTACAAAATTTTGTAATCCATGCACGGATCAATATCGCCGGCGAGCGCATCCGCTAACTGCTCCACCCTCGACGATGGGGATTAAGAGGAAGCGCCAACAAGGCCCCCGCTTTTTGTCGAAAGACAAGGCACCTGGTCCCACTCTACATGCTCGAACCTTGGGCGACGAGGTGCAAGAAGCGCGAGACCTCGAGTTTGCCGCCGAACGAAAACAAGAAGAGCGTTCGAAACGTCAAAAGTTGGCCGTGGAACGCGAACTTGACACCGCGAGACGCAATGAACGAACTTTGAAGAAAAAGCTACGTGGCACTCGAAAACCCGACGAGCGTAAAGCCGTTCGAGATGAATATCTCACTGCTGTCGAACGACGTCGACGCCTCACGAAAGAAGTGAATGGCGAAACCGTGCCGAAGAATGAAGATTCCGAAGACGAGGAGGAGGCGAATCTTGACGAACGAACACGCGAGAAAATCATGTCGCAAGCCCAAGAACAACGGGAAGAAATGCAAGAGTCGGGCGCTCTCGCAAAATCGGCGCTCAATGTCGGTGCACTTCTTCGTGGTGTCGGTGAGCCTCGAGACAATGCCAACGATAGCGATAATGATGAAAGCTCGGACGAAGACAATGCGAATGGCGGTACAAGTTACAGCGTCGAAGTTGTCGGGGACAAAACAAGGTCTATTAGAGATGATGACTCGGTAATAGATGGTGCCGGTGTGGATGAAATGGCCCTTGCCTTGTTTGAAGATGGTGGCGAAAACATGGAAGGTGATGGCCCTGCTCCGACCGGCCGCACAATCGCGGATATCATCATGGAGAAAATACGCGAGCAAGAAGAAGCGCGCGCTAAGGCTGCTGCCGACGCGGCGGACCCCGAGCGAGTTGCGATGGAGCAAAAAATCGCCAAAGTGTACGGGCTAGTTGGGAAGATGTTTTCGCGTTATCGAGCAGGGAAAATACCGAAACCATTCAAGATTATCCCGAAGTTTAAGAACTGGGAGGAGCTCATGTATCTCACTAATCCAGATGGCTGGTCTCCCGCCGCAATGTACCAAGCTACTCGTATCTTTTCGTCAAATCTTCAAGCTAAGGATGCGTTGCGTTTTTATCGAGACGTTCTTGTGCCTCGTTGCCTCGACGATATCGAGGAAAACAAAAAGTTGAACCACCACCTCTATGAAGCATTACTCAGGTCCGCCTACAAACCGGATGCATTTAACAAAGGTGTTGTCTTCCCGCTTCTCGAACCGAGTGCCATCACCCTCCGACAGGCAGGTGTGTTTGGAAGTGTGTTAAGCAAAGTATCGATACCGATGCTCCATTCTGCCGCAGCGTTGATGTTCATCGCTGGTCATGATTGGACCCCTGTCAACTGTGTGTTTGTCACTGTGATATTGAACAAAGGATATGCGCTGCCGTACAAGGTGCTGGACCTAGTTGTCGACTACTTTGTGAGAGAGAAGAAGAACCGACGTGATTTACCTCTGGCTTGGCACAGGTGTCTATTGACTTTTGCGCAACGATACAAGTCTGAAATCGAGATGGAGCAGAAGGAAAAGTTGAAGTTTCTGATGCGTGTTCATTCCCATGCTCATGTTACCCCTGAAATCAGGCGTGAGCTGTTTTCCGCTCGCAACCGGGGGGACATGATGGAGCCTGATGCTAGTTCTATCGCCCGTGCAATTGCCAACGCAGAGTAGCTTACTATATTGTGACTGGTTTCTCGCTCGTGAATCCCTACCAATTTCTTATTCTGTTAAACAATCGAAGATGAGCTTATGAGTTATACTGCTACACCACGACGATATAGTATTGCGCTAGTTCATGCGTTGCTGAATTCTATTTGCTGCCTACGGTTCAACCTCGTTGCGAGTGCCTCAGAGTTTGTTTTGTCTGCACGCTATCACGGAATGAGTTTGTGGGCACTCAGACGGTAATTCCAAAAAAACTGGTTCATCATAGACAGTTCGCAACGAGTTTAGAGTGATAAGGGAAAGCGACTCTGCTGAAGCTAGAACAGCAGGAGTTGGAGTGACCGACGGGTCAACAGCAACACTAACCACTCGGGGTGATCGTTAACCAATGCGACGGTGGATTCGAGGTTTAAATAATGCGGACGACGACGATTACTGTAAGTGTGTTACACTGTCTCTGTATAGCTGGTTGTATGTTGTATACATCTGTAGTTAAAACCGTGACTTATTCCGATTTCCCTGTAATTTATTGTTAAGTTAAGGAACATTCGAATTCTTATAGTTCCACTCTATGCATATTTATTTGTGCTTCCACAACGTTCTATCCCGTAAAGAAAATATCGGGAAGTCCATATTCAAAAACAAGTACGGTAGGTCCCTGCCGAAAATAAAGAATAGATGATACAAATGACCTGCAGCAGTGAATTGTTTCAGCGAAGCCGCTAGAACGCGAATCTTTCTATTGGAAAAATGGGCCCAACAGTTTGACGATTGGGTATTGGAGATGACGCAGGCAGTGTGATTTAGTGGTCCAATTGAACTGAAAAGTTGTTATAGTCAACATTCGCCAATTCCGAAAAATATCAATTATCTGAAATCTGGTCCACTTTTTCTCCCCCATCCAAAATCTCCTACGATCCGAATTTTAAACCGAAAAAATTTCGTTGCCAAAAATCTTTCGTTCAGCAAGAAACTGATTAGTTAATGGCATGAACGGATTTACATTTTTCAGGAAAGAAAAACATTTACGTTAAAAACTCAAGAAATATACGATTCTAGTGATTTTTAGACACTAGAGTTTACTCCCTCATCCCAACATATTTGGCATACAGTGTCATACTGTATAGCTGAATGAAAACATCATCAAATAAGCTGCTCTGGTCTCTTAATAAATGCATTAATTGGGTTTTATAAGCAGCAAGTTGCCTTGCAGTGATTGAGCAGTGGTAATCGGCGATTTTGATCATTTTTTAATATCTTTGAATTCAATCTAAGCTGATGAAACCAATACAATTTACAAAAAATTTTGATGGTAAAATCAGAACAGAAAAGATTTCTAGGATAAATTGCAAATGAAAGATGTTGCCTCAAGAAAGTAAAGAATTACAGAGGTTACACAATCATATGTCTTTTTCTTTAGCGAGCAATACATTGAGCTCTTCGTAAAAACACTTCAAACTGTATTAGGAGTAGGATAATAGAACTTCCTTCTCTACTGTATAAATTACAGAATAGCACGAAAAAGAAATTGAACTGAAACATCTGGTTCTGACAAACTAATCGGTCACATTTATCCAAGTATTCTTTCCCCAGTGCTCCTGCTTTCTGTAGCAGTTGAAACAAAATTGATCTATAATTACCCACTCTTGTACACGTATTATACTTATCCTTTTACAAACGGTTTCACTCTGCGTCTTATGCTATCTAAAAGGTTGGTTATGACTCCATCAATCAGAAAATAAATGTATATTCTTTTGTTCAAATAACTTCTAAATTCTTAAGGAAATTTCAGTGAGCTCTTGGAATTACAAATTGGTAACGAAAGAAAATTTCATACCTATTAATAAACATTTTACTATTATTTACTGTCTCTATGATTGAAAATTCTATTTCTCGTTTAATTTATAGTTCGTTCGGTTATATAAGATAAATACAACATGGTATAAAGTTTTCAAACTCTGGAAAATTAAATATTCATTTTACCTATAATTTTAAACCAATCGTCATGTAAAACATGCGACAAAGAGCTTTATATTATTTGCAATGACATTTGAAGAAAGTAGTCAGAAACTAACAGAGGTTTGTACAACTTGGATTAACATCGAATCTTCGGATTCTACAATTGATAGGATAAAATACTAGTTCTTTTGATATTTGTTTAAAAATATCACCTGTACCGTAAAACTATTCCTGGGAATTTAGATGACAGACTTGCGAATTTACTGTTAAAATATAATAGTATGCGGCACGTAACAATATGCTCAGGTAACGGACTATTTGAGAGCATGCCGAACAGTGACCCTTCTATATTTCCAAATTGGTTTCAAAAATTAAATGTTTTGGCATCGTCCAATTAAATATTTTTCGTCGGTTAACTGCGGTTGTTCTTACACTTTTGGTTAGTTTCTAGTATTTCCTGTATGGATATTGCTGCCGTCAATAGAGCAACGTTAATAATGGACTGCTGTGAGTTGTAGCATAAGAATGCTTGCACAGATCCAAACAAGTTTGCTCTAACATTTCAGTAGACGAAGTAATGCGTAATATAATTACCACAATATGTCCGAACAGCGCCCAGAACTTTAGATCTGTCATAATTAGAAGAGTTGGAAGATACGTGCAAAGCGTATCTTCGAAATAAGTGAAAGAAAATAGTTTTGAACAGAAAGCGTACGTCGATATAATTTAAATTGAGTCATTAAGGAAGCTATTTCTTAGACAATGTATGGTGTTTATTTTAAATCGATTTCTTCAGAGATAGCTAACTCCACGGTATTAGAAGAGATATTTTTGCACTTTTTTACGAACACAAGGTATTTCGGCTCACCAGTCATGTTTTGGGTTGTTGAGCAACTGTAAGCGCTTACAGCATGTGCATTGGTTGCCACGGAGTCAGGACGGAGGACATGATTGCAGGTGCTGGTCGAGTCGTATGGCGTTAGCGCGCACTACACGCGCAAGCAAGTGGCCCGCGTCACCATTGGTAGGTGTCTACGCACTGACGCAGGCGTTGTTCAGTTTTCTGCTGGCGCAAAGCGCGTCGACCGACCTTGATGCGCACTTCATAGCGCGGGGCGTGCTGCACCTGCTGAGTTGTGTCGCACTGCTGTTGGCGGCGTCGACACGGGTGCGCAATGTGTCGGTGGCGTCGCTTGCTGCGTCGCTCGCGTTCCTGGTGGACGCCGGAGTGAGGGCGTTGGCCGCTTCCACCGCGCTGGCTTCAACCACGCGCGAGGCATTCCCGCCTGCGAGCGCGACGGAATTCGCACAATTGACGTTGGCTGCGGTGCTCATCGTTGTTTTACGACGCCGAGAAGAACCCCTGTTCGCCGCATCTCTCGCCCACGCGATAGCTACCGTGCTAGCACGTATCGTCGACTCGTTGCCACTAGAAGGGCGTGGTGCGGCGGCGGCGGAATTGGTGGCCTCGATTGTCGCGTTAGTCGCCGCTACGAACGCTGCGAAAATCGCAGTTCGCGCGCTGTTGGGCACGGATAGCATGGTCACTCGTGCTAGACGTGTTTTGGACGACGTGGCGCGTGAAGCAGATTTCGTTCATGTGTGGCGCGACGAAGCGCGTTCGGTACGCGCATTGGTACAGCTGAAGGCACGCGACCATGCCGCAGGACTGATGGCACGCTCACGGATAAAAGCCGCGCTTGCGGAAGTCGTCGACGACGTATACGTGCATGTCGAGCCGACACATGGAACAATACGAGGCATTTCACCGAGCACGGAGTGATGCAGTTGATCTATCGAAACCTAGGCGACTTGCACACACTTGTCAGTGCTCCGGAGTCGGCGGTGGAAGTTGCGGAGAAACGATGCGCTTGAACGTTTCCAGAATCCTCGTGCATGAATATTGATTAAATGTTGAGCAGACAAGGGTTTATCCGACGTGGCACCGCCCAATTTCTCTATCGCCAGTGCAATCGTTCGTACCCCAGCTAGATTCGGTTTGAAATCCTACAGTTCGAGTCGACTGAATGACCGGACATGGGCTGACTTGGACCAATGCTCATTACGATATTGAATGGCGACGTCTATACAGTACTAGAAAGCTTACCGAACGGGTATGCGAAAGTAGAGCTTGTGCACACTGGCACCTGACTCCAACTCGGAGCAGTGCGGTTTGGTAGTGC
>JAAUYH010189362.1_pt1 | contig 15390 bp, 10 predicted proteins | sample 7278061 | NCBI WGS metagenome assembly JAAUYH01 (sample SAMN14350203, study PRJNA611818) | marine sediment metagenome | isolation source: surface marine sediment (0.6m) | place: French Polynesia: Moorea | collected 2018-08
CAGAGGAGCTGAGTCGCACAGCGACACGCTTCGCGGTAAGCAAAGCTATGCCGTAGGCTTTACGCTAACGCGTCTGGAACATCTCGATTCATACCGCGATTCAGCAACGCCGAAAAAAGAATGCGACACATGGTTGGTAGGGGCGCGGAAACCGCGCCCCTACAAGTTGGATATGTTACAAACATTTTGTGATTTGGTATTACTTTAATTGTGCTGCTTCTAAACGGACTGCCTGACATCTTGCATGGATGTTACGGGAAACTGCATTCTTTGTACAGGGCTGGTAAATTCTACGGGTACACCCAAAGCATCTCCTATACATACACCTATTAAACCAGACAAAGTTGGCGTTTTTTTGACATTATTTAATCTCCAATTTTAATCTCCAATAAATTATCAAAAACACCAAGCTACTTGCAGACGAAAAATTAAATAATTTGTTCCATATTTGATTTGAAAAATTTTCTACTTGTGCCACTTTAAAAAGTGTCATTAATGGCTGTAATTTAGCATAAAAAATGTCATGCAGCCATATTTATTATCTGATCAAACTAACAAGTTGCACTTCCAAAAAGGATAAGCAGGAGGCAGAGCCTCAACTCCCCTGGTTACCAGCGTAGATACACAAATTTTACCTCACCCCTTCCCCTCTCCTTATTAAGGAGAGGGGTGGCTTTAGCCGGGGTGAGGTTCTGACTGTATTCTATAAGCGTGAAAAGCGTTATATTATCTTTTCAAAGAGACAATCTTCATGGCGGCGTACTATTTTAACACTTGTAATATTAAGTTCTAATTATTCAAAATTGCAGAAAAATATTTGGAACCTTTTAGTTTTATTTTCGACATGGGATGTAACAGCAACCCCCTACAAAATTTGGTAAAAATTATGCAACGTCTTTTTAAGTCTTTAGTAACAATTTCTGCATTATCTACTTTGGTGATTTCTCCCCTTGTCTTGTCTGCAAATCCAGCAGCGGCTGAAAGCAATAATAAAGGAACTGATGCTTCCTATGTTGGTGCAGGTATTGGAGGTGGTATTACCAATGGTGGTGCTGATAACGATGCAGCGACTTTTTCTGGTAATCTCACGGGTCGTGTCAAGTTACCAAAACTACCAGTGTCTGCACGTACTCAGATTATCTGGACTAATGATACAACTGCAATTATACCGCAAATTTCTGTAGATGCACCTATCTTAAAAGGTACTAATGCTTACGTTGGTGTTGGTTACTCTTTTGTAGAAGCCAAAGATGGTAGACAAAATTCTGGTGTAGGTAACCGAGATGCCGTCGCAGTAACCGTTGGGGTAGAATCTGAGGTGGTGAAAAATATCTTAGTTTACAGTAATGCAACTGTGGGAATTGATGCTTACGAAAATTCCTCTGCTTCAGCTGTTAACGTTGGTGGTGGTATTGCTTATCGCTTCAAATAATCACGACTAGGGATTAATAGTTAACAGTTAGCAGTTGGGAGTCTGGAGTTGGGAGTTAACAGTTAACTGTTACGACAAAAAAATCCTCATAACTCCCTATTACCTATTACCCATTACCCATTATTAGTAATATTGCTGGGTTTGTTAAGTGTTACATCACTGAGAAATCCAGCTTTTTGCCGTCGTGGTAAAATAACTTGTATTATTCATCTAAATTCCGACCGGATTACCGGAAAACACTAACCGAATGGGTGTTTATAATACCCTGATTCGGTATTTACTGATGCCTGATTGAGAAACAATACAATTGCAATGGTTAACTCTGCTCCTCCCCCGACTGATAGCCCTAAACTTTCTAAATTAGAAGGTATCAAGGAACGTAGTAATTATTTACGCGAACCTGTGGCTACCGAATTACTTCAGGATACAACTCACTTTAGCGAAGAAGCGATACAAATTCTTAAATTTCATGGTTCTTATCAGCAGGATAACCGTGACAATCGGGTTAAAGGACAGGAAAAAGATTACCAGTTAATGCTGCGTACCAGGAGTCCTGGTGGGTTTATTCCACCACAACTTTACCTGACTTTAGACCGGTTGGCTGATGAATATGGTAACCATACCATGCGTGTAACTACTCGCCAAGGGTTTCAGTTGCACGGTATTTTGAAAAAAAATCTCAAGGCAACCATTGCTGCTATTGTTAAGAGTATGGGTTCCACTTTGGGTGCTTGTGGGGACCTTAACCGTAATGTAATGGCACCTCCAGCCCCGTTTAAAAATAAGCCAGAATATCAATATGCTTGGGAATATGCTAACAATATTGCTGACTTATTAACGCCGCAAACAGGTGCTTATTACGAAATTTGGCTGGATGGGGAAAAAGCAATTAGTGGGGAAGAAAACCCCGAAGTCAAAGCTGCACGACAACGTAATGGTACTGGAACTCTGTTCCATGACAAGGAAGAACCCATTTATGGTACTCAGTATATGCCACGCAAGTTTAAGGCTTGTGTAACGGTTCCTGGGGACAATTCCGTTGATTTATATACCCAAGACCTAACTCTGGTGGTTATTACTAATGACAAGGGAGAATTAGAAGGTTTTAATGTCTTTGCTGGTGGTGGTTTAGGAAGAACTCACAATAAGGAAGAAACTTTTGCACGCATGGCAGATCCAATTTGCTATGTATCAAAGGATGATGTTTATCAACTCGTGAAAGCAGTTGTCGCTACTCAAAGGGATTATGGCGATCGCGTAAATCGTCGTCATGCGAGATTAAAATATCTTATCCATGATTGGGGTGTGGAACGGTTCCGTTCTAAGGTCGAACAATATTTTGGCAAGTCTGTTGAACCGTTGAAAGAATTACCAGAGTTTAAATATTACGATTTCCTGGGCTGGAACGAACAAGGAGACGGGAAGTTATTTCTAGGTATTTCTATTGAGAATGGTCGTGTAAAAGATGAAGGTTCATGGCAACTTAAAACTGCTTTACGGGAAATTGTCCAGCAGTTTAACTTACCTATCCGTTTGACGGGAAACCACAATCTGATTTTCTACGACATCGAAGCAGAAGATAAATCTGCCATTCAAGCAATTCTTGACCGTTGCGGGGTTGTCAGCAATCCAGGAGATATCGAATCCCTTGTCCGTTATGCTATGGCTTGTCCTGCTTTGCCTACCTGTGGCTTAGCAATTACGGAATCAGAACGGGCAATTCCCGGCATTTTAGAGCGAATTCGGACTTTGCTGGATAAATTAGGTTTACAAGATGAACATTTTGTGGTAAGAATGACTGGTTGCCCTAATGGCTGTGCCCGTCCTTATATGGCAGAATTGGGTTTTGTGGGTAGCGCACCAGAATCTTACCAAGTGTGGCTGGGTGGTTCCCCGAATCAAACTAGGTTGGCACAAGCTTATGTGCAAAAGCTACACCATAATGACTTGGAAACCTTCCTAGAGCCGATTTTTGTCTACTTCAAAAAGTCCCGGAATCAAGGGGAAAGTTTTGGTGATTTTTGCGCCAGGGTTGGGTTTGATGCTCTCCGTGAATTTACGGAAGGATATAAGCCTGGTAGTACAAAAGGAAACAAAGCTCGTCACAGAATTACTGTGCGGGATGATGTTTATGACCAGTTGAAAGCAGCCGCAGACACTCAAAATACATCTATGACTGAGTTGGTGAATCAAGCGTTGAAACAGTACTTAAACTTGTCCTAGAGTTTTTTCTTTGTGTCTTAAGTAAGTGGGTCAAATTAAATATAAAACCTCACCCCCATCCCCTCTCCTACCCTCACCCCTAACCCCTCTCCCATTGGGAGAGGGGGAAAAGGAGAGGGGTGTCCGGAGGACGGGGTGAGGTTTTATCTTACATTTAATTGTACCTACCTATAATTGTACCTACCTACTTAGTGTGTTAGTGGTTTAAACACAAAGCCACTCTAGTAACTGTATTCCAGCAGGGTAGACATGAAGACACGAAGAAGAAAGAAATAAGTGCATACTTTGGTAAATTCCTAGGGGGAGGGTGGAACTTGTAACTGTTTGGAAGAGGGATTGTTTTCTTGGACTAGTTGATAGTGAAATCCCCCCACTCCACCATTGCACTCTGTACCGGAACCTTCAGTTACTTGAACAAGAACTGATTTTCTATCAGCAGGTTCCCCTTGGTTAAATTTGAGTCTATGTCCAGAAGTTTTAGAGGCTGGTAAATCGATGTTAGACAGATTTTTTAATACAGTCTCACGACTGGGATTTTTGGATTCTTCCATCTCTATTGCTTCGATAAAAGCTTGAGTCGCATCATAAGCACCAGCAGTTAGCCAATTAATTCCACCTTCCCATATTTTGCAAGAATGCGTCGCAAATTGTTTGGAATTAGGTTCTTGTGCAAACCAGGGAATTGGTATTACTAAGCCTTCAAGAGATTTTTTACCTCGTCTCAAATTATCCCCACCATACAAATTATCTCCTCCCATGAGTAGCAACTTTAGATTTTGGGAGTATGCTTGGTCAGTTTTTTCTTTTTCCCGAGCTATATTAATAACGACAGGAATGTGTTCCATACCTGGGAAAAATGCAGCCGCATCAGCATTATAGTCAAATATAGTGCTAAATTTAGCATTTTTATTATCTGCCAAATTTACTACTTTTGGTTCTGTTCCACCTTTTTTGATAAAAGCTGTTTTAAATGCTTCCTTTAAGCTGTCACTGTATATGTCGCCATCTGTAGAGAAAATTACAACTCGCTTAATATTTTGTTTGATTGCATATTCAGCTAATGTTTTACCAGCTACAGCATCAGAAGGAATTGTTCTAAAAAATACTTTTTTCTTTGATTTATCCCAACTTAATTTAGTGCTGGTACTAGTAGCAGATATCATTGCTAAACCAGCTTTATCGTACACTTTTAGTGCAAACCTACTAAGTTCACTAGTATTGTGTCCAATAACACCGAGAACCCTTTTATCTTTCACGAATTCTTCAGCAATTCTTCTAGTCTGGTCTTTATTACCATTATCGTCAGCAATTACGATATTCAGCAATGGAAGATTTAAATTATCTTCACGATTCTTGTTAAAGTTATCCTGTGCTTGTGCAACTCCTCGCAATATTTCTTTCGCTACTTCTCTTCTTGCATTTATTGGTACAGCAACTGCTAAAGTGAGATACTTAATATTTTTATCTTTGTACCGTTGACGTGCTAATGCATTATTGTGATAAATCAGTAATTCTGGTTCATTTTTATCAACTTCTCTAGCAGTTTCAAAAAAAAAGCTGGCTGTTTTGTAATCACGTTTTTTAAAAGATTGAACAGCTTCTGTATAATAAAAATTATTATTGAAACGAAAGAAGTTTTCTTCTCCTTCGCTAAATTTTTCTGGTTCTAATATGTATGGCTGATATATAGCCTGAATATATTTAAAGCTCAGCCCTAAAAATAATCCAATTATAATACCCAATAAACTAGTGCTTATCAGCGAAATATTGAAATTTTTCCGGTAATTTTGTCTTTCCAGTTCTAAGCTTGCATTTAGAAATTGATAATCTTCATCACTCAAGATTTTATCAGTCTTCCATGCTAAAGCTTGACGTAATTTTTTACCTTGTAATAACCAAGACTGTTTTTTATCAGTCTTCCATCCTAATAACTCTTCTTCATAAGGTTTTCTATCTTTGAAGATTTCAGATACCCATTTTTCATCAAAGACAGATTGATAAATGGGATTATAAATTTTGATTTTTTTATTATCTATTATTGCTAAACCAGATAGAATCAATTCCTTTTGTACCAGGTTATCATCAGTCTTTAACTCTGGCTGCTGTAAAAGTTCTAGATATAGCTTTAGCAATTGAAAAGTAGGTTGTTGACTATTGATAATCCTGTCTCGAATTGTCCTCAAATGCTGTGGGTTATCCTGTTCTTCCCAATTATCAATTATTTTGGATTTAACAATTTGTCTAACCGAATCAGATATCGCTCTTTCTTCAACGGGGATAGCTTCTTTAGAATCTACAATAATTTCACATATTTTTTGAGTGAGAAAGGGTTGACCACTAGTCCATTTTAAAACTTCTCGTAATATATATTCAGCAGTTTTAGAGTCACTAACTTTACTTTGTAAACCTTGAGTAAGAGGTCGAGCTTGTTCAAATGAAAAAGGATTTAATTGAATTGCTTCCCCAATGTTAAAAGGTGTGCGTTTCCTATCTTCGATTAGTTGAGGTGGTGTAGCTACTCCTAACAATGCAAAAGTAATTCGGTTGTATTTTGGATTATTAGTACGCTGGTTATAGCAATATCTAATCAAAGCAAAAAAATCATCTGTGGAAAAATCCAAACTTAAAACTGTATCTATTTCGTCTATAAAAATAACAATATTTTCAGTAACTTCTGTTAATAACTTTCTTTCAATAAAATCACGGAAACGGTCAACAGGGGATTGCAACTTTTGCTCTCTCCACCAACTTGATAATCCCTGGGTGTCTAAGCCACATTTATCTGCTACATTTTGGATAAAACTAAAATACCACTGCTCGATGGTAACTCCTTTAGTCCCAAATCCCTCTAAACTAATGTAAACACACCTAAAGCCTTCTTTTCGTAACTTCTGACTAACTCGTACCTGCAAGCTAGATTTACCCATTTGTCGGGAATTAAACACATAACAAAATTGACCATTTTTAATTCCTTGATAAAGGTCTGTATCAGCCTGTCGCTCTATATAACTAGGAACATCAGGGTTTAAAGTTCCGCCAACTTGATAGTATTTTTTCAGCATTTATTTTGCGTTGCTCCTTAAAGATTAATACGGAAAAATTGACGATATAATTTGCAGCGTGGCTGGGCTAAATTGTTTTTTTCGAGCGTTATTAATCCTAAACGTTGCAAGTTCCTTTTTTGATTGAAACGTAACTGAATCGGTTGGTTTTCCTCTGCATTGACAACTTCCTTAAATGCTTGATTCAAGTCGGAATTGTTTTCCAGAATTTCTAAAAGTTCCTGTAGATGGTTATTATATGGACCATTAAGGGTAGGAGCAACTTCCAAGAATTGTTCTAGCGTAGAGTTATGAAGCCGAATGTATTCCAGACACTTTCGCACTAACAGGGGATGTCCTCCAACAAGATCCATCAGTTGCTGAACTTCTGCATCTGTCCAATTCAGTCCATGAAGCTGTACCAAATCGTGAACTTCCTCTGTCTTAAATTCCGGTAAATCAACCACAAATCCAACGTTACTCAGGGGAGAGTTATTGATATCTAAAGATGCATATACTTCAGTAGAATGTACAATTATCAAACGGAGTTTTTGCCACGTATGGCTATCTAAATCCCCTTGCTGTGCATTGGTATGCCAATTTCGTATCAGTTTGCAAAAGTCTGGAGCAATTTCCGGGTGTTCAAAAATCAAATCGACATTATCTAAAGCTAATATTAAAGGGCGAGAATTTGCTCTCAATACGTGATTCTGAAAGTAACGGGTTACTCTGTCAACAGGAGTTCCTGAATTGTTCCAATAATCATCGAACTTATTGGGTAGATTTAAATTGTTGCTGATTCCAACACAGAATGACTGTAAGAATTCTTCTAAAGTCGAAACTGTGCTATCTACTAAATCTCTACAGTTCAGTCTAACCCTTTGGTAGCGTTTCTCTCTTGCATAAATAAGAATCTGGTTCATCAGCAATGTTTTCCCCATCTGGTGAGGTGCTTTGATGCGGATTAAAGAAGCTGGCTTTTGAATTTCTTCATAACAATAATCTTCGATAGAAGAACGCTGGACATGAAAAATATCTGCTCTCTTTATCCGCAGAACAGGGGTTAAGTTTTCTGGAATATCTTCCATTTGAATCTGCAAACAGCCAATGTCAAAAGCATTGTCAATGGAACGATTTGCTCCCAGTGCGGTATAAAAACCAATAGAGAAATTAATCGCAGCTTGATCCCCAATTGCTTTTTTCATACCAATGACAAAAGGGATATGCTCAACAATAGCTTGTGCTTGAATGTCTGAATAACAAGCATTCAACACCACACAATTAACTTGATCCGCTACCAATCTAAATAGGTCAGCTAAAGCTTTGGGTGTAACTGGTCCAGTTGTACCCGACTCATTTTCAAAGCAAAGCTCACCAGTACTTGCACCATGACCAGAAAAATGTACAATATGAGGCTGAAAATGCAATATTTTTTGGCTCATATCTCCTGGACGCGCAGACAGTGCAAAATCCAACTGAAATCTTTCTGGTTGGTTAGCTTGTCGTAATCTTTCTTGAATATCTCGCAATTCCTGTTGTAAACGGAGTCTAGCAGTATCGGTAGGTTCAGCAGTCAAAAATAAAATTCTAATGTGGCTATCGTCGTGCATCCAAAATTGCTCCATTAGTTAGTAAGATTACTTATGAGTGTTTTTGAGGTTATTGATAATAAACAATTTTCCAAAATTGTCAACAGTGAAATTATTTAATTTTTTACAACCCACATTCCACACCCTAGGGTGTCACACAGCATAATCACTTAATTTTTTCTCTTATGTCAGCTATAAATTCTCCTAACAAAACTTTTAGTTTTCGTTATTCTACTAGTATAACGAGCGCGTAAATAAACCAATCTAAACAGCCCAAAAGCCTCCTATCTAAGCATTTTTAATTGTTTTATAGGACTACTATTTGATTTTTGTTGGCTTAGTCTACGCTGTGCGCTTAGGGAACTCAGTACACTTTCTGTTCCCAATTCCCAATTCCCTGTTAAGAGTTCCCTGTTAAGAGTTCCCTCCCCCTACAACTCAATTCACAAATCAAACCGAATTCCTATAGTTTCTATGTCCCAACTCCAACGAATAGCGATCGCACCTTCTCAATTTCAACAAGAACTTATATTACTGACATCGCAACAATTACATTATCTGCGTCGTGTTTTGCGCTTGGGAGATGGCGATCGCTTTATTGCCATGGATGGGATGGGAAAATGGTGGTTAGCGCAGCTAGCAGGGGAACAAGCACGGGTTTTAGAACCATTGGTGGTAGAAACGGAGTTAGGTGTAGCCATTACCTTGATGGTGGCTTTACCTAAGGGAAATGCCTTTGATGATATTGTCCGTTTTTGTACTGAATTGGGTGTAACTTGTATTGCTCCAGTGTTGAGCGATCGCACTTTGCTGAAACCCAGTCCCCAGAAGGTAGAACGTTGGCGACGCATTGCTCAGGAAGCGGCGGAACAATCGGAGCGTGCTTTTATACCTACTGTTTTGGAACCTGTTTCTTTTAATACGGCTTTGACATCTAGTAGTGCAACTCACCGTTTTATTTGTGAGGGGCGTGGTAATTATCCTCACCTCAAGGATATGATTCAAGGATTGTCTGTAAATTCTGAAGTTGTAATTGCTACGGGACCTGAAGGAGGATGGACCCAAAAGGAACTTGAATGTGCAATTGCAGCTGGTTTTGAACCCGTGTCCCTCGGTCATCGTATCCTCAGGGCTGTCACAGCACCAATTGTGGCTCTATCCTTGCTTTCCGCTATTTGTGAAGTATAAAGTAGTTATATCTCACGTAAAGACGCAGAGGTGCAAAAGTTTCTTTGGGGTATTTGGGTGAGTTATATTTTCCAGAATATTTTATACTTTGTTATGTATGCTTGAGCAAGTTGTCGCCGCTTTTGAGGAAAAAGACTATCGTAGTGCCGCAAAATTACTGAAAAAATTGTTACAACAATCACCTGATAATCCTTGGGTGCAGTTCTATGTGGGACGGTTACATGAAGTGTCGGGGAAACGTCAGGAAGCAGAAAAGGTGTATCGACGACTGCTGCGGGATACGATGAATACTAAGATAATTACTCAAGCACGTCAGGGTTTACAAAGACTGCAAGATATTGAACAAGCAGAACGAAAACGCGCTATAGACGCAGCTACAAGTGATATAGAGAATACGGAAGCGGGAGTATTAGTTTTAGAACCTCTCGCTCATGAATTAAAGAAAGAAGCAGCGCAAAAGTTTGCCCAAATTATGCAGATAGATGCTTATAGCGCTCGTTTGTTGTTACCTAGTCGTGGTTGGCGATTTTATCGTAGTGGTGCTGTGGGAGAGCTTAAATTTTATGGAGAACAGCTAAAAAATGCTGGTATTCCTTGTTTTTGGAGCAAAATATCAGCCATTGAGTCAATTAAAGTCTTTCAAGTTGAATATTTCACGGAATTTGACCCCAAACCGACTGTGGTTTGTCGCAATCAAGCAAATCAACTTGGTTCTCTCAGCTTTGATTGGTCGGAAGTCACAGCACGGGTGTTGGGACTTTTACCCATTTTTGAAGAGGTTATAGATGTTGATGCTCGTCGGAAGTTAAAACGCAAAACCAAAACCCAAGACTATTTTCAATTTTGCGATTTACACTTACCCGGTAGGGGTTGTATTTTGCGATTTTATGACAATGGTTATGAATTTAAGCAAGGAATAGAAATTACTCCCCAATCTAGCCAAAATACAATCCGCATTAATTGGAATAGTTTGATGAAAATGATTGAGAATAAGTTACCTCAAGCTCAACTTTGGTCAGATTTTGCACCTTTTGCAGAAACAGTTTTAGACCAAACAGAAATCCTCGCTCAAATTTCCTCTCATATACATTTGTTTCGCAGGGAAGAAACTAATTGGGATCCCGCTTTTCAATTATATAGTGGGCTGATTTTTGTAAACTATTGTAAATAATATCTATAGTATCTGTAGGGTGCGTTATGACTTTAGTCTAAGAGGATGTTTGTCAAGTCTAAAAGATTACTAAAAACCTCACTTCTTATCTCTCTCCTAGGAGGAAACAGACTTTGAAACCCCTATTTTTCTGTTCCCCTTCCAGCATTAAAAGTTTTTCCGCTTCCCTCTCCTTCTAGGAGAGGGTTTCCCCCAGGGGTTAGGGGTTAGGTTTCCAGGGTTTTGATGTTCAACATAATACTTTTCAAACATCCTCTAACGCACCAATATGATTACTCCCATCCTGCTAGAAGATTACCGAATTGAGTCAGAGGGGGAAGAATGGGAAGAGGAGGAGAAAGTTTTACAGGTAATCTTAGGATAAGTAGGTCGGTACAAATAAAACAAAGCAGTTAGGGTCGTCATTTGTCATTGGTCATTGGTCATTGGTAAAGGTTTCAGGGCTATTTACGTTTCGTAACATAGTTATATTTATTTCCGTCGATTTACTTACCGAAAGGAGTATTCTATAGTTTAGAAGTTGTTTGAAAAGTATTGTTATTAACATCAAAACCCTGGAAACCTAACTAGGGAATGGGGGTTTCAAAGTCTCTGGACTAGTAGGAGAGAGATAAGAACTGAGGTTTTTAGTAAGCTTTTAGACTTTCCAAATATCCTCTGAGTACACTGTATCGGTGGACTCACCTTGTAGGATGCGTGTCTCACCTTTTCCAGTTAATTAGGCAAAGGAGACTCCCACCCTACAATTGGATAGTTTATTCCATCATCCATTTTTGCATGGCAAGCCCAATTAAATGTAAATTTAATACTTTATATTTTCATTTTTAAGGATAATTACGAGTTGACAAACTTCATTTTTGCTTGATTTTAACTTGTCATGAATGACCGTTAATTCACCGTAAATAGCTGTAAACTCCACAGCGCCAAGATGAGCAATAGCCCAAACCCTGACTTGTCAATTCGCAAAACAGGTTTTGTATATTTTGTATAAAATTTATTTAAAGTTTAATCGAATACTGAATTGAATACTGAATTTTTGGTTTATGATAAATTTAGTTAGGGTCATCTAAGCTTCAGGTTTTTTACGGTTAACAGATCCAAGATTTTTTTATATGTTAATAGAATAGTTGCATGATAGTTGCATTATATAAAAATCAACTATTTGGCTTGATTTTATTGATAAAAAAATTTGTTGTTAGCTCAAATAGAAAACTTTGATGGGGATAATTTTAGATTAATGTAAATTTAAAATTCAAATTCCCAAGTTCAAAATCCAAGCATTACCAAAAGACCTCAAAAGATATTACTTATGCTGATGACACTTCAGGAATCTCAAATCCCAACCGACTATACCAAAAGCCTTGCACTTTTTCCTCTGACTCAGACAATCTTGACAAAAACAACTGCGCAACGTGCAATCGCTTTTATTGACTCTTCTGTAGAAAACTATCAGAGTCTCATAGCTGGAGTCGTTTCAGGGACGGAGGTAGTAGTACTTGATAGCAATCAGGATGGTGTAGAACAAATTACAGAAATTCTGAGCGATCGCACAGACATTAATAGTTTACATATTGTTTCTCACGGTTCCCCTGGCTGCCTATATCTTGGTAATAGTGAACTCAGCCTCGATACTCTTAACCATTATACCAATCAGCTTAAAACTTGGGCTGTTGCATCCTCCAATATTTTCCTCTACGGTTGTCAGGTTGCTGCAGGGGATGCGGGAGAAGAATTTTTGTCAAAACTCCACCACCTCACCAAAGCCAATATAGCCGCTTCTGCAAATCTCACAGGGAGTGCTGATCAAGGAGGAGACTGGGAACTTGAGGTTATTAAGGGGAATATTAAGACATCCTTAGTCTTTGAACCCCAGGTGAGAGAAGCCTATGCTGGAGTATTAGGGACTTTCACAGTTACCACTGCTAATGATGATGGGGATGGAGAAGATACAGGTCTTTCCTTACGAGAGGCGATCGCTTTGGCTAATGCTTCTGAGGGAGAGGATACCATTGTATTCGACTCTAGTTTGAGTGGAGAGATTATCACTCTCACCCTAGGAGAGTTAGGAATTACCGATGATTTAATTATCGATGGTTTAGGTGCAGACCAATTAACTATTAGTGCTAATCATACTTCCCGTATCTTCAATATAAACGATGGTGATGCTAGTAATCAAATTAATGTTGAGATTGAAGGGTTAACTATTACTGATGGTAATTCAGATGAGGGTGCTGGTATTTTCAGTACCGAGAATCTGACGATCACTGAAAGTACTGTTACTGACAATACGGCTCAAATTCGTGGTGGTGGTATTTTCAACGATGGGGGTACTCTCACTGTTATTGAAAGCACTGTCAGTAATAATACGGCTTTGACTCGCTCTGGTGGTGGAATTAGCAACACTGGGGTTTTGAACATTATTGACAGTAACGTTACTGGTAATAGCGCTGCCACTGCTGGTGGGGCTATCGCTAACAATAGTACTGGTGTCGTGACAGTAACTAACAGTACTTTAACTGCTAATACAGCAGTTCGTTTTGGCGGTGCCATCGCAAACTCTGGTACTGTAACTATCAATGAAAGTGTCGTTAGTGATAACACGGCTACTTCCCTTGGTGGCGGTATTTTTAATGATAGTGGTAATCTTATTGTCAACGACAGTACCCTTAGTGGCAATACTGCTCAGTTTGGTGGTGCTATCCACACTCAATTTTTTGGGACTGCTACCATCAACGATAGTACAATTAGTGGCAACACAGCTACTACTGGTGGTGGTGCCATTGTCAACGCAGATAGTGTTCTTGAGGTTAACGATAGTACAATCACAGATAATACTGCTCCTATCGGCGGTGGCGTTGTTAACGTTGATACAACTGCTCCCGTTCCATTAACTCCCACTACCACAGTTACGAACAGTATTATAGCTGGTAATGATAATAACGATATTGCAGGTATTGGAGAGAACACTGACTTTATCAGTGGTGGTAACAATATAATTGGAAATGGTGATGGTGCTGGTGGTTTAACTGATGATGTTAATGACGACCTTGTAGGGACTACAGACAACCCCATTGACCCATTTTTGGGTTCTTTGTCTAATAGTCTTTATATTAGAGGTGATAGTAGTAATAATAACCTCAGCGGCAAATCAGGCAACGACTCAATCAAAGGCTTAGAGGGCAATGACACCCTGAGTGGCGGTGCAGGTAATGATACCCTAAAAGGTGGTAAGTACAACGACCAACTTTGGGGTGGTAGTGATGATGACTTACTCAAAGGGAATCAAAATAACGATACCCTTTATGGTGGTACGGGTGACGATACCCTAAAAGGTGGTAAGGACAACGACCGACTTGTGGGTGGCAGTGGTGATGATACCCTAAAAGGCGATCAAAATAACGATACCCTTTATGGTGGTACGGGTAATGATGCTTTAGAAGGTGGTAAGGACAACGACGAACTTTGGGGTGGCAGTGGTAATGATTTTCTCAAAGGCGATCAAAATAACGATACCCTTTATGGCGGTACCGGTAATGATAGTTTAGAAGGTGGTAAAGACAACGACGAACTTTTGGGTGGTAGTGGTGATGACTTACTCAAAGGTGGACAAGGTGATGATTTACTGCGGGGTGGTTATGGCAATGACACCCTTAGAGGTGGTCAAAATGCCGATATCTTTATTTTAGCACTAGGTGAAGGAACCGATACCATTGAAGATTTCCGACAAGGTGCAGATCGGATTGGATTAGCTGGTGGATTAATGTTCAGCGATCTGAATTTCTCGGGTGACAACATTATGGTTGGTAGTGAAACCTTAGCAATTGTGACAGGAATGGATACCACGACTCTAAACTCTTGGGATTTTACTATAGTCGTCTAACTTCTTTTGTGACAGGGTGGATAATACCCACCCTACAATAATCTAATTAGAGAGTATTAGTGGTCTGTCCCATTAGTTTTGATAGCTAGTTTTATAGTCATATTTATATGACTTTGACTATTAGACTGGGACTTATAGTCCCAGGTGGGTGTGATGGAAACCCCTCAGAATTAATGGGACAAACCATTAGTCTGTCAACATAGTTTTGAGGGATAACCAATCTTGAAAAGGATTACTCCAAAATCAAGGTTACATAAATCTCTCCATCATTTCAAACTTGACAGACTATAGCAGTTTTCACTTCAGTCCAATACACTAAGAACCTCACCCTATGAACCCTCTCCTACCCTACGGGAAGCCACTCCGTGTCTATAGTAAGGAGAGGGATGTCCGGTCTTGTCAGGGTGAGGTTAAATTTGTATTGCACCCAACCGAAAACCGCTATATTGCTTACCGTACATCCACTATCTATGCACAAGCTTTTTTCAGTTCAAAAAGTACGAGAGAATGTCATCAAGCTGCTAGAGATTATAGTTATACAATGATTATTTCTTCCGATAAATATGAAATTTTTGGCTGTCATGGATACCAACGAAAGCAAACCCAGCTTGTTCCATGATTTCTTCTTTTTTGCATTCCTTAGCGAAATTAAATTTAAGTTTCTGTTGAGACAATACCTTACCGTCCTTCTTGAAGAAATAACCAAAGATTTGAATATTACTTAAAATTCCACTTAACATAGATCCTTTAAATAAATATAGGATTACTATTTGATTTTTGAACAGAACTCAGTACACTTTCTATTCCCTGTTAAGAGTTTCCTGTTCCCTCCCCCTATAAGTCAATTCAGAAATCAAACCGGATTC
>JAAUYH010201859.1_pt1 | contig 15387 bp, 8 predicted proteins | sample 7278061 | NCBI WGS metagenome assembly JAAUYH01 (sample SAMN14350203, study PRJNA611818) | marine sediment metagenome | isolation source: surface marine sediment (0.6m) | place: French Polynesia: Moorea | collected 2018-08
GTGGGAGCAACAATAATTGCCGACCAATCCCCTAAAAGTATCGGTGTTAAGTAACTAAGACAATATTTACTGACGCTGCTACCAGTCTGCATCAAAGCAGGACGACCTAAACGCAGAGCGCGAGCAATAAGTCGAGCCATGGTTAAATGGTGGGGAAAATTTCGATTTCCATGTTGTCGTAAAAAATCCCGCAGGGATGAATGAACATCTGCTTCGATCACGTCAATACTGTTCTACAAAAAGAATCATCATAATTTCTGCTATTACTCCAGTTTGTCCTGAGGAAAGGCACCTGGTCTTACTTTAAGCGTTTTTGGTTTACCATTTCGAATGACTTTAACCTCCAATTCTGAACCTATTTTGCTTAAATCCACCTGTTCTTGTACTTGAAGGGAAGTCTTTACAGAGAGATCTCCTACTTGACTAATGACATCCCCTGGTTGAAAGCCACTTTTAGCAGCAGGAGAACGAGGAATTACTCTCACCACTAGTACCCCTTCTTGCTGGGCAATCTTAAAGTTAAATTCTTGGCTAGAGTTAATTTCTGCCCTCGTCTTCTGGTTGAGATTTACCATGTGAATCCCTAGATAGGGATGATCTGCCTGTCCTTTAGCAAATAGCTGATTCGCGATCCGTTGTGCTGTTTCAATGGGAATTGCAAATCCTAAACCTTGAGCATCAGCGCGGATTGCCGTATTGATCCCGATTACCTCTCCTTGGGAGTTCAGTAACGGTCCACCAGAATTACCGGGATTGATTGCAGCATCAGTTTGAATAAAGCGCACTCGCTTGTCGGGAACACCTACCTGAGAGCTAGAACGACCCAAAGCACTGACAATACCTACAGTAACAGTGTTATCTAATCCGAGAGGGTTGCCAATAGCGATCGCCCATTCTCCTGGAGTTAAATTTTCGGCATTTCCCAGGCTTACCGTCGGTAAGTCCGTTGCCTCAATCTTGATTACTGCCACATCAGTAAAAGAATCAGTACCTAGCACCTTGCCTTCATAGCTAGTACCATCTTTAAGAGTTACCTGAACTTCTTCGGCATCGTTTACCACATGAGCATTAGTGATCAAACGACCATCAGAGCCAATAATAAACCCTGAACCAGTTCCCCGTTCAACTCGATCAGATGGAGCGTCTGAAGGACTTTCATTGCCTTCACTACCAAAAAAACGTCGAAATAAAGGATGTTTAAAATTTTCAGGTAATGCTGAAGAGACTTGACGAGAAGCATCTATTCTCACAACCGCTGGCCCTACCTTTTGTACGGCAGTAGCAATAAAGTTAATGTTTTGATTATTACTGCTGCTAAGAGGATTAGCCTGAGTTGGAATTGCCGTCGGATATACTTGAGCTTGCTCGATAGTGGGTGTTTTCTGAACGTTACGACTGCTCCAAAAAAAGCCCACCCCCCCTCCAAGAGCAAAGATACTCAGATAAACACCTAGCTTGTTAGATAAGAATTTCATATTTATCAGTTTAATAGATGGGTCTAAAAGCTCGTCCTTTAGGTCCGAGAGTGTCAATTATTAACTTATGCTGGGTCGATTCCCTAATCATAATTATTACAGACAAAAACAATTAACAAGTAATGAGTATTAGTTATTCTGATTTTATGACAAGACTTTGATGCAGAAATTAAACATTACTTTTGCTAAGAGAATTTAAATTAATTAAATATTGAACTTAAATATTAAATCCCTGATTTCAGGGTGATTAAATCTTGGATCTCTTGTGCCTGTTTTTGATATTCCTGGGCTTGGATCACTGGAGTTACGCTATCTGTAGCGATAGGTTTAATTAACTCAATCCATGATTTACAGCCACCGTAGGTATCGTTATAGGGGATAGTTTGCGGTGTAGCCAGACGATATACCCTTAATAACAAAACCATTAAAGGTGTTTGAGGCTTCCATTTCAGGCGATCGCCAATCATTTTCTCGTTCCAGATATGATATGGTTGCAATGATTCAATCTGGTTTTTATTGCTAATAGGCAACACACTAGTAATCTCGGCACAACTTTTAATCACAACAGTCTGGGGATGCCAACCAGATGTTACTGGAATTACTCCATGAGCGTACTCTGGCTTGAGTAAATCAGGCTTTTGGTGTTCGTAGGTGGGATATAGCCAAACCAAGGGATATTTAACTTTAAAACCCGCTTCACGGATGCCTCCCTTACGCAATAAAACAATAGTCTTTCCTGTAGTTAAAGCCTCAACTGCGATCGCCCATTCTTTCAAAGCATGTTGAAGTTGTTGGTTAGCCAAGCTCATAGCTTATCCCGATAGTTGTTATTACATTTAAATTAGGATTGTAGCAAGGATCGCGATCACAGATTTGATGCCATTTTTGTCTCATATAGTTGATCTCTTGAGCAATTAGTAGTTAATGATTTTAGTTTAGTCATAAAAATCAAAATTACTTATTACTTGAGCGTAGTGATACTAGGATAATATTGGACGTAAGTTAGCTTCGTGCTGAACAATCCATTGATAAATATCTTCAAAGATTTTGTCTGGTTTAATAGTTGGTTCCCATTGAGTTTTTTGTTTAAGAAGATCGCAATCGGTAATAAAAATCGGAATATCCCCCGCTCTTTTGGCATCTACAGCTTGAATATCAATCCTGTTTCCTGTAATTTCTTGGCATAGTTGGGTCATTTCTAATAAAGAAAGATTGCTGTATCTACCTCCACCAACATTGAGAACATCCCCATCCAGCAGTTCAAAATTATCTAGTTGATAGTTAACTAACCGCAATAAATCTTCAATATGTAAAAAGTCTCTTACCTGTTTACCTGTTCCCCCATAACCAATATATTTGAGTGATTTTTTAAAATAATGAGCCGCTACCCATAGCACCACTACTCCCTGATCGACTTTGCCCATTTGCCAGGGGCCAGTTAATACACCACAGCGGTTGATAATTGCCTGAATACCATAGGTCTGACGATATTCAGCAATCAATAGCTCTGAGGCTAGCTTAGTTGTGCCATATAAAGAGCGGTAGCTATTTACGGGAAAGTTTTCGGTAATTCCTGCAACAGAAACCCCAGGAATTGTTTGAGACTCTGCTAGCTCTAATCTTGTGGCTTCTTCGACAATGTTTAGGCTAGATAATGGCTCAATGGAGTAAACCCGACTAGTAGATAAAAACATGAGACTAGCATTAGTTTTTCTGGCTAGTTCCAATAAATTAATCGTACCGATCAGATTTGTTTGCAGAACATATTGGGGTGAACTTTGTCCAGCTAACACTGAAGGTTCAGCAGCACAGTCAATAATTACGTCAATACTGAATACATTCGGATCTAAATCGTCAATGGAGCGCACGTCTCCGTGGACAAATTCGATACCCAAGGCTTTAAACCGAGGTAGGTTTAATTCTGAGCCTCTACGCCGTAAATTATCCAGACAGATGATGTGCCAGTCGGGATGCAGTTTTTTAAGCCCAATTGCCAGGGAACTACCAACAAACCCAGCGCCTCCTGAAATTAAAATGCGATCGCTCATGAAAATTTTGTTAATTGTAATATTATACGTCTAGTGTAAATTAAACATCAGATTGATTTGTTTCTCAGCTATGACGTGAGTTCAACTTTATTCAACTATTAAATCATGAATTCCAGAATAGAATTAGCCAAATCATTATTTAACAGGAAAAGGTGTAGAGTTTGGAGCTTTACATAATCCATTAAATGTTAATCGGGAAACTTTTGATGAGTTTATAGTAACAGCGATCTCAGAACTAAAACTAAATTTGACTATAGTTGAGCGGGCTGATATTAATAGCACAAACCAGCATGAAATGATTTATATTTTACTCAAGAAATAAGTAAATTAGTGCCCCATCTAACGAAGCTAATTAACATCAGGCGTATCATAATATTTGAGTATTTTTTAGGGGATAAGCTTTAGCATCATTAGTATCAAAAGCCCAAGCAGTGATCTGACTTCCTGGAGGAGGGAGTTCAGATGTGGAAAAAGTTTTTTTCCAGGTTAGTTTAATACGTTGAGAATTAAACAATAGTCCCCATCTATCTTTTTGTTTTATATCTAATTCAGCGATCGCAAAAGCTTTTTTGGGTTGCTCTAAAACTTGATAGGCTAAAATTATTGCATCAATTGAAGGTTTTGTAGATAAGGCAAATGTCCACCCTGTAGCAACATAGACCTTATCTTTAGAGATGGATAAATTAGCAAATTCTCCATATTTTTGTAATTTACCGACTTTTAGTGCTTGATTTTCGGTTTGCCAGTTAATGTCCTGGATTAATTTTGGCTGCAATAAACCAAGGTGATTAATTTTTTTAGCTTGTTGCGCCAAAGTATCTGGGTCAGGATAAATATGTTCAGCAAGACATTTTTTATCACCAATAATATCCAGGGTAAGTAAACAGGTTTTGCCATAAACTCTTTGATAATAAGTTTGAGGAAATACCTTAATTCCTAATACCAAACTGTTTTTATAACTCAGCATTAACAAGATTGTTAATAAAGTAATGATAATGCCCAAGATTGTCTTTTTTTTGACATGACTCAAAGCTATAGCAAATAAATAAATCAGAGCAACTAGTAAATAGGTAGAGAAGGTAATATAGCGAGATGATAAAGCAAATCCTGCTCCCATACTCATTCTTCCCGCAGTAATTAAAGCAGCACTCAATAAAACATAAAATCCAATTAGTAACCAGGGAAAAGATTGATTGATCAGCTGAGTATTTCGGCGCTGATACCATAAATAACCGCAGAAACAACAAAAAGCAATTAAGATAAATCCTCCCTTGATTTGGCTATCTAATAAGCCTTGAGAAAACAGAGGAGATCCTAGTAAAGCTGTATAATAGCTAACTGCTAAAATTGGATGGGTAATGATTTGACTAATACCAGGTAAATCAGCAGGTCGATGATAGTCATGCAAGTAAACAGTAAAAATAATACTGAATAAAAATAACCAGCTAAAAATCAGCCAGATTTTATGAACTTTGTTGGGACTTGATTTAAATAAGAGAGCAGGAAAGATAACAATCCAACACAAAAAACCGTTGGCAAAGGAAAAAGTAGCGATCGCCGATAATACGAAGCTAACTATTAATTTAACTACCCCTGGAACTGACGACCAAATAACTACTAAAGAAGTAGTAATAGCAACAATGGAAATAAAAGTAATACTTTGAAATCCCCACAACCAATTCTCATATTGTTTGAGGCTAAAAATCCAAATATTAGCCAAGAAAACGCAAACTAAATGTTGCCAATTATTATTTAGAGTAATCTTGCTCAAACAATAAACATTCCCAGAAACCAAACCAGCTAAAAGAAAAGTTACCAACATTTCAGATCGATTATTCCAATTAGTTAGCTGAGCTAGATTGAGAAATAGTAAATTAGGAAACAGAGTTCGGCTTTCATTATGCTGCCTAATCAACTGTGACCAAGTTAATTGATTCTGAGAAGCTTCAACAATTATTTTTCCTGGGGTATCCCACTGATCCCAAAAGGGAACATTAACACCATATCGCCAGATTAAATATCCTAAAATCAGGGGAGATATTATTGCCAATAAACCCAAAAAAATTCGCTTCATCTAAACCAAGTAGCTAAGTTAACCAATTTTGATAGAGGGCTGTTCAACCTATAGTTCAACAAATTTCTTTTTTGGTTAAATTTTAAAGGTTGGATAACGAAGTAATAGGCTATTCCCTCATTAACCATACTCCGACTATAACCGCTGTAATTTGCTCCGCTAAATTTATTTTTGAATTAAATTAGGGGCGATATTTTTGAGCTTGATTGACTGTCTTTTTCGGACGTAATCCCCTCTAGAAAGGGTTTTTTCAATCAGAGCATACAGCACGATAAACAAATAACGACTGCCCATTTCCTTGATTTTTAGTTTAGAAACACCTGCTTGACGGTTGCGCCAGGAAATAGGGATAGTTGCATAAGAATAGCCACGAATAATCGACTTGAGCGGCATTTCCACAGTTAGATTAAAATGATGAGAAATTAAAGGAAAAATTCCCTCAATTACTTCACGACGATAGGCTTTAAAAGCATTAGTTGTATCGTTATATTGCAGCCCGAACAAAACCTTGATAAATAAATTTGCTAAACGATTGATGCTCAATTTATGAACAGGGTAGTCAATAATTCTTCCACCCTTAATAAAGCGTGAACCAAATACACACTCATAGCCTTCTTGTAGTTTATAATAGTATGCTACCAAATCATCAGGAGAATCTGAGCTATCAGCCATGACAATAGCTACCGCATCTCCAGAAAAGTTTTCGATGCCACAGCGCACCGCGAAACCAAAGCCATTGGGATAATAATTGTTGATGTAGCGGACTCGATCATCGTGGGTAGTAATGTTCTGTAAAATTGCCTCGGTGCGATCTCGACTATTATCATTAACAACTAAAATTTCGTAGGGAATATTGGCTACGGTTAAAGTTTGACCAAGAGATTCGACTGTTTTAGCAATGCTGCCTTCTTCGTTGTAGGCGGGAATTACTACCGAAAATAGTTTGATCGGAGAGTGAGCAATCTTAGCTTGAGAAGGAGAACTTTCCAAGTGTCGAGAACTTTCTAGACCTTCAGGATAGTGCAGCTCATTTTCTTGATCTTTAAAAACTAAGCGATCGCTAATTAAATAGTTAAGCACAGCACTCAGCAATACTCCAATCAAAGTATTTAATTTATAATCAACTCCCAGCTTATCTAAGAGGGGAAAAACGAGCAGAATACGTAATAGAACCGCTGCCCCTGCGGAAAGATGATACAGGGGTAACTGCTTCAAGATTACTGCTCTAGCCCGCCATACCCCTCCTGGCCAAACCCAAATACGATAGACAAAAAAACTGAAAACCAAAGATAGTTCGATCGCAACAATATTAGCAACATTACGCAGTAATGGAGTTGCCAAACCAAACCATTCAATCAAAACAAAAATCAAAATCAAATTGACGGCTGCTGCTAAACCACCCCCAATGAGAAATTTAACCACCCGTTGTCGCAATAACTTCTTAATTAAACCCACTTCTCACACTCAAAAATTGTAAACAACTTAATATATCTTTTATTTGGCTGTTATTTCTGACCAATAAGACCAATCCCACATATTATTTTCTCCTGGGAGAGTTTCTAAGATTAGCTGATCAGCTTTAACTTGACTCAGATTTAACTGTACCTCCTGTGATCCTCTATCTGGAGGATTGATCATTGGTTGTAATTTACGAGAAAATATAACTTCTTCTCTGCCATCAGTCAAAGCAATGATTTTAAATTCTACTCCATCCCCAGTATTTTCTTGTAAAGCCCCTGTTACTGCCTCGTCTAAAATACCAAATTTAAAGGATAAAGTTGCCTCTGTCCCTGTTAGCTCAATCGATGTCTTCATTGGTGCATGAGTCAACCAGACAAACTGCTGATTATTATTGATTGGAGTTCGCTGTGGTGATCCCTCCAGCGCCATAGGGGTAATCTGCTGATGCCAATTTTGCCACCCTAAGACTTGAGTGAAATCTTGTCGAGGGAATTGTAACTGACTGAGGCTAACCTGATAGGTTGAGGGATACAGCGAAGAATTTAAACCATCACCAATAATCCGAAATTTAACCACTTTTTTGGCAGCTAATCTTGATTGCCAGTCAGAGTTAGCTAGTTCCAGAAAATCCCAGCGGTCTGTCAGTGAAGGAGATAGTAAAAAACCCTCACTCATGACATCACCAATGGTTCGATATTTTGTCTGCACCCCATCAGCAGTTTCTACTTCTATATATAAAGGGGGCAATCTTAAAGCGGCACTAGCTAATTTTCCCCATAGGTTCGGGTGCAGTTCAATTTTTCCCCAAATGGGGTCTTGACCATAAGGAACATCAAACCACTGATCAAGCTTCAGAGTAACTTGCTCGGTAATCGGTTTAAGCTGATATTGACGAGGTTCCTCACTACGTTCCAGAATTAGATAACGACTTTCAATATTACTAATGTCGTAACGAGTTAAGATCTCTGGCCAAGAAAGACCATCTTCTAAACTAGCTAAATGTCCATCTATTGGTTTGAGGTCAAACAAAATATTGTCTGGGGCATCAGGTTGTCTTAAGTGTTCCGCGTTCAACTGAGCTAACCTACTAGTATAGGCAGAAAAACTCTGGATCACAGGTCTGGGCTGGTAAACAAAATCATAAGCAAAAATACTAGCTGTTTCATTGGGATAAAGATCTACTGTTCCCGATATTGGGGGGATCACATTTTCTCCTCTGATCTGTGCTTTACTCTGGTTGGCGATCGCCTGAAAATTGCCTTGACCATTTAAGACTTTGATTACTTGAGGGACTTGATTTGTTAAGTACTGAAAAGTCCGCCAACTATATCCACCATAGCCAAAGTCGAGATAATTATTTAAAATAATTGCACCCATAATCAAAATGAGCGAAATACTCGTACCCCAAACTAGAGCTAGGGATAATTTAATCTGTTTACTAATTTGCCAACTGCGGTTGTTGATATCTGACCAAAGCACCGCCGTAAACATTAAGATCACTGGAACACCACTAAACAAAGCCTGTAAGGCGTGAGTATCATGACGGGTAAATGCACCTTTGAAGATCAGAAAGAAAAATGCAGCCAAGCCTAAAGTAGGTAAAATTCCCCACCAGCGACGATTTTGCCATTCAGTCAAGCCAACTATCAGCAGAAATATTCCTGTCCCGCAAAGATAAATAATGACTTCATTTAAGTTACCTGGTGAACCCATGGCAGCACTAAACCCTCTGACAATCTGTAAGCCATCGAGCAGATAGGGAGGAAAATTAGCTAAGTCTTGGGCAGCAAATAGCCAAAATAACCAGAGAAATACTAAATAAATCGGTGCAATTCGGGGAATACGTTTTAATTTTCCCAGTTCATCAATCGTAATTAAGCTAATGACCACGATCGCCAGCATCAGATAGGTATGTTTAGTTAAGCTAGCGAGAGAGGCAGTGATAATGGTTAAGAACAACCCAGGACTAAGACTTTTACCAACATAAAAGTAAAGTACTAGAGGCAAAGCCAGGAGAGGAAACTGCAATGAATCCATCGACGTGATGAAATTGGGAAAGAATCCCAAGAGCGGAATTAAGAACAAAACTGAACCATGACGCAACTTTAGGCAATATCCCCCCAGTTGACCGAATCCTACCCAGACAGCGATCGCAATCAATAAACGCAACCCAACAGCATAGGGATAAGTTTCAGGAAAATAGCGATCAACCCTGAGAAAACCATAGGGTCCATAAGTATAGACAAAATCTTTGCCAAATTGAATTTGATTGGCGAATGCTACATGAACCGCACTAGCCCAGGATTCATCTAGATGATAGCCGAATCCAGTAGGTGACCAAGGCAAGATTGTTAGTAAACAGTAAATCAGAAAGAGCAAGGCGATAATTAATACCAAGATCTGATTGCTAGTTCGTTGATTATTTTTGCGAGTGGTCATATTGAGTAGCTCCACTTTATTAAACATAAAATAGTTTTACTTTAGGGACTTAGGGTTGTCGGAGAATTAGTTTGACGTTTAATTAGGCGGAAAGTATTGAATTTATTCGGCTTTTAATGCTGACCAATAAGACCAGTCCCACATATTATTCTCTCCTGGTGCCATTTCCAGGATCAGCTTGGTAGTGTTGATTTGGCTCAGATCTATTGCGATGTCCTGTACTCCGCGATCTTCAATATTTTTGGTAGGTTGCAATTTACGAGAAAATATAAGTTGTTCCTCTCCATCTACTAAAGCAGTGACCTTAACCTCTACTCCATCAACTGTTTTTTCTGAGGTAGCCTCTGTTACGGCTTCATCTAAAATGCCAAACTCAAAAGAAAAATTTTGGCAATCATCTGGAAGTTCAATTGCGATCTCTGACGGTGCATGGGCAAACCAGACAGTAGGGGATTGATTCCCATCTAAATTAACTTTTTGTAGTCCTTTCGCTTCTGGTTTGACTGTTATATTTCCCGTGGAATTTACCCAATTCCAATTCTGCCAACCAACTACCTGTTCAAAGCTTTGTCGGGAAAATTTTAACTGGCTTAAGGAAAACTGATAGGTTCGAGGATATAGCCAGGAATTAATCCCTTGAGAGACAATGCGAAATTTAGTAACTTTCTGTCTAGATAATCTTTGCTCCCAGTCAGGAGTAGCTAAAGCGAGAAAGTCCCAACGATCAGATAGTATCGGGGAAATTAAAAACCCTGAACTGAGAATGTCAGGAATTGTGCGATATTTTGTCTGCATACCATCTGTGGTTTCGATTTCTAAATACAGGTTGGGTAATCTTAAAACAGCAGAGGCTAATTTTCCCCATAGGTTAGGATGTAAATCTAATTTTGTCCAAATTGGTGCTAAGCTATCGGGCATCTCATACCATTCTCCTAAAGTAACTGTTGTCTGATGGGGAATGGACTTCAATTGATACTGCCGAGGTTGGAGATTTCTTTCTAATAGCAAATAACGCCCTTCAATATTAGTAATATCGTAACGAGTTAAGATTTCTGGCCAAGAAAGACCGTCTTCAAAACTAGCTAAATGTCCATCGATCGGATTTAGATCGAATAGGAGGGAGTTAGCAGCTTTAGGTTGGGTTAAATGATCAGCATTGAGTTGAGCTAACTTACTCGTATAAGCAGAGAAGCTTTGAAATACTGGTCGTGGTTGATAGGGCAAATCATAGGCAAAAATGTTTGCTGTTTCATTGGGGTACAGATCGACTGTTCCTGAGATTGGAGGTAAATAATTCTTCTCTCGAATCTGCTCTTTGCTAAGATCTAATAATGCTGAGGAGTTATTCTTTCCTGTCATCCACCTGATAGCAGGATTAATTTTCTCGACAGTGGATTTGACAGTATTGATGGTGTAATTTGTATAACCATAATTCAAATAATGATGCTGAATGATGTGACCCATAATTAACATCATTAACCAACTTACTCCAGCAATTAAAATCGCTGATATCTTAAATTTAACTGGCAATTTTTTCCCAAGCCACCACTTTGTCTTTTGTATTGGCGACCATAATACGGCAGTAAAGATTAAAATGAGCGGCACAATATTAAAAAAAGCCTGGAGAGCATGGGCATCATGTCGAGTGAATGCACCTTTAAAGGTAAGAAAGAAAAATGCAGCTAAACCTAGAGTTGGTAACATTCCCCAGTAATGGCGCGATCGCCATTCTAGCAATCCCACCAAGACGAGAAATAACCCAGCACTTAGTACATAAAGGATTAACTCGTCTAAATTGCCAGCAATTCCCATTGCTTGACTAAAACCACGCACAATTTCTAAGCCATTAATGAGATATACAGGAAAATTGGCAAGGTCTTGAGCAGAGATCGTCCAAAATAACCAGAGTGTAACCAAATAAATCGGTGCAATTCGTGGAATCCGTTTTAATTTGCCTAGTTCATCAACTGTAATTAAAAAAACGAAAACTAGACACAACAATAAATAATTATGCTTGATCAAACTCGACAACCCAGCGACGATAATCGTCAATATTAGAGCGGGACTAAGGCGCTTGCTGACATAGAAATAAAGTACAAAAGGCAATAAAACCACTGTAAACTGAAAATAAGCCAGCCACATTACGGGGTTAGGAAAAAACAGCACCAGGGGGAGCAGCCAAAAGATTGAGCCATCACGACGAGTAAGACAGTGGCGCACTAGTTTGAATAATCCTGCCCACACCGCCACCGCAGTTAATAGTCGCAGGAAAAAAGCAAAGCTAACTGTTTCTGGGTGGTATACATCAGGATGGAGAAATCCATAGGGTCCATAGGTATAGATAAAATCTTGGCCAAATTGAATCTGATCGACAAAAGCAACGTGTAAAGCGATCGCCCAAGACTGATCTAAATCAAATCCATAACCATAGGTAGCCCAGGGCAAAATAGTTAGCAAGCAAAAGCCCAAAAATAGTAATCCTCCTGCTAATACTATTATCCTCTTTGTTACGTGCTGCTTAGTAAAATTAGGAGTCATAAATAAATTAATGAGATTTTTCAATGTTTAGGCTGTAGTCTTCATTGCTTTTAGTTAAATTAGGATTGTAGCAGGGATCGCGATCGCAGATTTGATGCCATTTTTGTCTCATATAGTTCATCTCTTGAGCAAAGCGGGCTTGTTTGGCAGGAGTATTTTCATATCCTCGACTCTTGGATTCATAGTGATATAACACGACGTGGGGCAGATAAATATTACGGTAGCCACGGCTAGCAATTTTTAGACAGAAATCGACATCATTAAAAGCGATCGCCAATTCTTCTTCAAAACCCCCTACTTCTGCAAATACATCTCGGCGACACATCAGACAGGCTGCGGTTACTGCGGAATAATTGTTGATGGAAACTGCTTGGGAAATATACCCAGGTTGAGATTTATGCAGATGTTTATGGCTATGTCCTGCTACACCACCAATACCCAGAACTACTCCCGCGTGCTGAATTGTATCGTCAGGATACAGCAATAAGCTGCCAACTGCACCGATAGAGGATCTTTGCGCCTGTTCTACCATTCCCTCCAGCCAGTCTGGAGTAATTACCTCAATATCATTATTCAGAAATAGCAGATAATCTCCTTGAGCCTGGGACACTGCATAGTTGTTGATTTGAGAATAGTTAAAAGGTATATCATAGGAATAGCATTTAAAGCGCTTAGGCTGCTTTTGCTGCCAAAATTCAAAACAGCGAGCCGTTTTTGCTTCGGTACTGCCATTATCAATGACGATCACTTCATAGTTGCTATAGGTAGTCTGGGCAAAAATCGACTGGAGACAGACATCTAAAATGTCCGCCAGATCTTTAGTGGGAATAATAATACTCACCAGCTTAGGTTCTTTGATCTGATAGCGTACTGTATAGACTCCAGGAAAATTAGACTGGGTGGTGATCTTACCAGATTCTCCGCGACGTTCAATTGCCTCACTCAAGGCTTTTTGAGCAGCATTCGCCGCATAGGGTTTAGCATGGGAAGTAGCAGCCGTAGACTGTTGATGAATCCGCCAATGGTAGAGAATGTCAGGAATATGCCAGATCTTGTCGGTTTTTTCTGTAACTCGCAGCACCAGGTCATAATCTTGGCTACCTTCAAAACCCACCCTAAAATTACCAACTTGGGTGACGAGCGATCGCCGATAGACCCCCAAGTGACAGGTATACATTCTGGCTAAAAAGGAATCGGGACACCAATCAGGCTTAAAGAAAGGATCTTTATGGATATTTTGCTCATCGATCTTATCCTCGTCAGAATAAATAAAATCGGCTTCAGGATGGTCATTCAATAATTGCACCACCTTGGCTAAAGCATGGGGAGCTAATAAATCGTCGTGATCGAGTAAAGCAATATATTCTCCCGTCGCTAGTTCTAATGCCGAATTAGAAGTATGGCAGATATGACCATTGGAACTGCGGAAAGTTATTTTAATTCGCTGGTCTTGTTGAGCATATTCTTCTAAGACAGATTTAACATAAGCTTGAGTCGAACAGTCATCTGCTAAACACAATTCCCAATTAGTATAAGTCTGTGCTAAAACTGATGCGATCGCCTGACGTAAGAAATTTTCGTCGGGATTATATACTGGCACAATGACACTAATTAGAGGCTGATAAGGGACTGTCCGACTTATTTCTCTAAGTTTTTTCAGCGACCTTGAGCTGGGATAATTACGTTCCAACCACTTCTGATATTGAAGATTATCACTCCTGGGAATATCGGGAGCAACATTTTTGGCAGGAGCTTGTTCTATTGGTTCTATTTCTGGTAATTTGTTTTGCGAAAATAAATAGTTTTGATAGACAGTATCCATTGCCGCCATCTTATTTTTTTGCTTAAAATCGAACCACCATCTTCTTAATCTCCAGAACTTACTACTTTCCATTGCTGCAACTAAAAGCTTGAATTGCTCTGTTTCCCTTTGAGCTATTTGGAACTGCTTCTGAGATTGATTTAATTCTTCCTGTAATTGCTGTTGCTGCTGCTGGGTCTGGTTTAGTTCGTTGTTGGCTGCCTGTAACTGTTGCTGAGTCTGGTTTAGTTCGTTGTTGGCTGCCTGTAACTGTTGCTGAGTCTGATTTAGTTCGCTGTTGGCTGCCTGTAACTGTTGCTGAGTCTGATTTAGTTCGCTGCTAGTTGCCTGTAACTGTTGCTGAGTCTGGTTTAGTTCGCTGCTAGTTGCCTGTAACTGTTGCTGGGTCTGATTCAGTTCTGTATTCACTCGTTTAAGATCAATCCAGTCTTGTAAGATCCAAGACTCACAGGTAGAGTTAGCCGCCTGTTGCTGATCTATGTCTTGATGTGTAACAGGACTACTCCCATCTGCCTGTTGCTCTAGTTGGTTGTATAAATCGATCGCTTGGGGAAAAAACTTACTGATCAAAGCCTGGCGATAGTAATTATTACTATCAACGGTGAACAAAGACGGTTTGTATAGGGATTCAGGCGCTCGCAATTCCCAGCCAAACTTCTGTTGAACTAAATTAACTACGGTGGAATTATTGATCACACTACCGATTTCTAACAGTAGACACTGATCTGAATGACTTTGATAGAAATTTAAAATTTCTCGATTATAGTTACACCACTGCTGTACAGCAAAATTGGGATTAGTGCGGAAGATCATGTCACCGCGACGAAATAGCGAATCAACCACTGTCCAGGGCGAGCGATAGACAAAAATATATCTAGCATCGGGAATCAACTGCGACCAAAAGTCCAAAAACAGAGTAGTTCGAGGGTCTTTCCAGCCCCAAATCTGGTGTTGTTGACGAGCTAAAATTAAATTCTGAGCCGATGCCAAATACTGTGGCTGAACCTGAACCTGATTTTGCTCTGTCCATCCTGCAACGCTAATACCCTGAGATTGCAGCACATTCTGATGAAATTCTACGAAATCCAAGTCTTCAAAATGTCCCTTAGCGTTACCTGTATCTTCTCCCATTAGGCGATCGCCAATATTAATTCCTGCACTTTGTAATAAAGATGCGGTCAAGGAAGTCCCAGAACGATGCATTCCCGTGATGATGATGACAGCTTGATTGAGTGCAGTATCTTCCATGGCTTTAGGCTTTACCAAAATTGAGTTTTAGATATAAAGTCTAGGATAGTTGCGGAAAAAATCTGAGTCAGATCAAAAATTTCCCTCAAATATCCCAAACTAGATTCTAATAAAATGTTTTAACTCAATTTATCTTTTTATGATGGAAGATCATCTAGTCCCCAATACTTTTCGGTTAACAAGTTAATTATTTGGTTCAGCTATGGGGAGATAGGGAGATAGGGAGATAGGGAAATAGGGAAATAGGGAAGTAGGGAAGTAGGGAAGATAGGGAAATAGGGA
>JAAUYH010002612.1_pt1 | contig 15384 bp, 11 predicted proteins | sample 7278061 | NCBI WGS metagenome assembly JAAUYH01 (sample SAMN14350203, study PRJNA611818) | marine sediment metagenome | isolation source: surface marine sediment (0.6m) | place: French Polynesia: Moorea | collected 2018-08
GTAATCAAAAAACTTCCACAAAAGGTGAAAACTATATAGGTTTGGGAACTGTTATTGGTGGAGACAGTGATTTTATAGATGCAGCAATCATCAGTAAAGTCAAACTACTAAATCTAGGTCGCTCCAAAACCTTATCTATTCGACCTTCAGCCGTTTTCAGCAATGGTGACTTAGATTTGCGTATCCCTGCAACTATAGATATAACAAAGGTCGATCGAGACTTAGGAGAATTAAACGGTAAAATCAAACCCTATGCAGGTGGAGGAATTGCGATAAACGCCTAAGAGGCGTTCCGCGAAGCGTTCGACTCAGGTGGAGATGCAGACCTGATGCTAACCGGTGGAATGGATGTTAAACTTACACCTAAATTAACCGCTACAACCGCTGCAAATGTACTATTTTTGGGTGATACAGAATTCGATCTAACTGTTGGTTTAGGATATAACTTCTAACAGGAAAAAAATTACAGCAAAATAATTCCAATTATTCTGTAACTTTTGCAACGTATTTTATTTATTTTCTTCCTATCGTTGGGTTATAAAATATCCCAACGATATAACTTGATTCATACTAAGGATTATGAATAAAATTAAAATAATCGCGATAAGATAATATTGTTGTGCTAAATAATATATTAATTAATAAAAAATAATGTTTTAAATGACTTAATGATGTTTAAAATAAAGTCTTCATCACAATAAGCCGTTTAAAAATATAAATTGCTGCCGGTCAAATATAATGCATAAATCACTTGTAAAAACAGAGAAATTGCCGGATGTATTAGCGGAAAAAACTCAAGAGAAAGAACGTATGCACGACGTTTTTTTACTCTTACAAAATTTATCGAATAGAGAAGAAGTAACAATAAAACTTATAATAGATAGTCTTTATGATATAGCTTCAGTTAATCTAATCAATAAAAAATTTAGCTATGGTCCCTTAAGAAAAATCTTAAAACCAATTAGTAGAATGTCCAAGCCCGCATTCCGTTTCTTCGCTTGGCGATGGTTTCTGAAAAATTTTCCTCCGTTAATCACCAAATGGCTCTATAAGCAGGTTTCTTTTAATACAGCTTCTAAGAAAAAAGCACAGAAACCAGTAACAACCATTCCTCAACAAAATGCACAGCTAGAAGCTGCAACAACGGCAAACCCAACATTAGAATTAGAATTAGAATTAGAATTAGCGAACCAAGAAAAAAGTCAGCAAATCAAACATCTTCGTTCTCGAATCAAGTGGTTGACAGGTGTGTTGATTGGGGTAATTACGATTTTTAGTAGTGGATTTATTTGGTTAGGTTATGAATTAGAGAAATCACATTCAAAAACAGTAGAAGAGTTGAAAATGCAGGTAAAAACCTTGGAAGCTGCAGTGAATAAATAATTGGTGCTAAGAACTCTAAACAATTTGTCCAACAATTCAAAACTAGTAGTGCATTTCATTAGTTTTCACGGGTTGTAGAGACGCGACATGTCGCGTCTATACAGGGTTTTTTGGTAAAACTAACCTTATGACTAACGCAACAATGCGCTAACAAAACTAATAGGATAGATTACTAATTTGCGATAAAGATGGTACGCTACAAGTAAAATATTAAATCAAGCAAAATATCAAGCCGACACAACTCTTTGCTTTAACTCAACTTCAAAGCGTTCTCCTGCTGATGGATCGATTACTTCAGTTGCTAAATTGTTCTTTTCTAATAGCGATCTAAAATCTGCAACGGTACCTTCAGCTTTAAGAAATTTTACTAGTAGACCTTCAAATTCTACATCGCCACCAGCTGCTGTTGGTAGCATAACTTGCGGTTGTAGCCACTGTGCAACTTCTAAAGCCTTTTGCTGACCTTTAATAAAAGGTCCGATCAAAGGTAAAGCTAGGTTAATGAGGGGTGTAATAACCACATCTATCGGTGCAGATTCTTTTAAGGAAGGTGAATGATAACCGTGGGGTTCATAGTAAAGAGTAAAACCAGTTTCCACTTCTGTCAGAATATAGCCATTTTCTACTAAAGTTGGACCAATGGGAGAACCGGGAACTGCTTTAATTTCAACTGTTCCATCTAAAACAAATGTTTCGCTATGGTCTAAAGAATTAATTTGAGTGTAACCTAATTCCTTTACAACCTTAGCTGCATTGGGAGAACCAACAACAGGAATATCATGGTCAAGTTCCTTGAGGGTTGGTGTATGGGCATGGTCTTCCAAACCCTGGGATAATAAAATTAGATCGATATTTTCTGGTATTGGACGTTCCTTGAGCTTAGAACCTTTAAAAAACCAATCAGCACCATTAAAAGTCAAGTTACCGACCAACCATGGATCGAGTAGTATTTTTTTGCTACCGATTTCAATTAACCAACTATTACTATCTAAATAAGTTAGGTGCATATGTATTTTTGTTAAGATAAACCCTACATTTATTATGTACCTGATATTGATGTTTTTGTATCGGTTGACCTAAACGCTGCACTAACGCGATCGCACAATTATTGAATGTTGGGTAAGTACTAAATCTAATATCTCCTCGTTCTTTGGGTCCTCCCGACTAAACGATTTTGAACTTCCCTTACTGCAGCATCTGCATTAATTAAACCACTTCCAAAAAAATATTTTTCTGCTGAAACCGATCTGGGTATCCTTCCCCGCTTCATTAATACTTGGTGTAATGATTTTTCTGCGTTAGAGAGTTTTAGTCCCCTGTAAGATGAAGTTCTCTTCAAAATCCTCAGAATTTCTTTTCGACTTAGGATTCGTTGCGGATCTTCTCCTTTCATCAGCGCAACTACACCCGCGACCATGGGAGAAGCAAAAGAAGTACCCTCAACCCAAATATATTTTCCTCGAGATAGTGGGAGAGTATTCCAAGAATACCTCGGTTTGTCAATTCCTTCCCATAATCCATTGACCCACTGACCACCAGTCGTCAAAATTCCACCGTTAACCCCTACCGAACGAGTTGAAACATCTCCACCAGGAGCAACCAAAGTTAATTCGTTACCAAAATTACTGTAGGAAGCGCGATTTCCTTTAAAATTGACACCTCCTACCCCAATTACATCTTCGATCGCTGCGGGAAATCCGATTCTTCCAATACCCTCATTCCCAACAGCAGCTACAAATACTAGATCGGGATTTTCTTTCTGTGCTCGAACTATGGTGTCTGTTTCATCAGCAGTTGGTAAATAAGAACCATAACTCATGTTAATAATATCTGCACCTCTGGCGATCGCATAACCAATTCCCTCAACAATTTGGGATACTTGGTACATTGTTTCAAAGCCAGAACTGGGACTATAAACTGTTTTACTAACTTTTATGGGTAAAATTTTGGCGTTAGGTGCAACTCCAACTACTCCATTTTTACCTTGGGGACGTGCAGCAATAACTCCAGAAACCCAAGTTCCATGAAATAAACTACTTACCTCTTTACGTATATGATCCCGTAAAGCTTGGGCGATTTGTGCTTTAGTAAGATGTCTAATCAGTTCTTTCCTCACTGAGGATATTTCTTGTAAAAAAGGATCGTCTGCATATTTTTCTAGTAATTCATCATCAGATAACAAAAAACTATCTTGGAAGATGGGACGAAACGTAGATAATTCGCGAGGATTAATTCGAGTATCCGGATCGTTACCAACAAAATCCCAACCGTGTTTTTCACCTCTGAGTTTATCCCGAACGTTACCTACCCGGTAAAGACTACCGATTAAATCTGGATGGTTCCATTGAATAAAGTCATCGAGTACTGCAACTACAACACCTTTACCGGCTTTTGATTTAGACCAAGCCGGAATTACGCTAATATCAGTACTAGGTTTAAGAGATCTGGAACGATTAAATAAGTTATCACTCAAACACCTATTAATAAAACTAGGAAACTGATCTAAACAGTAACTGAAAGGAGCGCTATTAAGATGCCATTGTAACGGTAGCAAACTTGTTTGAAAAGGATTTTTGATTTCTCTTTGCTCTCTAATAGTACCAAGTCTAATTCTTTGTGTGATGTTTGGTATCCCGCCAAATTTTCTTGCAAATGGGGATAAAAGGGAGCCATCAAAGGGATTTTTACTGAAAAATGGTAGAGATGGATCTATTGGTTTTACGTTTGTGGATGTTTTTAGGTTATGAGATAAATTAAAGTTAGGTGTTGCAGATTTAATTCCATCAAGGCGATACAAGCGATTAGCAACATCTAATATTTGTACTCCTGAAGCAGACAAAGATTTAACTAGATAGCGATTAGAACTAAAACGTAAGGGACGAATGATACTTAAATTGTGTCTTTGCAGAATTTTTTGTTTCTGACTGTTAGATATTTGTTCGTCAAAATGAAGAATAATTTCATTAGGGAGAATAATTTTTTCCCTATATCCACCAGTTATTTGAGGAGAAGATTTCTGTCTGGAAAACACAGGTAAAGTGTTTTCAACATAAGCCTGTTTTTTGAGAATTCTTTGGATTGTGCTAGTATCTCTGCGATTTGTTGAGGGTATTCTCATCAAAGCATAACGCTTCCCAAATGGCTTAATTCTCAGGTTTGAGTTTTCCAAGCTAAGATTTTCGTAGTTGAAATTTGTTTTCCCAGTAGAACGATTTAGATCTAGTTGTAATTTCAAATGTAGAGGTAATGAAGTTCTACTTTGAGCCTTGGGTTTAAAACTGATAGCAACTAGATCCTCTTGCAAAATCAGAGGGATTTTTTTATTGTAATAGGTATAAAATAATTTTTGATCTGCCTGAGAATCTGTTAGCAATGATGTTTGTGCTTTTAAAGGCTGAGTCTCAAATACGGGTAATAAACAAGTCAATAAAAGGATGCCAGACAAAAAACTCTTCATAGTATAGCTGCCTCGCAAATAGATTCTAAAATACAACTAGCAACAAAGATGCATAAAAAAATATACATTGATTACTTAATGTATACTCTATCTTTATAAGTTGTCTGCTTTTAGAGATACAAGCTACCCTAATTTAAATATAATTACGTAATATATTTAACTTAACTTGAAGGATTCTAGAATTTTTCCTAGTAATTACTAGGTTTAATTGGGTTTAATAATGTAATGCAAAATTTGGACTCGCAGATTTGACTCCACGTTCCCGATCCAGTTGATTTGCGATATCCAGAATCCCAGTACCCAATGTAGATTTTGACGTTACGATGTAACGATTTTTGCTAAAACGCAGTTTGCGGACAATCTTCAGTTGATATTTCCGGAGAATAGATTTTTGACTACTTTGGGAAAGTCCCTCATCAAAACTGACAATAATCTCGTTCGATAATGTTACTTTATCTTGATTTCTATAGCGGTTTGGCAATGCGGGCAAATTTTCATTGATATAGTTTTTTTGTTCCAAATACTCTTCTTCAGAGGAAGTAGCGAGTCTTCGGGGAGCAAATATATCTCCTTGCAGAGCAAGGGGGATTTTTCTACCGTAATAACTGTAAAATAGTTTACTATCGGTCTGATTTGGCAAGCTATTAGGTACTTGCGCTTTTAAAGGTTCAATATCTGCCAGCATTAAACCACTAAATATGACAATACCAGAGAATAAAAGCTTCATATGACAGATGCCTCACCGATATGTTTTAAGAAGACTTATTCTGAGATTACAAAGTTAGAGATAAATCATGAGTTAATTATACATAGTATTACGCAAGGTGGAAGTTGATTGATATACAATTACTCCGTAATAATCGCTACTGAAATATGACAAATATATCTTAGAAATTTAACTGAGTCTAAAGGACTAGGTAATGATTAATAAGTAACGCTTATAAGCTATAAAGCATGCTCAGTAAGCAATAGAGATTAGAAAACGATTGAGTTAAAACATGTTGTTTGAATTACTTCTCAATAAAATATATATTTGTTATTGAACTACTCCCAAATGTTACCACAAAAGTAACAATAACAACTAAGTGTTTTAGCGATTACTTAATATTTTTACCAATCAAACAAGTAATCATAAATCCGAGAGGCGGGTAAAATTATCCTACATTCGAGCAACATCATCTGGGAAGGTAAAAACATACCTAAATTTACTGCAGACATAAAAATTAAATTTGCCATTACCTAAAATTTTAGAGACGCACATCAAAGCGATGTCCAATAATAATAGACATCTCCAGAAATGAGATATCACCCCTGACTACATAAGGCTTTTATATTCTTTTTCGGAGATGTCTAATGCGTCTCTAGTTTATTAATTATGGTTTTAAGCAGTAAAAACTATAAACAAATTAAAGCCAATTCTGTTAGGCAAAAATAAATTGACTATGATCGTTAGTATCTAAAAGACTTGCTTCCTGGTTATTTAATATAGCCAAACTTTTATAAAACATGGAAATATTAGCAGAATATCAAGCAGAAATATTCTACGTACAATGAAGATAATGCTTATTTTACTGAAAATATATCCAGAGAATGAATGTTTATATTTTATTAGTGAATAAAACTAAGAATATCTTTCATTGCAAATAATAAAGCAGAAATATAAATCTTTTATTCCCAAGTTGCAGCATCTCGCAATACTTCAGGAATTACTTGTGATGGGGGAAATTCTAATAAAGTTTCTCTAATTCCCAAATAACCGGATTCAGCAAAAGATAATAACATTCGTCTCAGCGCTAACCACACTTCAGGTTCATATTCCCAGTCACCATAACGCCCAGCTTTACCAGCAATAGAACGCAAAGCCCAGAAATAACTATTCCTGACTGTAGAGCCACCTTTTTTATACTCTGGTACATCTTCGCGATCTAACAAAAGAATATCATTTTCAATTCTTGCTTTCATGGGGAGTTGATAGGAAATTAGAGATTGGACCGTCACTAAATTGACGGTTAGAACTTCTGCAATATATTAAAAATTTATCGCGGATTGCAAATAACTGAGGTACAGGTCAAAATTTCAAATTCAGTTATAAAGAATATTTCACTCCTGTCTCCTGACTCCTATCTCCTGTCTCCTGATTCCTATTTTCTCCTAAAATTAAAAATTCAATTATTACTTTGTTGCTTTCATTATCTGTCGGACGACAGTTAACGCAGAATAGCTTACCCCTGCTGTCCCTTCTCCTGGATGGGTCGAATCACCAACCAACCATAAATTTTTAACTGGGGTACGGTTAGCAAAACCAAAGGGACCAAAAGTTGGTATGCGTTGACCAATACCACCCACAATTCCTTGATCGCGTGCAGTATATTTGGCAAAAGTTGTCGGTGTAGCAGCTTCTACATGAATAATAGTTTCTGGTTTTAAGTAAAAGTATGTGTTGAGACGAGAAATCGCTTCTTGGGTATATTGCTGTTTCAGTTTTTGATAATCTTGGGTTTCCCACCAGGGTGTGGGGTCGACAAATGAAGAAGCAATAATAGTAGCTTGACCTGCAGGTGCGCGACCATCACCAGAGCGACTAACTGAAACAAATAAGGAATTATTCTCACCAATGGGACCATTAGCATCATACATAAATTGCAGGTGAGGAGGACATCCAGGGGGAACAGTGCTTTCGTCTACACCCAAGTAAATTACAAATGCACCAGAAGCTGGGGGTAAATTCTCAACCCGTTTTTTATAACCGTGGGGTACTTGTTCGCCCAATAACTGGACAAAATTCTGGACTGTAACATTTGCAACTATATGCTCTGCATCTTCAGTCCACACATCTCCTGTTTTTTGGTTACGAATAATTACAGCGTTAGCTTTACCGTTTTTAACCTCGATACCTTCCACCGTATGACGCATCAATAGTTTGCCGCCATATTTTTCTAGGGCTTCTACAAGTCTATCGCTTAGTATCTGCATGCTACCTTCAAGGTGATATAGACCCTGTGGTTCTTGAGAGACACTCAAAGCCGTCGCTGCATAGAGCAATGCTGTTTCTTCAGCATTTACCTGGGAATAAAGTTTTAACTGTAAATCTAGAAACTGTCGAAGACGGTGATTATTTCCCTGTCCGCAGAAACGCAAAGCATCCCCCACTGTAAATAAAGTATAGGGTACGGTAATTAACGTACTGGGGCGTACAGCCTTAGTCAATTGCCATAAATCCCAAAGGTTACGAGGGGGTAAAACCGGATTGCGTCCTTGAAATTTCCAACTAGCATCAAATAAATTTTTGAGCAATCGCCAAAAACCTTCGCTACCAGGAAATTGTTTTTGTCGTTCCTCTTGCCATTTTTTTGGATCGCGCCAAACATTAATTGGGCTTTCTTCACCTGGTAGGAATACAGCACAAGCTGGGTCGCATGGAGTTGCTTGTGGTAATTCAATTCCTAACTCAGAAAAAATTAGGTGATGAATCCCTCCTGGCTCTAAACCTGCTACCTGGGTTGCTCCAACGTCAAAAGTAAAACCTTTGCGCTTAAAAGTTGAAGCACAGCCACCAGGTACAATTGCTTGATCTAAAATCAGGATTTCATAACCTCTACGAGCCAGTAAAGCGCCAGCTGTTAGTCCGCCAATCCCAGCGCCAATAACTATTACACGTTTTTTTTGCTTGCCAACACTTTGATGCGGCATTGATTTATTTTACTTTTCTTCATATTTCTTATTCTATTGTATACCTTTGTTGCGATCGGTTTACTATTGGGTTGTAGTTTTTATTTTTTGATTTTTAAAAAGGAAAATTGTATTTAGATATTTCCTAATTTTACTTCTCCTTGTTTTTACTATGAAATTATTAAAATAAAAGTAAATAAAAAGACTATGTGTAAATTCGATATTCAGTTTAATTTTTTAATTAAATTTGAAATACCGATTGGTGACAATTGAGAAAAGATATTCGTATTCTACATTTTTCTCTATTTATTGCTAATTTATCTATGTTTATAGCCCCAATTCTGCATTCAGGAATGCTAATCTTTTTAATCGCATAAGCTCCGAAACACTCCTAAATCTAAGCCTAACGACTCTGTATAGAATTTTTTGTCTAATAATATTGCAAAAAATATTATTGCTTTATTTTCTGGTTGTATACTTTGAGCCTATTTTCTTTCTGTAGTTGTCAGTCATTTGGTGGGTCAAAATTTCTGTTTCACTTTCACCTGTAGTTGTACGAATGGGATATTCTTTTCTGCAAAACATGTATTCTATTTAACAAAATAAGACAATAAAAGTTTAAGGATAAGCAGAAATAATTACTTTCAGTGACAGTTTTTCAAAAAACCTAAATTGACCGAATATTCTCCAATAAGCGCTTATAAGTTGAATTTTTGCTGGTGATGTATCTTGCCTCATGGGATGTAGTGGAGATAATAGTTCCGAGAATCCCTTGACATTTCTAAAAATTAGTGTAAAAAACATGGTGTATTCTACCACTTCACTTCAGCTGCGGTTAATGGCAGTAAAGATGGAGCTATTCCTCTTGCAATTAAATGTAGGTCTAATATGTTATTGGCTCAAACGATCAAACCAAGTGGTCTCCTAAATATCTCTGATGTTTCAGCTAGATGGGATCTAAGTTCACTCTCTTTAGCTGACTGGATAGCTATAGCCAGAACTATCGGAAACGAACCTATTTGGGCATATAAAATGTTTTGTTCTGAGTCTGACCCCCAAAAATATAATCTTTCTGCGGTCTCACGTACAACATGGTCAAAGATTGCTCAAGTCTTCCAACAAAGTGAAACCTGGGCTGAAATTCAGTATTTAAAATGGAGTGCTTTGAAAAATTGATTTCTTGGCTCGTATTTGTGTCTTTGCAAGTCTTCTTGCTGAAACTTTAATTTACGAGTAGAGCGTCAAACTTTTTTCTTGTTATAAACTATGTTCTAAATAAAGCATGTAAGCATTGATATACACAGGATTGAGGTTATAAATATCCCTTAAAAATAGATTGTTTGTTGCCGAGACAATCCAACATATTTGTTTCTAAAGATTGTTCTTTGTCGTTAGTCGTTGGTCACTTAGATCGAGACAGGACTAATGACTAAAGACTATCTGAAGAAGCATTATTTATTGCCGAATTTAAGATTCAGGAGACAAGGTTCAGGAATGATATACTCTTTATACTTGTCTTGTAGCTTTCTAGATGTGGCTAATTGCTGAGCGATTGTTTTGCTTAATGGCTCGACATATTTCGCTGTGGGTTTATTACTGTTTCGAGTTGCAGAATATTAAACAAAGCGTCGAGGAATGCTAAGCGGATATTAATTGTAGGTGTTAATCAAGCGTTAATCAGCCTGATTCAAAGTCTTACTTTTACCAGGATTCATTAAGCCATGGGGATCAACCATTTGTTTAAATTTTAAATGTTCGGGGTCGATCGCTCTTTTCCAACCTTCTTCTATCAAATATGAGTGGGGATTAGCAATAAAGACTCCACGCTCTTCATGGTAGCGAATGATTTCCTTGAGGCGTTCTTCAGTAGTGTAACGCACCAGTTGCAAGCCAGGAGAAGCTAATACGCCGTTAGCACGAATAAATTCTAGATGTATCATCACTTCATCCCCGAAATGACCATACATGTGTTCGATGGTTTGTAAGTTATCATTAGGAAAGATACTTTGCAAATAGGTAATAGAAGAATCCGCTGTTCGGGCGTGTAGTGTGGTGTGATTCCATGTATATTCAGCTAAGTGTAAACCTTTGGTTGCTTCCTGTGCTGATTTTTTAAAAGTAATATCTCCTTGATATTGCTTTACTAAACCGGATAATAATTCTAAACTCGGTTCGGCAATCATTAGTAAAGCAGCATGTTTACCCTCAGGGATATATTTCCGTAGGGCTGTAAAATATTGAGGAATTGGAGATGCAAAGATACCCACTTCCTTTTTAATTAAACCATCGGCAGAAGCTAAATCTTTACCAAACCTGACTGCTGACATAAAGTCTGGAAAAGTAACGATTACTTCCGCCCAAGGGTAAGCTGCTCCTAAGGGAAGCTCCACCTCCGTAATGATTCCATTAATTCCCCAAGCATGGGTAACCTTTTGAACCTCATCTCCACGTAGTTCGAGAATGCGGGGCTCTTCTTCCATAGTTACGACCTTTAAAGCCAGAAGATTACCCCTATCTCCCAACAACCCATATCGGATCGAGCCAATCCCACCGCTACCACCAGCCACAAATCCTCCAATGCTAGCCGTACGATAGGTTGAAGGTGCCATTCGCATCTCCCAACCCAGCTTCTGGGCTTGTTTATCTAAAGCTGCTAATTTCACGCCTGCTTGCACCCTTGCAACACCAGGTTTGACCCAGATAATTTCCTGCATTTTACTAGTATCTAAAACAACTCCACCATGCAAGGGTACGCATTGACCATAGTTGCCCGTACCTGCACCTCTAACGGTTACAGGTATTCTGTATTTAAAGCAAGCCGCTGCAACTTTTATTACTTCTCCTTCATTTGCTGGACGAACAACAATATCTGCAACCTTATCAGCTAACTGAGCAACCAGAATCGGGCTAAATGTATGATAATCTTGCGATAATTTACGTACTAGCTCTAAATCTGTAATAACTTCTATACCTTCAATGCTATTAATTAATGCATTTAAATTAGATGATTTAATCGCTGATTCGTTCATAAGATTCAGTCGTAAATACCTTTATTTTAAAGCAACTAAATACTTGGGTGACTAAATACTTGTGTAACTTTGTTAGCAACAAAAAAACAATTAAATTTCGCACCGACTTGATATATATTATACTCTCTCACACCAAAAATATTACGGAGTATTTAAAGTGAAAATAGATCGCTTTTTAATACTCAGTAAATGAAAACGAAGTAGAATGAAATTAAACAAACTTAAGTGGCTAGTAAAGTAAATAAATCTAATTTTTCTGATTTTAATTACTCAGTCGCAAGTTACATTCTAAAATTAATTTTTGATTAGCCAGGGAGTATGGCTGAATCTCTAGAGCGCGATGAAAAGCCTTAATAGCCTCAGTATACTGACCCATGGCAGCGTAGCATAAACCCATGCCATGAAGTGCGCCAAAATGCACTGGTATCAGGCGAAGAACCATTTGACAATCAGCCAAAGAGTTTTGATAATCACCCAGACTGTAGTAAAGAAAAGCTCGTCGGTTCCAAGCCTCAGCAAAGTCTGGTTGTTGACGTATTAGCTTAGCAAGTAGAGCTTTGGCTTCACTAATTTTGCCGGAGTCAAGTAACTGCTGAGAACGCTCAATCATTTCTAAGCCATAGGTTCCTTTTTGTTGAAACCAAATCCGCCACAGTTTTTTAGTTGCTCGTTCCCTGACTTTCTCGTCAGAATTCTTTAAATCTTTAAGTAAGGAATCAATAAGTAAAGAGTCCATAAATTTGAGTTTAACGATTGCTTATTTGAATTAAATTTCGCACAAAACTCATCGTTGGGTAAGATGTTCACTGACTTTTAATTTTTCGCTTTAAATTGCGCTTTAAGGACATAATATGCTATTTCTGTAGTCAAGAATGCTATTTTCACTAATGTCATTATTCCTAGACATAAGTTATAGGTTATTTCTTCAGGAAAACTTGATGAACAAAAATAAACCGAGGATACTTGACAAAGCTGAAAAAATTAATACTTCCTAAAAGAATAATAATAAATTATCATGCCAAAGCAAAGTCCCGTTTCTAGGCATATTGTTTTAACTTCACATCCCAGTCGCTTTGGTCCCAAGCCAATATCTATCAATTGGGGAGTTTCTGACCCAATGAAGAGGGGACCAGTTATCGCCACTTTGAACAAGCAAGCACATCGTAATGTAATTGGATCTCATTCTGGTAATTACTCAGTTTACCGAGCCTTAGCTGTAGCAAGCGGTGTGCTTCAATCAGATCATCGCGCCGATTTAACCAACACATCGCCGGTAGCAAAAATAGGCCCCCATCCCAGTTGGGCCGATCCTGATAAGATAGCATCCTTAGACCCCTTCGGAGCTGTAGTTGGAGAAGTCTTTGAATCTTACTACGAACAAGGATATGATATCCGCCCTACCATCGCGATTACTCAAGCACATATCAACATGCCAGAATTGCAAGATGCGATTGCAAAGGGTCGCTTGCGTATTGATGGCACGATCGTAAAATCCGGTGGAGATTTAGTTGTTACTAAAGCTGCGATTGAGCCAGTTTGGTATTTACCTGGAATCGCCAAAAGATTTAATATTAGTGAAGAAGATTTACGCCGCGCTTTATTCGAGGAAACTGGTGGGATGTTTCCCGAGCTTGTAACTCGACATGACCTCAAGGTATTTTTGCCCCCAATCGCAGGTATCACGGTATATATTGTGGGTGATGTTTCAGCAATAACCGATCCCAATAAACCCTTAGCAGTAAGAGTTCATGATGAGTGTAATGGCTCCGATGTCTTTGGTTCTGACATTTGTACTTGCCGTCCTTATCTAGTGCATGGGATTGAAGTCTGCGTAAAAACGGCACAGGAAGGTGGTGCGGGAATAATTGTTTATTTTCGTAAAGAAGGACGTGCTTTGGGAGAAGTAACAAAGTTCTTGGTTTATAACGCTCGCAAGCGTCAAGAAGGTGGTGATCGCGCCGATGCTTATTTTACTAGAACCGAGTGTGTTGCTGGCGTGCAAGATATGCGGTTCCAAGAATTAATGCCGGATGTCTTACATTGGTTGGGAGTGACGCGAATTGACCGCATGGTATCCATGAGTAATATGAAATATGAAGCCATTACTCAAGCAGGTATCGAGATTGTAGAGCGGATAGCGATTCCAGATGAGTTAGTTCCCCCGGATGCGAAGGTAGAAATTGAAGCGAAGAAAGCTGCTGGTTACTATGCAACCACAGATGTTCTGGATGAAAATGGTTTGGCTCGGGTAAAGGGACGTTCTTTGAGCGATTGAAAACTTTTTACTGGCTGGCAAATATTGTTTGTAAATTCATATATTAATTCGTAAAAACTTATTTCGAATTATTACGGTCTATTTCGTATATATAGAAATAGACCAAGGTAACATAGATTTTGCGTTTTACTATCGTTTCAGCACATCTAGATACAGCTTTATTTTCACTTGATGATTTATGCGATGCTTGCGCTTATCGCCAATAAAATATTATCAAGAAGAAATATTATCAAGAAGAAACCCTATTAAATTTCAGTATAATTACTTACTTGTTTTTACTTTGCCTCAACTAAATATCTAACAAAGAATATATTTCTGGAGTTAAGTAGGATATTTTAGATTAAAGGTGTATTATTACACAAAACATCTGTATTTTGAGTAGATTACTTATTTTTGGCAACTGCTAAAGATTTTAATAGTGTTGTATTAGGTTTTGGTGTATAAAAACAGGGGTAACTAAGATGAATCAAGAAATTATCAGTACACCAATAACTCAAAGGAATTTGGTTAGTTACTTGCGATCGCCAATTGCGATTCGGGAACGTTGTGAAGAATTGTTTGCAATGGTACTCGAAGGTAATTCATCCTACTTTACTTGCAATTTGGATCGGTTAGGACAAGTAGCAGATTACGTCATTGATGTGATGTATGCTGAGTATCCAGATTTACATATTCCTTTTCATAGCCGTTGGCGACATTTTGAAGCTGGAGGAATAGAACGTTTAAAGGATTTCGACCGAGCGTTAGCCCATTTAGAACCTACGGAAAAAGCAGTAGCTAAACTAGATTTAGCTATTCTCAGTATTTTATTGGATGCTGGGGCTGGTAGTAGTTGGGTTTATTACGAAGAAAGTACCGAATCGAGTTTTAAACGTTCTGAGGGGTTAGCGATCGCGAGTCTGCATATGTTCTCCCAAGGGAGTTTTTCTAGCGACCGCCATCAGATATATTGTGCGGATGCAAGAAAATTACAAGCGTTGGGAGAATCAGAATTAGCAACTGGTTTTCAGGTAAGTTCAGAAAATTATTTGGTAGGATTTAGCGGACGTTTAAAACTATTACAAAAGTTAGGTAGAGTTTTACTTTCCAAACCAGAGATGTTTGGAACAACAAATCCTCGTCCGGGAAATTTGGTACATTATTTGAGTTCTAAAGTTAAAAATAATAAGTTAGCTGCAGCAAGTATTTTAGAAGCTTTATTAGAAGGTTTTAGCGACATTTGGCCGGGACGATTACAATTTGATGGGGTTAACTTGGGTGATGTTTGGTCTCACCCCGGTATTAAGGATGATGGTTTTGTACCATTTCATAAGCTTTCCCAATGGTTAACCTATTCTTTGTTGGAACCTCTACAGGAGTTAGGTTGGGAAATTACTGGTTTAGGTGATTTAACAGGACTACCAGAATATCGTAATGGTGGTTTATGTATAGATTTAGGACTGATAGAAGTTAAACGTCCTAATGTTTTACGTTCTCCCCATCCTGTCTCATCGGAAGTTATAGTTGAATGGCGCGCTCTGACGGTTATTATGTTGGATCGTATTGCTGAGAAAATCCGCGAAAAATTAGAC
>JAAUYH010146787.1_pt1 | contig 15381 bp, 9 predicted proteins | sample 7278061 | NCBI WGS metagenome assembly JAAUYH01 (sample SAMN14350203, study PRJNA611818) | marine sediment metagenome | isolation source: surface marine sediment (0.6m) | place: French Polynesia: Moorea | collected 2018-08
ATTACCCTGGGGTTTTCGTCCAACCAAAAAGGTGTCTTATTAAGTAAGACTATGACGGTTCAATCCAAGGCGTCTCCCCTGTCATAAACATCGTTGGCGATGTCTCTATATCCTACACCTATTGAGTTAACGTACCAAAATACTTACACATTTTTGAGAACAATGTATAAGTCTGTATAAGAAAATTACTGCTATAAGTCAACAGTTTTTGTATGAGCAGAGGGAGCAATACTTTTCGGTTAACTTTTATTAAGTATTGGTATTAGCTCGCAGTATCCCAAGAGATTAATTTCGCCCTCAAACAGAAGTGCGGTCGGTTAAAATTTCGTAACCATTTTTCGTAACTAATACTGTATGCTCGAATTGAGCAGATAGATTATTGTCTGTAGTTACCACAGTCCAGCGATCGCGTAAAGTCCGAGTATGACGGGAACCAGCATTAAGTATAGGTTCGATAGCTAGAGTCATACCAGGTTTTAACTTAACGTTTGGTAATTCATTAGTACGAACATTGAACACAGAGGGGGGTTCATGGAGATTTTTACCTACTCCATGTCCAGTAAATTCTTTTACTATGCTGTATTTATGAGCTTTAACATGATCTTCGATCGCACCAGCAATATCCAAAAGATAATTACCAGCTTTAACTTGCTCAATACCTTTATACAAGGCTTCTTCTGCTACTTTGATTAGTTTAGCTGCTTGAGAGGATACTTTTCCCACAGGAATGGTGATACAAGAGTCGCCATGAAAACCTTGATAGTAAGCACCTGTATCTATTTTGACGATATCTCCTCGACGAATTACTCTTTTAGGGTTGGGAATTCCATGTACTACTTCATGATTAATGCAAGCACAAATCGAAGCAGGAAAACCATAATAACCTTTGAAACTGGGGGTTGCTCCCATTTCTCGAATTCGCTGTTCTGCGTAAGTATCTAAATCTGCGGTAGTCATTCCTGGTTGTACCATCTCAGAAATTTCTTTTAAGACAGTAGCGACAATTTTGCTAGACTCTCGCATTTTTTGAATTTCTGGAGCGGATTTGAAATGAATTCCGCGAACATTTTGTTTGAGTGGGGGAAGTCCCTTAGTAGTTTTTTTAGTAGATTGTGTTTTAGTTTTGGGGAAAAGTAAGTTAGTAATAATCTTCATTTACTTATTATTTTTTGAATAACAGTATTTTAGACTATAGCGTTTCTCACGAGTTGTTGAATGAGCTTGTATTAGTGGCAATATTATCCACAACTTTTACACAGATATAGCAAGTGAACTTGTGACCCTCTAACCCCTGACCCCTGACTCCTGACTCCTTACCCCTCCAAGATTTAGGACTTCATCGAACTCACGTTTTACTAATACCAATACCTTTAGCTTTAAAGTCTTCTACTGTTTGATCGGAAAACTGGTGAGTAGCCATCGCTTCTAGTAAGGACAATGGTACAGTGAGATGGGACGCTCCTGCTAGTAATGCTGCTGCGGATTCTTCGGGAGACTTGAGACTAGCAGCCAAAATAGTTGTATCACTATTAGTCAGTATGTTTGCCATGTCTCTAACTAAAGCCATTCCGTCTCCTAAAAGTCTTGTGGCGCGATTGACATAGGCGATCGCATATTTCGCTCCTGCTTCGGCTGCGATCGCAGCTTGGATTGCACCATAAATCCCTGTTACTGAACAAGATATTTGTGAAGAGAGATAAGCGGTAACACGAAATCCTAAAGTAGTAGCAGGAATTTTGAGAACCAGTTTGTCCCCAATTATGTTTTGAGCTTTCCTAGCTTCTGCAACCATGGTATCAAAATCATCAGCATAAAGTTGATAATAGAGTTCTCCAGGGCTAATGACTGCTAATTTTTGCAGTGTGACTTCAGGAGACAGATTACTTTTAGCCAGTAATGTAGGATTGGTAGTTATTCCTTTTACCCATCCCATTGCTTTTGCGATTTGAGCTTCTTCAATAATTGCAGAGTCGAGATAAATCATAACTAGATATTTCTTGCATCTAAGATAAAGGAATAAGGAGGGATGAAGGATGAAGGATGAAGGAGACCAACGCTCGTCGCTTCGCGATGAGGAAGTTATCAGTTATCAGTAAAGAGTGAACAGTTAGCAGTGAGGGATGAAAGATTTGCGGATGAATAAGTAATCAGCCTTATTTCCCCAATTCCCCAATTCCCGACTCTCCCCAATTCCCCCTGGGAGGAGACTTAATAGATCTAGGTATTGAAGCCAAAAGAGGAGGACACGGGTGAGCGGGAGCAAGGCTCACCGTAAGATGTCCGTATCGACTTTGTAATGAAGTCTCCTTCGGTGCCCCAATTCCCCAATTCCCTGAACTATAAGCCTAGCTAAAAGCGTTCGGGCTAATTAAAATAAAGAGGACAGGGTTTAGAGATACCGTAGCCTTGGGCGTAATCAACTCCTAGTTCTTTTAATTGATGAATAATATCATCATTTTCCACAAATTCCGCAATAGTTTGAATATTCATTACGTGACCAATACGATTAAAACATTCTACTGTGGCTCTATCTATAGGATCGTTAACAATATTCTTGACAAAGTTTCCATCAATTTTAAGATAATCTACTGGTAGGTTTTTCAGATAAGCTAGAGAACTCATCCCACTACCAAAGTCATCTAGGGCAAAAGAGCAACCTAATTCTTTTAATTCATGAATAAATTGCGCTGCTGTAGTTAGATTGGCGATCGCTGCTGTTTCCGTAATCTCAAAGCAAATGGTTTCAGGAGCAATGTCATATTGAGCAAATTGCTCTTTTAGAAAATTAAAAAATGAATCGCTGTTAATGCTTGCACCGGAAAGATTGATAGTATAAATTACTTTACATTGGGAAAGGACTTGATTGTAACAATATTGTTGGTAAGTAGCGAAAAAAGTTTTAATTACCCAACGATCTATTGCTGGCATTAAATTATAGCGTTCTGCTGCTGGAATAAAACTCATGGGAGGGACTAAATTCCCTTGCTCATCCAAAAGACGTAATAAAATTTCGTAATGCTCAATGCCAAATTTATCTTGTAGGGGTGAAATTTTTTGACAATATAGGCGAAACCGATTTTCTTGTAGGGCTAAATTAATGCGAGATATCCAATGTCTTTCACCGCGATGTTTAATTAATTCTTGATCGTCTAAACGATAAAGTTGAATACTATTACTACCTTTTTCTTTAGCAGTATAACAAGCAGTATCAGCAGCGTTTAATATCTCACTAAAACTGCTAATATTTTCATCAATAGCTACCACCCCGATACTGACTCCAATAGAAAAGCTTTTATCTTGCCAAGTAAAGGGAATTTCTTGAATTAAACTGCTGAGATTGTAAGCAATTTTTTCGGCTGTTTCTAAAGGACATTGTTTTAGGAGTAGTCCAAATTCATCACCACCAATACGAGCTAAGATATCACTAGAACGCACTCGTTGTTTTAAGATATTGGTAATTTGTCTAAGTAATTCATCTCCTGCTATGTAACCGCAGATATCGTTAATAACTTTAAATCTTTCTATATCTAAATAACAAAGGGCGTGGTGATCAGAATTTTCTTGGGCTGAAGCGATCGCTTCTCTAACCTTTTGTTCAAACCCATTACGATTATAAATCCCTGTTAATACATCGTGTTGAGCTTGCCAAGAAAGTCGATCTACTAGCTGACGAGATTGGGTAATGTCTCTAGCTACAGCATAGAGTAATTGTTCTGGTTCAACTATGGTGATTTTCCACTGTAACCATTTATAAGAATTATTGGGACAACGACAACGATTTTCAATCTTTATTGTCGTAGCAATTCCTCGAATCAATTTTTCAATAGCTTCTAAAGTATAATTTTGCTCTTCTGGATGAATAAAACTGAGCATTGGCTGTTCTATCAACTCAGTTTCAGAGTAACCGAGAGTTTGTTTAAATGCTGCATTGATCTGTTTAAAATAGCCATCCTTAGCTACGATACAAAGCAGATCTACAGATAAATCAAAAAAAGGTTCTAGAGTGTTTTCTGGATGGAGAGTATGAATAATCATTCCGCCGATGGTTTGATTTTCGTCATACCAAGGAGAAAATTGCCATTTTAAAATGCTATTAAGATGATTTTTATTACAGTAACTATTTTCTTGATATTTCTGGGTCGCTCCTGATAAAAATTGTTGATATATTTCCTTCTGATTGCACAAATGTTCAGGGAATAATTCGTAGTTAGAAATACCCACAATGTTATAGCTAGGAAGTTGATGCAGTTCTTGCCATTGCTTATTGATAAATAGATAAGGCATTTGTCGATCTACTATTGCCAGGGTGATCGGTGCTTGTTCAATAGATAATTTAAGATAATCGCGATCGGGATTATCTTTTAGCTCTATATATTCAGAATAATTAGGCTCTGAATTTCCCGAATTAGTTTTTTGTATAGACATTAATCAATGCTGCTGCTTTATGGATTCACTTTAATATTTAGTTAATTTTAATGTTTTAATTGTTAAAAAAATAACCGCATTTTTACTAATTTTATTGCTTTCAATCAATATTTTTTCTTAGTAATAGATACTGAATTAGATTAATTGTTCTGTATATTTACGGTTTAAATTGCTAATTTTAAGAAAAATAAAATGAATTTTATCGTGGTTTTACGATGAACTGGCAATTTTTAGCAGTAAGTAATCGGTAATGAGTAATTTTCCTGGAGGGGTTGAAGGGGACTCTCGATCAAAAAATAGACCTAGGGGCGAAAGTGGCGACCAGCAATTCTGGTGGCATTTTACACCAGACTTTATTTCTGTTGTCTGCTTTGTTTATGTTCCGCTTTTGGGGTAAAGTCTTTAACAATTGTTACGAGAAACTTTCTCTAGTAACCTGAAGCATTATATTCTACTGTAGGTATTACTTAAGTAATTTTAGATAAAGCTCCTTGAAAACCCTAATAATAAATCATATTCAAGCTATAAAATATATTTTCTACGAATCCAGATGAAGTATCTTTTTTGTTTTTTACGAGGTAAAAAGTTTTTAATCCTTTTCTCCATGCTTCTGGTTATTGGTTCAGATAATAGGGCTGCAATGGCTTTTAACACTAATAATGTTATATATCTGGCTCAAAGTACTACGGATACAATATCTCCAGACGATGCACCACCTATTAGAGATTTTACTCCGACACAACCTTTACCAACCCAGACTTTACCACCGATAGATGATTTACTAGATTCTCCTACTACTATTCCTGATTCTTTACCATCAGGGGATGAGCGAGCAATTTTTGAAGTTAAGCAGTTTCAGATTGAAGGAAACACCGCCTTTAAAGATGAAGAAATAGAAGCTTTATTAGTTGACTACTCCGATAGAACTTTAAGCTTTGCAGATCTGCTCCAAATAGAAACTCTTATTAGTAAACTTTATACAGACAACGGTTATATTAATTCAGGTGCAGTAATTCCTGCTCAGGATATTGATGATGGTGTAATAACTATACAGGTCATCGAAGGTAGAATTGAAGAACAAGATATTACCGTAACAGTTGACGGAAGACTTAGTGAGGATTATGTTTTAGCTCGCTTAAGAAGAGGGACAAAAACTCCTTTAAACATTAACAAGTTGCAAGAAGCTCTACAATTATTACAACTTGATCCACTTATAGAAAGCTTGAATGCAGAATTATCTGTAGGAGCAAATCGCGATCGCTGGAAATTATCAGTAGAAGTTAATCAAGCTCCAGCTTTTCGCCCTGTAGTTTTTGCTAACAACAGTCGTACCCCTAGTGTGGGAAGTTTTCAACGAGGAGTGGAAATCACTCATAACAACTTTGCGGGGCAAGGAGATCGCGCTAGCTTTGTCTATAAAAATACCGATGGTAGTGATGATTTTGATGTCAACTATACAATTCCCTTTAACGCTCTTAATGGCACAGTAGCCTTAAGGTATCGTTATATTACCAGTGATATTGTAGAGTCTCCCTTTGACCAGCTAGATATTGAATCTGAAACTGATGAGTACGAAATTGCCATCAGACAACCTATTATAGTTACTGCAACTGCTAATTCTACTCAAGAACTGGCTTTGGGTTTAGAGTTTTCCCGTCAATCTAATAAAACAACATTAGAGAATAGACCGTTTCAACTTTCAGCAGGTTCAGATCTTGATGGAGAAACCACAATATATGCGTTGCGTTTCTTTCAAGACTGGACAAGACGTACTCGTCAAGAGGTTTTGGCTTTGCGATCGCAGTTTAGTGTCGGGTTAGATGTTTTCGACGCGACCATTAACGCAGAAGATCCTGATGGTGAGTTTTTTGCTTGGCGTGGTCAAGCACAATGGCTACGACAACTAGATGCTGAGGCTAATATTAACTTATTGTTACGTTCTGATATTCAGCTATCTACTAGCGAACTTGTCCCCCTAGAGCAGTTTAGTTTAGGAGGGATTGAGAGTGTTAGGGGTTATCGTCAAGACGTTTTACTAGGAGATAATGGGGTTTTATTTTCAGCAGAAGTAAGAATACCTGTTTATCGTTGGAGTCAAGGACAAAATAGTATTTCCCTAATTCCCTTTGCTGATGTAGGTACAGTGTGGAGCGATAGTGAGCCAACAAATCAAGAAGACGATACCTTACTTTCTCTGGGTTTAGGCTTGCAATTAGGAATCAGTGAACGCCTAAGAGCCCGTCTTGACTGGGGAATTCCTTTAATTGATGTAGAAGACCGAGATGAGACCTTACAAGAAAATGGAGTCTATTTCTCCATAGAATATTTACCCTTTTAACTTAACATTGACCATTGAAACCAGACAACATTTATCACCCTCTTTTAACTCAAAGGTAGTAGTTACAATGATGTCGAACTTACAATCACCCATAAATAGTCGATAGACAATTAATTATCTGGTTGAGAAGCGGTGCGGAAGGGAAAGCTAATAACCCTTGTGTCTCCCGCTTCCTGCAAAATTCGCAGCAAAAAAGGTACTCATCCCAGAAGCGCAATAGGGAATGAGAAATGTTTAAACAACTGATAAATGGTAAATCATAAATGATAAATGCAATCTTAACTAAGTTTAAAAAATACTACTCTCAAGTCAGAGATTTTTTCCTACCTTGGCGTAGTTTCAAGGTGTTTATTCTGGCTTGTTTGGGGCTGATTTGGGCTTTATGTGTTCCTGCTTTATCCGCCAACAAAGCCATAAGTCCACCCCAAGAGTTAGCACAACAGGGTCAAGCCTTATATGAATCAGGTCAATTGAACCAAGCTATTGAGATTTGGGAACAAGCAGCTATCGCTTATGAAGGGGAAGGCGATCGCAATGGTCGTATAGCTAGTTTACTCAATTCTGCTACCGCTCTACAAGCATTGGGATTATATGATCGATCTTGCAGTGCTATTTTTCAAGCCTTTGAGCTGCAAAATCCCAACTGTTTAGAATTTGTGGAAGAAACTCAAACTTGGGAATCTCAGTTAGCAACTAACGTTTTAAGTCAAACCGAATTTCAAGAAAACATCAATAATTCCCTTGACTCTTTGTTGCAAGTACCATCTTCTTCTAATAAGGCGATCGCTTTATTACGTCTGGGGGATTTTTTACGGGAAAAAGACTCTCTGATAGTATCAGGTAGGGTGCTGGAGTTGAGCCAAGAAACCTCTCAACAACTCGATGACCCCCAACAGACAACCGCTATACTAATTAGTCTGGGAAATACCGCCCGAGCTATGGCTCTAGCCCAACAAAACCGCTTTCCAGCCAAAACTGTCGCACTCAATATCATTGCTAACCGCAGAAGTTCCGCTAAAGCAGCCCTAGCAAGCTATCAACCAGCTATTCAATACTATCAGCAAGCTGCTAATCAATCTCCTGGCTCTATCAACAGTCTTAAAGCACAACTCAATCACCTCAGTCTCTTACTGGATGAGCAGGAGTTTTGGCAAAAAGCTACTACAGAACTAACTCAAGATATTAATGAACTAGGAATTTCCGACCCAAACTTTCTTCGCACTATTCAAGAAGGGTCAAGAAATTTGTCATTTGCCGTAGCCAGAGAGTTACAACCCCAAATTACCACATTGACCCAAGGTATCAAAAATCAGTTAGAGCAGTCTTCCCCTTCTCGCTCCGAAATTTATAGTAGAATCAATTTTGCTGAAAGTTTAATTCGTCAAGGGCTAACGAATCGAGATACAGCGCAAATTTTAGCAGTAGCAATTAAAGAAGCTCGTCAGCTAGAAAATCCCGTAGCAGAAGCAGAAGCCAGAGGCTACATGGGTACTCTCTATGAGGAACAAGAACAATACCCAGAAGCACGCCGTCTCACAGAAACGGCTCTAGAATTAGCCCCTACTGCTCAATATCCCGAAATTGCCTATCGTTGGCAAGCTCAATTAGGAAGAATACTCGCCAAACAACAGGAAAGAGAAATAGCTCTCGGGGCTTATTCCGCTTCCTTTAACACAATTAGAGCTCTCCGTAGTGACTTGGCGACTACTCCTGTAGAACCAATTTTCCGCGAATATATTAGCCTTCTCCTAGAAGAAGAACCCTCCCCAGACCAACTTAATCAAGCTAGGGATGTTTTAGAATCTTTGCAAATTGCCGAACTAGATAACTTTTTCCGCGATCCTTGTTCCGAAGTTGCAGATGAACCTGTAGTTATTGACCAAGTAGATCGCAAAGCAGCAGTAATATACCCCATTATTCTAAGCGATCGCCTAGAAGTCATCCTCACCCTACCAGGACAACCTCTACAACGTTATACCACCAACATTACTGCACGAGAAGTTAGGAATAAAATTCAGCAACTACGCCGTCAAGCTCTGACTAATCCTGGCTTTGCAGAAGCTCTACGAGGAGCTAGGGGGAATCCTCAACAGCAACAAACTATTCAAATCTCCTTGCAAAGATCTGTAGAACAAGATATCTTGCCCTTAGCAAGAGAGTTCTATGACTGGCTGATTCGTCCCGCAGAAAATCTATTGGCTGCGAGTGAAGTAGAAACTTTAGTATTTGTTTTAGATGGTCCTCTGCGTAATATCCCTATGGCTTTACTCTATGATGGGGAAGAATATCTCATTGAAAAAGATTACAACATCGCTCTATCTTCTGGTTTACAGTTAACCGCACCCCAACCCCTCCAAAGACAACCCATTAGAGTTCTAGCAGCAGGAACAACTGGAGCTTTCCCTCAGTATAATTTCCCTCCTATTCCTAAAGTAGAAGATGAGCTAAATCAAATTAAAACTATCTTTGGTGATTCTGAAGTCCTACTTAACCAAGAATTTACTCCAGAAAACCTAAGACGCAAACTTGAAGAATCCGACTATCCTGTAGTTCACTTAGCTACTCATGGTCAATTTAGTTCCACTTCCGATCAAACCTTTATTCTCAGTGGAGGTCAAACAGAAGGCGAGCGCTTAATTAACGTTAATCAATTAGATAATCTCTTACGAGTTCGGAGAATACAAGGCTCTCAACCAATAGAATTACTAGTACTCAGTGCTTGTAACACCGCTCAAGGAGATAACCAAGCGGTATTAGGTTTAGCAGGAGTAGCAGTAAGGGCTGGAGCGCGTAGCACCCTTGCAACTTTGTGGGGTGCAAATGATGATGCCACAGCAGAATTGATGGGTTACTTCTATCAAAATCTGGCAGAGGATATGGAAATTAGTAAAGCTAAAGCTCTCAGAGATGCCCAAATTAGCTTATTTCAAACTCCTGATTCTCAGTATTCTCATCCTTACTATTGGGCTCCTTTTGTCTTAGTTGGTAATTGGTTATAAGCTAGACACGACCAAGGTTTATGGGAGTTGGTGCAAGAGGTCTAGTATTCAATTGGACTATGGTACATAAAATTTAGTCACAGAATTAGGACTATAGTCCCTAGAATTCATCTACTATTTTAGATTACATTATGAGCAACAACGAGAGTGATACTTCAATCTCTGACGTTGCTCCTTGCATCTATAGCTTTTAGCTTTTAGCTTCTTAGTGTCATTGGAGTGCTACAAAGTGGTTAGGAAAATACAACCTTAACTTAGCGATTATACAAAGATAGGAAACTGACCTGTATTTGGTCATCAATTTCCACAGCTAACGACTAATAGCTAAGAGCTTTTATTGTAGTAACAGGAGAATCTTTGGGCTTTTCAACATCTTTGTGTAAGATTTCCCCAAATTGCCAGAAAAGTCATTGGATAATTCATTATTACCTTATGAAATACATAAATCGACTCAAAGCCCATCCTTTACGCTTGTTGCTTTATTTAGAGTGGATTTTATTTATTATTACTTTGATGGGGAGATTTGATGCTTCTAAATTGCCTTCCCCTAGAATGAAGCCCCCCATGCTTTTGCTTTTTCCCCAACTCAATGGCAATTCTCCTACTTTATTTATGTTATGCACGGTTGCTTTTATCATTCTTGGTTTATGGCAACCTAGTGGTAAATATGGGACAAACATTCGCTATACTGTTTTGGGATTTGTGTTAATTGCCTTAACTGGTATTACTAGCGGTACAACCATCCATGTTTTGCCCTCATTTCTATTAATTATGGTAATTAGAGGTTGTCTTAGCTTTAAATTACCTGGTTCTCTTGTTGTAGCAGGAATCTCTTTTTTCTGGTTTTTCCTCTCCTTATTTATTTCAGTTCAACATAATTTGAATAGCCTGAATATGCAACAAGTACCAGCAATTATTACCCCCGGTTCCCAACCCAAAGTTATCTATCAGTTGTACAGTAATGACGACCAATTTAAAGCTTTCATTATCAATATAGCGATCAATAGTGCTATTTTCTTTTGCCTAATTTCTTTGTTTGTTTTTCTTTTAGTTAATGCTTTACTTTCAGAATATCGCTCTCGAAAAGAATTGGCACTGGTCAACGAACAGTTAAGAGAATACGCTTTATTAATTGAAGATCGAGCTATGTTGCAAGAGCGCAACCGTATCGCTCGTGAAATTCATGATTCTTTAGGACATTCCCTAACCGCCCAAAATATCCAATTAGCTAATGCCTTATTATATCTGCGTTCTAATCTAGATCGCACCGAGACATTTTTAACAGAAGCTAAAAAACTTGGTTCTCATGCACTACAAGATGTACGTCATTCTGTGGCTACCCTACGCTCAGATCCTTTACAAGGAAAATCTTTAAGTTTAGCGATCGCTGATTTAGTAGAAGATTTACAATATCGTACTGAGATTACTTTCCATTATCACAGTGAGATTCCCCATACCCTATCCCAAGAAATTACTACTACGGTTTATCGTATTGTGCAAGAAGCCTTGACTAATATGATTAAGCATTCTCAAGCAACAGAAGTTAATATTTCAACACAATTAGTAGCTAATTATTTAGAAGTACAGGTTAAAGATAATGGCACAGGATTTGACCCTAAAGAAAATACTACAGGATTTGGTATTCAAGGTATGCGAGAAAGAACTACTGCTTTGGGAGGAATATTTAATTTAGTTAGTATGCCAGACATGGGATGTCAAATTACCGCTACAATTCCCTTATTTGGTAAATACTAAGTATCCCCGTCCTAATAAACTCATCAGTTAAGTGATGGAAGTTAACTAATATTATGATTCGCATATTGCTGGTTGATGATCAAACAATTATCCGTCAAGGATTAAGAAGCTTACTAGAGTCTCAAGCAGATTTTCAGATAGTAGGGGAAGCGGAAAATGGCAAGAAGGCGATCGCTCTAGTGGCAAAACTATATAAAACCCCAGAACAACCAGATTTAATTTTAATGGATGTGCGGATGCCTGTTATGGATGGTGTAGCTGCTATTTCTCAGCTAGCGGAGCAATTTAGCTCCATCTCAGTTTTGGTTTTAAGCACCTTTGATGACGACGAATATATTACCCAAGCCATGGAATTTGGAGCTAAAGGCTACTTACTTAAAGATACACCTATAGAAGAAATCGCCGATGCTATAAGGGCTGCTGTTAAAGGCTACACTCAACTAGGACCTGGTTTATTTCAAAAATTTCTCACTCAATCCGCTCCAAATCAGTCCAATCTACCAACAGAATTACCAACAGTTTTACAAACACTGACCCCCAGAGAAAAAGAAGTTTTATCTTTAATTGCTAAAGGAGCGAATAATAAAGAAATTGCTCAAGAACTCTATATATCGGAAAGAACGGTAAAAGCACATATTACCAGTATTCTGAGTCAATTAAAGCTACGCGATCGTACTCAAGCTGCAATATTTGCTACTCACTACAAATTTTTTAAGTAGTATCTTCAGAAGGGAAGTCCAGAGCAAGCGATCGCTCTGCCCCATCACCAACTACTTTTGATTGCAGCCTTTTAGAGCAGTTACAGTTATATCCACACACCATTGATTCTCTGGATAGGTAAGTTCTAAAAAACCACTATATAATTCTTGTTTTAGATAAGGACTGTCTAATACAGCCCAATTTTTCAACACTCTTTCTTTTCCGTTAGTTTTAGCACTACCAATACCACCGTTAGAATTATAAGTCATTTGAAGGCGATCGCCTTTTATTGTTTTATAACCTATCTTTCCTTTTCTCTCCCAGTCTCGATCATCTATCTCAGTGTTATCCAAAGCTTGTTTTAAACTCTCAAAAGTTGGATAATCACTTGTAGAAACCACATCAGTTATCCAAGCTGTATTAGTCCCAGTTGCTGCTAGAAACTGATAGTTTTGAGACTTTTCTGAAACTTGCTCTTGCCAACTGATTTTATCCCCCCAAGCCCGCGCACACAACCAAGTTTTTTCAATTTGCCAAATATACCAATTATTATACTTTTGGGGTTGACCGTAGCGGTTTGGCAACACAAGATGAGAACGACCAGGTACTCCTGCTAGTTTATCCTTGTTATTCAGCCTTAATTGATAGATTACTGCACCTTTTTCTTGTACATATTGGTCGCCTGGAGAAGCACCAGTTGCCATTGAATTGTTAAAAGTTCCACCTAAACTAATTACCGCGTTATTAACTCCCTTGGGGTCACGAATAACTAACTTATAGGTAGCATATTGAGCATTAATTGTTCCTTTGACTTGATAGGAACGTCTAGGGATAAGAAGCGTCCCTAAACTGTAATCTGGGGTGACATAGAATGTTTCCCAAAATTGGTTATCTTGGTGATAAGTGTAATAACTAGGATGACTTGCTTTAAGTACAAAAGGTAGAGGCACTTCTTTCCTAGCAAGGGCTTTAAATTGGTGCGGAGGTCGATAGCTACTTAATGCTGCGAGTACAGCAACTCTTGCGTTTTTATAGGCAATAGATTCTACAGTTTTAAGGTCATCTCCCCACCAAACCCATGCTAAAGCACTTAATTCACTTCCACCCCAAGTTCCCCGATCAAAACCACGACTTTCTGCACCTCCAGCAGTCCCCCAACTTAAACGTAATGCCATATTTGCTGCATACCAATCTAGTGTGTCTTTTGCTAATTGTTTTAATTCAGGTGTTTTAGCAAAATCATAAAGATTGAGTAGTCCACCAATAGAATAGGGATAATAAATAGAAGAGTGAAATTCCCCTTGTCCAATGGTGAGAAACTTATTCAATTCTGAACGTAGCCAAGCCTCATTGGTTGCTGCTACTGCTGGAAGAGAATTTGACCATCCACTCCCATCCATAAAAGCCAGACCTGATATTCTTTCCATAAACATATGATTTTCCGTTCCCTGTTCCATCCATTGGAAAACACGGGGAGGTTCTATCATACTGCGATAGTAAGCCTCAACTTTTTTGGGCATCATATCTCGAAAGAGAAAGAAAATACGGACATCATAAATGCTGCGGAAATGGTAGAGGCTAGGTCTGTCTCGATCTATATTTAAGAGAACTTCCCAACTGTGCTGAGGATCGTAGGTTTCTTCTAAACTAAGACGGGATAAAATAACTGGAAGCAAGTATTTATGAGGATCCCCCAGATTAATTCTTCGCCACCAAGCATCAAGTCGATCTAAATCTCGTGCAGCTAACTTTTCTCGAATAGCAAGACTACGAAGTTGAAAAGCTTGCTCTTCTAATTCTTCTTGATTCTGTATTTCAAGTGCATTGTTTTGGTTAGTTACGGGTAAGACTGTCTCTGTTATGTTAGAGCCACAACTAACACAAATAATCAAAGCTAAGAGACTAGCAATTCCTAAAAGTTTAGACTTCATAATATTGCGAACTACGATTGGTAAGGGGTTCAGCTTCAATTTTTGGCAACACAACAATATAACTCAGATATTGCACTCATACAGGAAAATATCTCAGTTTTTAGGTTGCGCGGTTTTAGGTTAAGAAAAAAAGAACTATCCACCTATTGCGACCGCAGCCCGTACAAGGCTAATTCTTATGGAAAAAGTCCCATTAATTTGGCTCGTACAGACGCTTTGGGGGAGTAGAGACGGGATATATTGCGTCTCTAACAAATAATTAAAAAATCCCTAAGCTCGCGGTTCTATTACCTACTACCTAACACCTGTTATTGAGTAGTATTTAGGTACTGACACAAAAACTCAGTATCACTCTGGTAGTTGAAGCACTGTGTTTTTAACAAATAAAGCTTATTGATAATAGTCTAGCAATTAACGTTGCATTTATATCTAGTGCTTTGGGTGGTGTTGAAGTTCAAGTTTTACGCTATATAGTTACTACTTGAGCAATGAGAATTTTTGTGCAGTTCAGTAAGATTAAAAAAGATAAAATAATTAATAATTAACTTTTTGTAGTGACTGGAAATACAGGACTGTTCAACCGCCGTTTCGCTTCTAATTTTATTCCCCTGCCTCCAGGGCAAGTGCCAAAAGTAGGCTCAATCGCACCAGACTTTAGTTTACCAATTGTTGGGGGTGGGCATGATGTAAAGCTTTCAGACTATCGAGGAAAACAACCTGTAGTCTTAGCATTCACTCGTATCTTCACCGAAAAACTATTTTGCCCTTATTGTTATCCTCACATCCAAGACTTGAAGGAACGCTATCAAGAGTTTAAAGACAAAGGGGCTGAATTATTGATGATTTCTAGCACTGACCCCGTTCAAAGTCATGAGATTGTTGACCAACTCAGCTTGCCTTATTCTTTCTTATACGATCCAGATTGCAGTATCTTTCGCCGTTATGGAGTAGGACAAGCTCTGGGCGCACCTTTACCCGCTCAGTTTATTGTGGACTCATTAGGTCGAATCACCTTTCGACATCTGTTTTCCTTTATAGACGGTAATGCAGAGACAGATACTATCCTGAAAGAGCTAGATAAGCTTTCGGATAATTGACACTCCCTCATTAAACCTTGTAAAGGTTAATGAGGGATTCTTGCTTAATCAAGCAGTTACTAGGTCTTACAGCTTACGCTGTTCGACCCCCGCACCTCGCTCTCCACAAGCAATTTCTTTATAACCTACGGGCTGTC
>JAAUYH010229318.1_pt1 | contig 15378 bp, 9 predicted proteins | sample 7278061 | NCBI WGS metagenome assembly JAAUYH01 (sample SAMN14350203, study PRJNA611818) | marine sediment metagenome | isolation source: surface marine sediment (0.6m) | place: French Polynesia: Moorea | collected 2018-08
ACGCTGTTCGACGTCACGGACGAGCAGCGATGGAACGACGAGACAGAGCCGCTGCACCAGCGCTTCTTGACTTGGTCCACTCACCTCTCCAGTTTCTGAATCACCACGGGTCCGCTCAAACTAACCCCGATGCCCACTCACAGCACCACCACCCCGTCTCTCTCCGATGACATCGACCTCGACAACTTTTCTAGAGATGAAGAGGATGACCACGTCATCGACGAAGAGCACGACGCATACGACGTCTCCCCCTCACCGCACTGGCACTTTGTGACCGTTCGCTACACAATATTGCCGGCAGAACCGAAGTGCGCCTGTCAGGAGCATTCTGGACGGTGGAGCGCTCAATAATTTGCAACCTGCGAGTGTTTTATTCGATATACTAGTAGTTTTCTGTATTGCTCTAAACGTTGTATTCATTTGTCTGTTATTTACGACAAATACAAGTCACTGTAGATCTATCGAAGCCAACAAGATGATTCTAAAACAAGAACTGTGGGCTTTATGAAGATTAGTGAGCAGTAAGGTGCGAATGTACTAGGCTTTCGTAGATTTTCACAACTTCTAATGCATCATGTACTAAGTTCTTGTCCATTGAAATATTGTACGTAAGACTTCACAACCTGTTGTAATTCATCTGTTAACTGCCCTACTTCCCAAACACCGTTCTCTCCTGATATTAGACCACACATCATTAATGACTTTCTTGAAAAACTGATGTTTCCAATAGTTCTTTCGTTGAACTCATCCACTACTTCTTTCACCAACTTTAAGAAAAAATACTTTCCCGGGTTGCGCACCCGTCCAGCTGAAGTAAACTCACCTTCTTGGACTTTCTCGTTTCGTTTTTTGTCCCATCTTTTTGTCCATTCAGCCTTAAATGAGCGCAATAGTAGCTGGTCGAATGGTTGTGCGGTGGATGTGCCATTAGGCCGAAAACGTTTCAGCTCTGTCCTCGAAAACGTTAATGCTTTGAGTAACTCTTCAGATTCATTATGTATACGGCAAAAGTCTATCCAGAGGGTTCTCGTCCTGTTGTCATCGAGTGGCTTGATAATTTTTAAATCACTGAAGTAGTTAATGAATATTTGAGATGTCATCCATGCTTTGGGTGATGAACGATACGTTATGCTTTTAATATTATCAGGAATACCAGCAATAGGTAGATTCCATTAGGATTTTGGAATATCACGAGCGATTTCTCGATTTTACCATGCTCTCCAGCAGATATACGCATACAAATGGTGAAACGATCTCTGCCACTCGCAACTCCTGAATGTGCCACTCGTTTGATTCCTTGACAGTCCAACACGCGTCCATCGTCCATGTCGACTACTAAGTGTGTTTCGTCAACGTTTTCTACTGTCGATTCATCAAGACCGTTGTCGTACGCTTCTTTTAAAGAACCAAGATGATGAGCTAGGAACTTGTTCAACGCAATTCTAGCTGGACCGAGTGTCTTGTTCCCGGTTCTAATTCGATTAGTGATGTTAAATCGGTTGCAAACGTCATAAATCCAGTACTTGGATACATCCTCGGGGAGCTCTTTGCCACTTTAGATTTCTACTTCTTGTTGTGATAATGGAGTCGCATCATCATTTTGTACCAAAGAAATGGCTGTTTCTCGCAACAACGCAGTTGTCATCTTCACACCGACAACCCTAAGTCGGTTGAATGTATCTCTCAGAACTTGATGAAGAATATTTTTCCACCACTGACGACGTGAACCTCTCCCTTGGAGTTCTTTCAACGGTGTTTTCCTAACAGCACATCCTCGCTGACGATTTGAACTTAACGTCATTGCTTTGTTCGGATTACTTGCTATTGTAGACAGAAAGTCATTTTTATTTTGCTACCAGCTCCGTGCTTTTTCTCGATGTGCTCTTGTATTTGTTTGCCTGAATATCTTCGGAAACTACTCGACTGCTTGTGCTGCAATACGATGTTCAGAGCCATCTTGCCCGACTTTCGAAATCATCCATTGTATCACAGGCTTCCGTTCCGACTTATTTGACACAAATTGAACACGCCTGGTTGACATAGCGCTTCATCTGCGAACTTACACAACGAATCGGAGTTCGCTAGTAGGGAATGGATACTTATGATTTCTCTTGCGAGCGGCTTAGTGCACTTATTTATTTAGCGCACTCAGTACAATCTAGTGTAATACTTAGAACGCCAGACTAATTGCCTTACCTACCCGTAATGAGCTGAAGCCAAACAGATTCACGTTCGCTTCGTCACATTGTACCTAATTTCATTCTCCTCTATCTATTTTTTTCATAAAGTTCATCAGTATCGCACCCTAACAAATCCCATGGAGCCTGCCAACACAGAGGGCATTTCAACTTAACCGTAGTAACTTACGTCCTAATAGGAAAAATTGAGATTTCGAGGTCATAATCATCATTGCAGGTTAGATCGCTAGCTATACTCATTATGAAATTGATGATTCGTACTGCTCCTACAGAAAGATGTTCTTCACTCGAGTGTCGAATCCAATATGGCTTGACGGTGATTGCGTAGCGGGCCCAAAACTCCTGGTCGGAGAGCCAATATTGTAATATACAAAAAGCCTTGCTACAGCTTTGGCACCATTTGACACCAATAAACATAAGGGGCAACTTGTTTTCGGTCGAGAAAAATGGAGAATATGGAGTCATCTTACTATAGCTGAAACGGACAGTCTGCCAATTAGCAAGACATGTGTTTCCGTAGAAGATGATGGGTTTACTCTCGATAAGGCGGTTGTGGAGGAAAGCTTCGGTCTCCATTTTCCTCGGAAGGAAAGTCAGAGCCGATGCTCGTGCATAGTAGCATCGATCCGATCGAGTACTCTGCCATTTTCAATACCTCACTACTCCGTACTTTTGTACATGTCCTAGGTGAGCTGAAACAGGCCAATATTCTAGTAAGACATGTCATTTTTGTGCTACTACACGTTGGGGCTAGTTGAAAATACATGTACATTTTTGCAATCTCTTGTACTTCAAGGCTGGTCTCTTGATCTGGGCAAGTGCGAGAGCAACTTATTGATGGTTGTTTCAAAAAATGCAGCTAATGCAGAGAGAGAGAGAGAGATTTTACATTTCTATCGACTGAACGACTTCTAACCTTGACACTAACAGACACGCATACTCCTCCGCTTACTCGCTCGCCAGCACGCTAGTTCGGCCATCCTTGAACGTGAACCTAACAGAACAACAAACCAGATTGTACAATTCATCACTTTGTTTATGTGTCTTTATTATGTATGTTGCACCTTCAAATCAGACTCTAATGATTCGAAAGACTGCAATAGTGCGGAAGCATGAGAGCCAGCCATTCCTCGTAACCGCGCCTTGCAAAGCGATGTCGCTCTTAGTGCTTTCTCTCGTTCTGAAAGCCATCCGCGTTGATGATAGTCAATGTTACTCACTGCGTTGCCAATCATTGAACTGCTTCCGACCCATTTCCGAAGACAGTATTCTGTAGCACTCATGATGTGGAGCAGCGCTTTATCATCACTCCATTCAAAGTCGTCCGAAAAAGCACTAGTCCGCTGCAGAGCATTTTCAATCATCTGTTGGTATGAAGCAGCAATATCGCTCACTGGCACGCCAATCTCCATCATCAAATTGCTCACCCAACGAGGCTCGTTGGCCCATGCGGTTAATTCCACCTTTTGATATGCGTACCGCTCAAAAAGATCAACGATATACTTGACTGGAAATACGAAATTGCAGGGATAAAAGCTCTTCCCAACCGATACCAATTTTTCGAATAGAAGGGCTGGCATATGTGAGGCCGCATTGGATTCACGCTCCAATAGCATTCGCCACAGAAACTGAACTTGTGCATCATCTCTATAGGAACCGCACCGTAGTGCATCAAGACTACCCTCGTACAAATTATGTCTTTTCGCAAACTCATTGTATAGCGTAGACAAGTCCATGATACGATCGTCCAACTTAGCTATGTCTCCATCTCTTGTGACCGACTCAGATTTCCACAATTTCAACTCATTCAACATTCGGAGCTGTACTCTTGCAACATCCAAGTAGTCTGATACTTCAGCAACTAATGTTTCAGCGCGTGTATCTCCACTTCTTACGGCTGCTTGGGCATTATGTAATGCATTCGAAAGATTACTCATCCGCTCCACAAGTCGTTTCTTTTCTTCAACATCAGCCAGCTTCCACAGTATCAGGGCAGCATCAAAATACTTGCCATGTTTTGAGTAATATCGCCACAGTAGTTCCGAATTGTTTTGCTGTCTAAGAAAATTCTCAACATCTTTAGACCGTAGTTCCAGCAGTTCCACTTCTCCAATACTTGATTGTGCAAGCTTTCCGAACAGTTTTCCCAAAAAAGTTGATGAGGTTGATGTCAATGCGGTTCGAAGACAAGTGTCTTTCATATCACGTTTTCTGATTTGCTCGGAATCCGTATTTCGATTCATTTTGCAATATTCATTAGTATCACTAATCCCAGTCTTATTCACTTCGTGAATCAGATAGTAAACAACTTCTATCGCAGCATTGTATGCAATTTCTGCTTCTTTGTCAAGATGTTTCTTCTCCCGCTCCTGTCCAATAGTGAGAGCAACGTCCACAAGCAATCTAAATTCCTCGATTTCATGCAAGTCTTCAAATAATTGCTTCATGTCGAAAATTCGATCCACAGCTTGTTTTAGAGCTTGTACTGCTTTTTCGGCATCGAGTCTGATACTTTCTTCTGCTTCCGGGACAATTTCGTGGTGGCCAATACTTTCCACTCGCCAACCTGGCATAATAGCTCTATTTTCCGTATTTTCGGTTCTCGCCTTCAACTCTTTATAACGCATCACAGCTCCCCGTAATAAAGCAAGCCCTTGATGTAACGATTCGTCCGAGCTGCCATAGTACAAATAACATTGATCACGAAGAACTTGAAGAATTTGCATTTTCGGGTAGCCACCAGCAGGATAACACGAAAATAATGCACGAAGAAGCGCTTGCGAGACGGTAATGCCTTCCGTCATGGTAACTAACTCGCGGAATCTCATACTCGCTATAGATGTTTTAAACTCATCGCTCATGCTTGCAACAAGACGATGAAATTGCTGCTCAGCTAATAAAAGCAATAAAGTTAATGCTTGTGCACATCTATTAGAAAGCACCTTCAACGATTCAATGGAGGCCGACTCAATTCGATGTGCATCTACGGCGTTAGCTGTTTCCATACGGCGGTGGATGGCGTCTTCCATTCCGTCTCGATTTCCACTTATCTCAATTCTTGATGATAAGCGGTTTCTGTGGGCTGACGCATTTAACATGTGCTCTGGGTTATACTTGTCGAAAAAGGATACCAGGCCGATCAGTTGGTCTCTAATTTCGATGATTTTTTCTCGTGGTAAATTAAGTCCTTGATAACCGAGAGGATCTCGATTGTTCGTGATGAACAATAACCAAATAGGATAAACAACTTGAGAAATGTAGAGGCATGTTCCTCGGTGCACATCAGAGAAGTTAGTATTAGAAGTCCACTGAATTGCAGGTCGTCCAATATTAAATGAATTTGAGACATTTGGTCGATTTCGTTCACTACCCTCAATTTTCATTTGGGTGTTCCACGAAGTTCCTCCAGGTGGAGAGCTCGGTACATCCTTGGTTCCTGGTCGGTTAGGATTCTGATTCTCTCCTGAAACTGAAGATTGCTCCTTGAATCCGTAAAAGATCTGGGCGGCTGTGGGAGCCAAATTAGGGTTGGCTATTGCAAGTCTCAACGACATTGCACACAGGTCGTCAACGCCATGATCTGGAAACACCGATCGAACTTCTTCGCTGGATCCTCTGTTGGATAGAATGAGGTCATGTAATTGCTGTAGCGGATCTCTTCGTTCATATAGATGCAAACGACGAGATGTAAGCACCCAAAAGAGATGGGGTGGCTCGAAAGGCGTTCTCAAATGGCTTATGGATTCGTCGTGAATCGTCCCTCGAAATTCACCGATAGCAAACGTCCGGATAGGTTCCAAGCCTGTCTGGTCGATCGAGAACCCAGCCCCTTCATCTCCGATATCCAAATATTCATATACTACTTCGACAGAATTCGATCGAATCGGCAGTGAAGCATTGCGTTGCCTACTTCCAAATCTAGAATCAGGAAACACAGACAATAACTGGTCTGACTCCTTATCCTTCAAATCAGCCATTACCAGACAACCTTGATTCCACCATGCCATGTGGATGCATGGCCTCATATCTCCAAAGGTATGACGGATAGGTGTTGGGCGATATCCCACACAAACTAATGTCTTTGGCGATTCGGTTGAGACTGATGCGTCCGGCATTCGAACAACTTGGTTCCGAGAATCAATGCGAGGCTCTAACTGTGTAGAAAAATGGATACGTTCACCATATGAAGTCACAACGACTAAATGGATTGAAGCTGAAACTTTCGGAGTCACAGGGAATATTGCGACATATTCACGCTCGGTGGAAGGAATCGATAGCGAAACTAGGTTCCGCGATTCATGGGCAATACTGGTAGTTCTAACGCTTCTCAGTTTCTCTCGATTGGACATATCGTACACAGTCAACATTCCTCGCTGTGAAAGAGTGAAGAGTGAGTTCCTAGATGAATCAATTACAAGGTCCACCAGTTCATCCTCGCGCGAGAAGTATGAAGCAAGTGGAGCACCAAGTAGATATTTCATTAGCGGTCCCGAACTGTACACAGTTTTGAAAGCTTTCTTCGAACCCGAAGGAAGCAGACCTAACATCCACCGTGGGTCATCACCACTGTATACAAACTCATGAAGACACCCATCATCACCCGCCATGAAAATGCGGCCGTCTGGCGAAGAACTAATCTTCACCATTAGTACCTTATCAGTCGCTACTGAATACCCAGTGGGTATTAGGCGAACATCCCCTGTGCAATTAGAACCTGTAAAGGTAACACCAAGGAGTGATACCTCCACAGACGTGGCGACGGCAAGCAAGTACTTCACATCGCTGGAGAACACGCCAGGTCGTGGATGTACGAGTTCAACTGCCAAGATTACTTGGTCGAATCCATCATAAGCAAAAAAGTCGTCAGCGCTATTTGCGGTTTGTACTGTTGGGAAACCACCGTGGGATGAGTTATGGGAGAGAATGGTGTCGATTGAGTACGCCCACAGAAAGAGGCGGGTGTCGATAGTCAGCCAGGCTCGGTTTATCTGAGGGAAAAGACCCATAAAACTCTTTACACGCACTTGTCCAAACATTCTGACGAACGCTTCAGGGAGGGATAATGAACCTTTCAGAAGCATACCGGGACCAGTCTTGGAAACAGAATCCGAATCCATATAGACAAAATCGGTCGCATGTTCCCAGCCCATCGCAGATCCATGGCACTTTTCCAATGCATCGTCGATGTGGCTCACAGCCTCAGTTACCCGTTCATCCATAGAGTCCCAGGCGGGCAGAAAAATGTAAATATAAAAGCGGGGTACCCAGAACTGGTGATACGATCGTTAAACTGCTTTCGATAATGTATGGATGAATCTTCGGATCAGAGAATCGCGGCGGTGAACAATGAACCTGGGACGAGCCGACCATATTCAAAATTTTAGAGGTTGTTGGAACAAGTTGCTTTTGTCTTGCATTCAAGGAAATTTAAAATTTCCATCCCCGATATTAATATCAAGCTAATGCACTATTGTAAAGGCCTTCGTTTCTCTGTCACCCATAAACCCATTTCCAGCAAAGACACCTGAACAACATTCCGCAGAGTGAGTATTTTCAACAGCGAAGCCAAAATGCCAGTTCGTTTTTGCAACAGTTGTATGAACATGTTGTATCCGAAAGAAAATGCGGCCAAGCGTCGTGCGAATGAAGGTCGTGAACTCGTTTATGCATGTCGTAATTGCGACCACAAAGAATCTGTGGAAGTTTCTCGAGAACCGGTCTATCGCCACATCTTGGTTCACGACGCGACGTACGTGTTTTGACTTTCTTTCTTGCACTAATATATTGTCCTAACTCATGCGATTTGTCTGTTTTCCGCAGTGAGAAATTGGCAGTCAGCCATGACATCGTGAACGACCCAACCCTTCCTCGCACGTATAACTACACTTGTCCTGAATGTGGAACTCAGGAAGCAGTTTACTATCAAAGTCCTGTAGGGAAAAACGATGACAGTCTGGTCTTGGTGTTTATGTGTGCGAATCAGGGCTGTCAGCACACATGGCTGTCGTGCGACGAGAATTAAGTTGGGCTTTTCGCTTACGATCCCTCTACAATTAATGTAATTCAAAGACTCGACAGTAGTTAAGCTTGAAAAATGTGTTTATTGTTACGACGATTATACCGCACCCGGCTTTATATGTCAATAACGCGCCCCAGCTTTTGAACTCGATTGAGCAGCAGGTCCCCTTGCTTGATAGTACGGTGATAAAGTGCATTTTTAGCATCAGGTCTCGTGGTCTCTATAACACCACCAACCATATCAATCTTGCAATTCAATCGACCAGCAGCGATGAAGCGAGATAGTTCACGATCCATAAACTCTTGTCCTACACCAAAGTTTTTGCACATGGCTGCGATAGTGACCGACTGATAGCTCGCCAGAAATTGCACATAAGAAACGACCCGCAACTCACGGCCAATGAAATTCTTGTGCACGGCTAGATAGCGGTCTGCTGCGACAAGGTCCAAAATGTCGGGAAGTGTTCGAGTGTAGGCACGATAATCACAATCGACAAGAGCCCTCAGGAACTCATTCACTGTAGGTGACTCCAGGATCACTGTTAAGATTTCAGGAGAGTTGGCAACCTTGTCACGAAGAGTAGGACGGTCTACAGAAACCATCGCAGTAATAACAGTGTACAAGACAAAAGTCTTGAATTCAAACAATTCCGTAGCTGAGAATGTCTGCAACGACTCTAACAGTAAGTTCGCCGCACCCTTAATATCACGCCTAGCAATCAAGTAGGTTGCTTCATATACTTTCAATCGATTACGGCGTTCCCAATCACCGCCTTTTTCGATCAAAGCCTTCGCACGCGCGATACCACTCGACATTCCTTTAAAATCAGTCACGGTCATCGCGAGCCTTATGAGAGCAAACACGATGTCAATTTTCTGTCCCACACCCACAGTTGCTGCCATTGTTTCTGCGTATGCTTTTTCGGCACGGTCACGGTCAAAGATGGAGGCAAAAAAATCTGCCCGCGCCAGTAATGCTTCGCGTACTTCAGATTCGCCGGCGTTCGCTCGCGCATCTTCCAGCTTCCCATCCAATTCTGCAAGACGCTTTTCAATTTCAGACGAAAGTCGAGATGTAAGCTCGGCATCCTTCGGCCAGTCAAGCTGGAGTGCAACATCGTTATACATTGGGAGTGCAATACGGGATATGAGAGATGATTTCAGTTCGGCCGCAGCTTCTGAGTTCCCACGCTCTGCCTCAAAACGGAGACCAGCGAGACGAAGATTCTCATCTTGCTTGAACTGGTCCTCGCCCATCGTGATTGTCTTAGTGTGTATCGATGATTCTTAGACAATTGGGGCAATAAGGTCAGTGGTTATATTCCATCCGAGTGGTTCTTACTTCGCTGGAATGCGGATTATAAATTTACGGAAAATTTTGGTTTCTAATTGTTTCTTCAAAAAAATACTACCGTAAACTTCTGACCAGCACGGATCAGTGTTTGTCCGGCAACTTACTTCTTGCTCAACATGAGTGTGAAACTTGAGAAAATGGCCAATGATGTGCAGACTGTACAGAAAGGTTGGTTCAGCTTGAAACATGGAGTAGAAAAACGTATGGTTAGTCTAAATGACGCTAACGATTTCACTTGGTGATCAGATTTGGCTAAGGCAATCAATGGAGTGAACGGACTTCAATCTCAGCTTACTGAGAACAACCTTGTCAAACAGGTTGGTCATCTATTCCAATAATTTTCCGAATTCGAATCTGACGCACTAGATTCACCCATTCATCATGTACAGGAATTGGACCAACTCGAAGATGGTGCAAAAATCTACAAACTAGTCGGCCCTGTATTGATTCCACAAGAACTGGATGAGGCGAAAAGTACAGTTGACACAAGGATAAAGTTTATTTCGAAGGAAACTGCAAGCGCCAAGTCAAAGGTTGAGAAACTCGAGAAAACGTTACAAGAACGCCGAATGTTACTCTTGAAAGAGCAACAACAATCTGCTGTGAATAAGTCATCGTAACAAAGACAACTCCAGTGAGTGCACTATGTTTGTTTATTGCTAGGTTGGTTGGCTGATGTGCTTAAAAAGTGTCCACATGTTTGCTTTATAACATGTTAACGTTCTTGTTGTCCGTTTCGTTTAGTTCTCCTCCCGGACAAGCACAATCAAAGCGTCAGCAATTTTTTAAGAGAAATATCGCGTTACTTCTTTCGGAAAGGTATGCTGCGTCGTTTAGTAGATGAAGCAACCGCTGTACCAGTACCGATACCGTACAGTACTCGTACACCGTGAAATTAGTATGGAACGATACTGCCAAATCCAGATGCAAGTATGAGGTGTATTGTGACTACAGTACGACTACAGTACGAGCGAGGTTGATGGGTCACCTTGTTAGTTATACGTTGGATAAACCCTGTGCTCCAGGAATTTAGCAGATGACTCACAGTGAGCAAAATCCTACTCCATGAGTTCGGGACTGAACTGCAGGTTGCACAGAGAAATAAAACGTACAGTACAGTGGAAAAGTTAATCATTTAAAAATATGTTTTTTGCTAAAATTTTTACACATTGCTACTCAGTACTACCTCGAGTACTAGAATCTTTGGCGGTAACACTCCAGACTAATTCCATGGTGTACGGGTACTACAATACTGTGAATTAACTGATACAGAAACGTTATAAACCATCCTTGGTTTTTCACTCTAGGTAATCAAATCAACGGAAACGGAAATTTAATTGTGTAGTACGTATGATTTCCCGTACAACTGCATGACGAGTTGTTCTTCAATGGAATGAATGTCTGCCTACGGAACTGAGGTATCCTAGTTTCGATTCATCTTTACCAGGTTTCGCAATATCGATGAAAACTAGCAATTCATCTCAATTACCTATGAACACTTCTGATGCCGGTAGTCTGGATGTGAGCGATGATGAAGAATTAATGGAACTACTCGAACAAGACAAACGACGAAGCGAACGTCTCCGTATTAAACTCGACAGTACCGCTTCTATGTCATCTAGTTCTGCTCCAGACTGTCCCAAAACTAGCGTTTTCGGAGCAGAAATGGCTCGTCATTCGAAGCAAAGAGACCGGCAAATGCAAGCAATTTTGCGCGACAGAAACAAGCGGAAGAAGATTGAGCAAGAGAATCATCAATTACGCATAGCGTTGAGTGAAGACAAGGTCAAGCAAAATGTACATATCAGTGAGGAGGAGAAATTTTTTGCCGACATGGCCGAGGCAGAAATTCGAAACGAGAAAGAGCGCCAACGACGGTACGAGAAATACAATTGCGCTATTGCACTGTTTCTTCGACCTCCTGATTGGCCTGCACCCTCCAAAAGCAAGTGGCAACCGCGAATTTCGCAAGATCTTCACCCAGTGCAGGAGATGCTGCAGCTAGCTCACAAAGAAGGTTGTAATTTGCATCAACGATTCCCAGCTCTCGTAAAGACTGTATGCGAAAGAAAACAAGTACTCCCGCAGCATATCGCACGAATGCTCTTTTATCGTGTTGTATACGACCCGCTCGACGTGACTGCGAATCAAGGACGAGAACATGAGTTGCAAGGCTTGTTGGAGTACATTCCATACGCTTGTACTTCAAACTCCGGAAAGTTTTTACCATCAATGTCGCAAGTGCTTCGAAATTACGGCGCTGTATTGAGCGTCAAAGCTACGTCTCCAGATGCGATTCAAAAAGCACCAAAGCAGAGCATTGACAGGAAAGTTATGAATGTTGGAAATGAACTAAGCGGGGAAATGCAGAAAAATTTAAGGAACTTAAGTAGGGCATTCAAGATTTGGACCCTACTCGTTAAATGTGGAGCTGATTATTCGGGAATTCTTGGAGAGTCGCGGACGGCAATCACAGGGCATGTATCCTCGAAGACTCATTGCTGTTTGAGGATTGGTGAATTATGTGTACATGTTCTCCTCAGTCCATTTGGTTCAAGATTGGATATGGCAGTGGAACCATTCTTGACTACTCTGTTTTCATCGATTGAACGTACTGAGTGGATTGCGTTTCGACAAAGGTTTGGAATATTTATTGCGCAGTATACGTCTCGTCTTGGGTTGCATGTAGACCTTGTCGAGTACATCTTACCAAGTTGTTGCGAACGGTCACAAACACTGAGATTAGATGCAGCGTTCATGATTTTACAAAGATGGTGCTCAGGGTCAACCGTATCGAAAGACGTTCTTAGTTATCCGTTGAGTAATGGGGCGATATCATTCAGATTGTCAGATGTGTTGGCTTGTATGAATGGAATTCCCGAGCTGACAACGGAAACAGATGAAGTGTGGTTATTGCTTCTGGCTCGATTGTTAAGAATTTTGATTGTGGATTTTAGAGTGTTAGCGACTAAGAAGAAGGGACAACTCGCTAAGATACAAGCATGGGAAAAGAAAATGAGGTGGTCCTCTCACCGAAATCTGCCGCACGGTGTTGAGAAGCACTCGTTCCAATATTGTCTTAACGCATTGATCACTTCGCTTGGGGCTTTCGTTGGGAATGCAGAAAAGAAAGAACTTAAACTAATTTAGGTTGAAAGGTATCTTCTGCAGAAAGAGGCATCTTTGATGTTGTACGTCTTAACTCTTCATTAACAAAACTGTAACCGCTGTTAAAAGATTCTGGCAGAAAGGTGTTCCGATTGGGCACTATGATTGCAGAATATCTTGAGAAAACAATGAAAAAGGTAAAGCGTTTCAAATCTAGGGTTCTGTGATATCCCAAAAGTTTATAAATTCTATAACGTAAAATTTACCTGCTCTCTTCGGCCATTAGTAACAGCTCGGTTTAACATGCTCCAGCGCGCAAGAAAATTGAACTGGAATTTACGTAATTAACAGCAAATAAAGACATGTTAGTTTACCCTCTGTGAAATACTTTATTTGATGATATCGAATGTTCCTTGGGTTTATTTACGGAATAAGGCATGACATTAATCTGAAGGAATATCCCTTCATCAGAAATATTCTACTCGATAAACACCAATAATTTCGCTATCTGAAAAGTATGGTATCGTGAAAACTTTAGAATTTTTTGACACAAGGATCTACTCGAACTAATGATAAACGTTTGCCAGAAATATGGACAGAAGATACTTTCGAAGAGATGCTTGTCATTCCTGTGCTGTAAAGTGTTAAACTAATACTATACAGCGTAGTTGGCGCTCGATAATGGCAATGATTCACTACATTGAGAAACTTCACATGAATATGATCGGCAAAAATGGTTTGCGATGCACACTAAGAAGGTTCCATTCGAAATAGACTATTTGAAGTCTGATAGGAATGACGTAATTACAGAGAAAACTTTCCTTGTTGCAAAAATTTGTTAATTTTTAAAGTAAGCACTGCATTTGAAAAGTACAGGAAGCTATAGACAATGTTACAATGAACGAAAAGGATAAGGAATAATCAGAAAAGGTCAGAAGTCAGCAGAATATCAAGCTAAACAATGAATCGTCGGTGCTTTTGGTTTTGAATATTAGTCGATTGACTGTAAAGCATGTTCTGTGGAAATGTTTTTCTCTATTGATATGATATTCATGATTTTAACACCACGATCAATAGCGATGCAAAATATCTGATTTTACTTTTACACTAATTTGAGCAACGTTGGCCGTTGCTAGCTATATTTTTTTGCGGTCACGGGACCGATACCGATAAAAGTAAGATGCATTTTGGAGAAGTGCATCTCTTGGTTTATCGTAGATGTAATTCGGCCTAGATTGTGATTTCATCAACTTTGAATAGTGCCACATTTCACAGCAGTTCTGAAGATAACCCACATGATATTGAATGTCGGGGATATATATAGGTGATATTGATGCAGTCAGGTTCCCAAGGTTGTAATAGGCATGAGATAAAGCTGTGGCTGAATCGATACCGCTCGAGTATAAGCGAACCGACGGTGAATTTCGATCTCCTGCTTTACCGTTGAGGCACATCAGAAGAGATCACCGGCGCCGGAGTCAACCGGAAAAGCTACTTTTCTTGCCGGTCTGACCAAGCTTTGTGATTTCTCAATGTTATGATCCAAATAATCTAATACAGAAGTGGATGAGAATCATAATTATATACATTCTTCTGCTTGAGTGGAATGCTGCAGACTGTAAAATTCTAGGATATTAAAGTCATCAGGCACGTGCTCATGAAATCTGCATAAGAGAATGTTTGTCGATATGACATACCAAAATGAAGCGAAGCAGATGACATAATGCTCTCAGAAGGCGTTGTGAATGAATAACATTAAGAGAAATTCTAAGAATTCATACTGAAACCCATTTGAAAGCTCCTCGCGTCCAGATTTATTTCTATACTAGAGGTAATGAATCCCAATGTTTATTGCAGGCTACTTTACACATGATCGCTGTCTACAAGATAAATGATCTGTGAATTTCAGGAAGTGTGAGTGGGCAGTAGTAGAACGCTAACCATGCTTCGGTAATTACTATTGTGGACACTTTCAGAGCCCGACACCAGAAGCTATTGGATTTTTCGAGTAGTTTGGCTCAGATCTATAACTAATCTGCGCCAGAAACTTTACTCCGCCGGCAACGCAGAAGAAAAGCAATGAGCATCTTCTTCGGACCACTTCCTCCAGATGTAGAACCAGTCGGACTACTGACCGCATCGTGGACGGTAAGTGCTGAGGGTACATTTCAAACTCTTAGGTTTCCTTAGATATAAGCTTCACGCTTCTATAACTCAACAGAGGGGACAGATCCCGTAGATACATGTATTACCGCTAGCTACGTCAAACGGGAGATACTTCATGGGAATCCCAATTCTGGGCTCCGGTCAGAGGTCTCATCAAATTCAGCTAGCTCGCAAAGCGGTCTGTCTGAAGCAGCGGGAAGTTTTCAGTGACCCTTACCGTGAAAGCATTTCTGCTACAAGGACTAACGGCAAGCCGAAAAATTTTTCAATTTCTGTATTCCAGTTTTCCGTCTGCGGCTCACCGAAATCATTGATACCGTTAAATAGGACAGAGCTCATCTAAGCTGTAAATGATTCATCAATTTGTTCAGGTGGTTTGATTTCATTAGATTTCCAGCCTACAAAAACGCAGACTCACTCGCGAAAGAAGATATTCGTGGAATGAAAGTGCTGCATGCTAATTTGAAAATTCATAGGAATATTTATGATGCATTCCTATCAGACTGATGGACTCGTAGAAGGTCTTTCTAGAAC
>JAAUYH010093184.1_pt1 | contig 15377 bp, 13 predicted proteins | sample 7278061 | NCBI WGS metagenome assembly JAAUYH01 (sample SAMN14350203, study PRJNA611818) | marine sediment metagenome | isolation source: surface marine sediment (0.6m) | place: French Polynesia: Moorea | collected 2018-08
CTGTAAAAAAGGCGCTCCAGAGACAGACCGAAATCTTGCACAGGTGCGCGAGTACCGTTCTGTAGGAAGCAGTTTCAGTACACTCCCCAGCACGATATGTGGGGATCCTAAAGATACTGCCGCTTGGAAGTTACTAAGCGAAGGGAAGATTTTGGGCTTTGTACTTGTACGTAGGAGTAGTATGGTCTAACTAGCCCGCCGCGGGTTGTCGCCTCCGGCGCCACGACGTACGTGCTGTGTGAGTGTGTAGTGGGTAGCGACGTCGTGCAGGTGTGTCGGGGACAAGAGGTAGGACAGTTTTGGGTCTTGTGTCGTCGATGTACATTGTCTTGTTCATGTCATTGTCACGTGTCTTCAGGGATGGTATTTATAGTTCTTTGACGATCAATGAGAATGATTTGTTTGTTTAGTAATAGTACGCAATTTGTAGTGTAGAATATAGTAGCAAGATTGGTGTAGAAGAGATGTGTTTGGATGTCGCGTGCGGTGAATGATAGTGTCACTTTGAGATTGGTTTTTCGTAGTTCCTCTGCGATGATCGGCCATATGTCTTCGTAATCACCAAAGTAAGGTTCTTCAGGGTGCGGTCCAAGAGGCTCATCGATGTCGAGCCGCAGCGAGAACGGTGCGTTGTCGCAGTTATTTAGTAGAGTGAGGATTGCAGTTTTGAAGCCATCGATGTGCTCCCAGTCGACCAGGTCGAAGTTGTAGAGAACGCTGATTCTTTCAATGTTGTGATTTGCCGTGAAAGCTCGTATGAGAGGCGGAGGACAGGCGAAGTAGAACGAAGCTTGCTTAATACGAGCCTGGGATGCTGCTGATATGAGTTGTTCGTCGAAATCGATCCGTCTCTCATTTCTGGTGTTCTCGAAGAGGAACTCGACGGTTTCGATTAGGGGAGCCGTTCGAAAGAACTGTTCAAGATCGCGTGCGAGACTGTTTCCGTACAGATGCAGCGATAAGAATTGCTGATTTCCCTCGTTGAGCGCTCTGGCGAAATGTTGCTCGAACCTGGTCTCTCTTGTGTATCGTTTGTACTTTTCATTTTTTTCAGTAGTGGAGGTAGAGATGCCGTATGTGTAGTTGTCGTCGTTGCTGATAACGCGTTGCATGGTGGTATTGTTTGCTTTTCTGAATGGTGCCTTTTCTTCTGTGTTCTGCGTATTTAGTTAGTGGGTAGGCTTGTCCAAGCTTGCCGCCAGCTGCTGTTTCCGGCGTTACGAGTCTGTGTGTGTGTGTGTGTGGCGAGGGGGGAAGGGGCCTGGTTAGCTTATGATATGAGTCTTGTGCGTTATGAGGAAAGTTTGTTTTGAAGATTCGAGTAGTGCGGTGGCCAGATGGTGATGGGAAGATGTGGGAATGTTCCCAATGAGGAATGGGAAGTTTTGACAGTGATGTAGGTACATAGGTACAGTAGGAAGCAGACATGAAGAGGGATGTTCTATGGTCGGCGTGAGGATTTGGTTCTGTGTTTGGAAGAAGGTGCATTTCATCTGTTGAATGTTAAAGCATTCGTGTCGACCGGTGGCAATGTCATCCGTAGTGACGATAAGTGATCTACGTCGTCGGGTGTTGTTGTTATGTTCTTCGGCGGGCGATATCGCGTCGCTGGTGGCAAGGCAAGAAGAAGACGAGGTGGCGGATAAGAGGCTGGTGTCGGTGTTTAAGTATTTGGTCGATGTTGCCCTGTTGCTGGGCATCGATCTGACGGATGCGTGCTTGCAAAAGCTATCTCTGAATGACAGGAAGTATCCAGTGGAACTTTGTGGAAAGGAGGTAGGTAATGGTGTTGGTGTCGTTGTTGACGAATGCTATACTGTCAGCGATGCTAACGCAAAAGTTTATGTGAAGATTCGGAAATACTCTGACTGGTCCGACGTGACTGGTGTAACGGTGGCGAATCAGGTATTGGCGGTGGAGGTCAGCAACGATCGGTGGCTGGAATCATTCCTCTCTGGTGGATTGGAGCAAGTTGCGTTGAAGTCGTCAGCCTTTGTTGCTGAAAGAGGATGGCAGGAGCATGATTCCGAGACGAGCTTGGCATTGGCCATCTGTTCCGAGTGTGGTGAACTTGCCGATGCTGTGGCGTGGCTCGGTGATTCCGTAGCGGAGGCAACATGGTTTAAACGACTGGATTGTATTTCGCAGGAGTTGGCGGATATCGTAATTTTTCTCGTCCGGATGGTGGCAGTTTGCGGGTCCGATGTGAATGAGATTGTTAACAGGTACAGGAACGATTGTAGTATTGTAGGCTCTACTGGGTGTGAATAAATCTACCTTTTATAGTACGAATCTGATCGATGGAGAATTCGGTATATCTGTCATCTTTCTGTATACACAGTGAGCATTGTCGACAGACAGACTATGTAGGTGGGCTGTTTGGATATTCCCTTTTGACGTATACAATTTTGTGTCATGCGTACTTACGCGGGCCGGTGTGGGCAAATGGGCTGTCTGTTTCTTCGGTGTTCTGGATGGGTATTGCTTCCTTCAGTTGAGTGGAGGTTTGTACTGCTTGGCTCGAAATGGTTCTGTAAGCTGGCAGCTGTCTCTTCATAGCTTGTGCAGAATGGAACGCATTGATGGGTTTTCTGTTGTATGTTGAACGGAGAGTGTTCCAAACAGTTGGCAATCATGCAGTCGAAGCAGAGAGTGCTTTGTTTAGGGATGTCGTACCCCTGCGTTGCTTCGAACGTTGGACTGCATAACGGAACGTTGAAAGGGGAGGCCGGGCATCTTCTGCTCGAGCAGCATAATCCTTGTTCTATTGAGGGAGTTGCCAATCTCGTGCGGGGCAAGATTTTAACGGAAATGGACGGACGTGATCTCGCGAGATGTTATGCAACGGAGCAGTTTTGCGGTGTGGATGTCTTTTGCGTCAGTCAAGAAAGAGCTGCTGTCTACCGCTATGCGAGGCACATGGAGTGCAATTTCAACAGTCGTTATTTCGTCAAGGAATTGAGTAAGCTCGCTGGCGGAGCTCAGTTTGATCAGATTGTGCTAGATTATTTCTGGGCTCCTGCCGGATGGGTCGTTAGTCACTGGAAGAGTTCTTTTTTTTCCAAAAACCTGGTGGCGTTGGCAGAGTTGGGACTGCTCTGTTCTGTTTCAGGGCATCCTCAAGTTGGTGGTGGCAGATGGCGAATGGGCGTCGTATATCTGCCATTCTGTTTGCACACTCTGAGAGAGACGGCAGCCGCATATCGTGTCTTGTCTCTATATTACCGTGTTTCTTTTCTGAGCAAGGGTGAGCTGGCAGAGAATGCGCTCTGGGCTGGGACCCAGACGATCGATGGCCATATCATGCTTTCTGTCTTTGGCAAACGTATCGATCAGGAAGAGGTCTATTGCAAAGTCACCGAGCAGCAGTTGCGATCAGTTCAAGACGACCCTTTTGTGACGAAGGATGCTGTTTTGGATTTTCTAGTTGGGGTGGAAGACGTTTCCGCTGTGCGGTTTCTTGTCTTGGAGCTGCTGCCCGTTCAGGTAGACGTTAATACTGGATCGGGCTGATGTGGGCAAGAGAGCCTTCTGTGACCTGTATGAGCGCTACGAGGTTGGAGGTGCAAAGTTAGAAAGGTAAGTTACTGTTTCGTAGATTTCATTTTACAGCTATTCAACTCTTGTCTTCTTGTTGGGTCTGAACCGCGTTGGTTCATCCTTCATGGCGACGGCACAGGAGTTCTGTTGCTCGGCGACGGGCACATTTGATCCATTCGTCGGAGGGTGTGCTGCTGTCGACTTGGTAGTTTTCGCTCGCCTTCTGCTCGTGGCGGAGATTTTCGCCTTTCTGTTTTCGATCCGGTTGCGAAACTGTTGTTCCGTTTTGTAGCTTAGTTTCCATGGTTTCTTGCTGATCTGGTGCATCGTGAGGATTTCTTGTGCGATCTGGCGAACTTCTTTAACCCACAAGCTGTGCTGTTGTTTTTTGGCCTCGATTTGCTCTGCCGTTATCGCCATCTCTTCTGGTGCGTGCGATTTCGGTAGCCATACCGTTTTCGGCCCTATCGGACTCTTTCGGGAGGGGCAGTTGTCATTGCACGGTGAGGCGCGTGTGATGCTTCCGTAGCTCTGGTACCGAGAGGGTATGCGTGTCTCATTGCGGTTCATTGTCAGTTGGAGGCACCCGCTTTTGCACAGCAGGCATTTCCAAGAAAGTTGGTGGCCAGTATCGCTGAATTGGTAGTTGCCCTTTCCGGGCACAGCAATGTACGAGTTCGCGAGGTGGGTGAATTCCGTGCGAGACACGTTGTTCGTGCCGAGCATTTGTGCGAGCACCTGTCGGGTTGCTTCGATTGTCGTGAAACGTTGGGGGTAGCAGTTGCACGCGTTGGTGAGACGGCCGATCGTGAAGTGCGGCAGTTTCTCGTACTTTAGGTAGCCGTTCCTGTCGTAAATGGGATTGCCGTCGTCGTCCTCGGCTAGGTCTTTGTCGCGGTACCCGTGTAGAACGCCTCTGCATTTCTTGTAGTTGGGGCAAATGTAAAGTGCCGATGCGCTGTTGTTGTACGTTTGGAAGTTGGCATTGCGCATGTGGCAGAAGAACTTTCGGAATTTGCCAAATTGCTTGACCGTTTCGAATTTGGTGTTGTTGGCTGGATAGTCGTGGCAGCTCGGTAACGGGGCATCAGCCATGCTTTTCACGCAACACCAGCGTGCTGTTCGGCGCTGATCCGGCCGAGGGAGACTGTTCTTTTGTTTTCGATTATCAGGAACCACTCGGCCGGTCCATTTTTTTCTCCTTCCTTTGCGAGCAATGGGCGGCTCAGCACAATTTTTATGCCGGAGGGCCTTCGTTGATTTGGCCCTGTGGTTTGTGCGTGTCTGTGGCACCCTCGGCGGGCGCAAATCAAGGCTGCGGGGCTCCGGCGTGTTTTCTTTTCTATATTTGGTTCTGGTGTCGCGGTTGACTATTCTTTCTGGTTGTGGTGTGGGGGGTGTCTTTGCTGTGGGTGGGAACTTTATGCACTTGCTGTTGTCTCAGTGTGCAGAATTTCTTCGAAGTTGCTGCGTTTCTTGTGGATCTTTTTGTTGTTGACATCTTTGAATGGTGCTGGTTGCCCGATTGGCTTTCAGTACATATCACATAATGATACATACTATGCTACTACTCGTATGACGATAATGTGTATATATGCAATAGTCGCCAAAATGCAAGTTAACGAAATGTATGAAATATGTATGTTACCTGAGTATTATGTAGTACAGATGCAGTCATACGTAACATAGATGCGTTTCCGCGGAAGGGATTAATTGGTGCGGGGGACGAAAGTAGAGGTGTGAGCTAGATTTAGGTGTCGATGTTGAAGTCAATGCATTCTCGTTTGGTGGGTTCCCGGCCGAGGTTCTTGATAATGAAGTGCCTGGGAACCGGTCCTCGCTGGTGGTAGCAGCGAAACGGGAATCGGCTGAACCGTCCCTGCGATCTCCTTGTTCGCGTTCTTGGGTCCGGATAGTCTGTGGCGAAGAAGCGGAATTCGCGTTCTTTGTATTTCTTGACGCGCGCTCTCGTTCGGGAACCCTCGAAGGAGCAATCTGGGCGGACGCGGGACCAGAAGCGGTGTGTACGGAACATTTGGTACATCTCGTAGGTGACGGCCGGTCGGATGCGGTTGCTCGTTGGGGAGCGGCTGAGGATGGGGCCGCAGATGGAGAGGTCGAAATCGCGCGTGATGTCTCGGACGGATCTGGCCGGGCGCCCGATGAAGGAGATCTTGGGTAGTTGGATCTTGGGGAACTCCTGCGCGTTGGTGCAGATGAAGTCGAAGACGCACATTCCCCAGCTGTAGTGGGCCGCGACCAACTTGTAGTGAAATCCTTGGGCCTGAACGGATCGGAGCCATTTCGTCATGATGGGATACAGTACCCTTAAGGGGTACCTCTGTCGGCTTCGTGGTATGGCGATGAATACATCGACATCGTTCGGGATCCAATTGAGGTCGCGCTTGTGAAGTATCATATCGTAGGCGGCCACACCCATCGATCCTGTGATGGCTGCGTTGTTCGTGGCCGGAAGATCCTTGAAGACTCGCTGGATTCCTTGACCGAAGATTCGGGTTAGGATGCCTTTGTAGGTCCAGTCCCTGGAGCCGTGTAGTTCCGCGAGATCCGCGCGGCACTGATTCTTCCATCCCCGGCGTGCTTCTGGAAGCAGCCAGCGGGGATCTCTTGGTATGTGGAGGCGCATGTTGTTCCGAAGGAAGCAGACTGGTGTGATGTGAAGCTTTGGGGTCGCTGCTGTGCAATTGGAATGTTTGGTTTTTTTTTTGTGAGATGAGGTGTGGCGGGACGATTCTGCCCCTGAATTCGGAGGAGATGTTCGTTCCGCCGGAGTTCTCGGAAGTTGGAATTCTTGTTCGCAAACAGGAGACAGCTGGCGCGTTCTGCAAATCTTTTGTTGATGCAGTATGGAAGTGCTTGGTCAGTGATAGAACAAGTCTGTCGGCCAGCCTTTTGTTCTGTTGGTGCAAGCAACAGCCTATACCCCAGCGGTCGGCTGTGCAGGTTCGGCAATTATGTATCGTATGTTAGTATGTGTTTCAAGTTAGAGCTAGCTAGGTGGTTGCACTTTTCGAGCCAAATCTTTTGGTGATGTTGTCAGTACTGTATTGCTTATAGTAGTCGGATTAGTTCTGTGCAAGAGATGCTGGAAGGAATCAGGTGACGTTGTGACGAGGCGGAAGCTGCCATCCTTCTTATGAGAACAAATTGGCCACTGGAATGTAGCTGGAAAGGAATTGCTGTGATGCACGCGGAAGTTGGGCTTGTGGGGTCCTTGTGATCCTGTTCTGTGGCAGCTGCTTTTCTTTAGTACGTCGGATTGCCAAGAAATGGGGAGCCAGGGGAGTTCGGTCAAAGTAAAGAGTGAAGTTCGGGTTGTTGGTTTCGCGTGTCAGGAAGAAAAGGGAGAAGAGAAAAATGGCAGCAGCTGTCTGCCCCTTCTTTGGTTCTTTGGAGGTCAAAGGGACGTTGTGCGGAAGGAAGTTTGGTTGTTCCGGAGGTTTTCAAGTTGGTTCTTTCCCTCCAGTGGGAAGGAAGTTAGAGGGAAGGAGAGGCTGGAGCGGCTGGTTTTTGGGCTGACTGTCGAATTCTGCTTCTAGTTCTGTCCGAAGTACTGTTTTCTTCCGCTGCAGTTTAGTGTGTATGTACACATTTTCAAGTTCATTGTTGTCGCAATCGATGCAATGCGCAAATTGAATGCCAGCTCGGAGTGGAAGTAGCTTCATTTGTCTCGAGCATCATGGTCCAACGCAAGAAGCAGCAAGTTCCGCACCAGCCCGTCGTCGCTGAAATGTCCAAGATTGGTAAGCCCAAGGAAGCGACCATGGAAACGGAGGAAAGTGCTCCCGAAGAAGTTAAGACATCCCCTAAACGACCTGGTAGCTCGGCGGAAGTCTCCTCGGAAGCGGGAGGTTCAGTTCCGAGTGTCGATCCATCCCAGTTGGTCGAGTTTGAGAAGGATTACCCCTCGAAGCAGCTCAAGTTAGAAGACAAGCCCATGCCGAACAACTCCTACGTCATAGAGTGCGTCGTCGAGAAGCTGAAAGGCTCTATCAGCGTTTTGTTCTTCAAGAATCCTGGCAAGGACGGCCTGGAACCGTACCTCCCCATTTTCAGGAATGTCTGGGGAGAGAACGTCGAGGAAGAGCTCCTGATCTTCGGTATCGGGAACCGCTGCGATTCCAAGCACCAGTTCAAGCGTAACAAGAGGAACATTGCCGATATCAGTGCCATGCAGTACGGTTGGAGTCTCTTCATCAATGAGTCTGTCAAGGATCCCGGGGACTGGGCGATTCATCTGTGCAACAGTCTCAATGACAGCGAGTCTTACAAGAGCAGTTTCGACACGCAGCGCACGAACGGCCGTAAGCCGCATTTCGAAGTTGTCCATGTTGTTGACCCGCCCGAGGAGAAGCGACGCAAGTTGGACGAGGTTATGATGGACGATGACATCGCCAAGTATCTTGTTCGCAAGTTCAATCTGAAGAGTTACGGCGTCCGTCGTCGCCTGAAGACCGACGAGGACTGGAAGCAGATCCTGCATCCCTTCTTTGTCGATGTGCGCCGCGGCCAGAAGGTGGTCCTCAAGTACCTGAGCGATATGGCGGGCGTGAGTTACTCAACTTAGAAAGCTTTCGGGTGCTTCTTTGTACTTGACGATGTCATGTTCTGTTCAAGTCCCGAATGCTTCTCGTCAGTAGCGAGTGTACCAGTTGTCTGTGCATATTTCATCTCAGATGGAGTTCTTTCGTAATAGTTTTAGAGTATCTGTTATCTACTCTGTCGGCATTCTGAGTAGAATTGTGTCTAGTTGCACGGTGTGACGGGTACGCAATGATAGAATTGAACTAATTCGCTATTATCGTGTGGTTATTATATATTATTATATATTGAAATGATGCATACGTCTCACGAAAAAGGCATTCACTTATATGCAACGCGCAACAGTGCCGCCAGCTCTGAGCGTTTGACGGCCACCCACCGCCCTTCCTCACCGTACGGTTTGTACCAAAGTTCGTAACTGGGACGGTACGGGCGGCTCTCCTCGGTAGGACGCAGATCGAAGCTGTCCATGCCTTCTAGGAGGATATCTTGTACTACAGTGACGCGCACACCCTCGCAACCTCCGTTCTCGATCTTGATCACGCAGGTGCCGAACTCGTGCGCGATGATTAGCATACCTCTGTGGGCCGCTTCGATGCTCTTCACTTTAAGCGCAGATCTGAGCAGCTTCTCCACTTGATCGGCGTCGCCGGCTCCTTCTTGCGAGAAGTGGTCTTTCCCTTCGTCCATTATGGGGCATTCGCTGGCACGCCAACAAGGGATATCTGCCAAACCCCACAGGAACAGGCCAGTGTGTATCTGCGGGGCGACGAACTTGCCGACGTTGACAACTTTTGCGAGCGTGCCCCTGGTATCGTTCCTGGCCTTATCCAGAATGTCGACGGTGCTGCGGCTGTCTTTGGAGTTCTCGAGGTCGTCGCCAAATTGGCGAAGTAGTTCGATCTGTTGTGCGCAGAACTCTGGCGTGTAGTTGGTGCCCTTTACCAAGCTAGCACCCGGCACGCGCTTGAGGAGGCCCGATACACTGTTAGTGTCTTCCACTGGGGTCATATTCATGAAGAGACTTGCGAGGAGGCCGTCGAATCCGTCCCCCTTGCACGCCTTCAACCAGTCCAAGCCGAACTTCCTGGGAGGGGCCCACAGTTCCTGCCACTGTGTCGTCAGCGAGAGGCATTTGGCGATGAAGATGGCGGAACAGATGTAATGCTGCGTCTGGCAGAAGAAGAGATTCCACACATGCTGCTGGCTGAGTTCGAATTTGGTGGCCACGAGCTTCGCTGCGTGGCGTACTGCACAATGCGGGGCCATCTTGTTCATGTTGGCACGGATAGTGTGCATGCAACCGTGCAAGATGGGGGATGCCGGCGAGGTGGCCGTGATGGCGGCCACGTCCGAAGTACCTTTGGCTTTTGGGTTGCGGCGCAACTGCTGGTCGCCCACCGTCGTCAGGTACCAATTCCCTCTTTTAGCTCGGATCAGCTCATACTGCCCTTCCTCACCGTCCACCTGCTTGTGCCCGACCCAGGTTCCCAACCGTTTCTTATCAGTCACGCGAGGTTCCTGGTCCAGGTACGATACAATCAATGGAGTGGTGCGGCTGAAGAGGCCCAGCCCGTCCTGCTCGTAGTGCACGTCGCCGTGCTCCCTCTCGAACCTGGCGACGCCTCGCAGGTAATATTTGCGCATTCGTTGTACGCCTTGGTTGTTGGCATCGCGATTGCAGATGCTGCTCCTGTTGCAGAGGATGGCAGTGAACTGCATAGCACAGTCTTCCCCTTCGCTGACAAAGTACAAGGTCCATGTTGCGAAAACCACACGGGAGTAAGGCGAGCTGGGATCAGGATTCTGGGGATCGACGTGCAGGTGGACTCGTTGCGCATCGACTTTCTTCTTGACATATTTGCTGAGGCGTTCGATTACTTTGCCCATGATCTTGGACTTGGCGCACTCGATGCTGATGAAGAGGCACTCGCCCGCTTCGCAGCCGGGCTTGTGCAGACACCGTCCGACCTCACCGGCGTACTTCGAATTGCGTTCCGTGTTTGTGCGTTCGATGTCGGAGTGGCCGAGGGCTTTCACGATCGCCTCCTGCACCTTACCCATAGCTTCGAACAAAACGCCGAGGCAGCGACCTTCGTCGGGGAAGTACTTCTTCACGTTGGTCAGGTTCATCTTGGCTGGCTCTGCGAACTCGCCGTTCGGGGCCAGTATGCCGGCCTCCCAGCCATGACCGGAGTAGCCGACGCCGAAATTGAAAGCCTTCCTCGACGCGCCGACGTGCTCATTCGCCTTCTGCTCCGTCATGGGAGCGTCCAAGCCGTACTTTGATAAACCCTGGTAGATTGCGCTGAAGACGGGTCGCGTGACGCCTTTCAGCGCATCGGCTATCTTGTGTTCGTTGTATAGGGCAGTCCCGGGGACGAGAAATGTGAAGTCCGAATTGAGATTGCTCGTTTTGCCGTCGAGGTTGATGGACATCGAACCAGTGGCGGCCGCCGCACCTTGGATTGCTTTTGTATCGCGCAGAGGGTGCACCAAGTGAGGGGCAGTCGTGACTTGGCCGGTACTGTACACGGTCCCGCTCACTCTCTTGGGCCCGGTGGCGACGCAATCCACTTTGCCGTTGGGAGCTTCGAGGTTGATAAGAATCGGCAGGGAACTGTACCTTTTCAAGTTCTCAAAGCGCTCGCCCCGCGTGGGGAAGACCACTGAAAGTGCTCTTGCGTCGTTGGGCTGCACTTCCGGGACCACTTCGATCTGAAAGGTCCGAATGTCGTCGCGGTCGATTTTGTCCGTTGCATTATTCTCACAAGTCGTAGCAGGTTCCCGATTGGTGCAGTCGCTCTCGGTCTCGTAATTTTCGTCGTCTGCAGTTGCACCCATGTCCTCGTTCGAGCTTCCCATCTCGTCCGTGTTCGAGCTGCGAAGTGATCCGCGGGTGATTCGTCGCACAGTCTGCGGCTTCGATCGCTTAAGCGGCGGTTTCTGTTTCTTCGACACGCCTGCGCCGGGCGGCGACTTTCGTTTCTTGGGTTCCTTGGCTCTCGCGTCGTTGTCCAGTTCCACGGTGTGATCGGCACGCGTCTGTCGAGGAAGTGGTAGCGACGCCGCCCTGATTGACCGAGTTGCGCACGCTGTATTGTCGGCGCGGGACGCCGCTGCAGATGCCCTTGTCGTTCGTGTTGGTCGCGCGGGGTTGAGCGACCCCCCTTTCGAGGGACCGGCTCTAGTGGTTGCTGTTGGGGTTTGCGATCTTTTGTGGGTGGAAGTGGGCTCCGTTTCACCGGCACTCACACTTTCGTGCTGGTTGGAGCACACTGCCCCGTGGACGGGTGTTGCAAGTCGTTGGTCGTTGTTGTTGCCACCGGTGCGACGCGACGGAGCCGTTCCTGCAGTCTCGTTCTTCCGCAGCAGTGCGTCCAACTCGCGAGCCTCCATCACCTTGTCTTTGATTTCCCCTCGCGATTTGCACGGGCACATTTGGCTTGTTACACGGTCCCATGTGCACTCGGAATCGGGTACCCGGCACAAGCGTCCTTCGTCGTTGTGATCCACCCGCCTCTCTCTCCAGAAGGCGTCGTACACCTCCGCGAATAGCGCGATGTCTTTCTGGAAATCCTCGTACCTGCAGATGGTATTGTTCTTGCCGAGAGAATCTGGCTCCGCCCACGGGAAGAACTGCATGACGAGGTCGTTCGCGCGGATTTCCGTGGCCTTGGCTTCCTCATCGTTCGGTTCCGCACCCTCGTAGCCCGTGCTGCCTTTCCCAGTCCCCCAATACAACACGTGGTTGCGAGCCTCTTTCGCATACTCGATTGCCGCATACACGAGGGCGCGTTGCTTCTCAAAGAGAGGCTTCAACCGGATGCCAATCATTCTTCTCAATTCCCGCACGTACAGGCCACCGAAGAACAGTTCTGGGCACGACCATGCTTCCGCCGCGGACTTCTCCATTACGCGACTGTAGCGTCCGCTCCGCTCCCAATCTAACAACAAAAGAGAACCGGCCAGTTTGGCAGCTTTTTGACAGTTCGTCCATGCACTCTGTTCTTGGTATATCAGCATGCTCTGCCACAACTGCTCAATGCGGCTCGGCGCGCGGACCATGGGTTGTTCCTTCGCTTGACCATTGATCAAGACTCGTCGCACGGGACCGCGACTCTCTGGCCACCATTTCTTGCTCATCAGCGTCTCGGCCGCATCGTCAAGGAGAACCTTTGTAACTTGCGTGTGGTTATTGATGTCTGGATCGGGATTGTCATCGGAGAGATCGAAAAATTCCAGCAGATCTCTCCTTTCTTCGTCGGAAACGTTGGTGAAAGGACTCGGCTCTGTTTCTTCTTCGAGCGCCAAACCAGTTTGTCTCTCTCTCTTTCGTGTTCTCTTCTCTTGAGCATCTCGCAAGGCAGATTCGGAGGCGTCTCGTTCCGCATCAGCTTGCATCCCGGTTATCTTCTTCAAGCGTTCTGACTCCCGCAATTTCGGATGACAGGTCACATCCGTCATCGCACGTACAATTGCGTTGACCAGCGCTCTTTCTGTTTCTTTCATTCTTCGATTGCTCATCTTGGCGTAACCTATCCCAACGCGGTGCGATTGCCTGGCGTGTAGTCTGTCTTTGAGAAAGCAGCCGTAGTCGTACAGGATTGAGGGTGAGCTCGCTTCTCCGGGCAAGATGGTTGTGACGGTTCTCTGTGGGCAGAAGTCAACAGCGTCAATTCTTTGCTTCGAACTTTTGATCTGATAGTTTCAGCGTGTCATGCAATAGCTGACACCGAATTGTCAGCCTATGAAAAGATCTGTCGCAGCGATCCAGCACTTCTCTTCATTGACTCGCGGTTCACTTATACCTTCATTGGAATAATGTATGCATTTGTCTTGCACGACCAGACATGCACGAGTCGAACGGATCGGAAGGGTAGTGCCGGTTTAGAGATGCCAGCTGCAACTTGTTGTATCGCCCATGAACACAGTACCTAACTGATCATCTCTACTATATGTACAGTACTGTTCGTACTAGTACATAGGTTGCATTGCTCAAACTGTCTGCAACAGCTATCTAGAGCTCGATGATTTTTATCCCAGGACTGAAATCTTCGGATTGGATTCGCGATCAATTTCTGGCAATTCGTACGTGCACAGTGTGAGTACACATACGTACGTTTCTTATACCTGTGAACGTAGTGCTTTTCTGTTTGCCACGGTGCTCAAACAAGACGAATATGGCGGAGATGGCTATTTAATCCGATGATTCCTATCCCAGGACTGAAGTTTTCGGAAGGAATCCGCAATAAATTTCTGGCAATAGGTAGGTTACGGGCAGCGTGCGTTTGGATCAGCTATGTATGTATGTACATACCGGATACCTAAAACGCAACAGCTGCCTAGCTCGATGATTCTTATCCCAGGATTGAAATCTTCGGATCGAATCTGCAGTAGATTTCTGGCAGTAGGTACGACTAGTACGTACGTTACGGGCAGGTCACTCCCCGCGGCGTTTCTTTTCTGTTTTGCCTGCGTCATACGGTTGTTGCATTGTGGCTTCAGTCACGCGACCCAAACTATAATGTACCGACCCGATCCAAGCTGCCCACGCGAAACGGCGCAATCGATCTTTTCGATCTTACGTGTGTGTGTGCGTGATGATACATCTACCTACCTAGCTCGATCGAATCTGTAATACATCGCTGGCAACAGTTAGGTTGCGCGCAATGTGCGTTCAAATCTGCTATGTTCGTAGTACGTGCCCGTAACAGCTATCTAGCACGATAATTCTTATCCCAGGACTGAAATCTTCGGATCCGATCGAATGCACAATCTATTTATAGCAATAGGTAGGTATGTTACGCGCCTCCTCGGCCTCTTTTCTCGGCAACAGCTATCTAGTTCGATGATTCTTATCCCAGGACTGAAATCTTCGGATCGAATCCGCAATAGATTTCTTGCTAGTGATAGGTAGGTTACGCGCCGTGTGCATGTGGATCCGCTATGTATGTACGTACCGGATATCTAAAATGCGAGTGATGTCTCTTCCCGGTAACGTCTATCGAGACCGATGATTCCTATCCCAGGACTGAAATCTTCGGATCGAATTCGCAATAGATTCCTAGCAATAGGTAGGTTACGGGCTGTACACGTTTTGGATCCGCTATGTGTGGGTACCGGATATTCAAATGAGAGTGACGTCATTATCATGTGCGCGTTTCGAATCAATGAAGTGCTTTCCTGTACATCGAACAATTTTGCATTGTCGAATGACGCGGGAGATTACACGTCGAATTCGACACTAGTTTTCGACGAAAACGCGCTCGTTTCGAAGCTGCTTTCGGAAGAATCGTGCTTTTCGATTGAAACACTATATTTCTGACGAGAACCGCGATTATTCTTCTACTTCGAGAAGCCTATTCTTCCGCTTTTGAGTTGTGCGGTAAGAGAACTGAAAGCCTTTCGCCATTGCGGTGGCTTTCAGGTTGTTGTTGATCTCAACGTTCGAAGCAATGAATAATGTGCATGAAGCGATCGTAAAGGGCCGCAGCTCCTTCGACGTCGAGCGTACAGGTATCGACTGCAATTCCGAAAACGCCGGTGAGGTCGGACGGAGTCTGCGCAAGCCCGGCTGCGAAGCGGGCGAGTGCCTCTTCATCAGCATCGAGTGCGCCAAGTCCAAGATCATGGGCGAAGTAATCGAACGCCTCAGCAAATATGTCGAGAAGAAAGTTGATGCCGAACAAGTTTTCCTGCATGTGGATGCCCTAGAATCCTGGTTCCCAGCTCGCTTCGCATGTGGTCCTTCGCTTATCGAGTTTCCTGACGAAGCGGACCGTGCCGCCGGACATCAGAACCCGTCTCGTAAGACGAGTCGTCATGGTCGCCTAGATCCTTTCGAAGACAAACTATAAAGGTAAACAGTCGTACACGTGCACTGACGATAGAACAGCAGCACCAACAGTGCCGAAGATATCTATTTCGAAACTGTAATCATCGGATGCGTATTTGTTGAATAAAGCGAGAACTCCGACACGCGATGGGCTACTGTATATCGGTTCTTGTGGAAGTAATGCATGTAATTTGCCGTTCGGAGCGTAGGCACGAAGAAAAGAAGCAGTCATACATTGTAATTTTGTGATTACGTGCACCTCAGCTGCTCTCATGCGGCTGTCAGCTACACATCAAATAGTTGATCACACCTCGTGATTCAGACCGACGAGAAAAGAGAAGTTATACACAGACATCGCACCTCTCCCGTCGATGCTATTCGGAGAATGAGGACATGTGACTGCTCCAGTCGAAAGCTGTCATGATGTATACCGTCA
>JAAUYH010135497.1_pt1 | contig 15376 bp, 12 predicted proteins | sample 7278061 | NCBI WGS metagenome assembly JAAUYH01 (sample SAMN14350203, study PRJNA611818) | marine sediment metagenome | isolation source: surface marine sediment (0.6m) | place: French Polynesia: Moorea | collected 2018-08
GCCCAGCAACGTGTCGTTGCCGGTCGAGCCCCAAAGCTCGTCATTGCCGCCGCCGCCCTCGAGACGGTCATTGCCAGCAGCCCCGCCCAGCGTGTCATTGCCAGCCCCGCCAAGCGCCGTGTCATTGCCGGGCCCGCCCCAGACCTGATCGTTGCCCACACCGCCATCCAGACTGTCATTGCCATCGGCACCGCCCATCGTATCGTTGCCGGCCCCGCCTAGCACGGTATCGTCGTCACGCCCGGCCCAAAGCTCGTCAGCCCCCGCCCCGCCCGTGACGGTGTCATTGCCAGCCCCGGCATAGACCAGGTTGGCCCCGCCTCCGGTGTTCAGGCTGTTGTCCGCCTGATTGCCAAGGATCGTGTCATTGCCGCTGCCCGCCACCACGTTCTCGATGATCGTGCCGCGTGCGATACCAACATTGCCGATCAGGCCCAGAATGTCCGAGAACGACTCGGGCATCAGGTCGATGCGGTCATTGGTCGTGCTGAAAGCCAGATCGAGCGTGTCATTGCCGTCGCGGTCGTAAATCGTATAGGCGACCGGCCCGCCACCGTAATCGGGGCTGCCGTTGTAAAGCGACTCCAGATAGATCCCAAGCGTCGAATTTGCGCCCCAGACCGTATCGCCGGCGGTGACACTGCTGGCCCCCGGCGCGCCATAGAGGTTCTGGATGGCGATGATGTCGGCCATCATCGGGGTGATCGGCTCGGCATAGCTGGCGTTCACCGTGGGATTGTCGGTCTGGCTGAAATAGGACATCACCGACAGCTGGTAGCTGTCATTGGCAAATTCCGCATCGCGCGGGTAGGCGGCGCTGCCATCGTAAGGGCCCTGGTGGCCCAACCCCAGCGCATGGCCGATCTCGTGCACGTAGGTCGAGAAGGCATAGCTGTCGATCCCCGCGCCATAGGCGGCGATCCAGCTGGCCGAAACATTGACGTAAGACGAAATGATCACGCCGTTGGCATCGTAGGTCGATCCGGCAAAGGCGCCGGACTGGTTGTCGTCGAAATCGATATCCGCCGCGCCCGTCACCTCGACGAATTGCAGATCGGCCACCATTTCCCAGGCATCCAGCGCCCAGCGGGCCAGTTGCTGGCCCTCGGCGGTCAGCTTGGTGATGTTGACGGTGATGACAGTGCTCGACGAGGTGTCGAAGGCGCGCGGGTTGCCTTCCCAGAAGCCGTCGGTCAGGAAGGCCGCCATCTCATCCAGCGTGCCGACCTCCGGTGTGCCGCCGCCGCCGCCGCTGTCTTCGCTGACCGAAACCGTGTAGGTGCCGGTATAGGCATCGCCGTAAGACCCCGCCGCGACGTAATACACACCCGTCGTGGACGCGGTGTAGATCAGCGCGGAATCCAGCCCCACCCCGCTATCGTCGTCCTGAGCAACCAGCGTGCCAGTGCTGTCATAAAGCCGCAGATAGGGATCACTGAGCGTGCCGCCGCCGCCGCCGGCCCCGGTCAGGTCGATCTCGTAGCTCTGGCCCGCCTGCAATGTGACGGCCACCCAGTCGCGGTCGCCGGTGATGCCGAGCGTGCCGAAAAACGTATCACCCGGCGCCATCGTGTAGGTGGTGCTCACCCCGGCGGCGGCATCGGCGCCTTCGCTCAGGGCGGCATATGTCCAATCGGACGTGTGGCGGGCAGGGTCGAACGTACCGGTGGCTTGGCAAACTGTGCACATGTCTCAACGGTCTCCTGTCTTGGACGGGTTTGAGGCGGTCAGTGCGGCCAGCCGCTTCTGCAGGCCCGGGCTCGCCGCGATCAGATCCTTGGCGTCGGCGGGCAGCGCCAGGGCGGGCCCGGCAGAAGCGGCCCCCTCTGCGCCCTGCCAGCGCAGCCGGGCGCGCAGCGGGTCGGCCTCGATCATCAGCGCCACACCCAGATCCTTGGGGCGGAGCGGGCGTTCCTGCCCTGCCGGGACGCGGACAATCACCGTGCCCGGGGCCGCCAGGGCCAGGGCCTGGATCAGCGCGCGGCACAGCGCCGCCTGATCTGCGTCCAGGCAGCTGAGCCGGATCGCCACGCGTTCGGGACGGGCCCCGGCGCTCATGGGCGCGACAAGCCCGGCCGCCAGGACCACGACGAAAAACACGATGGGAAAAAGAAGCTCAACACGGGTCACGAAACTCTGCCATTTTACGGGTTATTTTCTCCCAACCCCGGCGGCACGATGGCGGCGGCGTGGTTTCTTTTGGACCATAATCCGAGCTTTGGTCGCAAGTCTCTCATCCGACTTGCGGCGGGGTTCCGCTGTTGCGGGCTGTCGCCAGCCCGCCCCGCCCCCGCACATCCGCGCCCGGCCGCCCCGGTCAGGACCGCCTCCCCGATTCAGCCGCCCGGCGTCGCGTCAGCCAGCCCAGGAACGCCTTGTCGGGGCTGGCCAGCCGTTTGCACCCGGTGTCTGCCCAGAACGTCTGCCATTCGGCCTGCAGCGCGTAGACATCGGCCCCGGGGCACAGTCCGCGCGCGGTCTCAAGCGTTTCCTGGGCCAGTACCGGCCGGCGTGGACCGGCGGCGTGCGGCCCGTCCTCGATCACCGCGGCGCGGCGGGTGACGCAGAGGATGTCACCCGGCATCTCGGAAAGCCCGTAATCGGGCAGGTGATCTGCCGCGATCATCCGCCGTATCGCGGCGCGGAACACCCGCAGGGGGGCGGTGGATCCGGCTTTCTTGTGCAGCGTGGCCAGGCTGACCTGCCATTCGCTCTGGCGGCCGCAATGTTTGCGCGCCAGTTCGTAGACCCGCCGCTCCAGCGGTTTGCGCAGGCGGAAATAATCCCGGCTGAGCGTCAGCACCGCCTTGGACTGCACCGCGCGAAACAACCATTCCGACAGCACCACGCTGACCGAGACCATGCGCCCGCCCCTGGCCCGGCGCACGATCTCCCAGCTTTCGATCAGGCCAAAGCCGCGTGTCGTCTCGATACCGCCGGTGGTCAGGTTGGTGGTGATGCGGGTGCCCGCCAGCCGCTCGAAGGCCTCACGCAGCCGCGCATAGGCGTCTCCCGAGGTGTCGCGATTGGTGGCGACCAGCAGGTCATGCGCCCTGAGCGTCAGTCGGCGCGAGATCGCGCGGCCCGCGTTCACCCCCGCCATCAGCTGGGAGATGCAGTAGATCAGGATGTCCTTGTCATGGATCGTGGCGCGACCGCGGACACTGGGGGTCACCGTGACCTGCACAGCGTTATGGGCATACTCCAGCACCCGCCGGTCGGGCCGGGTGCTGAGCGAAAAGATCGGATGCTCCATCGAGCCCAGATCGTCCTTGGGGCTGGCATCGAAGATATCGCAGATAAAGAAATCGGCCGTCGGATGGCGGTCCGGCAAAAGCCCGCCCCGCTCCAGATCCCGGCCCTCTGGCTGCACCATGTCCCTGCCCTTTGTCCTGCCCCGGTCATGCCCGCCATGCCCCGAAGCGCCTCTGCCCGGCCCCGATTCTGCTTTCGGGGTTTCAGTGACACCCAGCGTAAAGTTATCCACAAGCTGCGTCCACAATTCATCGGCGGATCGGAATCGGACGAACCCCGGATTGGAATCGCCTGATCGTGGGATCGGAGTCGCCTTGATCCGGATGAGCCTAAAAAAAAGATTTCAAATCAGAGGCTTCCCGAAACAACGGAGATCCCGTAACGATTTACCTAACAAAATATAACAAGGCAGCAGATTTTCCCTGACCCTGCTCCAAAGCTCGCACACATATTCAACATATTGTTTTTACTATGAAAAAGTCGTTTGTTGCGGTTTTTCTTTCATGTGCGCAGTTTTTGCGTATTCTATGCAAAAGAGCGTACATCAACGAGAGATCCGGCAGAGATCTCCGTCTATTCAGAGGACCGCAGCAGATGAAACCCGACGCAGACCCCCTGCCCCCCTATCTTGGCATCGACCCGGACACCGCCCTTGGTCAACTGGAGGCGCCCACCGGCACCGAGGGCTTTGCCCGGATTGCCCAGGCCTGCGCGGCGGGCCGTGCCGATCTGGCCAGCCGCGGACTGGAAGAGAGCGGCGCCCGGTCGCTGCGGCTGTTTTCCACGTGGGAAATCACCCGCTACCTTATCCCCGTTGCCACCGGTCATTTTCGGCGGGTGCTCAAGCAGAACCCCGATTTGCCGCAGGGCCGCTCGGAAACCGCCGGCGGGGCCAAGTGGTTCACGCTCGACGAAGTGCTGCGCCTGCGCGCCTTCTTTGCCGCCGAAGGCTCGAAATCGAAAGCCTACCGGCCTTACCGCCCCGAAGGTCTGCCTGCGAAAATCCTCGCCGTGGCCAATTTCAAGGGCGGGGTGGGCAAGACCAGTACAGCCGCGCATCTGGCCATGTCCGCGGCGCTTGATGGCTACAAGGTGCTGGTGGTCGATCTCGACAGCCAGGGCAGCATGACCTCGATCTTCGGCGGCCAGGTCGAGGATGAATGGCAAACGGTGTTTCCGCTGCTGGCCCGGCATTATGCGCGCCACCTGCAGGCCGACAACCAGCGCCGGCTGGACCGGGGTGAGGCACCGCAGCCGCTGGATGACACGCTGTCAGAGGCGCTGGGGGTGCGTGCGCAAGGCCTGGTGCAGTCCACCCACTGGCCTAATATCGATCTCATCGGCGCGCAGCTCAATCTCTACTGGGCGGAATTCCAGATCCCGGTCTGGCGGATGGCGGCGCGCGGCTGGAAGCTTTGGGACGCGCTCACCGACAGCCTTGAGGCCGACGGGCTTCTGGACAGCTATGACCTGGTGATCCTCGATACCCCCCCTGCCCTTGGCTACCTGACGATCAACGGGCTGGCGGCGGCCGATATCCTGCTGGTACCCCTGGGTGCGTCCTTTCTCGAGTTCGACAGCACCGGGCGCTTCTTCGACATGCTGCATTCCACCTTTGGGTCGATCGAAGAGGCCGAGAACATGGCCGCCCGGGCGCTGGGGCGCGACGGCCTGCGCTTTGAATGGGACGCGGTGCGCGCGCTTGTCACCCGCTATGACGGCACCCAGCAGGCGGAACTGGCCGCGCTCATGCAATCCTATCTCGGGCCGACCCTGTCGCCGCACCGGCAAGGCTTTACTGCGCTGATCGGGCAGGCCGGAGAACAGGTGCAGGGCATCTACGAGGCCGATTACCGCGATTTCAACCGCGAGACCTATGTGCGCGGGCGCGAAACCTTCGATGCCACCTGGGCGGCGGTCAAGGCGCTGGTGCTGGGCTCCTGGCGGCGCGACGAGCTTGCCGGCGGGGAGGCCCCGGATCTGGTCCGGGGCACGGCGGCGGAATGACCGGGGATGGGACCGATCCGGACCTAATGTTTCGCGTGCGAAACGTTATCCACAGGCCTGGCGCGCGCTGCCCTCACGCGGCCTTTACCCCTGCCACCCAGGCTGCCCCTGCCCTATCTCGCCGACTGGAGGCTGACCCATGGCCAAGCGCAAGCGACTGACCCCTGCCAATCCCGCCTTTCTCGACCCCGTGCCCGAGACGGCACCGGCCTTTGCCGCGCCGCTCAGGGCCGCGCCCATCGCGGATGTGGCGCGCGACGCCTCGGCCAGTGCCGCCGCCGAGGAGCTGGCCCGCACCCTCACTGAGGCGCGCGAAAGCGGCCGCATGGTGGTGCAGGTGCCGCTGACAGAGATCGCGGTGGATTATCTGGTGCGCGACCGGATCGCGGCCGATGACGACGAGATGGCGGCGCTCAGGGACTCGTTGCGCGCCCGAGGGCAGCAGATGCCGGTCGATCTGGTGGCGCTCCCGGGCGGCGGGTACGGGCTGATCTCGGGCTGGCGGCGCTGTGCGGCGCTGAAGGCCCTGCATGACGAAACCGGAGAGGCGCGCTTTGCCGAGGTTCTGGGCCTGTTGCGCCAGCCCGGTGAGCAGGCCGAGGCCTATCTGTCGATGGTCGAGGAAAACGAAATCCGGGTGGGGCTGAGTTTCTTCGAGCGGGCCCGTATCGTGGTGAAATCCGTCGAAGGCGGGGTGTTCGACAGCGACCGGGCCGCGCTGCAGACCCTGTTCCAGTCCGCCTCGCGGCCCAAGCGCTCCAAGATCGGGTCCTTCCTGCCGGTGGTGCGCGCGCTTGACGGCGCGCTGCGTTTTCCCGAAGCCCTGACCGAGCGGCTGGGGCTTCGGCTGTCGAAGGCGCTGGGGGAGGATCCGGGCCTGGCCGCCCGGCTGCGCGCGCGGCTGGGAACGGGTGGTGACAGTGCCGAGGCCGAGACCGCGCTCATCGAGGCCGCGCTTGCCCCGAACCCTGTGCCGGCAGAGCCGCAACAGGTGGCGCAGGCCGGGACCGAACCCCCTGCCCGTCCGGCCCCGGCCAAACCCAAGCCGGTGGTTGGCGGCATCGCGCTGACCCGCGACGCGGGCCGCCGCATCGTGCTGGAAGGCTACGCGGTGGATGACCGGCTGGAACAGCGCCTGATCACCTGGCTTAGACAGAATTTCTGACCCCGGCGCCGCGCGCGCCGCTACTCGCCCGCCTGCGTCAGCAGCCGCTTGAGATAGGCGCCATAGCCGGTCTTGGCGAATTTCTCGGCCCGCGCGGCCAGCGCCTTGGCGTCGATCCAGCCCTGCTCATAGGCGATCTCTTCGGGGCAGCCGACTTGCTGGCCCTGCCGTTCGCTGAGCGTGCGCACGAAATTGCCCGCATCCAGCAAGGACCCATGCGTGCCGGTGTCAAGCCAGGCATAGCCGCGCCCCATCTGCTGCACCGAGAGTTTGCCGTCGGCCAGGTACATTTCCAGCAGGGCGGTGATCTCCAACTCACCCCGCTCGGAGGGCGTGACCTGCCGGGCGCGGGCAGGGGCGGTGCCGTCAAGGAAATAAAGCCCGGTCACCGCGTATGGTGAGGGCGGCACGCTGGGTTTCTCAACGATGTGGCGCACGGTGCCGTCCGGGCCAAAATCCACCACGCCGTAGCGCTCCGGGTCCGACACGCGATAGCCAAAGACCGTGCCGCCTGTCGTCACCCGATCCGCCTCGGCCAGTTGCTCCGGCAGCCCGTGGCCGAAAAAGATGTTGTCCCCCAGCACCATTGCCGAGGGTGCGCCATCCAGGAAGTCTTCGGCCAGCAGGTAGGCCTGTGCCAGGCCGTCGGGGCTGGGCTGGTCGATATAGCTGAGCGACAGGCCCCATTGGCTGCCATCGCCAAGGGCGCGCTGGAACTGCGCCTGGTCTTCGGGGGTGGTGATCACGCAGATCTCGCGGATGCCGGTCAGCATCAGCACCGAGAGCGGATAGTAGATCATCGGCTTGTCATAGACCGGCATAAGCTGTTTTGACACGCCGATGGTGATCGGGTGGAGCCGCGTGCCGGAGCCGCCTGCGAGGATGATGCCCTTGCGGTGCCTGGTGCGGGGCTGGGTCATGACGGGCCTTCTTTCAAGTCGCGGAGAATATCGGCAAGCCCGTCGCGCCAGTCCGGGCGGTAAATCCCGAAAACCGTCTCTGTTGCGCTGCAATCGAGCCTGGAGTTCAGCGGCCGGACCGCCGGGGTGGGATACGCGCTGCTGGGGATGTCGGTCACGGCGCAGGACAGGCCTGCGGCGTCAAAGATCGCGCGGGCGAAATCCGCCCAGCTGACGTCGGGCGTGCCGGCAAAGTGATAGGTGCCGCTTTTCTCCGGCGCGTGGCGCAGCTGTCCGGCGATGTCCAGACAGGCGGCGGCAATGGCGCGGGCCGGGGTCGGCCCGCCGATCTGGTCGGCCACGATCGTCAGCGCCGCGCGTTCCGCGCCAAGCCGCAGCATGGTCTTGACGAAATTTTCCCCATGTGCCGAGACGACCCAGGAGGTGCGTAGGAGGGCATGCGGTCCGCCACCCGCGCGCACCGCCGCCTCACCGGCCAGCTTGGAGCGGCCATAGGCATTTTGCGGCGAAACAGGGTCTGTTGTCGCGTGTGGCATCGTGCCGGTGCCATCAAAGACGTAATCGGTGGAGAGATGCACCAGAGGGATGCCGAGACCGGCGCAGGCCCGGGCCATGGCGCCGGGTGCGTCGCCATTGATTGTGGTGGCGCGCGCCTCGTCCGTTTCGGCCCGGTCGACGGCGGTATAGGCCGCGGCGTTGATCACGGCGGCAGGGCGCGCTTGACGGATCGCTTCGGCGCAGGTCTCCGGCCGGGACAGATCGACACGATCGTGGCCCAAAAACACCGCCTCGGGTGCGGCATGGTGCAATGCGCGCGCCACCTGGCCGGTGCGGCCGAAGACCAGCAGGCTCATGACGCCGTTCCCAGGCGTTGGCCCACCCCGTCGCGGTGCTGCAGGGCTTGCCACCACGGCGCATTGTCGAGATACCACGCCACGGTGCGGCGCAGGCCTTCCTCCAGCGTGACCGAGGGCCGCCAGCCAAGCTCGTCTCTTATGCGGCGGGTGTCGATCGCATAGCGCGCATCGTGCCCGGGCCGGTCGGTGACGAAGGTGATCAGATCGCCATAACGCCCCGACGCCCGGGGCCGCATCTCGTCGAGCAGGGCGCACAGAGTCTCGACCAGCGCGATATTGCTCCGCTCGGCATTGCCGCCGATATTGTAGCTGCGCCCGACCGCCCCCTTGGCGACCACCAGCAGGAGCGCCTCGGCATGGTCCTCGACAAAAAGCCAGTCGCGCACGTTTGCGCCGTCGCCATAGACCGGGATCGGCTTGCCGGCGAGCGCGTTCAGGATCACCACCGGGATCAGCTTTTCGGGGAAATGATAGGGGCCGTAATTGTTTGAACAATTGGTCAGCACCACCGGCAGCCCGTAGGTGTGATGCCAGGCCCGGACCAGATGATCGGACCCCGCCTTGGACGCCGAATACGGCGACCGGGGATCATAAGCCGTCTCTTCGGTAAATTTCACGCCCGGATCGGGCGGCAGGGAGCCATAGACCTCGTCGGTGGAGATATGGTGAAAGCGGAAGGCCTCGGGCCGGCCTTTGGCCACCCAATAGGCGCGCGCGGCCTCGAGCAGCGTGTAGGTGCCGGTGATATTCGTCTCTATAAAGGCCGAAGGTCCGTCGATGGACCGGTCGACATGGCTCTCGGCGGCCAGATGCATCACCGCGTCCGGTTTATGCCGGGCAAAAATAGTGTCTAACTCGCCCCGATTTCGGATGTCGGCATGCTCAAACGCATATCGTGGGCTGCCCGACACCGCGGCCACATTGTCGAGGCAGGCAGCATAGGTGAGCGCGTCGAGATTGACCACGTGATGACCCTGCGCCACGGCATGGCGCACCACGGCAGATCCGATAAAGCCTGCCCCGCCGGTCACCAGAAGTTTCATGCCGCGCCCTCCCAGAAAAAGGGACTGTCGAAGTCGCCCAGCCTTTGCGCGGCGGCGTCCTTGGGGGACAGAACCGGGTCCCCGGTCAGATCCCAGGTGATGCCGACACTGTCCCAATGCACTGCGCCATCGCAATCGGGGGCGTAATAGTCACTGCATTTGTAGACGATTTCGGTCATGGGCGCACGGGTGATGAAGCCGTGCAAAAAGCCTTCGGGGATGAGCAGCTGCCGGCCGTTGTCATCGCTCAGCTCATAGCCGACCCAGTGCCCGTAGGTGGGGCTGCCCTTGCGGATATCGACGGCGACATCGAACAGCACGCCACGCCCGCAGCGCACCAGCTTGGCCTGGGCATGCGGCGGGGCCTGGAAATGCAGCCCGCGCAGGGTGCCCGCGGCCTCTGACATCGAGTGGTTGTCCTGCACGAAGTCGTAATCCAGCCCGGCCTCGGCCATGCGCCGCCGGTTCCAGGTTTCGCAGAAATACCCCCTTGCATCGCCGAAGCGTTGCGGGGTCAGGAGCTTGACGCCCGGCAGGGGGGTGTCTTGGATTTGCATGCCTCGCCTCTGACTGCCTCTGTCTGCCGCCCTTCGGACGGTCGCGGTCTTTCTTGCCACATCTGATTGCCCGCGTAACCCGGTAACTGGGCGACAGTTTGACAAGGGAGCGGCTTTCGTGGCCTTTGCGCAAAGGCGCGACAGGGAAGGAATGAGCAGGCGTGGACGGGCAGGGCGGAGCAGGGCGGCTGGTTGCTGTGGTGGTCACCCATAACCGCCTCGACCAGCTCAAGGTGACGCTGACGCGGCTGCTGTCGGAACCAGCCATATATCTGCAAGCGGTCGTGGTGATCGACAATGCCTCTGACGACGGTACCGCGGCCTGGCTGAACGGGCAGAGTGATCCCCGTCTGGTGGTGGAGCGGCTGGCGGTCAATACCGGCGGCGCGGGTGGCTTTGCCAGCGGAATGACGCTGGCACAGAGCCGATTTGACCCCGACTGGATGCTGCTGATGGATGACGATGCGCGGCCCGAACCGGGCGCGCTGGCGGCCTTTCACGGCCGCGATCACAGCGGCTGGGAGGCGCTGGCCGCGGCGGTCTATTTCCCCGACGGGCGGATCTGCGAGATGAACCGTCCCTCGCGCAACCCGTTCTGGCATGGCCGCGCCTTCATGCGCACGGCGGTGATGGGGCGCGACGGGTTTCACCTTGGCCCCGGCGCCTATGCGCAGTCGGAACGGCTGCCGATCGATGTGACCTCGTTCGTGGGGTTTTTCATCTCACGCGCGGGCATCGCGCGGGCGGGCCTGCCCGATCCGGGGCTGTTTCTTTACGGCGATGACGGGCTTTACACGTTGCAGCTTTCGGCCAGCGGCGGGCGGATCGGCTTTGCCCCCGAGATCCGGTTCGAGCATGACTGTTCCACCTTCAGCGCGGCGCAGCGCGGCCGGTTCCGGCCCTTGTGGAAGGTCTATTACTACCACCGCAATCTGCTGATGCTCTACCGGCTGGCGGCGGGCTGGCTGTTCTGGCCGGCGCTTCTGGTGGTGGTGCCCAAGTGGTTGAGCAAGGCCCGCCATCATGCCGGAGAAAAGAGACTGTTTCTGCGGCTTCTGGCCCGTGCGCTGCGCGACGGGCTTTTGCGGCGCACCGACGTGGACCATGATACGGTGCTGGGCTGGGCGGAGCGATAATAGGCGTTTCGCGGCGAAACAGAGACTGTTATTCAGAAATCGTTCAGAATGTCGCGATGGTAGCGACCCATCAGCACCACACCCAGAAACAGGCAGATCAGGCTGAACGTGGTGACATATATGGCCGAGACATAATCGGCGCTGTAGGTCGGATAGAACCCGGCGCGCATTTCACCGACGACATGAACAAGCGGGTTCCACCACAGAATGTCGCGCGCCAGGGGGGGCATATCCTCGAAAAGAAAGATGACACCCGACAGCAGGAACAGCGGCCGGGTGGCCACCGACCAGATCTGCATCCAGATTGGAAACAGGCCAATCAGGGCACAGTTCAGCACGCCGACCGACAGGCCCAGAAGCATGGCCAGTGACAGCGAGGTCAGGATCGGGAAGCTGTCGAGCAGGGCGCCGGCGTCGGTCAGGCTCAGAATGGCGGTGAACAGGATCAGCATGACCAGCAATTCGGTCAGCGCATTCAGAATGAACCGCGCCAGGATGGCATCGACCCAGGTCACAGCCGGATAGAGCAGCAGCGCCCGCGAAAAGTTGATGCTGCGTGCGACGGTATTCGAGACATTCTGATAAAGGCCAAAGGGCAGAAAGCCCGTTGCGAAAAACAGAATGAAACTGGAGCCCAAAGCCGGTGAGCGCACGAGCAGCGAAAACCCGACCGACAGGATGGTGATTGCGCCCATCGGCTCCAGCATCGCCCAGACATAGCCGCCGGGAGAGCGGCCATAGCGCGTGCCCATTTCGCGCAGCATCAGGGCCATGATCGCCCGCAAAGCGGCAAAGCTGCGATTCACGCCCCTACCGGACCGCCGGGACAGTTTCGGTGTCAGCGGAGAGGCGATGCGGGTCAAGGCGTTTCCCGTGCTGGATAAATCGGCGAATGATATGTTAGACCAAAGACGACCCGAAAACAAACAAACCGGATAAAGAGCGGCCATGACCGACGGTGCAGAGGGCAGGGGACAACCGGCGCAGCAACCCGCGCCGGCGGCCGGGCAGGGCGGTGGCCCAGAGCAGGGGCAGGCCGGACCCAAACTGGCGGCGCCGACCCCCCCGAATCCGACCCCCCAGAATCCGCCCGCCCAGAAACCGTCCGGCCAGCGGCTCAGTTCCCTGCGCGCGGTCCGACCGACGGTCGCGCCGGCAAGGATGCGGCGGCGGCATTGGGGGATCGTCCTGTCTTTCGTGCTTTGTATGCTGATCCCCTTCGTGATGGTCTGTTTCTACCTCTGGGCTATTGCCGAGGATCGCTATGCGTCGGTCGCGGGGTTCACGGTGCGCCAGGAAGAGGGCGGCGGCGCGTCGGAGCTGATCGGCGGGCTGGCGCAGCTGACCGGATCGAACGTGGCTTCGGATGGTGATATCCTCTACGAATTCATTCTCAGCCAGAGCCTGGTGCGCGCCGTGGACGCCTCGGTGGGACTGAGCGACCATTACAGCGCCTATTGGACAACTGACCCGGTCTTTGCGCTCTGGCCCGATCCAACGATCGAGGATCTGGAATGGTATTGGAGCCGGGTGGTGCGGATCTCTTATGACAAGGGCTCGGGGCTGATCGATCTGCGGGTGCTCGCTTTCGACCCCGACAAGGCTCGGCAGATCGCACAGGAGGTCGTGCGCCGCAGCCAGGACATCATCAACGAGCTCAACGAACAGGCGCGCGAGGATGCAATGCGGTATGCGCGCGCCGATCTCGATGAGGCCGTGGAACGGCTCAAGACCGCGCGCGAGGCGCTGACCGCTTTCCGTACCCGCACCCAGATCGTCGATCCCGAAGCCGACATCCAGGGCCGGATGGGGGTGATGAACAATCTGCAGCAGCAGCTTGCCGAAGCGCTGATCGAGTTCGACCTGCTCAGCGAGACCACCAATGCCGAAGACCCGCGCCTGACCCAGGCGCGGCGCCGCATCGCGGTGATCCGCGCCCGCATTCTGGACGAGCGGCGGGCCTTCGCCACCGCCGATGACGGCACCCAGCCGCTGTCAGAGGATTACCCCAGCCTGATCGCCGAGTTCGAGGGGCTGGTGGTGGATCGCGAATTCGCCGAGGAGAGCTATCGCGCCGCCCTGGCGGCGCTGGATTTGGCCCGCGCCAAGGCCGAGCGGCAAAGCCGCTATCTGGCCACCTATGTAGAGCCTACCCTGGCCGAAAGTTCGGAATATCCGCAACGCTTCACCACCGCTGCGCTGGCCGGGCTGTTTCTGCTTCTGGGCTGGTCGGTGATGGTTCTGGTCTATTATTCGATCCGCGATCGCGGGTAAGCACAGCCAGGGGCCCGCCGTGATCCGCTTTGAGAACCTGACCAAGAGCTATCCGATGCGCGGCGAGCGTAAGGTGGTGATCGACAATCTCAACCTGACCCTGCCCACCGGCAAATCGCTGGGGCTTCTGGGGCGCAACGGGGCGGGAAAATCGACCCTGATGCAGCTGATTGCGGGCACGCTCAGGCCCGATTGGGGGCAGGTGATTTCGGACGGGTCGATCTCGTGGACGGTGGGGTTCGGGGGCTCGTTTCACCGCGATCTGACCGGCGCGCAGAACGTCCGCTTCATCGCCCGGATCTACGGGGTGGACAGTGACGCGCTGGTGGATTTCGTCGCCGATTTCGCCGAGCTCGGCAAACATTTCCACATGCCGGTGCGCAGCTATTCCCAGGGGATGAAATCGCGGCTGACCTTCGGCACCTCGATGGGCATCCGCTTTGACACCTACCTGGTGGACGAGGTCACGGCGGTGGGCGACGCGGCCTTCCGTGCCAAGAGTCGCCAGGTCTTTACCGAGCGCATGAAGACCGCCTCTGCCATTCTGGTCAGCCACGAGATGGCGCAGATACGCGAATTCTGCGATGCGGGCATTTTGCTGACCAACGGCCACCTGACCTATTTCGACAACATCGAAGAGGCCATCGAGGCGCATCTGGCGGTGGTTCAGCAGCGCTCGGGGTGACAGGGGCGGCGCGTCTCTGCGCCAGTGATGACAAATTGAGCATGGGGCGCGCGCATGGTCAAAAGCCGCCTCGGACAGACGAATGTCCTTTTGCCGTGTCCGAGAATACCGTTACGCTTCTGCCGAGTGATGGGTCGGTGCGCGTCGTGAGGGTTACATGAGCAGCATTCTTTATTTGATTGGCGCCTCTTGGTTCGAACGCCCGGGTATTGTGGCCGATCTGACGGCCAGCGGGAACCGGATCCTCGTACTCGAAGCGGGTGATCTGAACATCGGGGGGACCTCTCTCGAAGACCCGACACTGTCCGAAACGGACATCCAAACGATCATATCCAACGGCCAGACACCCGTTGCCTATGTCAATGCGGCGGTCACCGATCACTATCGCTATTACTGGGAAAACGGCGGTACGGAGACCTGGGTGACGGGCGGGCCGGCGGACAATCCCGATCTGGGAGAGCCGACAGCCGCTGCGCCGCCCTGGCTGCGCAACGCCTTGGGCGAAGCGTCGGGGTTTGGCCCGATCGTGGATTTCCGCGACACCGGCTGGCAGGACATCGTCGTCGCGCAGGCTGTTGCCTATGTGAACGCGGGGTATCTTGGCATCTTTCTTGACGATGTGGGCCGCTATGACGAGGTGGACGGCCTTTCGGTCTGGGACGCGGCCGAGGCGATGATGCGCCACGTGGTCGCCGTCGCGGAACGCGTCGCGCAGGAAACCGGCCGGACGCAAGAGGAATTGACCATCATCATCAATTCCGACGCCTATATCATCAACAATTACATCTACGGAGAGAATGGGGAGCTTCGACCCCTTGAGGACATCGACGTCGGTCTGATCAACGATTTCCGGGCGGTGGTCGATGGACTGGTCACCGAGAACGTGACGCTTGAACCGTATGACCATTGGGGTACGGCGAATATCTGGTTCAATGCAGACACGGAAACCGAGATTGTGCCAGGGGTTGTCCTGCAGCCGGACGAGACGGCGCTTTTTGCGATCGAGAGCGAGCCGCTGACACCTGACCAGATACGACAAGTGGTGGCGATCCTGAGCACTGACGGTGTCACGCTCACCTATGCGCCCGACCCGATTCCGGATACGACGCCCGCTGCCGACTACAACACGGTCTACGGGGCCACCCAAGTCAGCGGGCCGGGCGCGCAATTCGTGCGCGGCACCGATCTGGCGGAGCTGCTGGTTGCCCATGCCGGCAGGGACACGCTGGCGGGGTTGGATGGAGACGACACGCTTATCGGCGCGGCGGCGGGAGAGGAATTCTATGGCGGATCCGGCAATGACAGTGTCGATGGCGGGGGCGGTCATGACGCGCTGTGGGACAGAGATGGCAACGACACGCTGCGGGGCGGGGCTGGCAATGACACGCTGGGCGGGGCTGCTGGCAATGACCGTCTCGAGGGCGGCGGCGGCAATGACGAGCTTTGGGGCTCGACCGGCAACGACACGTTGCTGGGC